>ERZ724504.278-NODE-278-length-28807-cov-5.556448_pt1 | contig 28807 bp, 28 predicted proteins | sample MGYA00376037_ERZ724504 | MGnify/ENA primary metagenome ERZ724504 (study PRJEB28724, sample SAMN07190888) | wastewater metagenome | isolation source: influent of sewage treatment plant in Hong Hong | place: USA: Christiansburg, Virginia | collected 2016-03-01 ... | reverse complement strand
AATGGCGCCTGAAGGGTTCTATCGCCTCATGCAGCTTTTTCACGGAGGGCGCTTTCTCATGAGTTAGACAACGCTCAACCAGAACCGCCATGCCCTTGCCAACAAAGCTGTGCACTTCGGCTTGCGTGCGTGGTGGCGCGCCGATTTCTGCCAGCATCAGGCGACACCCTTCGGCCAAATCGGCGATGGTATCAAGCAGCGTGCCGTCGAGGTCGAAGGTGACAGATTCGAAATACATCAGACTTTGGCCAATTCGCCACGCAGTGCGGCAATAATCGAGTTGTAACGCTGTGGATCAGCATCCTTGCCGGCGCCATAAACAGCTGAACCGGCAACAAAGGCATCCACCCCGGCGCGGGCAATTTCAGCGATATTGGCCACGTTGACGCCACCATCAATCTCCAGACGAATCCGCCGACCGCTTTCCTTTTCGTAGGCATCGAGCTTGGCACGCGCCTGGCGCGCCTTGGCCAGCGTGCCAGGAATGAATTTCTGACCACCAAAACCCGGATTGACGCTCATCAGGAGAATGACATCGATCTTGTCGAGGACGTAATCCATGTAATCCAAAGGCGTCGCCGGATTAAAGACCAAACCGCCCTGACAGCCGGCATCGCGAATTAGTGACAGGCTGCGATCCACGTGGTCAGAAGCTTCCGGGTGAAAAGTGATGATATTGGCCCCGGCTTTGGCAAAATCGGGGATGATGCGATCTACCGGTTTGACCATCAGATGCACATCAATCGGCGCGACGGTGCACGGGCGAATTGCCTCGCAAACCAGCGGCCCGATGGTCAGATTGGGAACATAATGGTTGTCCATCACGTCAAAGTGAATCCAGTCCGCCCCCGAGGCAATGACGTTGGCTACTTCTTCGCCCAGCTTGGCGAAGTTGGCTGAAAGAATGCTCGGTGCGATGACAAAATCTTTGGCTGACATGCTGCTTCCCTAAACAAAAACAGACGAAATTATCCCATGCCCGACACCAACAAGTACCAAATCGACGTTCAACCCATGCCGCAATACATCCCCGACCAGTCCGACCCGGACAATGGCCGTTATGTTTTCAGCTACACCGTGACCATCAAGAACATAGGCAAAATCGGCGCCCAGCTGGTTTCACGGCACTGGATCATCACCGATGGCAACAATGAAATCCAGGAAGTACGTGGCCTTGGCGTTATCGGCAAACAACCCCTGCTGCAGCCAGGCGAGAGCTTCGAATACACCAGCGGCTCGGTGCTGACGACGCCAATAGGCACGATGAAAGGCAGTTACCAAATGGTGGCTGAAGACGGCACCCATTTTTCGGCCGAGATTCCTGAATTCGTCCTCGCCAGCCCGCGCGCCCTGCATTGAGTCTCAAGCATACTTACACGCTGATTGCCCCGTTTTACGACGCGGCAATCAGCAAGGCAACGCAGGCGGCGCGCAAACGCAGCCTGTCAGCCCTACCGACAACCCCGGGCCGTGTTTTGTTGGCTGGCGTCGGCACCGGGCTTGATCTGCCCCACCTGCCCCCGCAACACCATTATGTTGGCCTGGATCTGAACCAGGCCATGTTGCGCCGCGCCCTGCCGCGCGTAGGTCAGTTTGATTTTTTACCGGTTCAGGGCGACGCACAGCGCCTGCCTTTTGCTGACAACAGTTTTGATAATGCTGTACTGCATCTGATTCTGGCCGTCGTGCCGCAACCTGCGCACTGTTTTGCGGAAATTGCCCGCGTGCTGAAGCCAGGCGGCGCGGTCTTGGTTTTCGACAAGTTTCTTCGCCGCGGGCAAACCGCCTTGCTACGGCGGCTGGCAAACCCGCTGATGCGGCGAATTGCCACCCGGCTTGATGTGGTTTTTGAAGAATTGCTATCCGAAGCGCCCAACCTGACGCTAGTGCACGATCAACCGGCGCTAGCGGGCGGCTGGTTTCGCATGATCCGACTCAAGAAAATCTGAATCAGCCTCATTGTCCTTACCTAGCTCGTCCTCAATCCAGGCCAGCATCAGCGTATAGGTCACCGCCAGCACGACCGGGCCGACAAAAATACCAATCAGGCCGAAACCAAGCATGCCGCCGATGACGCCCGAAAATATCAGTAGCAACGGCAAATCGGCGCCGCGTTTGATCAGCATCGGGCGCAAGAAATTATCCAGCGTGCCGACGACCAAACTCCAGACCAGCAGGAAAGTCGCCCAGCCGTTATCGCCCGTCCAGTACATCCAGCCCACCGCCGGCAGCAAAACCAGCATCGGGCCAATCTGGGCAATACAGAGCATCAGCATGACGGCCGACAACAAAGAGGCAAAAGGTACGCCGACAATGGCCAGGCCAATGCCGCCCAGCACAGTCTGGACGATGGCAGTGACGCCAACCCCCAGCGCGACGCCACGAATGGCCTGCCCGGCAAGGATGATCGAATTTTCACCGCGTTCGCCAGCCAGCCGACGCCCAAAACGGCGCATGAAGCGCGCGCCAACTTCGCCACTGGAATACAGAATGGCGGCGATCAGCACGACCAGCAAAAACTGTAGCAACATGCCGCCGAGACCACCGACCTGACCCAAAACCCATTTGCCGGTATCGGCCGCATAGGGCGTCACCTTGCTGGCAATGGCAGCCGGGCTACTGGCAGCAAACTGCGTCCAACTGGTCACCACTTTTTCACCAACAAAAGGCAGGGTTTTGACCCATTCCGGTGGCGGCGGTACGCCATTTTCGGCCAGTTGCTTACCTGTTACGGTCAACTGTTCAAAATGCTCGGAAATTATGTCGATCGCCATCCAGAGCGGTAGAACGAGTAACAACAACATACCCAGAGTCATCACCGCAACCGCCGGCGCCCGACGATTGCCCAGTCGCTCTTGCAGCGAGATCAATAAAGGCCAAGTGGCAACAACGATCATCGTCGCCCATACCGCCGCCGCCAGAAATGGCCGCAAAACCCACAAGGACAGGCCGATCAAGCCAAGAATACAGATGATCGCCAGTGTTGTCCTGGTCAGGTCACGACGAATATCAGCTCCGATAGTCGGCATTGATCTTGACGTAATCGTAGGAGAAGTCGCAGGTATAAACGCTGGCCTTGGCTTCGCCGCGACCAAGATCAACACGCACAGTGATTTCAGCCTGAGCCATCACCCGCGCGCCATCTTCTTCCTTGTAGGCGGCTGCCCGGCCACCTTTTTCAGCCACCAGCACATCATCCAGCCAGACCTTGACGCCATCGACATCGAGATCACCGATACCGGCATAACCAACAGCAGCGAGAATACGACCAAGATTGGGATCGGAAGCAAAGAAGGCTGTCTTGACCAAGGGGGAATGACCGATGGCATAACCGACCTTGCGACACTCCTCAACATCCTTGCCGCCTTCGACAGCGACGGTAATGAACTTGGTTGCACCTTCCCCATCACGCACGATGGCCTGCGCCAGTTCGACGGAAACGGCGATGATCGCCGCCTTGACTTCGGCCCAGCCAGCATCGCTTTCAGCCGCAAAGCTGGCGCCGGACTGGCCGGTGGCGATCATCACATAGGAATCGTTAGTTGACGTATCGCCATCCACCGTAATGCAATTGAAGGAAGCATCGGCAGCTTCCTTGACCAACTTGTCGAGCAAAGCCTGGGCGATACCGGCATCCGTGGCTAGGAAACCTAGCATGGTGGCCATGTTCGGCCTGATCATGCCGGCCCCTTTGGACACACCAGAAATTGTCACTTTTTTGCCGTTGACCGTAACAGTTCGCGAAGCGGCCTTGGCAATGGTGTCAGTGGTCATGATGCCGTGCGCGGCAGCGTACCAATTATCGGCCTTGAGATCCGCCTTGACGGCGGGCAAACCAGCCTTGATGCGTTCAACCGGCAGCAGTTCAAGAATCACGCCGGTTGAAAATGGCAACACCTGTTCCGGCGCCACACCAAGCAATTGACCAACCGCAACGCAAGTTTCCTGCGCCGCCTGTCGCCCCGGCTCACCGGTACCCGCATTGGCGATCCCGGTATTGATGATCAATGCACGAATTTCCTTGCCGCTACTCAGATGCTGACGACAAATCTGCACCGGTGCGGCGCAAAAACGGTTTTGGGTAAAGACACCAGCGACCGTGCAACCAGCATCCAGCGCTACCAGCGTCAGATCACGGCGATTTTTTTTGCGGATTTCCGCTTCGGCGACAGCAAGGCGAACACCAGCAACAGGAAAAAGTTGATCAGCGGCAGGGGTAGTGTAATTAACGGGCATTCTCATGGCTCCAAAAGCATCAAGGCACCTCGTAGGTGCCTTGTGAGGAATCAGTAAATATCAGGACAGTTTTCCGTGGCAGTGCTTGTATTTCTTCCCGCTTCCGCAAGGGCAAGGATCGTTACGACCAATCTTTGGCCCGCTATCGGCAGGTGCTTGCGCAACCGGTTCGCCATCGCCTTCACCCTGAGCTTCATCAAACTCGGAATGGTGGTACTGGACGTTTTGAACATCAGCACGCGGCGCAGTTTCTTCAACATCTTCCTGCGAACGGATTTGCACGGTGAACAGGGTACGCGTCACTTCCTTGCGTACCAGATCGAGCAAACCCTCAAAGAGCTCAAAGGCTTCGCGCTTGTATTCCTGCTTGGGATTCTTCTGGGCATAACCGCGCAGATGGATGCCCTGACGCAGATGATCCAGCGCTGACAAATGCTCACGCCAGTGCGTATCGAGGCTTTGCAACATCACATTGCGCTCGAACTGATGGAAAGTATCCGCCCCGACCAGTTCAACCTTGGCCTGATAAGCCTCATCTGCACCTTGCTGAATGCGCTCAAGGATTTCTTCGTCAGAAATGGTCGGCTCGTTCTTGACCCACTGGGCAACTGGCGCTTCGATCTGTAACTCGGCAGCCAGGGCACGCTCCAGACCTTCCATGTCCCACTGTTCCTCAACTGACTCGGCAGGTACGTGGGCACGGAAAAATTCGTGAATAACGCTGTGACGCATGCCGGTGATCGTTTCAGAAATATCATCGGTTTCCAGCAATTCATTGCGCTGCTGGTAGATCACCTTGCGTTGGTCGTTTGATACGTCGTCGTATTCCAGCAACTGCTTACGAATATCGAAGTTGCGCGCTTCCACCTTGCGCTGTGCCGATTCGAGCGAACGCGTGACGAGCGGATGCTCGATCGCTTCGCCTTCCGGCATTTTGAGCTTGTCCATGATGGCGCGCAGTCGCTCGCCAGCAAAGATACGCAACAAGGGGTCATCGAGGGACAGATAAAAACGCGACGAACCGGCATCGCCCTGACGACCGGCGCGACCACGCAACTGGTTGTCAATACGGCGAGATTCGTGGCGTTCGGAGCCGATGATATGCAAACCGCCAGCCGCCAGCACCCTCTCGTGCAGCACTTGCCACTCTTCGCGCATCGCCGCAATCTTGGCGTCACGCTCGGCTTCCGGCATCGACTCGTCGTGCTTGATGGCGGAAGTTGCCTTTTCAATGCTGCCACCGAGAACAATGTCCGTACCACGACCGGCCATGTTGGTGGCAATGGTGATCTGCCCCGGTCGTCCGGCTTCGATGACGATTTCGGCTTCACGCGCATGTTGCTTGGCGTTGAGCACCGAGTGCGGCAGCTTTTCCTTATCCAGCAAGCTGGAAAGAAGCTCGGAGGCTTCAATCGAGGTCGTACCCACCAGCACCGGCTGGCCACGCTTCGAGCACTCTTTGATATCGGCAATGATCGCCGTGTGTTTTTCATCAGCGGTCTTGAAGACCAGATCGTTCATATCCTTACGGACCATGGCCCGATGGGTTGGGATAACGACTGTTTCCAGACCGTAGATCTGGTGGAATTCATAAGCTTCGGTGTCAGCCGTACCGGTCATACCGGAGAGACGGCCATACATGCGGAAATAATTCTGGAAGGTAATTGAGGCCAATGTCTGGTTCTCGGCCTGAATCTGCACGCCTTCCTTGGCTTCCACTGCCTGATGCAAGCCATCCGACCAACGACGTCCGGTCATCAAACGACCGGTAAATTCATCAACGATGACCACTTCGCCATTCTGAACCACGTAATGCTGGTCCTTATGGAACAACGTCATGCCGCGCAAGGCTGCATTCAGGTGGTGCAACAAGGTGATGTTTGCCGCTTCATAAAGGCTGGTGCCTTCCTTGAGCATGCCATGCTCGGCGAGCAACTGTTCGGCGTGTTCGTAACCACTTTCGGACAAATGAACCTGATGACCCTTTTCATCGACCCAGTAATCACCTTCAGCGTTTTCTTCCGCAGCTCGGGTCAGATTCGGGACGACATCCTTCATGCGCAGGTAGAGATCCGTGTGATCATCGGCCTGGCCGGAAATAATCAAAGGCGTCCGCGCTTCGTCGATCAGGATCGAGTCCACTTCGTCAACAATGGCAAAATTCAGGCCACGCTGAACACGCTCACCGGCCGTATAGACCATGTTGTCGCGCAGGTAGTCGAAGCCGAATTCGTTATTGGTGCCGTAGGTAATATCAGCGGCGTAGGCCGCCTGCTTGGCCTCGTGATCCATCTGCGACAGATTGACGCCAACGCTCAAGCCGAGAAAACGGTGCAAACGCCCCATCCACTCCGAGTCACGCGTCGCCAGATAGTCGTTCACCGTAATGACGTGAACCCCTTTACCACTAATCGCGTTCAGATACGCAGGCAGCGTCCCGACCAGGGTTTTACCTTCGCCGGTGCGCATTTCAGCAATTTTGCCGAAGTGCAGCACCATGCCACCGATCATCTGCACATCGAAATGGCGCATCCCCAGTTCGCGCTTGCCGGCTTCACGCACCACGGCAAAGGCTTCAGGCAACAGGTCATCAAGGGATTCACCATTCGCGTGGCGCTGACGAAATTCATCAGTTTTGGCACGCAACTGCTCATCACTCAGGGCTTCAAGTGATGGTTCAAGCGCATTAATGCGCTTGACTGTCGTGAAATACTGTTTGATCAGCCGGTCGTTGCGGCTGCCGAAAATCTTTTTGAGTAGGCCTGAAATCATCGCTTTGGAATATAGGTTGCGCGGTGCAGCAAAGCGGCGATTCTAGCACGCCACCCCCACACGAGGATTACGACCTAAATCAAGGCGTTAAATGCTAGCGGCGCTTGAGTTGCGCATACTCTTCGCCTTTTTGCAGAAGGAGTGCCGGGTGCTGTGCGACACCTAACATACGCACCTCAAAATGCAGGTGTGAACCGGTTGAGCGCCCCGTTGTACCAACCGCACCAATCAATTCGCCGCGTTTGATCATCTGCCCAGCTTTGACGTTCATGCGCGAAAGATGGGCATAGCGAGACAGCAAGCCATCACCGTGATCGACCTCGACCAGATTGCCAAAATCATTGTGATAACTTGCGTTAATAACGACGCCATCGGCCGCCACCACAACCGGCGTACCGGTTTCCGCATTGAAATCGATTCCTTCGTGCATGGCCCTTATACCGGCAATCGGGTCGGAGCGATGACCATAGGGCGAACCGAGCATGGCGGTTTTAACCGGCAGAGTGGTCGGCAACAAACGTTCTTTGACTCGTTTTTCAAGGAAGCTCGACTCCAGCAAGGTCAATTCATCGGTTTTGCTTTCAAGCGTCTGCGCCAGACGTTCTATCTCGCGCTGCAATTCGCCAGCCGTCATTGGCGCAGCAATAAAAGGTCCGCCCTGACCTGGCTTTTCGCGATTCATATTCTCGCGCTTGACCCCGGCCAAGCCGGAGAGCCTGTCGCCCAAGGTATCAAGCTGCAGTACGCGAGCCTGCAACTCTCCGAGGCGAGACGCCATCATCTGCATGTTATTGGTGACGTAATCCTGAGTTTTCTGCGACTCTTTGTACTGAATGGCCGCCAGCATATCTTGCACAACCGGCAAGCGCAGGTGAACAGACAACCATGAGAAAGCGGCCGACGTAAAGAACACGGCGATCAGGAATGCGGCAAACACCATCACCAGATGGCGGGGCATAATAGTAAATGTCCGCGCCGCCTTGAGATGGCGCGATACCAGAATAATCTGCACGGAACCTCCTATGTACAAAGGGCCAGAGCAATACCTCGACAGCGATGCTGCCGCCAGCAGGGTGATGGCCCATGCACGGCTATTGCTCAAGCTCTCACGTCGCTTCGAAGCTATTGCCCCTGCGGGGTTTCGCCACTCAGCGCATGTTGCCAATTACAAGTCGGGGAAAATCATTATCCACACCGATAATGGTGCAGTCGCATCCAAAATTCGCCAGATGAGTCAGCGTTTGTGTAGCGAGTTTTCTAAAGGCGGGGCGGAGTGTAACGGCATTGAGGTAAAAGTACAACCCCGACAAATCCCTTGCCAATCAACGAGTTCAACTCAGAAGCCGCTCTCTGCGGTGGCTTGCGGGGTGCTACGGTCGACCACGGAAATGCTGCCAAAAGGCCCCTTGCAGGAAGCACTCGCTAACCTGCTGGCCAGCGCTGCTAAACGGGAATAACGGCAACGCGCTCAATAATCATCAGTGCAAAAACAATCAGCGCGAAGACAATACCGTAGCGAAACATTCGCCAGGAAAAACCAAGGTAATACCGATTACCGGTGAGCACGTAGATCAACAAGCTGGCGCCAATACTCAACACCAGAATGACTGCCAGCAGACGCAGCAGCCACATTTCTCTTACGCCGGCTGATTGAGCCAGCGCGTAACGCCAGCGGGTGCGTGTTCCGCCACATCAAAAGTGGCGAATTCCCATGATTCGGGGCTGTTCAGCAATTCGCGGGCGAGCTGGTTGTTCATCGCATGACCACCTTTATGCGAGGAATACGAGGCGAGCAAAGGATTGCCGAGCAAATACAGATCACCGATAGCATCGAGAATCTTGTGTTTCACGAATTCATCGCCGTAGCGCAGGCCATCCTGATTTAGAACGCGGAATTCGTCGAGAACGATTGCGTTCTCAAGACCACCGCCAAGCGCCAAACCATTTTCACGCAGATATTCGACTTCCTGCATGAAACCGAAGGTACGCGCACGCGCCACTTCGCGGGTGTAGGACTGCTCGGCAAAATCAATTTCAGCTTTTTGCGCCGATTTATCAATCGCCGGGTGGTTGAAAACAATGGAGAAAGCCAGACGATAACCATCGTAAGGCTCGAAACGCGCCCATTTGTCACCATCACGCACTTCGATGGGATGGGTGACGCGAATGAATTTTTTGGCAGCGTTCTGCTCTTCAATACCAGCGGACTGAATCAGGAAAACAAACGGCGCAGCGGAGCCATCCAGAATGGGCACTTCAGGTGCATCCAGATCAACCCAGGCGTTATCGATACCCAAACCGGCAAACGCCGACATCAGGTGCTCGATGGTTCCAACTTTGACACCCTCTTTTTCCAAACAGGAACACATGCGCGTATCACCAACCATCATTGCCTTGGCGGGGATATCGACTGGTTCAGGCAAATCAACGCGACGAAAAACAATACCGGTATTCGGCGCAGCGGGACGCAGGACCATATTGACCTTGACACCACCGTGCAGGCCGACGCCAGAGGCGCGGATAATTGTCTTTAATGTACGTTGCTTTAGCATGCAAGTGCTTGAAAATATTGGGAGGCGGCGCATTGTAACACAACGCGCCGCCAACCTTTTTCAGAGAGGTTATTCTAGGATCAGTCTGCCTGTTTGCGCAGGAATGCCGGAATATCGTAACGATCAACACCGCTGTTGGCCAAGGCTTCAACGGTGACATTGCGATTGCCCTTGCGCACCACGGCAGGGACATCCAGATGCGAGTAATCAGGCGTCGAGCCGTAGGCAACGGCGTCGTGCGTACCGGTTGCCTGCATCACTGGCGTATTGATCACTTCAAACGTCTGGCGTTGTTTGACAGCAACCTGGCCGAGGCCGGTAGCCACCACAGTAACGCGCAGGGAATCACCCATCAATTCGTCGTAGACCGCACCAAAGATGATGTGCGCGTCGTCAGCGGCGAATGCCTTGACGGTGTTCATCACTTCGTTGACTTCCTTCATCTTCAGGCCACCCTTGGCTGCGGTGATGTTCACCAGCACGCCTTTGGCACCTGACAGATTGACGCCTTCGAGCAGCGGCGAAGCAACCGCCTGTTCGGCGGCAATACGGGCGCGATCAACGCCGGCGGCAGCGGAAGAGCCCATCATTGCACGGCCCATTTCACCCATGACGGTGCGGACGTCTTCAAAGTCGACGTTAACCAGGCCGGGGTAAGTAATGATTTCGGCAATACCGCCGACAGCATTTTTCAGCACGTCGTCAGCAGCACGGAAGCAGTCGTCGACATCGGCGTCGTCACCCATGACTTCCATCAACTTGTCGTTAAGGATAACGATCAGCGAATCGACATGCTTCGAGAATTCGGCGATGCCGGCTTCGGCGGATTTCATCCGCTTGTTGCCTTCAAAACTGAATGGCTTGGTCACAACGCCGACGGTCAAAATACCCATTTCGCGTGCAATTTCTGCGACTACCGGTGCAGCACCGGTACCCGTACCACCACCCATACCTGCAGTAATGAAGGCCATGTGGGCACCTTCCAGGCTGGCGCGAATTTCGTCACGGTGCGCCTGAGCGGCTTCCTGACCTTTTTCCGGCTTGGCACCAGCGCCGAGCCCGGTTTTACCCAGCGACAGCTTGCTTGAGGCCGCATTGCGGCTGAGCGCCTGAGCATCGGTGTTTGCGGCGATGAATTCAACGCCGTTTACCCCTTCATGAATCATGTGCTCGATGGCATTGCCACCCGCACCACCCACACCGAACACCTTGATGATTGTGCCGGATTCTTCCTCTTTCTCGATAATTTCAAACATAACTACCTCCTCTGAAAAAACTGTAATAAATCAAATCAAAAATTCTTGGCAAACCAGGACTTCATGCCATCGAAAACATCTTTGGCGCTTTGCTTTTCCTTGATCTTCTGGCCACGCTTGCGTTGCGCCTGCGCTTCAAGCAGCAGGCCGAAGGCGGTTGAGAAACGCGGGCTTTGCACGACATCGGCCAGGCTGCCGTTGTATTTCGGGTTACCCAGGCGCACCGGCATGTGAAAAATTTCCTCACCCAGTTCAACCATGCCCGGCATGACGCTGGCACCACCGGTCAGGACGATGCCTGAGGACAGCACTTCCTCGAAGCCGGCGCGGCGCAGTTCGTTCTGGATCAGTTCGTAAAGCTCTTCGACGCGTGGCTGGATGACGTCGGCCAGCGCGCGACGACTCAATTTGCGGCTTGGGCGGTCATCGACGCCAGCCACTTCCATGTTTTCGGCGGCATCAGCCAGTTGCGACAAGGCACAACCGTATTTGCATTTGATGTCCTCGGCTTCGCGGGTCGGCGTTCGCAGGGCCATGGCGATGTCGTTGGTTACCTGATCTCCGGCAATCGGAATCACCGAGGTATGACGAATGGCGCCTTGCGTCCAGACAGCGATGTCGGTCGTGCCGCCACCGATGTCGATCAAACAAACACCGAGATCCTTTTCATCTTCGGAAAGCACTGCAAAACTGGAAGCCAGCGGTTGCAGCACCAGATCATTCACTTCCAGTCCACAACGCCGCACGCATTTGACGATATTCTGCGCAGCCGAGACGGCGCCAGTGACGATGTGCGTTTTCACCTCAAGACGCATGCCGCTCATGCCAATCGGTTCACGGATACCGTCTTGGCCGTCGATCACGAATTCCTGGGTCAGGATATGCAAAATTTCCTGATCCGCCGGAATCGGCATCGCCTTGGCTGTTTCGATGACGCGCTCGACGTCGGTCGGCGTTACTTCCTTGTCCTTGATCGCGACCATTCCGTTCGAGTTAAAGCTCTTGATGTGGCTGCCGGCGATACCGGTATAGACATCCTTGACCTTGCAGTCGGCCATCAGCTCGACTTCCTGCACGACACGGCTAATGGTATGCACGGTGTCCTCGATATTGACCACCACACCCTTTTTGAGGCCGCGCGAATCCTGCGAGCCCATGCCGATGATGTTGAGGTGGCCTTCCTGATTGATCTCGGCAACCAGAGCGACGATTTTCGACGTCCCAATATCCAGTCCGACCACCAGATCCTTGTTTTCCCTGCTCATAGTGTTACTTCCCCTTCACTTCGCCCGCGACACGAATCGCGAAGCCATTCGGATACCGCAAATCCACCACAGCCGGTCGCTGCGCACGTTTGGCGACAAGCTCCGGATACACTTCGATAAAACGCTGCAGACGCACACCCACCGGCGACTTTGGCTGCTCGCGCCCCAAGTCCACCAACATGCCGCGCTCCAGCTTCAACTGCCAGGCCAGACGTGGTGACAAAGTCACCTGCACCGGCTTTTCGTTCACCGTTTTGAACGTACCAACCAGTTCGCTGTAGCGCTTCAAGACCTCGGGTGCCGTCCCTGCCGGGCCGTACAGCAGCGGCAGGGCAGCTGATTCTTCTTCGACCAGCGTCGCCACGAACACTTCGCCGTAACTGTTGACCAGCTCGCCACGTCCCTCGCCCCAACGCGCGGCCGGGCGATGCTCCTCGACCTTGACCTCGAGCCGCGCCGGCCAGATGCGCCGCACTTCGACCTTGCGCACCCAGGGCAGCTTTTCGAGCGTCCCACGCACCATTTCCAGATTCAGACTGAAAAAATTGCCCTTCAACGCCGATGGCAAAATCTGCTCTACCTCGATCCGACGCGTGTGCTGCAAGGCCTCTGCAAAGACCACCTGACGCACCGGCAACGACGGCACACGCACCAGCCAGACCGCGCCAGCGGCCAGCAACGCAGCAGCAGCGACCAGTATCAACAGGTCGGCAATTGCGCTCAGCAGGTGCGGTTTGTTCCACATTCATTGGCTCAGTCGTTGGTGGCCAACTCGAGCACACGACGCACCAGCGTCGGGTAATCCATGCCGTGCACGCGCGCTGCCATCGGTACCAGAGAGTGATCGGTCATCCCCGGTGCGGTATTTACTTCAAGGAAATAATGATTCCCGTCTTCATCCATCAGAAAATCGACTCGCCCCCAGCCCCGACCACCAAGAATGCGGAAGGCTTCCAGCGCCCCCTTGCGAATTTCCATTTCCTTGGCTTCGCTCAGCCCACAGGGGCACAGGTAGCGCGTGTCGTCGCGGTTGTACTTGGCTTCGTAGTCATACCAGTCGGTCGCCGGCTCAATCTTGATGATCGGCAAAGCCACCATTTCATCACCGCGGCCAATGATGCCAACCGTGTACTCGCCACCCATCACGCCTTTTTCGGCAATCACCAACGAGTCGTACTTGGCGGCCTCGGCATAGGCGAGATGCAAGGTGTTGTGCTCCTTGACCTTGCTGATACCGATGGATGATCCCTCATGCGCCGGCTTGACGAAAATCGGCAAAACCAGCTCTTCTTCGATATCGGCGAAATCAGAATCGGCGGTCAGTATCGCGTATTCCGGCACCGGTAAACCGGCAGCCTGCCACAACAGTTTGGTGCGAAACTTGTCCATACCGAGGGCGGAAGCCATGACGCCAGAGCCGGTGTAAGGAATGTGCATCAATTCCAATGCGCCCTGGATCGTGCCATCTTCACCATGCCGGCCATGCAAGGCAACGAAGGCGCGATCGTAGCCCTTGAGCGCATCAAGCGGCTGCTCTGCTGGATCGAAGGGATGAGCATCAATCCCCTGCCCTTGCAGCGCAGCCAAAACACGCGAACCGCTGTTGAGGGAGACTTCGCGCTCGGCGGATGTGCCGCCGAAAAGAACTGCGACTTTACCGAACCCGCTCATTTGATTTCCACCACTTTCCCCGGCACGGCACCAATCGAGCCTGCACCCATACACAAAACCACGTCGCCATCCCGGGCGACTTCCAAAATCGTTTGCGGCATCATCGCGATATCCTCGACAAACACCGGCTCAACCTTGCCGATCAAGCGCAAAGCTCGGGCGAGTGAGCGGCCATCGGCAGCGACAATCGGCGCCTCACCAGCGGCATAAATTTCTGACAACAAAAGCGCGTCGACCGTACTCAATACCTTGACGAAGTCTTCGAAGCAGTCACGCGTACGGGTGTAACGGTGTGGCTGGAATGCCAGCACCAGTCGACGCCCCGGGAAGGCGCCACGAGCGGCGGCCAGCGTTGCGGCCATTTCAACCGGGTGATGACCGTAATCATCGACCAGCGTAAATGAGCCACCATCCGGCAAAGCCACTTCACCATAGCGCTGGAAGCGGCGACCAACCCCCTTGAATTCAGCCAGCGCCTTGATGATTGCAGCATCAGATACCTGCACTTCAGTCGCTACGGCAATCGCTGCCAGCGCATTGAGCACGTTGTGCATGCCCGGTGTGTTGAGCGTAATTTCCAGACGTGACACCGAGCCATTGACGCGAACGCAGGTAAAACGCATCTGCCCGTTATCGGCAACGACATTTTCCGCGTGGAAGTTGCAGTCCGGCGACAGGCCGTAAGTAACGATCTGCTTGGAGACTTGCGGCATAATCGCGCGCACATTGGCATCATCACCACAAAGCACAGCAACACCGTAGAAGGGCAGGCGACTGAGAAAGTCGACAAAAGCGCCTTTCAGTTTCTCGAAGTCGTGGCCGTAGGTTTCCATGTGGTCGGCGTCGATATTTGTAACGACCGAAATGACCGGCGACAGGAAGAGGAATGAGGCATCGGATTCATCCGCCTCGGCGACCAGAAAATCGCCACTGCCGAGTCTAGCGTTGGCACCGGCAGCATTCAAGCGACCGCCGATAACGAAGGTGGGATCAATGCCTCCTTCGGCCAGAATGCTGGCAACCAGGCTGGTTGTTGTCGTTTTACCGTGCGTACCGGCGATGGCGATGCCGCGCTTGAGCCGCATCAGCTCGGCCAGCATCTGGGCGCGCGGCACAACCGGAATTTTGCGCTCACGCGCCGCAATGACTTCCGGATTATCGGCCTTGACTGCCGTCGAGGTAACCACCGCATCGGCCCCGGCAGCGTTTTCGGCTGCATGACCGATCATTACCTTGACGCCTTCGCCCTCAAGGCGACGGGTCGTTGCACTGGCCGCAATATCAGAACCGCTTACCGTATAGCCAAGGTGGGCAAGCACTTCGGCAATACCGCTCATGCCCGAACCGCCGACGCCGACGAAATGGATATGTTTGACTTTATGTTTCATTTCGCACTCTCTGCACAAATATTGGCCACTTCTTCGGTGGCATCGGGCTTGGCCAAACTGCGAGCCTTTTCAGCCATTTCCAGCAGTTGACCGCGTGAATAGTTGCGGATCAGCGCAATCGCTTCCGGCGTCAATTCGCTTTGCGGCAAAAGGAAGGCGCCGCCAACATTGACCAGAAACTTGGCATTGCCGGTTTGATGATCATCGACGGCATGCGGGAAGGGCACCAAAATACTGGCAACACCGGCAGCGGCCAACTCTGCGACGGTCAACGCGCCAGAACGGCAAATAACCAGATCAGCCCATTCGTAAGCACCAGCCATGTCTTCAATAAACGGCACGCAATGCGCCAGAACGCCAACCGCTGCGTAACCGGCCTTGAGCGCCTCGATATGTTTTTCACCGGCCTGATGAACGATTTGCGGCTGTTCGTTTTCACCCAGCAGCGCCATGCCCTGCGGCACCATTTCATTCAGCGCCTGCGCCCCCAGGCTGCCACCAATGACCAGCAAGCGCAGGGCACCGGTACGCTCGGCAAAGCGCTCGGCTGGCGGAGGAATCCTGGCAATGTCAGGACGCACCGGATTGCCTGCCCAAATACCATTCTTGAACACATCCGGGAAGCCAGTGACGATACGATCCGCCACGCCGGCCAGAACACGATTGGCCAAGCCAGCAACCGAATTCTGCTCATGCACAGCCAGCGGCTTGCCAAGCAAAGAAGCCATCATGCCGCCGGGGAAAGTGATATAGCCGCCCATACCGAGCACCACATTCGGATTGACCTGACGAATCGCTTTTTGTGCCTGCCAAAATCCCTTGAGCAGATTGAGTGGCAAGAGCAGTTTGCGTAACAGGCCTTTACCACGCAGTGCGGCAAATTTCAGATTGACCATCTCGAAGCCATGCTGCGGTACGAGACGGGCTTCCATGCCTTCCGGATTGCCCAGCCAGACAACACGCCAACCGGCATCGCGCAATTTGTGCGCAACGGCCAGCGCCGGGAAGATGTGACCACCAGTACCGCCTGCCATGACCAGAATCGTGCGGCTCATAGCTTGCCTCCGCGCATCAATTGGCGATTTTCCCAATCGACCCGAAGAAGTATCGCCAAAGCCACGCAGTTGGCAAAAATACCCGAACCGCCAAAGCTCATTAGCGGCAGGGTCAGTCCCTTGGTTGGCAGGAGGCCCATATTCACGCCGATATTGATAAACGACTGGACACCAAACCAGATGCCGATGCCCATCGCCACCAGCGCCGGATAAAGGCGACCCAGCGGAACGCATTGCCGACCAATTGCGAAGGCGCGCTGCACAAGCAAGGCAAACAAGGCAATCACTGCCAACACACCGAAGAAACCGAGTTCTTCAGCAATCACCGCCATCAGGAAGTCGGTATGCGCTTCTGGCAAGTAGAACAGCTTTTCGACACTGGCGCCCAGACCGACGCCGAACAACTCGCCGCGCCCGAAAGCAATCAAAGAATGAGACAACTGATAGCCACGGCCAAAGGCATCAGCCCACGGGTCCATGAAGCCAAACACGCGATCACGGCGGTAGGGCGAGACGATGATCATCACCGCGAAGGCAATCAGCAAGCCGACAATCAGCAGCGCAAACAGTCGCGCCTTCAGGCCGCCGAGGAAGAGAATGCCCATCGCAATCGAGATAATGACGACAAAAGCGCCAAAGTCTGGCTCTTTCAGGAGCAGCATGCCGACGATGGCCATCGCGCCAAACATCGGCAGAAAGGCCTGCTTCAGATCATGCATGACGTTGATTTTGCGCACGGTGTAATCGGCGGCGTAAAGCACAGCAAACAGCTTCATCAACTCGGAGGGCTGTAAATTGGCAAAGCCAAGTGGCAACCAGCGCCTTGCGCCATTGACATCCTTACCGATGCCGGGAATCAGGACAAATGCCAGCAGGACAACCCCGGCCATGAACAGATAGGGCGAATACTTTTGCCACAGGCTGAGCGGCACCTGGAATGTCACAGCAGCAGCCACCATGCCGATGCACAGAAAAATCCCGTGACGAACCAGATAGTAGGCTGGCTGATGGCCGGTAAATCGGCCGCCTTCCGCAATCGCGATGGAGGACGAATAGACCATCACCAGCCCGGTAAACAAAAGAATAAGGACACTCCACAGCAGAGCGTAATCAATTTCATCAACTTGACGGCGCGGCGCATCCAGGGACTTGATCATCATGATGACAAACCCTTCACTGCATCGATGAATGCCTGGGCACGGTGCGCATAATTGCGGTACATGTCGAGGCTGGCGCAGGCCGGGGACAACAGCACACAATCGCCGGCTTGTGCATGGCCAGCCAACCAGACAACAGCCGCATTCATATCACCGAGAATGCGCGTCGGCACGCCACTGCCTTCAAGCGCCATGCCGATTGCCGCGGCATCACGTCCAATTAAGGCAACTGCCCGCCCATGTTTTTCAAGGGCCGATTTCAGCGGCGAAAAATCCTGCCCCTTGCCTTCGCCGCCGAGGACGATGGCAACCTTGCGACCCATGCCTTCGATGGCCGCCAGGGTGGCACCAACGTTTGTTCCCTTGGAGTCATCGACATAGAGAACGCCACCGATGTCAGCGACAGTTTCAACCCGGTGCGGCAATCCGGCAAATGATTTCAGCGGCTCGACCAGTCTCGCCACCGGAATACCGATCACCTCACACAAAGCCAGCGCAGCCATGGCATTTGCCGCATTGTGCAAACCCGTCAGTTTTAACGCGTCGACCGAAACAATTGCTTCTTTTCCTTTGACTATCCAGCCATTGGCCAAGCCAAAATCTAATGCGCGGGGTGCAGCACTCAGGCCGAAGGTAACCATCTTGCGACCGCAGCGACCGTTGGCCATTGACCAGTCGTCGTCACGATTCAGTACCATGACGCCTTTGCCCTTGAAAACGCGCGACTTGGCGGCGGCGTAGTTGGCCAGGCTACCGTCGTATCGATCAAGGTGATCTTCGGAAATATTCAGAACCGTTGCCGCTTCGGCATTCAAGTGGTGGGTCGTTTCCAGCTGGAAGCTCGACAACTCGACAACCCAAACTTGCGGCAACGGTTTACCCAACTTCGCGGCATCCTGCGCATCCATCAAGGCATCAAGCGCCGACGGCGAAATGTTGCCACAGGCGATGGCTGGCACGCCGGCGCCATTCAGCAGATGAGCAGTCAGCGCCGTGGTGGTGGTTTTCCCATTACTGCCGGTGATGGCGACGATCTTCGAACCAGGCACCTGTTCGCGCACGCCAGCCGCAAATAACTCAATTTCAGAGATCAACGGCAGATCGACCATAGCAATTACCGGAGTATCTTTTGGCACACCCGGAGAGATTGCGACGAGATCCATGCCGGCAAACATCGCCTTGGCAAATTCACCGGCGATCAATTCGGCGCCTGGTGAGGCTTTTTGTAGTGCTTCAATATTTGGCGGATTTTCACGCGAGTCGGCAACCCGGACAAACGCGCCCTGGCGATGCAGCCACTTGGCCATCGCCAGTCCGGACTCACCGAGCCCGACAACCAGAACGCGTTTGCCCCGAAGGTCCATGTTTAGCGCAACTTCAACGAAGACAGCCCGACCAGCACGAGCATGATGGTGATGATCCAGAAGCGGACGACGACCTGCGTCTCCTTCCAGCCCGTCTGTTCAAAATGGTGGTGCAGCGGCGCCATGCGCAGGATGCGGCGACCTTCGCCAAATTTCTTCTTGGTGTATTTGAAATAGCCAACCTGCAACATGACCGACAGGGTTTCAACAACGAAGACACCGCCCATGATCAACAGTACGATTTCCTGACGCAGAATGACGGCGACGGTACCAAGTGCAGCGCCCAGTGACAGCGCGCCTACATCACCCATAAAGACTTCAGCCGGATAAGCGTTAAACCACAGGAAGCCAAGCCCGGCCCCGGCAATGGCACCGAGCAGGATGCACAACTCGCCAGCGCCCGGTACGTAGGGGATGAACAGGTATTTGGCCAGAACGGCGTGGCCGGTGACGTAGGCGAAGATGGCAAAGGCGGCGGCGACCATGACGGTCGGCATGATCGCCAAACCATCGAGGCCATCGGTCAGGTTGACTGCATTGCTCGTGCCAACGATGACGAAGTAGGTCAGCGCAATGAAGCCGACAATCCCCAATGGGTAAGCGATGGTCTTGAAGAATGGAACGATCAATTCAGTTTGCGCGCCCGACTTGGCCGAGTAGGCGAGGAAGAGCGCGGCACCGAGGCCGAGTACGGATTGCCAGAAATACTTCCAACCCGCCGACAAGCCCTTCGGGTCGCGATAGACCACCTTTTTCCAGTCGTCGTACCAGCCGACGATGCCAAAGCCGAGCGTCACGATCAGCACAGTCCACACGTACTTATTGGTTAAATCGCCCCAGAGCAGGGTTGTGACGCCAATTGAAATCAGGATCAGCACGCCGCCCATGGTTGGCGTACCGGATTTGACCAAATGGGTTTGCGGGCCATCAGTACGCACCGCCTGGCCGATTTTCTTCGCCGCCAGCCAGCGGATGACGCCAGGGCCGGCGGCAAATGAAATCAGCAGCGCAGTCATCGTCGCCAACACCGTGCGCAGCGTGATGTAGTTGAAGACGTTGAAGAAGCGAACGTCTTGGGCGAGCCATTGGGCAAGTGCCAGCAGCATCAGTTTTTCTCCTGAGCAACAAGGGCATCAGCCACTCGTTCCATTTTCATGAAGCGCGACCCTTTGATCAGCACCGTGGTTTCCGGCCCTAATTCCTTGTCGACCGCAACAATCAGTTTTTCGATGTTGCAATAGTGCTTGGCGCCCTCGCCAAAGTTACGCACCGCCTGTTGTGCCGCATCACCGAGCGCAAACAGGCGGTCAATGCCCTGACTCTTGGCGTAACCGCCAATTTCATCGTGATACTGGCCGCTGGCTTCACCGATCTCGCCCATGTCGCCAAGCACCAGCAACTTGCGGCCTATCGTGGCGGCCAGCACGTCAATACCGGCGCGCACTGAATCCGGATTGGCGTTGTAGGTGTCGTCGAGAATTTCAGCGCCCAACTTGCCGGCCCGGCGCTGCAAGCGGCCCTTGACGCCAGAGAACGCCTCCAGGCCGGCAGCCACCGCCGCCATCGGAACCCCGGCAGCCAGGCAGGCAGCTGCTGCAGCGACTGCATTACGCGCATTGTGGCGACCGGGGATATGCAGGGTGATCGCTGCTTCACCCTCAGTTGCGGTCAATTCAATGGCGATTTCGAGACCATGTTGGCGCACCGCGCCGCGCACATCGGCCTCGCGGTCAATACTGAAAGTGCGTACGGCATGTTGGCCCGCCATGCCGCGCCAGAGAGCGGCATAAGCATCATCGGCATTGATCACAGCCACACCGTTCGGCAGCAAACCACCAAAAATACTGCCCTTTTCGCGTGCCACCTCATCCATGTCGCCCATGCCCTCAAGATGGGCGCGCTGGGCATTGGTGACGAGAGCCACGGTCGGCGCACCAATCGGTGCCAGGTAGGCAATTTCACCGGGATGATTCATGCCCATTTCGATAACGGCGGCGCGGTGCGATGGACGCAGGCCGAGCAGCGTCAGCGGCAGGCCGAAATCGTTATTCAGGTTACCGCGCGTGGACAACACCGCCGCACCGAAAGCCGCCTTCAAAATCGCGGCAATCATTTCCTTGGTCGTCGTCTTGCCGTTGGAACCGGTCACGGCAATCACTGGCAAAGTGAAACTGGCACGCCAAGCGCCAGCTAGACGACCCAGGGCAAGACGGGTGTCATCAACCAGAACAGTCGAAACGCCAGCCGGCAGTTTGCTGGCATCGGAAACCATCAATGCAGCGGCGGATTCTGCTGCCGGCGCAAGAAAATCATGGGCATCGAAGCGTTCACCGCTCAAGGCAATGAATAGCTGACCCGCCTCAATCGCCCGAGTATCAGTAGAAATGCCGGTCAGTGCGACATCGGCACCAATCAGGCGGCCATCAACAGCACTTGCGACTTGCGAAAGAAGCCAGTTCATGCGGCGACCTCCAGAGAATTGGGGTGACGCAGCAGCAATGCGGCCTGCGCCTGCTCGACATCGGAGAACGGATGGCGAATGCCTGCGATTTCCTGATACTGCTCATGTCCTTTGCCGGCAAGCAGAATCACATCGCAGGTATCAGCCTCAAGAACAGCGCGACAAATCGCGGTGGCGCGGTCAATTTCAACCTCTGCACTTGTCATACCAGCCAGAATGTCGTCAATGATGGCTTGTGGCGCTTCGCTGCGCGGGTTGTCACTGGTCACTAGCACGCGATCTGCCTTGGCCATGGCCAGTTCGCCCATTTGCGGACGCTTGCCTTTGTCGCGGTCGCCACCGCAACCAAAAACCACAGTTAGTCGGCCACCACGTGACGTAACGACTTCACGCAGGGTGGTCAGCGCATTGTCGAGCGCATCCGGCGTATGGCAATAATCAATAATGATCAGCGGCTCGCCCAAACCACCAACGCGCTCCATGCGTCCTGGTGGCGCAGCCAATTCAGACAGGCGACGTGCCACCTCAGCCGGCTGAACACCGGCATCGTGCAACACTGCGGCGACGGCCAGCAAATTGGAAACGTTATAGCGACCGACCAGCGCCGTATCAACGTCAGCACGACCATTCGGCAACACCAGATTGAAGCGCTGACCAAACGGGGTATCCACCAAATTTTCAGCGCGCACCAACGCGGGAAAATCACGCCGAGCTGCGCCTACGCTATATCCAAGAACACGCATGGCGCTGGTCTCGCGCATCAATTTTAGGCCCAGCTCATCATCAAGATTGATGATCGCCGTGCGCAAGCGTGGCCAGGCAAACAGTTTTTCCTTGGCAGCCGCATAGGCTTCCATGCTGCCGTGGTAGTCGAGATGATCGCGGGTGAAATTGGTAAACACCGCCACATCAACCCGCGCGCCATTCATCCGGCCCTCTTCGATACCGATGGAACTAGCTTCCAGAGCACAGGCAGTCGCTCCTGCGGCACGGAATTTGGCAAGATAACGCATCAAAGTCGTCGCTTCCGGCGTGGTAAAGCCGGTTTCAACCAATCCATCCGTAAAACCGGCACCCAGCGTTCCAATGATCGCACAAGGCTTTGGATAAGCCTGGGCAATGCATTGGCTGATCGTCGTCTTGCCATTCGTCCCGGTGATTGCAATCAGCGAAAGCGCTTCGCTCGGATGACCATAAACCGCATGCGCAATTGGCCCGGCCAGCGGGCGCAAAGCCTCTACTGGCAGATTTGTTACGGTCAACGCGGAATTCCAGCTAAAGTTTTCATCCGGCTGCCACAAAACAGCTAGCGCACCGCGCTGGATTGCATCGGCAATATATTGCCGACCGTCTGCCATATCGCCAGGGTATGCCAGAAACAAATCGCCCGGCTCGACCTGACGACTGTCATCGGCAACACCTGTTGGGACAACACCCATTGCCTCAAGGCGATCAAGAATTTCACGCGGAGAAATCACAAACGCCCCTTTCCGGCAGCCGCCTCGGCCACCTGCAATGGCGCATCAGGTCGAATACCCAAAGTCCGCAACGCACCGCCGGTAATTTGCGAAAACGCCGGGCCGGCCACATCACCACCGTAATGTGCGCCACCGGTAGGCTCGTCAATCATGACCGCCACGACCAGACGCGGATCGCTGATCGGAGCGATGCCAACAAATGAGGCCACGTATTTCTTGGCGTAAACACCGCCTTCAACTTTGTAAGCCGTACCTGTCTTGCCACCCACGCGATAACCCGGTACCCGCGCCTTGGGCGCCGTACCCTCGGGCTGAACCGCCATTTCCAGCATGGCTCGCACTTCGCGCATGGTGTGAGGAGAAAACACACTAACGCCACGCACAGGCGTATCGTCCAACTTAATCAGAGAAAGCGGCACCAATTCACCATCGCGGGCAAACACGGTATAAGCACGCGCCAATTGAACCAGACTGACTGCGATACCGTGCCCGTATGACATCGTTGCCTGCTCAATTGGCCGCCAGTTTTTCCAGGGCCGCAAGCGACCATTGACCTCGCCAGGGAACCCGAGATTCGGCGCTTGGCCAAAACCAATACCGTCGAACATTTCCCACATTTCCTTGGGCGGAAAACTCAGGGCAATTTTTGCCGTGCCGACATTTGAAGACTTCTGAATGACCTGTGCGACGGTCAAGGCACCGTGCGGGTGAGCATCGGAAATGGTTGCGCTGCCAATGGTCATTCGTCCTGGCGCACAATTGATTACCGTATCGAAGCGAACCTTACCCCTTTCGAGCGCCAGTGCAGCGGTAAACGGTTTCATCACCGAACCCGGTTCAAAAGTATCGGTGATCGCCCGGTTACGCAATTGCGCCCCGGAAAGATGCTGGCGGTTGTTCGGGTTATAGGTTGGCAAATTGGCCAACGCGAGAATCTCGCCGGTCCGCGCATCGATGACGATCGCACCGCCCGCCTTGGCATTGTTCGCTTCAACCGCCGCCTTCAAATGACTATAAGCCAGGTACTGAATCTTGGAATCAAGCGCCAGACGAACATCCTTGCCATCACGAGGCGGCTTTGTTGCGCCAACATCCTCAACAATACTGCCGCGACGATCACGAATCACGGTACGACTGCCGGCATGACCCAGCAAGCTTTGCTGAAAGGCCAGCTCAACCCCCTCAAGCCCCTTGTCATCAACGCCGGTAAAACCAACAATATGCGCAGTCATGTCGCCAGTTGGGTAAAAACGGCGATATTCCTGTTCGTTATGAACACCGGGCAGTTTCAGCGCCGCAATTCGATCAGAAGTCTCCGGCGGCACCTGCCGCTTGACGAAAACGAAGGTTTTTTCCGAAGCAATCTTGCCATCCAGTTCGCGCACAGGCATATCGAGCAAATCGGCCAGCTGTTTCTTTTGCGGCGCAGCCATCGTCCGCGCATCAGCCGGAATTGCCCAGATGGCTTTCATTGGCGTCGACACCGCCAACATGTCGCCATTTCGGTCCATGATCTTGCCGCGCGAAGCAGACACCTCGATATCGCGGAGATAGCGCGAATCACCCTTCTGCTGCAGGAAATCGTTATTGATAACCTGCAAATAAAAACCACGCGCCACCAGCGCCAGAAAGGCACCCATCAACAACAAGCCAACCGTACGCGAACGCCAACCTTGAAGCGCCAGTTGCAGCACCGGGCTTTCCGTAAAACGATGACCGCGTTGCGGGCGGCGACCAACAACCATTAGCGCCCTCCCTTTTTCGGCGCCGGCTTGGCAACCGCTGGCGACGGCGTGACAACCCGGCCCGTCGCATCGGGCGTAACCATACGCAAGCGGTCACGGGCAATCTTTTCAACTCGCGGATGCGTCGCCCAAGTCGACATTTCGAGCTGCAACTGGCCATACTCGACATCCAGCTGACGCACCCGCTCCTGCTCCCCCTCCAGACTCTGAAAGAGCTTGCGCGCGCGGTGCTGGGAGGTGACCACACCCAGCGCGCAAACAACCACAATCAGAAGAAGAAACATATTTACGCGAACCATTACAGTTTTTCAGCCACTCGCATCACCGCGCTGCGCGCCCGGGGATTGGCGCGAATTTCGGCGACAGAAGGTTTGATCTGCTTGCCAACCAAGCGCAGCTTCGGCTTTGGCAACTGATCGGCGCGTAACGGCAGACCTTTTGGCATGTCGTCCGCCACTGATTCATTGCGCATGAAGTTTTTGACGATCCGGTCTTCCAGCGAGTGAAAGGAAATCACCACCAGCCGACCGCCCGGTTTCAACAACTCAAGCGCCTGCGGCAATGCTACTTCCAGCTGGCGGAGCTCTTGATTGATATGAATCCGTAGAGCTTGAAAGCTGCGCGTCGCCGGGTCCTGCCCTGGCTCACGGGTGCGCACGGTCGCGCGTACGATGGCCGCGAACTGACCTGTTGTGACAATAGGTTGTTCGAGCCGAGCAGCCACAACCTTCTTTGCAATCTGGAAAGCAAACCGTTCTTCGCCATAGTTTCTAATAACCTCCGTTATGTCCCTTATTTCAGCCCGCGCCAGCCACTCTGCCGCCGTCTCGCCTTGCGTTACATCCATACGCATATCAAGCGGCGCATCGTGACGGAAGCTAAAGCCGCGCTCCCCATCGTCGATTTGCGGCGACGACACTCCAACATCAAACAAAATTCCATCGACTGCCTGCAAACCCGCCTCATGCGCAGCTTCGGCAATTTCTCCAAAGGCGCGATGAATCAGTTGAAAACGGGAATCTTTTATCGCCGCACCAGCGGCAATGGCATGAAGGTCACGGTCAACCGCCACTAGGCGACCATTTTTTCCGAGCTTGCTGAGAATCAGGCGACTATGGCCGCCGCGCCCGAAGGTGCCATCCATATAGATGCCGTCGGCTTTGATCGCCAAGGATTCCACCGCTTCTTCGAGCAGCACCGTGACATGGGTGCCACCCGTGGTCACAGCACCAAATCCCCGAGGCCAGGCGGCAACTCACCAGAGAGCGCCTCGGCAGCCAGATCATTCTGCTGCTTCCAACCAGCCTCACTCCAGATCTCGAAATGGGTGCCCATGCCGACCAGATAAACCGTCTTGCCAAGATTGGCGTATTCGCGCAATTCATTGGCTACAAGAATGCGACCAGCGGAATCAAGTTCTTCAGTGCGTGCATTACCAACCAAGACACGTTTGATTGAAGCCGCACGCGGATCAAGGCTCGACGCCTTGAGAATCTGATCACGTATCGGCTGCCACGCAGGAGAGGGATAAAGCAACAAACAGCGATGCGGATGCGCGGTCAGAACCAGCGAACCCTCGGCAGCGGCGAGCAGGGCTTCACGGTGCCTTGCCGGTATGGCAAGACGCCCTTTTGCATCCAGACTTAGCGCTGCAGCCCCTTCGAACATCCCCTAGCTTTCTCCCCGTTTTCCCACAATTCGACACGTTTTCCCACTTTAGGGCATCAAACTCTTCACGTCAATAGAGAAATTGGGAAATATTTCTTATGCAACAATGACTTACGACAATTTTTAAAGCCAAAATTCAATTAAAAATAGTCTTAATAATCAACGACGGAAAAACAACTCTTAAAGTGACTTATCACGAGTTTCGTCAATCGTTAAGCAGCGAAATAAATTCATGCATGCGGATTATTTCAATGGCCCAACACAGAAAACGGGGCGAAAAAAAAGCGGCCACTCGGGCCGCCTGTAATTCGCGAAAAATTTTACTTGGCAGTGCCCAATTTCGACTCAATGCGATCAAGTGGCATGGCTCCCGGGACGCGTTCGCCATCAACAAAAAAGATTGTCGGCGTGCCAGATATTTTCAATTTACTGGCAAATTCACGATTTTTATCAACCGCCGACGTATCACAATCTTCCTTGCCAGTCGGCGCTTTGCCATCAATCATCCAGTCATTCCAGGATTTGGCACGATCACTGGAACACCAAATCTGGCGTGACTTCTTGAGCGAGTCTTCGGAAAGAATCGGCAACAGGAAGGTGTAGACCGTCACATTTTCGAGCTTTTGCAAATCCTTGGCCAAGCGCTTGCAGTAGCCACAATTCGGGTCTTCAAAGGTCGCCATGACGCGCTTACCGCTCCCGCGCACCTGCTTGATCGCACGATCAAGCGGCAATTCGCTGAACTTGATTGCGGTCAGCTTGCGCATGCGCTCTTCCGTTGTGTTTTTCATCGTTTTGGCATCAATCAACTGGCCGCCAGCGATAAAAGCTGTCATTTTTTCATCTGTGTAGAAGATATTGCCTTCCATATAGACCTCATACAGCCCCAGATAGCCTGACTTGGTCACGCTCTCAACCTTGGCCCCGAGTTTTGCTTCCATCGCTTTCCGCACTTCAGCTTCATCAGCCTGAACAGTTGAAATAAAGGCGAGCGCCATGGCAAATGGCAATAACTTCTTGATCATCGGGAAATGCTCCTAATAGGCCCCAAGTGCGTAACGCACCAGGGAATTCTTGATAAACGGAATTTGGTTAGTGATATTCAAGCCAAGATTTCGCAATGGGCGCAAGCCTGGCAATTGATCGCGAAAAAGGCGACGCAAACTATCTGTTGTCGTCTGCATGAGCACGGTCTCCTCACGCCGCGCTCGCTGATAGCGCTGCAAAAATCGTTCATCCCCGAGGTCATGCCATGGCTGCCGGGCGGCCAGCAACTCGGCGAGTACTCGCGCATCTTGAAAACCTAGATTGATGCCATGCCCGGATAGCGGATGAATGCCATGCGCCGCATCACCGACCAGCGCAATTCGCGAAGCAACAGTTTGCGGCACACGCATGAGGCGCAAGGGAAAAGCCACAGGCTTGGTCAGCAACTCAAGAGCACCCAACTGATAGGCACCAGCTTCCGCGACCCGTTCGCAAAAAAGGTTCGCTGGTAACTGGGAAAGTTGATCAGCATTCGCATCTGGGGTGGACCAGACAATCGAAACACGGTTCCCGGGCAAAGGCAAATAGGCCAACACCCCATCATCCCGGAACCATTGATAAGCAATATTGCGATGGCCTTTTTCACAAGAGAAATTGGCGACCAATCCTTTTTCACCGTACGGCGTGTTGACAGCCGGCAATCCCGCCGCCTGCCGCACCCAGGAATCACGCCCATCCGCGCCAATGATAAGTGGCGCAGAAAGCACAACACCATCAGTCAGTTCGAGTTGCGCAGCATCCTGCGTAAAATTCAGCGTAGATGGACGAACCGAACAAAACAAAGACAAATTGCTCTGCCGTTTGGCACTTTCCCAAAACTCGCAGGCCATCAGTGATGATTCGACAATCCAGCCTAGCTCTGAGATCGGAAAGCGTCGTGAGCTTCCTTATTTGTTCTGATAGTATTCGTACGCAAAATTACTTTAGCTGGTTCATTTTGTGCTTTAATTTCTTTAGACCAAACCGCTTCTCCTAATTCTTTAACACCCATTTCATCCATCCAATCTGGAATAGATTCTTTAAATTTTCTGTCTTTTGATAATTCGTCAAATTTACCTTTGATTTTTCTAACTGGAGTTCCTTCAAAGTATTTCCAATCTGGTAAAGTATGTCCTTTTAATGTTGCCCAAACGGCAAACATTCTCCAGATTCCGTCTCTATCGAAGGGTTCTTTTTTAATCTCTGCAATCTCGGCATATAAACGTTTCCAACGTACAATATCGTAAATAGTTTCGGCAACGAACTTTCTGTCGCTGCTTCCCCATCTTTTGTCTAATTTTAAGGCTCTCGCCACAACTTTATCAGCATATTCTCCTTCATTGAAGATCGCCATCAAAGCGTCTATTACTGCAAAACTAATGTTTCTGTGAAATCTCATGTATTTTAAAAATAAAAAATGCCTGCAAAGATAGTAATTTTATACTAGCAACAAGCGTTTATTCAATCAAATAATAGTTCTAAAAAACAAAAAAGCCGACGGTTAAGTCGGCTTTTAGTTTATCTTCTTCCTCTTCCTGAACTTTCACTATTTCCTCTCGGTTGTGAGTTGCCTCTTGGAGCTTCCATTCTTGGTTGGGAATTTCCTCTCGGACTTGATTCAACTCTTGGATTATCATTTCTTCTAGGACTAATAGCTCTCGGCTGTGATCCGTTTCTTGGTGTCCCAATACTTGAATTTCCTCTTGGGCTAAT
>ERZ724504.274-NODE-274-length-29118-cov-7.323539_pt1 | contig 29118 bp, 22 predicted proteins | sample MGYA00376037_ERZ724504 | MGnify/ENA primary metagenome ERZ724504 (study PRJEB28724, sample SAMN07190888) | wastewater metagenome | isolation source: influent of sewage treatment plant in Hong Hong | place: USA: Christiansburg, Virginia | collected 2016-03-01 ... | reverse complement strand
TAACCTTGCACAGGAAGCCGGGCACCAGCGTGTCCCGGAGTTCGACGGCCTGCGCCTGGGGTTGTGCCGCATCGACTGCGGACTTGGTGAGCTTGAGTTTTGCCACGATGACTCCTCGGAAAGACCCGATTCCCAAGAGCCATGTAGGGGCCATCAGAGGGGAAGCCGGGTCAGGTTTCGGAAAGCACCGGCATATGTTGGACTCGCCTAAGTTATTGATAAACCTGCTGTATCGGGCTTCGGCGTAGTCCAGCAAAGTTCGGTGCTGGAGTCATGGTGAAATGAAAAAAGCCACCGGGCAACGGTGGCTTGGGGTGTGGTGTGGCTTATTCGGCGGCCAGTATTTGCTTGAGCTCACCCGATTCGTACATCTCCATCATGATGTCCGAGCCGCCCACGAATTCGCCCTTGATGTAGAGCTGAGGGATGGTGGGCCACTGGCTGTATTCCTTGATGCCCTGGCGGATTTCCTGATCTTCCAGCACGTTCACGGTGGCGATGGACTTGGCGTCCACACCGCAGGCCTTCAGGATCTGGATGGCACGGCCAGAGAAGCCGCACTGTGGGAAGCTGGCGTTGCCCTTCATGAACAACAGGATGTCGTTGTTCTTGACCAGGTCGTCGATGCGTTGTTGAGTGTTGCTCATAGTGGGCTCCGGATTCTAGGGGTGGCGGCCACGGCCGCGATGTCTGCAATTATTTCACCGACCGCAATGAATGCGGTGCTGTGAGGAAATCTTGTTGTACTTCAGCACACAGATATTTGGGGGCAATCGTGGCTAAATCAAGCCCGGCCAGCAGCCGCCGGTGCAGCGGGCAATGCCTGCCAGGTCGCTGCGGTGCTGCACCTGCTCAAAGCCTGCGGCCTGCATCAGCTGCGCTACATCGTGGGCCTGATCCCAGCCATGCTCGAAAAGCAGCCAGCCGCCTGCCTTCAGCTGTGAGGGGGCTTGGGCGATGATGCTGCGAATATCTTCCAGGCCATCGGCTCCACTAGCCAGAGCCGACATCGGCTCGTGCGTCAGCGCCGCCAGATGCGGATCGTCCGCGCGGATATAGGGCGGGTTGCTGACGATCAGGTCGGCAGGGGTCTGCCCGGCCAGCGGTTCCAGCCAGCTGCCATGGGCAAATTGCACGGGCAGCTTTAGATGTTGGGCGTTGGCTTGCGCCACGGCCAGCGCATCGGCACTGGCATCAACGGCCACCACCTGCGCGGCAGGGCGCTGGCTTTGCAGGGCCAGCGCAATCGCGCCGCTGCCGGTGCCCAGGTCCACCACGCGGTGGGCAGCGCCTTCTGGCAGTAGCTCCAGTGCCCAGTCCACCAGTGTTTCGGTGTCAGGGCGGGGGTCCAGTACGCGGGCGTCTACGGCCAGATCAAGTCCGTAAAACTCTTTGTGGCCGGTGAGGTAGGCCACGGGCGCGCCTTGCTGGCGCTGGGTGCACAGATCACTCCAGCGCGCTTGCTGCTCGGCGCTCAAAATATCGGTGTCATGGGTGATAAGCCAAGCACGGGCGTGTGCTGGCTGCTGCATTAAATGTAGCAACAGCATTTGCGCATCCACGCGCGGCAGGCCTTGCTGGGCGGCTTGTGTGAGGGCTTGCGCCACGGTCAGGCGGCTGGTGGGGGAGATCTCTGTCATTGTTCTTAGCGCACGGGCGCTGAAATAAAGGGCCGCGCCTGCAGGATGATGATTTGATCGCCCTGCACCGCCCATTCAATATCTTGCTCCTTGCCGCCAAAGCGCTGCTTGATGCTTGCGCCCGCACGGGCCAGCCGCTGCACCAGCGCATCACTGAGTACGGCACGGCCAGCGGCAATGGCGATTTCGCGTACGCCGCCGTTGGCATCCAGCTGCAGTGCCACGTCGTCCTGAGAGCGGTTGAGTACCTGCACGGCCTTGCTGCGGCTGGAGTAGAGGATTTGCTCGGCCACGCGCTGGCCTTCCACCACGCGGATGCCAATGCCGCGCTTGGCGGCGATGTAGCTCATGTGGCGGCGCGATGCATCAAATGGGTCGCGCGTAATCATCACGCCAGAGGCGGTGGAGTCCACGGCTTTTTGCACCAGCACGGACATCATGACCTGCTGGTCATCAATGCCGGCGGCCTGTCTGGCCTCCCATGCCTCGAAGTTGTAGACCGAGGCCCAGACTTTGCGCACGGCGGCGGCCAGATCGGCGCTGCTGCGCACATTGGGCACTGTGGTGTACAGGCCTGCGCCGCTGAAGTGGGGCAGGTCTTCAGAGCTGGAGGAGCTGCGCACAAAAACGCCTTGGCTGCCGAGCTGGCTGGCCCAGCGCTGGCTCCAGCTGTCAGCGACAGAGTGCGGCACAGGCCATTGCATTATTTCTGCCTGTAGCGCAGATAGGGCTTGCCTGCGAACTCCTGAATCTGTAGCGAAGCCGGGCAACTGGCGCATGCGGGCAATGCGCTCGTTCAGGCCGTTGCCGCGCATAAAGTCGGCATAGGCGGCGAACGGAATGCAAAAGCCATCGGGCACGATCACATCAGCCAGCCGGGCGGATTGAATTTCGCCCAGATTGGCAGCCTTGGCACCGCAACGCTTGCGGTCTGCGCTGCGCAGGCTGGCCAGCGGTGCCAGTTCGCTGCGGCGCAGATCGGGCTGTATGAGGATTTTTTTGCCGCTGGCAGGCTTGGGGCGGGCCTGCTTTTCGGCGGCTTGCCGCTCAGCCTCGGTGGCAGCGCGCAGGGAAAAACCGGTGGGCTGCACATCGATATGCACCCAGCGCTCGTTAAAGGCGGCGTACTGGTCGGCCGCTTTTTGCACATAAGCATTGGGCACGCCCCAGCCACGCGCCAGCAGGTTGACGTGGGAGAGCATGGTAGATGGCCGCTCTGTCACTACACCTGCAACGGGTGGCAGGCTGATGGGCACTTCGCGTAGCAGGGCGATGTCTTGGGGCTGCAGCTCACTCACACGATCTGCCGACGTCACAATGCGCAGGCGCCCGGTTGCCTGCCCCAGGTTAAGTGGCAAAAAGGTCTGCACGCCCAGCAACTGGGCCTGCGTAATGGCTTCAATGCCTGCCGCTTGGGCCACGGCCTCTTGGGCGCTGGCATTGGCTTTGAAACGCACTGGGGCGAAGAAACCGGTCTTTAAGGCTCTGGCCGTGGTTTGCAGCAGCTCGGGGGTGAGCTGGTCACCTTCCCAGAACTCGTAGCTATAGGCTTTGAGGCTGGGCTGCCAGCTCAGTGTGCCGAGGATGAAGCGACGGTCTGCTGCTCGGTAGTTTCGGTTGAGAGCCGCTTTGTCGCCCCGCAGCAAGCCTTTGGCTCGCAGAAAATCTTCGTGAAACGCGTAGCGCGGCGTGTTGATGAAGTGGAGGGCGGCGCTGTTGTTCTTGCTCTGGCGATCGATCACGAACAGCACATGGGGCATGGCGCTGGCGCTGTTTGCGTCAAAGACACGGGCTATCCGGTCAAAGTCCGCTTGAGTGGTCAGCGTCGCCAAATCAGAGGGCGCGTTTCGGTTGGCGCTGGCGTTGACCGGGCTGCCCGTGCCCGATTCATAGGCCGAAGGTTTGCGCACCAGCTGAGCCTGGGCAGCTGTTGCGGCCAGCAAGGTGCAGGCCAGCAGTGTGTGCCAGAGTCTGGAGAAGCGAAGCGAAGTCATTACCGTAGCGCCACCTTGTTGTTAGACGTTTGCTGCAGCCGCGCTGCCTGGCTTAGTCCGCTTGCAGTTCGGCCAGTAGTTCGGCCTCGCGGGCATGCTGCAGGGCCTGCATCACATCGCCGAGGTCGCCTTCCATGATGGCGAGCAGTTTGTACAGCGTGAGGTTGATGCGGTGGTCGGTCAGGCGGCCCTGCGGGAAGTTGTAGGTGCGGATGCGGTCGCTGCGGTCGCCGCTGCCGATCAGGCCCTTGCGCAGCGCGGCCTCCTTGGCGGCGCGTTCGCTGCGCTCTTTTTCTTGAATGCGCGCTTGCAGTACTTGCAGGGCCTTGGCCTTGTTGCTGTGCTGGCTGCGGCCATCCTGGCATTCGGCCACGATGCCGGTGGGCAAGTGCACCACGCGCACGGCGGAGTCGGTTTTGTTGATGTGCTGACCGCCAGCGCCGCTGGCGCGGAAGGTGTCGATACGCAGGTCGGCGGGATTGAGGGTGATGGCTTCGGCCTCGTCGGGCTCGGGCATCACGGCTACGGTGCAGGCACTGGTGTGAATGCGGCCCTGTGTCTCGGTCGCGGGCACGCGCTGCACGCGGTGGCCGCCCGATTCAAAGCGCAGCGCGCCGTAGACGTTGTCGCCTTCGATGCGCAGCACTATTTCCTTGTAGCCGCCCAGCTCGCTTTCGTTGGCGCTCATGACTTCCACCTTCCAGCCTACGTTGGTGGCGTAGCGGGTGTACATGCGCGTCAGGTCGGCGGCAAATAGGGCCGATTCGTCGCCGCCTGCGCCGGCGCGGATTTCCATGAAGGCGGGTCGGGCGTCGTCCGGGTCCTTGGGTAGCAGCATGCGCTGCAGCTCTTCCTCGAGCTTGATCAGCTCGGCCTCGCCGGTAGCGATTTCTTCTTCGGCCATCTCCGCCATATCCGGGTCTGTGAGCATTTCGCGGGCGGTAGCCAGATCGGCCTCGGTCTGCTGGTAGCGGCGGTAGCGGCTGGCAATAGCCGTCACCTCGGCATGCTCGCGTGAGATGCTGCGGTACTGCTTCATATCGCCCATGATGTCTTCGCGCGAGAGCAGAAAGTCCAGCTCCTGCAGGCGTTGGGCATAACGTTCGAGCTGGTTGCGCAAAAAGTCTTGCATGGTATGTACCGTGGGCTTGAGAAGGGCGACGCGCAGGACGCCTTCGTTGAGTCAGGGGGAAAAGAGGTCTGGGCTGGCCGCAGTCGGGCCGATGCGCTGCGGGCAGGCGCAGCGCGTAAGCGGGCGAGCGCCGCTAAAGCTTGCTGGAGTTGTTGCGGCTGGCGCGCAGGAACAGACGGCTGACGGTGTCTGCCGTCTGGGCGCGCTCGTCGGCGTCGCCCTTGTGCAGCGCGGCCATGGTGCCGTGCAGCATTTTTTGTGTGATACCGCGCGAGAGCGCTTCCAGCACGGTGTCTATATCTTCGCCCTTGGCGATCAGTTTCTTGGCGCGGGCAATTTCAAGCGCGCGCCATTCGTCAGCCTGTGCGTTGACATGCTGAATCAGAGAGACAGAGCCGCCCACGGGGTTGCGCTGGTCCATCCACTTCATAAAGTTCTGTACGCCGGTGTCGATGATGACTTCGGCCTGCTGCACGGCGGCCTGGCGCTGGGCCTGACCGGTGCGAACCACGGTGGCCAGATCGTCCACGGTGTAGAGGTATACGTCGTTGAGGTGCTTGACCTCGGCTTCAATATCTCGCGGAACGGCTAGATCGACCATGAAGATGGGGCGGCGCTTGCGCTTTTTGAGAGCAGACTCCACAGCACCCAAGCCGATGATGGGCAGGGTGGATGCGGTGCAACTGATGATGACGTCGTACTCATGCAGATGCTCGGGCAGATCGGCCAGACGCATGGTGCTGGCGCCAAACTGGGATGCCAGCTTCTCGCCGCGTTCCATGGTGCGGTTGGCGATGGTGATCTGCTTGGGGTTGCGTGCGGCAAAGTGGGTGGAGACCAACTCGATCATCTCGCCCGCGCCAACAAACAGTACCCGAATCTTGGTCAGGTCTTCAAACAACTGACCGGCAAGGCGCACAGCGGCAGCAGCCATGGAAATGCTGTGCGCACCGATCTCGGTAGAAGATCGCACTTCCTTGGCAACGGCAAAGCTGCGCTGAAATAACTGATTGAGCGTGGTACCCAGTGCGCCCGCTGTTTCAGCGGCGCGCACGGCGTTCTTCATTTGGCCGAGGATTTGCGCCTCGCCCAGCACCATGGAATCAAGGCCCGAAGCCACGCGGAAGGCGTGACGAGCGACTAGACCATCTTGCAGCACGTAGGAGTGCTGACGCAGCAACTCAGGTGCTACACCGCCGCTGTTGGCCAGCCAGTGCATGGTGTGATCCATGGCAGGGGCGTCAGCCGCGCAGTAAATTTCGGTGCGATTGCAGGTGGAGAGAATGGCGGTTTCCACAGCATTGTGGGCTTTGCCTGCGCTTGTCAGGGACGCGCGCAAGCCTTGCAGTGTCGGCTCGATCTGATCGAGCGCGAACGCAAAACGACCCCGCAAATCGAGCGGAGCCGTGTGGTGATTGATGCCTAAAGCCCAGACTGCCATAACCTGCGATTATAAAATTTAGTACCGGATCGGGCATCCCCCGCGTCCAAAGCCTTGGAAACGATTGCTGTCATGGATTTTGTTGCGAGCGTAATTCATTTACTCAACTTCGTCGCCCCCGCTTTTTTCCTGGCGCTGGGTTTGGCGATCTGCGCCAGAATGTTTCAATTAAACAAGGCTGGAGCCCAATCATTTATTGCGCAGGCAGCTATCAATTTTATATTGGGCTCTGCGGTTTTATGGGCCGGTCTCTGGCTGTTTTCACGCGATGGGAAGATGCTCACCTATGCCGCTCTGGTGGGTATAAGTGCCTTCTGCCAGTGGGTTCTTTCAAGGGCCTGGCGCTGAGTTTTGAGCCGAATCGCCGCTTTTGGTGAAGCTGTTTTGCTTGAAAGCTTGATCTGACTCAAGGTGGCTGTTGTATTTGCACCAGCGTTAGTTTTGAGACATTCCGGTGGGAGGCCAACTTGCAAAAGTAACGAGTGAGCATGCGCTGACATCCAATGACTTACCCAAAACCCGGTATCACCGGGCTTTTTTGTGGGCGCTTTAAATGTCATAAAACTGTGGCGAGGATGCCGCGATTCAGGAATTCCTTAGCAAAGCTGCTATCAGAATCAGTTACGCTCGCTGGTTAGTGTCATCGTATATCTGATGTAACAACACGCATCTAGGAATCGTACCGGAATGAAGTTCTCTCCCATCGCAGCGCTGGTCATGTCGAGTCTGGCTGTCTTTGCCCAGAGCGCATCAGCGCAAACCGGTGCGGAAGGTCGCATGAATTTTCTGCGCGATTCCCGAGCCGCCACGTCTGGCCCGCAGTTTGAGTTCAGCCGCCTGCAATATGGCCCGCTGCCTATCGCGGGATCGCGTGTTTCGTCCACAGCCGGCCCGCTGCAAGCGGCCGAGCGCGGTGATGCCAAGGCGCAGAACCAGCTGGGCGAGATGTATGTCCACGGTCAGGGCGTGCCGCAGAACGCCGCCATGGCTGCGCAGTGGTTCCGTAAGGCCGCTGCCCAAAACCATGCTGGTGCGCAAAACAGCCTGGGTGCCCTGTATGCCAACGGCCAGGGCGTGCCACAAAATTACCGCGAGGCCGCACAGTGGTACGGTCGCGCAGCCCAGCAGGGCAATGCGGTCGCGCAGTACAACCTGTCGCACCTCTATCAAGATGGTCTGGGCGTGCCCCAGAGCTTCAGCACTGCGGCGCAGTGGCTGGAAAAGTCTGCCGCTCAAGGGCATGTGACGGCTCAGTTTGAATTGGGTCAGCGCTTCCTCAAGGGCAATGGCGTGGCCGTGAATTACATGACGGCTGCTGAATGGTTCAAGAAAGCGGCCGATCAAGGCCACGCCGAGGCTCAGAATCAGCTGGGTTCCATGCTGTCTGACGGTGTGGGCGTGAAGCTGGACCCGGTGCAGGCCGCTCAGTGGCTGCAACGCGCTGCCGAGCAAGGCGACGCCCGTGCGCAAAACAGCCTGGGCCGCATGTATATGGATGGCGTGGGCGTGCAGCGTGATTACAAGCTGGCTGCCTCCTGGTTCCAGAAGAGTGCTGAGCAGTGGAATGCCGATGGCCAGAACAATCTGGGCCGTCTGTACCTCTATGGCTTGGGTGTGGAGCAAAGCCCGGCCTATGCCGCCCAATGGTTCCAGCGCGCTGCCGACCAGAACCATGCCGACGCGCAGTACAACCTGGGTACCGTGTATGCCGAAGGTCTGGGTACGCCCCAGAACTACGGCACTGCGCTGGTCTGGTACCAGAAGGCTGCCGAGCAAGGCCATGCCGCAGCCATCAACAACGTGGGTACGCTGTACGCCGAAGGCCGTGGTGTACCGCAAAGCTATGCCAGCGCCATGCAGTGGTTCCGCCGCGCAGCCGACAAGGGTGATGCATCGGCCCAGTTCAATCTGGCGCGTCTGCATGCTGATGGCCAAGGCGGCACAGCAAGCCCTGCTATGGCTTTGAAGTGGTACACCGCAGCGGCTGAACAAGGCCACTCTGGTGCGCAAAACCGTCTGGGTGTGATGTACGCGGAAGGTCAGGGCACGGCCCGCGACTACGGCAAGGCCGTGCAGTGGTACCAGCGTGCCGCAGAGCAAGGCGATGCCGCTGCCCAGTACAACCTGGGCATGGTGTATGCGCAGGGTCAGGGCGTGCCGCGTGACCATGGCAAGGCCTACTTCTGGTACAACCTGGCCGCGATGGAGCTGGGTGGCGACGCCGCCAAGCGCCGTGATGAGTCGGCCAACAAGCTAACGATTGCCCAAGTGGCTGAGGCACAGAACAAGGCGCTGGCCTGGCAGCCCAAGCGCTGATTGGGCTGGTCTGACAGTGACTGCTTAGCCAGTCTGTTTTGCTTCAAAAACGCTTCTTTCGAGAAGCGTTTTTTCATGTCTTCTGCTCCGAATGAGGGTGTCTTTCGCATCCAAATGCCGCTACAGTTCGCGCCGGAGAAGTCGTTTTAAAAACCAAAGGAAGACAAATAATGAAGAAATCCGTCCGTACCGTTCTGGCTGGCCTGATGGCTGGTGCCGGTTTGCTGATGTCTGTGGGTGTGCAGGCCAACGATGCCTTCCCCACCAAGCCCATTCGCATCGTGCTGGGCTTTCCCGCAGGTGGCCCGCTGGATCAGCACGCCAGACTGCTGACGGACAAGCTGCAAAGCGTGCTGGGCCAGCCGCTGGTGGTGGACTACAAGCCCGGCGCGGGTGGTTCTGTGGGTGCGCAAGATGTCATGCGTTCGCCTGCGGATGGCTACACGCTGATGCTGGCCAATACCGGCGTGATGGTGATCAACCCTGCGCTCTACAGCAAGCTGCCCTACAACACGCTCAAAGACTTCACGCCCATCGCCCGTACCGCCATGCAACCGCTGGCGCTGCTGGTGAATAACAAGGTGCCTGCCAAGACACTGGGCGAGTTCACGACCTACGCCAAGGCCAACCCCGGCCGCATCAACTTCGGCTCGGCGGGTAACGGCGGTATCAGCCATCTGGTGCCTGAGATGTACAAGAACGCGACCGGAGCGGATCTGGTGCACATCCCTTACAAGGGCAGCGCCCCAGCGTTTACCGACCTGATTGGTGGTCAGGTGCAGTTCATGGCGGAGAGCATTCCTCAGGCTGCCGCGTATCACAAGCAAGGCAAGGTCCGCGCACTGGCGGTCACCAGCAAGGAGCGCAACCCTGCGCTGCCTGAAGTGCCGACCGCGATTGAGTCCGGCCTCAAAGGTTTTGAAGTGGTGGGCTTCTACGGCTTCCTGGCACCTGCCGGCCTGCCCAAGGAAGTGACGGCCAAGCTGAGCAACGCCTTCCAGCAAGTGATGAGCTTGCCCGAAGTGAAGAGCCGCATGGTAGAGCAGGGAGCTGACCCGGCCTTCATGGGCTCTGAAGCTTTTGCCAAGTTCCTGGCCAGCGAAACACCTCGCTGGGCGGCTGCGGTGAAGGCTTCCGGAACGAAGCTGGATTGACCTCCAGTGGCGCGTCTTCCCCGTGAGGCGGCTCTTGCAGAGCGTCTATTGGTCGGAGTGGCGCTAGTTTCAGGTTTGGGATTGAGGGCAGCGATGCCTTGAATGCAAAAAAGCCCGGTTACTTTGCAGTAGCCGGGCTTTTTATTTGCTATCAGTACAGAAGCTGCTTGCGCTTGATTTCAGTGGTTTTCAGGTTGTTAATGGTTTGAAATCCATTAATTTCAGGCGCTATCTGCTATTGATTTAGATGTGTGCGCCGGTCTGTGCGGGGCTGAACAAGTCCACGCGGTCGGTGATGATGCCGTCCGTGCCCAGGTCGATCAGGCGCTGAGCGGCCCATTCGTCGTCAACGGTATAGCTGCTGCAGCGCAGGCCTGCGCCATGCACCTTGGCGACCAGTGCGGGGCTCCACAGTGCGTGGTTCAGCACCATGACGCTACAGGCCAGGTCTTTGGCAATCTGCAGGTCTGCATCGCCCGAGCCGTCGGCAAACTTGTCTACCAGCAGGCCGCGTGGAATATGCGGTGCCACTTCCCGTGCACCTTTGAGCGATTCTGTTTTGAACGAGGTGAATAGCGGCTGCACCACATCCTGGGGCCAGATGCGGTTCATCAGCTCACCGCAGGCGCGGCCGGTTTCCAGCTCCTGGCCGGGCGTGGGCTTAATCTCCACATTCAGGTGTAACTGGTTGGCCAGACACCAGCGGGCCAGGGCTTCCAGTGTGGGCAGGTTTTCACCCGCGAAGGCGCGGGAGTGCCAGCTGCCAGCGTCGAGTTGGGCGATTTCACCCATGCTGAGCTTGCTTCCAATGCCATGGCCGTTGGTGGTGCGCTCCAGCGTGGCGTCATGCATCAAGAACAGCACGCCATCTTGGCTGAGCTTGGCATCGCATTCAAAGAAGCGATAGCCGTGCTGAGCGCCCAGGCGAAAGGCGCTCATGGTGTTTTCCGGTGCCAGCTTGCCGGCTCCACGGTGGGCGACCCATCGGGGATAGGGCCAATTTGCCAGGGAGGTCATTCGACAGGTTCTCCAAATTTCAGCAGGTTGCCGTGTGGGTCAATCACATACAGCTCGCGCATGCCCCACTCACGTGCTTGGGGTGGGGACAGGGGTAAGCCGTTCTGGGTGAATTCGGTATGCAGTGCGCGGGTGTCTGCGCGTACATAGCAGGAGCTGTTGCGGGGCAGCTCCGGGTTGTTGCAGGGCCAGAAGTGCAGCTCGCACCCCTCGCGCGCCACGATCAGGTACTCGTCCATGCGCAGCAGCACGGCAAAGCCCAGTCGCTGGACGTAAAACCCTTCGCTCTCTGCAAGATTCAGAGAGGGAAGGACCGGAACCGTGGAGTGGATCAATGAAGGCATGTGCCTCAATGTACTGTGCTGCAAGCAAAAGGGCCGATCGCCTGAGACGTCGGCCCTTGGAGGGGGTTATGCGCGTTTGCCGGTTTCTGCGTTGAACCAGTGCAGGCGGTCATCGCGCGCTGCGATCTGGGTGGTTTCGCCGGGCTTGGGGAAGGGCTTGCCTTCTTCAATGCGCACGGTGACATCTTCGTCGCCGACCTTGCCGTACAGCAGGCGTTCAGCGCCCAGCAGTTCAACAGTTTGCACCTTGAATTCCACGCCACCCGTTTCCACCAGGTCGATGTGTTCGGGGCGAATGCCCAGAATCATGCCGGGCTTGCCGTTGGGCGAGTTCTTCAGCAGGTTCATGGGGGGCGAGCCGATGAAGCCAGCCACAAACACCGAGGCAGGGGTGTGGTAGACCTCTTCGGGGGTGCCGAACTGTTCCACATAGCCGCCGTTCATGACGATCATGCGCTGGGCCAGCGTCATGGCTTCGACCTGGTCGTGGGTCACGAACAAGCTGGTGATGCCCAGTTCGGCATGCAGCTTCTGGATTTCAAGGCGGGTCTGGCCGCGCAGCTTGGCATCCAGATTGGACAAGGGCTCGTCAAACAGGAAAACTTTGGGCTGGCGCACGATGGCACGGCCCATGGCCACGCGCTGGCGCTGGCCGCCGGAGAGCTGGCGGGGCTTGCGGTCAAGCAGGTTGGACAGCTCCAGAATCTTGGCGGCTTTGTCCACGCGGCGCTTGATTTCGTCCTCAGGCACCTTGGCGATCTTCAGGCCATAGGCCATGTTCTCGTAGTTGCTCATGTGGGGGTAGAGCGCGTAGTTCTGGAACACCATGGCGATGTCGCGCTTGGCAGGTTCCAGGTCGTTGACGACCTTGTCGCCAATCATCAGGTCGCCGCCGGTGATTTCTTCTAGGCCGGCAATCATGCGCAGCAGGGTGGACTTGCCGCAGCCCGAGGGGCCGACCAGCACGACGAATTCGCCGTCCTTGATTTCGGCGCTTACGCCGTGAATGACGGGTACGGCGGCCTTGCCGGTGCCGTATTGCTTGACGATGTTCTTCAGAGAGATGGATGCCATGACAGGTATTCCAGGTATTCGTTCAATGGGTCAAAAGAAGGTGGTTGAGGCGGTGGTGGAGAGGATTACTTCTCGGTATCCACCAGGCCTTTGACAAACCACTTTTGCATCAGCATTACCACGGCCGTAGGGGGCAGCATGGCCAGAATGGCGGTCGCCATCACAATGTTCCAGTCCACAGAGGCTTCGCCACCGGCCAGCATGCGCTTGATACCGATGACCACGGGGTACATGTCTTCCGAGGTGGTCATGAGCAGAGGCCACAGGTACTGGTTCCAGCCGTAGATGAACTGAATCACGAACAGGGCTGCGATGGAGGTCTTGGACAAGGGCACCAGAATGTCCTTGAAGAAGCGCATGGCGCTGGCGCCATCAATGCGGGCAGCTTCGACCAGCTCGTCCGGCACGCTGAGGAAGAACTGACGGAACAGGAAGGTGGCGGTGGCCGATGCGATCAGCGGCAGAGTCAGACCCGCGTAGCTGTTGAGCATGCCCAGTTCAGCCACGACCTTGTAAGTGGGCAGAATGCGCACTTCTACAGGCAGCATCAGCGTCAAGAAGATGGCCCAGAAGCACAGCATCTTGAAGGGGAAGCGGAAGTAGACGATGGCAAAGGCCGACAGCAGCGAAATGGCGATCTTGCCCACGGTGATGATCATGGCCACGCAGAAGCTGACCCACATCATTTGCACGACGTTGGTATTGGAGCCCAGCTTGCCGGAGCCGAGTAGGGCTTCCTTGTAGTTTTCCCACATATGGGCGCCGGGCAGCAGCGGCATGGGGGACTGCACGATGACATCGGCCGTGTGCGTCGAGGCGATAAAGGCCAGATACAGCGGGAAGGCAACAATGGCCACGCCGAGGATCAGTACGGCATGGGAGATGAAGGTGAGCCAGGGATTGCGATCAACCATGATCAGTACTGCACTTTCTTTTCAACATAGCGGAACTGGATCACGGTCAGCACGACAACGATCAGCATCAGGATCACAGACTGTGCAGCCGAGCCGCCCAGGTCCAGCGCCTTGAAACCGTCCTGATAAACCTTGTAGACCAGAATCGATGTCGACTGGCCGGGTCCGCCTTGGGTGGCTGCGTCGATGATGCCGAAGGTGTCAAAGAAGGCGTAGACGATGTTGATCACCAGCAGGAAGAAGGTGGTTGGCGACAGCAGGGGCAGCTGGATGTTCCAGAAGCGGCGCCATGGGCCGGCACCATCAATCGAAGCGGCTTCGATCAGCGCCTTGGGGATGGATTGCAGACCAGCAAGGAAGAACAGGAAGTTATAAGAAATTTGCTTCCACACCGAGGTGATGACGATCAGGGCCATGGCCTGGTTTTCGTTCATCAGGTGGTTCCAGTCGTAGCCCAGCTTGCCTAGGTAATGCGTGATCACGCCAATCGAAGGCGAGAACATGAAGACCCACAGCACGCCCGCAATCACGGGGGCCACAGCGTAAGGCACGATCAGCAGGGTTTTGTAGAGCATGGCAAAGCGCACGATGCGGTCGGCAAAAATGGCCAGACCCAGGGATGCTGCAATGCCGACACCAGCCACCAGTACGGAGAACATGGCGGTGCGCTTGAAGGAATTCAGGTAGGTGGGGTCACTGAACAACTGACGGAAGTTGTCCAGACCAACCCATTCGGTGCTCATGCCGAACGCGTCTTCCATCTGGAATGACTGAAGCACAGCCTGACCAGCGGGCCAGAAAAAGAAGATGCCGATGATGAGCAGCTGAGGCGCAATAAGCGCCCAGGGAAGCCATTTGGATCGGAAAAGTACGCGTTTTTCCATGAGGAGTCACAAATAAAAAAACCGCCGGAGCCTGGGTTCAGTCAACGGGGCATTTAAGGGTGCTGTGCCTTGTTTGAAGGCACAGCAGGCCTGTCAGCACCCTTGCGGGTGCTGGAGGGTTTACTTCTTGTACGACTTTTCGAAACGTGCCAGCAGCTCATTGCCACGGCTCACGATGGAGTCCAGTGCTTGCTGGCCAGTCTTCTTGCCAGCCCACACTTGTTCGAGTTCTTCGTCCTCGATGGTGCGGATCTGCACATAGTTACCCAGGCGGATACCGCGCGAGTTGTTGGTGACCTTGCGGATCATCTGCGTCACCGCAGTATCAGTGCCGGGGTGCTTGGCGTAGAAGCCGGACTTGTCGGTCAGCTCGTAGGCAGCCATGGTCACAGGCAGGTAGCCGGTGCGCTGGTGCGAAGCGGCCTGAACCTTGGTCTGGGACAGGAATTCGAAGAACTTGGCCACGCCCTTGTAGCGCTCAGCCGACTTGCCAGCCATCACCCACAGCGATGCGCCACCGATCACAGTGTTCTGGGGCGCGCCCTTCACATCGGCGTAGTAGGGCAGGGGAGCCAGTGCGTAGTTGAACTTGGCGTTCTTGGCCACGTCGCCGTAGAAACCGGACGAAGTCTGGATCATGGCGCATTCACCCGCGGTGAACGAAGCCTGAGCAGTGGACGCGCGGCCCTTGTAGACAAACTCGCCAGCCTTGGCAGCGGCGGCCAGGTTGTCGATATGCTTGACGTGCAAAGGCGAGTTCACCTTCATGCGGGCCTTGTAGCCGTTGGCGCTCAGACCGTTTTGTTCCGTAGCGAACTCGACGTTGTGCCATGTGGAGAAGGACTCCAGCTGAGTCCAGCCCTGCCATGCCAGGGTCATGGGGCAGCTGTGGCCGCTGGCCTTGAGCTTCTTGGCAGCGTCAAACACTTCGGGCCAAGTCTTAGGGGCCACATCAGGGTTCAGACCAGCCTTCTTGAAGGCGTCCTTGTTGTAATAGAAGATGGTGGTCGAGCTGTTGAAGGGGAAGCTCAGCATCTGGCCGTCAGGGGCGGTGTAGTAACCAGCCACGGCAGGGATGTAGGCCTTGGGGTCAAAGGACACGCCGGCATCGGCCATCACCTTGCCCACGGGCACGGTTGCGCCCTTGGAAGCCATCATGGTGGCGGTGCCCACTTCAAACACTTGCAGGATGTCAGGCGCATTGCCCGAACGGAAGGCTGCAATGGCGGCCGTCATGGATTCGTCATACACACCCTTGAAAGTGGGGACGATACGGTAGTCCTTCTGGCTTTCGTTGAACTGCTTGGCCAGGTCATTGACCCATTCGTTGTTCACGGCAGTCATGGAGTGCCACCATTGAATATCGGTGGTGGCTTGTGCCGAGAAGGCGGTTGCAGCGACGGCTGCAGCCATGGCTAGTTGCTTGAATTGCATGAGGCTCCTCTAACGATCGTTGACGAAATATGTGCTGGTACACACTAAGTCATTCGTATGACATATGGATGTCATTGTTTGCATGGGCTAGGCGCTCCACCATGGGCAGAACCCGCAGTCACTGCTCGTCTTATGACGAATGTGCGACAAGTAATGGTGCGCGAAGCTGCGCCATTCTAGGTCAAGGTCATTTCGTTTGTTGTTGGTAGTCTTTCGTATTGCGTTGTTTTTGATTCGTAAATGTATGGTTTTTATGGAAATCGCATAGGCAAGAGATCTGAGTGATGTGTTGCCTCCAGAGCAGGAGTCTGGTTTTTCCCCGCAGGTGATTGAATTCTGTCGTGCGCTGGCGCACTTGGGATGAGCTTCATGCTGTTTTTGCATGGGCTGATTCAGTTTGAAAGCAGGCGGCTTTGCTGTTTTTGCGATAGCTGGGCTGGTGACTCAGAAGCCATAGCAAAGCATGAATGAGCCCGGGTCGCTTAAAATCAGCGTCCCACTGGCTTCGGGGCGCCCCCGGGCGCCCAACACGGTCTACCCATGAATGTACCGATTGCGTTGGCTGCCGCCTTGCAGGCGCAGGCTGCTGAACCCGCACGACTGCGCGAGATTCCCTATAACTACACATCGTTCTCTGACCGTGAGATCGTGATTCGTCTGCTGGGCTCATCCATGTGGGATGTGCTCAACCAGCTGCGTCAGGAACGCCGTACTGGCCGATCTGCCCGCATGCTGTATGAGGTGCTGGGTGATATCTGGGTCGTGCAACGCAACCCCTATCTGCAGGACGATCTGATCCACAACCCTGATCGCCGCAAGTCGCTGGTCGAGGCGCTGGCGCATCGACTCTCCGAGATCGACAAGCGCCGCGAGCCTCATGAAGACTCGGTGCGTGATCAGCTGGTGGGGCAATTGGTGGATGCTGCCCACCGTGCCGTGCATGAATTCAATGCCACTTTTGTAGAAGCCGAGCAACTGCGCCGCCGCGTGCAGAAGACGCTGCGCCCCTACACGGCCAAGGACAACATTAAGTTCGACGGACTCTCGCGTGTGGCCCACGTGACCGATGCGACGGACTGGCGCGTGGAATACCCGTTTGTCGTTCTGACCCCTGACACCGAAGCCGAAATGGCCGGTCTGGTCAAGGGCTGTATCGAGCTGGGTCTGACCATTATTCCGCGTGGAGGCGGCACGGGGTATACGGGTGGTGCTATTCCTTTGACATGGCGCTCGGTGGTGATCAACACCGAAAAGCTGGAGGCGCTGACCGAAGTCGAGATGCGCATGATCCCCGGTGTGGATCATGAAGTGCCCACTATTTATTCCGAAGCCGGTGTGGTGACGCAGCGCGTGGCCGATGCGGCCGAGCGCGGCGGTTTTGTGTTTGCGGTGGACCCCACCTCTATCGAGGCATCCTGCATTGGTGGCAACGTGGCCATGAATGCGGGTGGAAAGAAGGCGGTTCTCTGGGGCACGGCGCTGGACAATCTCGTGTCCTGGCGCATGGTGACGCCTGATGCGCAGTGGCTGGAAGTCACGCGCCTGGATCACAACCTGGGCAAGATTCACGATGCCGAGATGGCCTGCTTCGAGCTGAAGTACTTCGAGGCCGACGGCAAGACCCATATTCGTACCGAGCGTCTGGACATTCCCGGTAAGACTTTCCGCAAGGAAGGCTTGGGCAAGGACGTGACCGATAAGTTCCTCTCTGGCCTGCCCGGCATTCAGAAGGAAGGCACGGACGGCCTGATCACCAGCGCCCGCTGGGTGCTGCACCGCATGCCGGCCCACACCCGGACTGTGTGCATGGAGTTCTTTGGCAATGCCAAGGATGCAGTGCCTTCGATCGTCGAGATCAAAGACTATATGTTCGCCGAGCAAAAGCGCTCTGGCGTGCTGCTGGCGGGTCTGGAGCATCTGGACGATCGCTACCTCAAGGCCGTGGGTTACGCCACCAAGTCCAAAAAGGGTAATGGGGGCCTGCCCAAGATGGTGTTGCTGGGCGACATCGCGGGTGACAACGCCGATGAAGTGGCCCGCGTGACCAGTGAAGTGGTGCGCATTGCCAATTCGCGCAATGGCGAGGGCTTTATCGCCATCAGCGCCGAGGCTCGTAAGAAGTTCTGGCTGGACCGCAAGCGCACAGCCGCTATTTCGCGCCACACCAACGCCTTCAAGATCAATGAAGACGTGGTAATTCCTCTGCCCCGCATGGCGGAGTACACCGATGGCATTGAGCGCATCAATATTGAATTGAGTCTGCGCAACAAGCTCAAGCTGTGCAATGAGCTGAGCCAATTCTTCAAAAATTCTGATCTGCCTCTGGGCAAGAGCGACGATGCAGGCGAGATTCCCAGCGCTGAGCTGCTGGAAGACCGCGTGCAGCAGGCGATGGCGCTGGTCGCCGAGGTGCGTGGCCTGTGGCAAGGCTGGCTGGATGGCGTTGCTACGCTGTTCCCCCAGCTGCAAGATCACACGCTGCGTGCCAGCTGGAAGACGCAGCTCAAAGAGCCGCTGTCCAAGATTTTTGCAGGTGCGGCCTTTCAGCCGCTGCGTGAATCCGTAAACGAGATTCACCAGAAGGTGCTCAAGGGTCGCGTCTGGGTGGCACTGCACATGCATGCCGGTGACGGCAATGTGCACACCAATCTGCCCGTCAACTCTGACGACTATGAAATGCTGCAGACCGCGCACGGCGCCGTGGCCCGCATCATGGAACTGGCGCGCAGTCTGGATGGTGTGATCTCGGGTGAGCACGGCATTGGCATTACCAAGCTTGAATTCCTCAGCGATGAGGAACTGGCACCGTTTGCCGCCTACAAGAAGCGCGTGGACCCTGAAGGCCGCTTCAACAAGGGCAAGCTGATTCGCAATGAAGAGTGGGATGCATCGGCGCACCAGAGCCACGATGGCCGCTCGCCGCGTGAATCGCTGATGTTTGCCGATCTGACCAACGCCTACACGCCGTCTTTCGGCCTGATGGGCTATGAGTCCATCATCATGCAGCAGTCGGATATTGGCGCTATTGCCAACTCCGTCAAAGACTGCCTGCGCTGCGGCAAGTGCAAGCCTGTGTGTGCAACGCACGTGCCGCGAGCCAACCTGCTGTACTCGCCTCGCAACAAGATTCTGGCGACTTCGCTGCTGGTGGAGGCCTTCCTCTACGAAGAGCAGACCCGCCGCGGTGTGTCGCTCAAGCACTGGCAGGAGTTCGAAGACGTGGCCGACCACTGCACGGTCTGCCACAAGTGCTTCAATCCTTGCCCGGTCAAGATCGACTTTGGCGATGTGAGCATGAATATGCGCAATCTGCTGCGCAAGATGGACAAGAAGAGCTTCCGCCCGGGTAACAAGCTGGCCATGACCATGCTGAATGCCACAAACCCTGACACCATCAAGTTCATGCGCTCGGCCATGGTTGGTGTGGGTTTCAAGGCGCAGCGTCTGGCTGCCGACGTGTTGCAAAGCTTTGCCAAGAAGCAGACGGCGCACCCGCCGGCATCGGTCGGTATGCCTCCTATCAAAGAGCAGGTGATTCACTTCATCAACAAGAAGCTGCCCGGTGGCCTGCCCACCAAGACGGCACGCGCCTTGCTGGATATTGAAGACAAGGATTACGTTCCCATCATCCGGGATCCGCAGGCCACCAAGTCGGATACCGAGGCGGTGTTCTACTTCCCCGGCTGCGGCTCGGAGCGTCTGTTCAGCCAGGTGGGCTTGGCCACGCAGGCCATGCTGTGGCATGCCGGTGTGCAAACCGTGCTGCCGCCCGGCTACCTGTGCTGCGGCTATCCCCAGCGCGGATCGGGCCAGTTCGACAAGGCTGAGAAGATGATCACGGACAACCGTGTGCTCTTCCACCGAGTGGCCACCACGCTCAACTATCTGGACATCAAGACTGTGGTGGTGAGCTGCGGTACCTGCTATGACCAGTTGCAGGGCTACCAGTTCGACAAGATTTTCCCTGGCTGCCGCATCATCGACATCCACGAATATCTGCTTGAAAAGGGCATCACGCTGCAGAACAAGGGCACGTATCTGTACCACGACCCTTGCCATACGCCCATGAAGCTGCAGGACCCCATGAAGACCGTCAAGGCCTTGATGGGCGATCAGGTCACGAAGAGCGAGCGTTGCTGCGGTGAGTCCGGCACGCTGGGTGTGACGCGCCCTGATATCTCTACGCAGATTCGCTTCCGTAAGACGGAAGAGCTGCGAAAGAGCGAAACCGAGCTGCGCGAGAGCGGTGCTCTTGCGCCCAAGGAAAACGTCAAGATTCTGACCAGCTGCCCAAGCTGCCTGCAAGGTCTGTCGCGCTACGGCAATGACATGAACAATGGCCTGCTGGAAGCCGACTACATCGTGGTCGAGATGGCGCGTGACATTCTGGGTGAGAACTGGATGCCCGAATACGTCAAACGTGCTAACGCGGGTGGCATTGAGCGCGTCTTGGTCTGAGGTCGATATGACGCATCAAGACAACTGCCCTCTGTGCACCACCGACGGTGGTGCGCTGATCTGGCTTGGCGACAGGCTGCGGGTGATTCGTGCGGCGGAAGAGGGCTTTCCTGCCTTCTATCGCGTAGTCTGGGCCGATCATGCCGCCGAGTTTTCGGACTTGAGCGCTGCAGACCGTGCCTTGTGCATGGACGCCGTGGCCGTGGTAGAGCGCGTGCTGCGTGAGCAGCTCTCGCCGACTAAGATCAACTTGGCGGCCCTGGGTAATATGGTGGCTCATCTGCACTGGCATGTGATTGCACGTTATGACTGGGACAGCCACTTCCCCGCCTCGGTCTGGGCACCCGCCCTGCGCGTGCGCGATGAAGCGCGTGAAGCGGCGGTGGCTCAGCAACTGCCAGCGGTAGACGCTGCACTGCAAAAGGCGCTGACCCTCTGGGCCGCCTGATGTTCGTATCTCCGCTCTGGAGATTGAGTATAGAGAGACAAAGGGCAGCTCCTGGCTGCCCTTTTATGCATTGAACAGGAGAGAACCATGGCCGGATTGCAAGCCAACACTCCCACCCCTCAGGCACTGACCGTGCATGGCGCATCGCGCGTGCTGGAGGTGTCTTATACGGATGGCAAAACCTTTCGCATCCCCTTTGAGCTGATGCGCGTGTACTCGCCATCGGCTGAAGTGCAGGGGCATGGCCCGGGCCAGGAAGTCCTGCAGACCGGCAAGCGCGATGTGGGTATCAACACCATCGAGCCGGTCGGCAACTATGCGATCAAGCCTTTCTTCAGCGATGGGCATGAAAGCGGTCTCTACACCTGGGAATATCTCTACCAGCTGGGTAGCCAGCAAGACGAGTTGTGGAAGCAGTATCTGCAGCGCCTTGAAGATGCAGGCCTGAACCGCGATACGCTGATGCCCGAAAAGGGCGCTGGCGGTCATGGCTGCAGCGTGCATTGAGATTTGACTTCAAGGGGGCTTGTCTGCTGGCTGAAAGCCTGGGCAAACGTCCCTCTGACACCACACAGGCCATGCGCCAAGCGCAGGGTTATTGATGCTGGTGCTATATTTCCGATAGCTTGTAGCGCAGGTGAAATAAGCGCTTAAAGCCAATTTCTTCTAAAAACCATAGTGCTTCAAAGCCTGTAGTCATACGGGGTTGTCGCTGTACGCACAAGCACTGCTTGCTTAGCATTCTTTGTTATGAGCTCCACACACTTCGGATTCCAGACTGTTGACGAAAGCGAGAAGGCATCGCGTGTACGCGGTGTGTTCGACTCCGTGGCCTCCAAGTACGACGTCATGAATGACGTCATGTCCGGCGGTCTGCATCGCGCATGGAAGGCCTACACCCTGATGGTGGCCAACCTCAAGGAAGGCGACAAGGCGCTGGATATTGCCGGCGGCACGGGCGATCTGGCTCTGGCGTTTTCCAAGAAGGTCGGCGCATCGGGCCAAGTGGTTCACACCGATATCAACGAAGCCATGCTGCGTGTGGGGCGTGATCGCCTGACCGACAAGGGCGTGTTGCTGCCCACCTTGGTCTGTGATGCGGAAAAACTGCCTTTCCCTGATGGCCACTTTGACCTGGTCAGCGTGGCCTTTGGCCTGCGCAACATGACGCACAAGGATGCAGCGCTCAAGGAAATGAACCGCGTTCTGCGCCCCGGTGGCAAGCTGCTGGTGCTGGAGTTCTCCAAGGTGGCCAAGCCCCTGGAGAAAGCCTATGACTTTTATTCGTTCAAGATTTTGCCGGCCATGGGGCAGATGATTGCCGGTGATGCGGAAAGCTACCGGTATTTGGCTGAATCCATCCGCATGCACCCCGGCCAGAAGGAGCTCAAGGCCTTGATGCAGCAATGCGGCTTTGGCCATGTGGACTATCACAACATGACAGGTGGTATCTGTGCCTTGCATGTCGGGATCAAGTGTTAAGCGCGCCTTGTGCGCAGATTTGTAGCGACTTTCTATAAGAAGGGAGATGAGATGAAAAAACTTTGGTCAATCGCCTTGGTGGCAATGCTGGTTGTGGCGCACGGTGAGGCTGACGCGAAACGCATGGGCGGAGGCTCTTCGTTTGGCAAACAGTCTGGCAACGTCACGCAACGCGAAGCCTCTCGTGCTCCCACACAGAACACTCAGCAGGCTCCGCAGCAAAATGCGGCTCAGCAAAACCGTGCTGGCACGCCGGCAACGCCTGCAGCAGCGCCCAAGAAGCCCTGGGGCGCCATGCTTGGCGGTCTGGCAGCGGGTCTGGGTCTGGCCTGGCTGGCTCACTCGCTAGGCTTTGGTGAAGCCTTTGGCAACTTCCTGATGATGGCCTTGCTGGCTATGGTCGCCATGGCGGTCATCGGCATGATCATGCGCCGCCGCAAGGCTGCGCCTGCTGCTCAGGCCAACAACAGTCCCTTCGCTTTTCAGGGTGCAGGCAATCTGGGTGGTGATGCCAACGCTCCTCAGGCACGTCAGTACAACCCTGAAAAAATTGGCAATGATGCATCTGCGCGCCCCTGGGAACAGGACTATCAGCCTGCCGCCGCAGCCGGTGGCTCCATGATCGGCTCGGCTTTGTCAGGCTCGCAGAACTGGGGCGTACCAGAAGGCTTTGATCAAGACGGCTTCCTGACAGCTGCCAAGCGTAATTTCGTGACCCTGCAATCCGCCTGGGATCGCTCTGACATTACTTCACTGCGCTCGATGATGACGGACGAGATGCTGTCGGAAATTCGCGGTCAACTGTCTGAGCGCGAATCGCAGCGCCCTGGTGAACCCAATCACACGGAAGTGCTGATGATTGATGCACAGTTGCTGGGCATCGAAGATCTGGGCAATGGCTATATGGCCAGTGTCGAGTTCTCCGGCATGATCCGTGAAGATGCCTCTGCAGGCCCAAGCCCCTTCCGCGAAGTCTGGAACATGACTAAGCCCAAGAGCGGCTCCAGCGGCTGGCTGGTGGCTGGCGTGCAAGCGCTGCAATAAGGCACAGGCCGCGCTTGCGCACGGCCTATGCGAAACGCCCAGCAAGGGCCGCGAAGGCGCTGTTCCCTTTGGGAAGGCGCGTAGCGACTCAGGGGGATTGATTTCATGAATAATCGGGGACTATGGCAACACAGTCCCCTTTTTCTTTTCTGAGCGGTCTCGTCGAACGCGTGATGGCTGGACCTCAAGCTCCCGAATGGCTGGTGAGTGAAATGCACCAGCGTCTGGTGCTTTTCATCAACCATGTGCTGATGCAGGAAAAAGAGGCCATGGATCGCCTTCTGCGTCAAAAAGGACGCATTTCCCGTGTGCAATGGCGTCAGTACTCGGTAGCCCTGCTGGTCACGCCCGCGGGTCTGTTTGATGTGGCGCCTGAAGATGCTGCTCCCGACCTGATGCTGGAAGTCACTGAGACTTCGCCTCTGTCGCTGGCTCAGACCGCATTGCGCGGCGACAAGCCCAGCATCCGCATTGAAGGCGATGTGCAGTTTGCCGCTGAGATCAACTGGCTGGTCGACAACGTCAAGTGGGATGTGGAAGAAGACCTGGCCCGCTTGGTCGGCGATGTGCCAGCCCACACTATTGCCAAGGTTGCCCGAACAGCAGCCCAAGGCCTGCGCCAGTTCGTTGGCGCACGCATGGGTGGCAAAAAAGCGGCTGATGCAGATATCGTCAGCCCGGCAAGCACCGCACCTGTGGCATCCATGCCCGGTGCCGATTACACACAGCCATGAGCCGTTTCCTGCGAGGCTGGGCCATCCTCTGGGTGGTGTTTCGTTACGGTCTGGATGAGCTGGTGCTCTCCGGCATTCCTCACCCGCGCATGCGCAGTCTGCGCAGCGTGCTCACATTCGGCCGCAAGCTGGAAAAGCCACGTGGCGTGCGTCTGCGTGAAGCGCTTGAGGAACTGGGCCCCATCTTTGTGAAATTCGGTCAGGTACTGTCTACGCGTAGCGACCTGATGCCGCCCGATGTTGCGGAAGAGCTTGCCAAGCTGCAGGACCGTGTGCCCCCGTTCGATTCGCAAATCGCGGTGGACACCATCGAGCGCTCGTTTCGCAAGCCGCTCGATCAGATTTTTGTGAGCTTTGATCGTCAGCCCGTGGCCAGTGCATCAATTGCACAGGTGCACTTTGCTGTGATTCGCGACAGGGCTGGCGTCGAGCATGAGGTGGCCGTCAAGGTGCTGCGCCCGGGCATGAAGACCGTGATCGACAAGGATCTGGCGCTCATGCACATGATGGCGGGCTTGATGGAGCGGCTGTCCAAAGACGGCAAGCGCCTCAAGCCCAAGGAAGTGGTGGGCGAGTTTGACAACTACCTGCATGACGAGCTGGATCTGATCCGTGAAGCCTCCAATGCGGCGCAGCTGCGCCGCAATATGGAAGGACTGGATCTGGTGCTGATCCCCGAGATTCACTGGGATTACTGCCACACCGATGTGATGGTGATGGAGCGCATGAAGGGCGTGCCCATCAGTCAGGTGGAGCGTCTGCGTGAAGCCGGTGTAGACATCCCCAAGCTGGCGCGTGATGGCGTGACCATCTTCTTTACTCAGGTGTTTCGTGACGGCTTCTTCCACGCCGATATGCACCCGGGCAACATCATGGTCAGCCTGGAGCCCGATACCTTCGGGCGCTATATCTCGCTGGACTTTGGCATCGTCGGCACGCTGACCGAGTTTGACAAAGAATATCTGGCGCAGAACTTTCTGGCTTTCTTCCGTCGTGACTACAAGCGCGTAGCCGCTTTGCACGTGGAAAGCGGCTGGGTGCCTGCCAACACGCGGGTTGAAGAGCTGGAAGCCGCTATTCGAGCCGTCTGTGAGCCTTATTTTGACCGCCCGCTGGCCGAAATTTCTCTGGGCATGGTGCTGATGCGTCTGTTCCAGACCTCGCGCCGCTTTCAGGTCGAAATCCAGCCGCAACTGGTGCTGCTGCAAAAGACGCTGCTCAATATCGAAGGTTTGGGGCGTCAGCTGGACCCGAATCTGGACCTCTGGAGCACGGCCAAGCCGTTTCTTGAAAAGTGGATGCTGGACCAGATGGGGCCGCAGCGTCTGTGGAGCGAAATTCAGGCGCAAGCCCCGCGCTACGCCAAAATTCTGCCCGACATTCCGCGCGTGCTGCACCAGTATCTGGCCAAGCAAGGCGCTGGCAATCACAACGATGTCTTGCTGAAAGAGCTGCTCCAGCAGCAAAAGACCACCAACCGCTTGCTGCAGGCCATCCTCAGCGCAGGCATTGGTTTCGTTATCGGGCTGGTAGTGCTGCAGATTTTGCTGCGCATCCGCTTCTGAGCTTCCTGTTTTATTTAGTCTGAGGAGTGCGAGCTTGCTGCTCTCATTGGTAATCGTCTACCTGTTGATAACCATTGGCATTGGTTTGTGGGCGGCAAAACGCGTGAAAAACACGGCGGACTTCGCTATTGCCGGGCGACATCTGCCGCTGTACATGATCATCACCACCACTTTTGCGACCTGGTTCGGGTCAGAGCTGGTGCTGGGGGTACCTGCCAAGTTCATCGAAGGCGGCCTGCAGGCGCTGGTGGAAGACCCGTTTGGCGCAGGCATGTGCCTGATTCTGGTCGGTGCCTTCTTTGCGGCCAAGCTCTACCGCATGAATTTGCTGACCATCAGCGACTACTACCGTGCTCGCTATGGTCGCTCGATAGAGGTGATCTGCTCGCTCATCATCATGCTCAGCTATCTGGGCTGGGTCTCGGCTCAGGTCACGGCATTGGGGTTGGTGTTCAACCTGCTTTCGGGCGGATCGGTCAGCATACCTATGGGTATGACGATTGGCATTCTTTCCGTGCTCATCTACACGCTGTTCGGCGGCATGTGGTCTGTGGCGGTGACCGATTTTGTGCAGATGATCATTCTTGTTGTGGGCCTGCTGGTGCTGGCCTTCTTCGCAGGTGATATGGCGGGAGGTGCTGACAAGGTGGTCGATCTGGCCACCAGTCGCGATCTGTTCAAGTTCTTGCCTGAGCCATCGTTCCATGAAATCGTGTTCTTCATCGGCGCTGCTGTGACCATGATGCTGGGCTCGATTCCGCAGCAGGACATCTTTCAGCGCGTGATGTCTGCCGACACCGAAAAATCTGCTGTGCGCGGCACCATCATCGGTGGTGCCTGCTATGTGATTTTTGCCTTTGTGCCCATGTTCCTCGTGGCCAGTGCGCTAATCATCATGCCGGCCGAGACGACTGCCTTGCTGGCTGAAGATCCACAAAAGGTGCTGCCGACCCTGGTGATGGACAAGATGCCCTTTGCGATGCAGGTGCTGTTCTTTGGCGCGCTGCTATCGGCTATCAAATCCTGCGCATCAGCGACCTTGCTGGCACCCAGCGTCACGTTTACCGAAAACATCTGGCGTCAGTTCCGCCCGTTTACGACGGACAAGGACAACCTCAAGACCATGCGCATCAGCGTGCTGGTGTTTGCGGCCTGCGTACTGGCTTATTCCATTGCCATGCAAGGCACTCCCATTTATGAGTTGGTGGCCAGCGCTTATCAGGTGCCGCTGGTGGGGGCTTTTGTGCCGCTAATCTTTGGGTTGTACTGGAAGCGCGCCACCACGCAAGGCGCCATCAGCGCTGTGACTCTGGGCATTGGCGTCTGGCTGATCTTTATGGTGACACCGGCGCTCCATCAGGCTTTCCCGCAGCAGCTGGCAGGTCTTTTGGCGGCGGTTGTTGGCATGCTGGCAGGGTCTCTGCTGCCACAGTGGGTCAGCAACCATCACCGGGAAATTGAGAGCTTTACCGAAGCCAAGGCCTGAAAGTGCAAATAAGCGATGCCGGGGCTTGCCTGTGCAGCGCAGCAAAACGAGGGGCGACGCCTATAATTGAGGGTTTTTGCACTTCCCTCGTTTTAGCGCTATGCCTATCTATGCATACAAGTGTGGCTCCTGTGGTCATGCCAAGGATGTGCTGCAGAAAATCTCGGACGCGCCGCTGACCGTGTGCCCAGCCTGCGGGGCCGAGGCCTTTTCCAAGCAGCTCACCGCTCCGGGCTTTCAGCTCAAGGGTTCTGGCTGGTATGCCACGGACTTCAAGAACAGCGGCAGCAAGCCGACTGCAAGCACTTCTTCCTCCAGTGAGAGCGCTGCTGCACCTGCAGCGGAACCCGCACCGGCTCCTGCAGCGGCTCCTGCCACTGCCAACTCCTGAGGCTTTTCGAGACTATGTTTGCATTGCGCAAGTGGCTGATTGCAGGTTTGCTGGTCATCGTTCCTCTGGTGATCACCCTCGGTGTGCTTAACTGGATCATCGGGACGTTGGACCAGACGCTGGCCATTCTTCCTGAGGCATGGCAGCCTGACAAACTGCTGGGCGTGCACATTCCAGGTTTTGGCGTCATTTTGACGTTGCTGATTCTGCTGATCGTCGGTGGTATTGCCAGCAACTTCATCGGACGCAAGCTGGTTGGCTGGGGTGATGCACTGGTGCGCCGCATTCCTGTGGTGCGCTCCATCTATTCCAGCGTTAAACAGGTCTCTGATACCGTTTTCTCTGACAGCGGTAATGCCTTTCGCACTGCGGTCATGGTGCAGTGGCCGCGTGAAGGTGTCTGGACCGTGGCCTTTGTCACGGGCCAGCCCAACGGCGAAGTAGCGGCCTTGCTGCGCGATGACTATGTCAGCGTGTTCGTACCCACCACACCGAACCCCACGGGCGGTTACTTTGTGCTGGTGCGCAAGAGCGAGTGCATTGAGCTGGAAATGAGTGTGGATGCCGCACTCAAATATATTGTTTCGATGGGTGTAGTGGCTCCGCCAGACCTCACCGCGATCGAAGAATCCAAACAAACAACCTTGTCGCACCCCTAAGGGTGCAGGAAGACTTTCATGGCAATGCGTACTCAATACTGCGGTCTGGTGACCGAAGCCCAGATGGGCGAAACCGTGACGCTGTGCGGCTGGGTGAATCGCCGCCGCGACCACGGTGGTGTGATCTTCATTGACCTACGCGACCGCGAAGGCTATGTGCAAGTGGTCTGTGACCCTGACCGCGCAGAAATGTTCAAGGTGGCCGAAGAGATTCGCGGCGAATACTGCGTGCAGGTCAAGGGCGTGGTACGTGCCCGTCCCGCCGGCACCACCAACGACAAGCTCAAGAGCGGCCAGATCGAAGTGTTGTGCCACGAGCTGAACGTGCTCAACGCAGCCGTAACGCCTCCCTTCCAGGTGGACGAAGACAATCTGTCGGAAAACGTGCGTTTGACTAACCGCGTGATGGACCTGCGCCGCCCCGTGATGCAGCGCAACATGATGCTGCGTTACAAGACTTCGATCCAGGTGCGCAACTTCCTGGACAAGCTGGGCTTCATCGACATCGAAACCCCCATGCTGGGCAAGTCCACACCCGAAGGCGCTCGCGACTATCTGGTGCCTTCGCGCGTGCACGACGGCCAGTTCTTCGCGCTGCCCCAGTCGCCCCAGCTGTACAAGCAAATGCTGATGGTTTCTGGCTTTGACCGCTACTACCAGATCACCAAGTGCTTCCGCGACGAAGACTTGCGCGCTGACCGCCAGCCCGAATTTACGCAGATCGACTGCGAAACTTCGTTCCTGAACGAAGAAGAAATCCGCGCCATCTTCCAGCAAATGATCTCGGAAGTGTTCCAGACCCAACTGAACGTGGATCTGGGCGAATTCCCCATCATGACCTACCAGGACGCGGCTTTCCGCTTCGGTTCTGACAAGCCCGATCTGCGCGTCAAGCTTGAATTCACCGAGCTGACCGACTGCATGGGCGATGTGGACTTCAAGGTCTTCTCCGTTCCCGCCACCACCAAGGGCGGCCGTGTGGTGGCTCTGCGCGTGCCCGGCGGCGCTGCGATTTCGCGTGGCGAGATCGACGGCTACACCGAGTTCGTCAAGATCTACGGTGCCAAGGGTCTGGCATGGATCAAGGTCAACGAAGTGGCCAAGGGCCGCGAAGGCCTGCAGTCGCCTATCGTCAAGAACCTGCACGACGCAGCGATTGCCGAAATTCTGAAGCGCACGGGTGCTCAGGACGGCGACCTGCTGTTCTTCGGTGCTGACAAGGAAAAGATCGTCAACGACTCCATCGGCGCTCTGCGTCTGAAGGTCGGCCACAGCGAGTTCGGCAAGAAGAGCGGCCTGTTCGAAGACAAGTGGGCCCCGCTGTGGGTGGTGGACTTCCCCATGTTCGAGCATGATGAAGAAAACAACCGCTGGGCTGCTGTGCACCACCCCTTCACATCCCCCAAGGATGGCCATGAAGAGCTGATGGTCACCGACCCAGGCAAGTGCATTGCCAAGGCCTACGACATGGTGCTGAACGGCTGGGAACTGGGCGGCGGCTCGGTGC
>ERZ724504.265-NODE-265-length-29379-cov-10.392852_pt1 | contig 29379 bp, 26 predicted proteins | sample MGYA00376037_ERZ724504 | MGnify/ENA primary metagenome ERZ724504 (study PRJEB28724, sample SAMN07190888) | wastewater metagenome | isolation source: influent of sewage treatment plant in Hong Hong | place: USA: Christiansburg, Virginia | collected 2016-03-01 ... | reverse complement strand
TGGCCACGATGCCCTGCTCGGGCTCCAGCACGTCGCCGTTGCCGGTGATGATCAGGGAGTTGTCCAGATCGGCCACCGCCAGCATGGCTTCCAGGCGGCGCAGGGCGCGGTCGGTGCGCCAGTCCTTGGCCAGTTCGACAGCACTGCGCAGCAGGTTGCCCTGGTGCTTTTCCAGCTTGGCCTCGAAGCGCTCGAAGAGCGTGAAGGCGTCCGCCGTACCGCCGGCAAAACCCGCCAGAATGCGGTTCTGGTAAAGCTTGCGCACCTTGCGGGCAGTGGACTTGATGACGATATTCCCGAGCGTTACCTGGCCGTCGCCACCAAGGGCAACATGCCGGCCACGCCGGACCGAGAGAATGGTAGTGCCGCGATATTGTTCCATCGCACGGATCTGGGGGCAGAGAAAGGAATTACAAGCCCCGCCAGAGAGGAAATCAGCGACGTAAAAAGCCGGCACAACGCCGGCCTTCGACACAGTGGCAACGACCTTCAGTCGCGCAGTTCGATGCGTGCCACCTGGTGCAGTCCCATGACCTGCATGAGCGCCGCCACCATCGAGTTGACACCTTTCAGCACCACCAACCGGCCTTGCGTATGCAGTTGCGACACGATGTTGAAAAGCGTGCCGGCCGAGACGAAATCCATTCGCCGCAGACGACTGCAATCCACTTCCACCTTGTTGCGACTGGCCGCAAAAGCGGTGATCTTGCGCAAGGCCTCGGTATTCGGTCCGAGGATCTCGCCCTCAAGCACGTAGATGTCGGTCATTTCCACCGCGAGCACTGCGGCATCAATCTGGCTCGCCGTGGCTGCAGGAGGCGGCTCCCAGGAAGGCGGCGACTCCTCGAAGGTCATTGCGTACTCGACGGCCAGCTCCTCAAAGCGTTCCTGCTGATCGGTGTATTGGAGGACTTCCAGCAGCAGCAGCCAGGTTGTCTGGTTTTCACGCCTCCCGTTAGCCACCTGTCCGCCCAGCACGGAAGCCAGATGCCCGGCCCCCACCAGAGACAACTTGATCCGCGCCTTGCGCAGGCCACGGACAGCCCGCAGCAGCAGCTCGGCACCTGCGTTATCCACGCCCCGCAGGCGGGTCAGGTCGATGCGCAGGGCACCATTGCGCATGCCGATCTGGATCAGCTGGACAAACTGGGCGGCCGCCTGACCACTGAGCGTGCCCGACAGATTGACCGTCTGGACCTTGGCTTCGCCAGTGCGCGTCGCCTGGGGCGACAGATCGTGCCATGCGGGGGGAGAACGCTCGAACTCGGTGGCGTAAATGAGGCTGCGGGACTCGAAGCGTTCTTTCTGCCCGGTAAGGCGGAACAGGTCGAGCAGCATGCCCCACAGGGCGTAACGGGCGTCGGCAGTGGTGGTGGTGGCCAGGGCCTGTTCGAGCACTCCGCGGGCCTCGTCGTAGCAACCATTGGCGTAGACGATGGCCGCTTCCTCGACGGAGGCGGTCATTTCGTCGACCCCCTCCTCAACGTGGACCTTGTCGGCGCACTGGGCGAGGACCCGGCTCAAGTCGCCGCCGGCGATGGTGAAATCGAGGGAGGAAGTCTCGTTTCGGGGCGTGCTCGATCGGGACGACTTGGCGGAGGATGAGACTGGCGATGCCGCAGCCCCGGATGAGGTCCGGGGGCGGGGCGAGGGACTTCCGGCAGGTACAGGTTTCTTGCCGAAAAACGGTAGCGCCACGCCAGACTCCTCCCCAGTAAATTATTTGCAATTGAACAGGATATCACCCAACAAAGCACGCGCCAGGTGATTTATATCCGGTCGGATTTCACACTCGACATCGCAATCAGCATAATAAGAAGCAAGGCGCATACCGGGCCAAATGGTTGGTCAAAGCCCAAAGAGACAGCAAAAGCGCCGCTGTACCCACCCATGCCGATGACAGCGGCAAGCACCAGACCTGGCCGCCAACCACGTCCAAAACGATAGGCGACGAGTGGTGGCACGAACACCAGCGCAAAGGCCGCCATCACCCCCAGACTCACCGTTGCGAGCGCCACCACCAGCGCAGCAAGCAGGTCGAACAGCACCAGCCGGGGCCGCTCGTCGCGCCCCCGGGCCCGGTAGAACTCGGGAAAGAAGCGCCCCAGTAGCAGCGGACGCGACAACCAGGCCAGCAGGGGCAACACCACCACGCAGGCAATGCTGGCGGCCAGCAGGTGTCCTTCGCCGGTGAAATACAGTTGCCCATCGAACAGCGCGTGGCCAGCCTGCTCGGCCAGTGGATGATTTGCCACCAGCAGCACCCCGCCGCCCCACGCAAGCAACATCATCAGCGCGTAGGCATTGGCCCCGGCGCGGGCCATCAGCCCCTTGGAGAGCGCCGCCAGCAAGGCCGCCAGCACCCCGCCGACGATCATCGGCCAGTCCAGCACCATCGCCAGCAAGGCACCCGCCGACGCCATCTGGGCAAAGGCCAGCGCCGCCAGCCATTCGTTGCGCAGGCGCAGGTACATGCCAATCAGCGGCAACAGCCCGGCCAGCAGCAAGCCGGTAAAAAAGGGCACCCGGAAGAGCGGGTCGAAGAGCAGATCGAAACTCACACGCCCACCTCCACGATCCGGGTGCACACGTCATCGATCAGGCCGTGGTCATGGGACACGATCACGATGCCCTGGTTTCCGTGGGCACGCCCCAGCCAGTCGGCCAGATAGGCAACGCCAGCCCGGTCGAGGTTGTTGGTCGGCTCGTCGAGCAGCACCAGATCGGCCGGTGCCGCCAGGCAGGCCCACAGGCGCAGGAACTGCAACTGGCCGCCGGACAGACGGTCGAGCCGCTGATGAAGGCGCTCCTGCACCCACGACGGGAGCCCCTCCGGGGTGGCACCGGTCAGACCAAGCATTTCCAGACCGGTCAGCGGTACTCCGCGCAGGTCGTCGAAACCCTGGGCCTGATGGGAGATCGCCAGCCCGGGCGCCTTCTCCACCCGCCCACCGAACACCTTGACGCCGCCCCACAGGGCCTTCAGCAAGGTGGACTTGCCTGCCCCGTTGGGCCCGGCGAGGCCGAGGATCTCGCCCCGGCGCAGCTCGAAACTGAGGGGACCTGCCACCGCCTCACGATAGCCGGCAGTCAGATCCGTCACCCGAAGCAACACCTCGACCACGCCGCCCCCTTCTTACTTCAGACCAGCCAGCAGGCGCCGGATGGTCTCGTCGAACAAGCCGAACAGGTCACCCGCCTCGGGCGAACCCCCTACGGTGAAGGGCAGGACCACCACCGGAATGTGTGCCCGTTCCCCCAGCCACTCCGAAGCGCTCGCCCGGGTGTAGGCCGGCCGCAGAATCATCCTGGCCGGGGTCACTTTCTGGCGTTCGAGAATGCCCGCCAGATGGGCGCTACCAGGCTCGACACCGGCCTTCGGCTCCAGCGCACCGAGCTCCTTCAAACCCAGCCAGTCGCTCATGTAGGGAAAGGAGCGATGCTGGACCCACACCGGCACACCACGCAAGGGTGCCGCCACCAGCTCCCAGCGGGCCATCGCCGTTTTCCACCTGTCGGAAAAGCGTGCCAGATTGGCCTTATAGGCTTCGGCATTGGCCGGATCCACCAGGGCCAGGCGGGCAGCCAGGGCCTGCGCCACCGTCAGGATGTTGCGCGGATCGGTCTGGATGTGCGGATTGCCGCCGGCATGCACATCGCCGTCGGCCCGATCGAGACGCGTCGGCACTTCCCGCAGACGCACCGCCGAGGCGGCCTCGAAGTAGCCGGGCTGACCCGGCTGAATCGCCGCATTGCCCGATTCGCGCAAAACCATCGGCAACCAGCCGATTTCCAGCTCGGCACCGTTGGCCACGACCAGCTGACTGCTCCGGGCGCGGGCGATCAGCGACGGCTTGGCGTCGATGCGGTGAGGGTCCTGGAGGGCGTTGGTGGCGGCGATGACATTCACCTTGTCAGCGCCGATTTCCCTGGCCAGCGCGGCCCATTCGGGCACCGTAGCCAACACATTGAGGGCCGCCGAGGCCGGCAGGGCGGCCAGGGCGAAGAGCAGCGCCGCAAGGCGCAGGATCAGTTTGGATAACATCTTTCGACTCCTCAGAACTTGTGGGCGCCGTGGGCGCCAAGGCTCATGATGTACTGCAGCCAGACTTGGTTGTCGGACTCGCCGTTGCGGGATTTATCGCGGGCAAACTGCAGGCGCAGACGGGAAAACTCCGACGGCGACCAGTCCACCATCGCGGTCTGGCGGGTCGGGTTGTAAGCGGCCAGAATCGGTAGCCCGGTGGGGTCCAGCGTACCCAGATCGGCCGTGCCGGAACGCAGCCAGTCACCACGCACGCCAAGGCGCCAGTGCGGCATGAACTGGTACACCGCCTGCAGGTAGCTGCCGGACTGGCGGAAGCGGGCCGCCGACGCGGCTTCGGCGACACCGTCGGCATCCAGGTTGTAGCTCAGCTCGCCGGATTCGCGACGCTGCAGGTACTCGCCCTGCACCTTCAGGTAGCGCTCGCGGCTGTTGCCATTCGGCGCCCATTTGTAGACGAAGTCCGCAATCCAGGTCTGACTCCGACCAGAAAAGGCATTACTGACCCCGTTATCCTCGAAGCCCCGCTCCCGCGGATTGGCCCGCACATGGGACAAGCCCAGCTGCCACGCCGACGAGTCGCCGATGTCGCCCCCCACGTGGGCAAAGGCGGTCCATAGGCCGGCTCCGTTGGCCTTGCGCTCGGCGCCCGGGTACTTGTCGCCGCCTGCCACCTCGGCACCAAACTCCATGAACAGCTCGGTCGGTGCCACCCAGCGCACCTGTACGCCATCGTTCTGCAGGCGATAGCCGAAGAAGGCCTTGTACGCCAGCGGGGCATCGGAGAAGTCCCACTCGTGAGGATGCTGCTGGTTGATGTAGCCGACGCCGGACAGGAAACGCCCGGCCTTCAGCTTGAGCCCCGCCGGCATGGCCAGCGTCTCGACGTTTACTTCCTCCACCTCGACCACACCGGCGCCGTCGTCCTCAGCCAGCGCGAAACGCGCATTGCCGCGGAACAGGTGATCCACGTTGGCGGAAAAGGCCAGCTCGGACTCGCCGAGGGAAAAGCCCTTGCGGGGAGGCCCGACCTCGCCGCCGGATGGCATGAAGCCGTCGATGCGGTAAGCGGACGGATCACGCTGCAAGCGGGTGAACTTGCTGTCGATGATCAGCGACACCGCGGGGTTGAAGGCGCTCGCCGAGGTGGGCCGGCTGGCCACGCTGTCCGCGGTGGCCTGGGCTTCGGCGGCGCGCGCCTCGGCCTTGACCACCGATTGAACCGCAGCACTGGCAGTCGTACCCGCGGCGGCGGCGGAACTGACGGCCCGGGTCGCCTGCTGCTCGGTATCGGCAAGGCGTTTTTCAAGGGCCTGGATGCGCTGCTCGTAGGACTCGCGCAGTTCGCGCAATTGCTCGCGCAGTTGTTTCAGGTCGGCGGCCGGGGCCGCGGGTGTCGCTGCAAATGCCGCGCCCGGAAAAGCGACAGCGAGGGCTACGCACAGCGCGCCCGGTAGATGATGTTTCATGCTTGGTCTTCCAGCTGGATCGGTTCGACAAACGGGGGCTGCCGACGCAGGCAGGGCCAGCGCCGGTCAGCACAACAGGAACGGGATCAGACTGAAAAGACGGGCGGACCGCGACTGTGAGGGCGCGGCAGGCGGAAGGCCCGCAGCGCAACGGTGGCATCGCCGGACAGGAGCGGCGGATGAGAATCCACCGCCAATACCGGGAGGGACGGCGGAAGGGCCGATGCCAGATCGGCAGCGGCCAGACACAGCAGGCAGCGTTCGTGACGCTCCGCCGCCGGCACGCCGCCTTCGTAGGGCACGGAGGCTGCCTGTGCCGAGTCGCCCCGGGCCAGCACAGACAGCTCGCCCACGTGACTGAGCGCGTGGGCGGCGGCAAAGATCTGCGCGCACACCAGCAGCAACGCCAGCGCGCTGCGAAAAACCGTCGAAGGGCGGCCGCGGAAGAAGTTCACGCCGCGTCCTGCGGTGCCGTGCAGAAGCAGGCGAAGGCCCGATCCACAATGTCCCGCTCAAGATCGCGAACGATGAAAACCAGGCGGGTACTGCGATCGGCGTCCGGCCAGGCCGGCAGAGCGGCATCCGGATAGCGCAGGTGATGCACGCACTGGACGACCCGCGGCACGTCTTCGCCGCGCACATTCACGATGCCCTTCACGCGCAGCAACTGGTCGCCCTTGAGCCCCTGGAGCATGTCGAGGGCGGTGGAGAAGTCTCCCCAGCCAACAGGCTCGTCGATGCGCACCACGAAAGCATGGGTTGATGCATCGTGGCGGTCCGGGTCGCTGGCAGGACCACTTCGGCGAGGGGCGTAGGGATTTTGGCGGGCCTTGGCGGCCACCGCTTCAGCGGCCAGCCAGCGGGTCACATCAGCTGACTTGGTGACTGGATTCCACAGGCCGCAATCGACAATCGCTGCCGGATCGGCCTCGCCGCCAGCCACACGAAACTGCGGGGCTCCCGGATTGAGATCGGCCAGCGTAGCGGCAAGGGTTTCGACGACCGCCGGCTCGGCCTGGTCGCATTTGGTGATCAGCAAACGGTCGGCCATCGCCGCCTGCTTGACGGCTTCCGGCTGACGAGCCAGTTGGGCCGCACCAAAAACCGCATCCACCGCCGTGACGACGCCATCCAGGCGATAACGCTCGGCGATGAAAAAATCCTGCATCAGGGTGAAAATTACCGGCGCCGGGTCGGCCAGGCCGGTGGTTTCGATGACGACACGCTGCAGCGCCGGCAACTCGCGACGCAAGCGACGCATGAAAATGTCGCGCAGGGCGCGGGCCAGATCGCCACGCACCGTACAACAGATGCAACCCGATTCGAGAAGGACGAGATGCTCGTCGATGTGCTCGACGAGCAGATGATCGATCGGCACGGCGCCGAACTCGTTCATCAACACCACCGTGCCGGCCAGCGCGGGCTGGCGAAGCAGGTGATTCAGAAGCGTTGTCTTCCCCGCACCGAGAAAACCGGTGAGCAGGGTGACAGGAATGCGGTTCGCCGAGGCGGTCATGGGGGTGCGTGGCCGTCCCGGCAAATCAAAGCCAAACGGAGGATTACTCCCCGTACAGCTTCTGGGTGCGCTCGCGGCGCTCCTGGGCGTCGATCGACAGGGTCGCGGTCGGACGGGCCAGCAGACGGCCAATACCGATCGGATCACCGGTCTCTTCGCACCAGCCGTATTCGCCTTCGGCGATGCGCTCCAGGGCTTCCTCGATCTTCTTGATCAATTTGCGCTCCCGGTCGCGCACACGCAGTTCAAGCGCGTGTTCCTCTTCCACCGTGGCCCGGTCGGCCGGATCGGCGACGAGTTCGTTCTCGCGCAGGTTGGCGCCGGTACTGGCCGCATTTTCCAGCAGCTCGTCACGCATCTTCGCGAGACGCACGCGGAAGAACTCCAGCTGGGCCGGGTTCATGTAATCATCTTCCGGCATGGCCAGAATTTCAGCCTCGGACAGCAGGGCTTCCTTGCTTGTCGTACTTGCAACCATGTCTCATTCCTCCCATGAATCGGCTATCGGGCCCGGCTGCCGGCGGCAAGCCCGGATTTCGGCCCGTTTGGCGACTCTCTAAAAATTTGCGCCGTATTCTGCCGCAAATTTTCCCGCGACGCTTGTGCGTCTTGTCTCCAACCGATGCACAAAACGCACCAGTCTACATTCAAGACCGCGATTCTAGGCACAGGATCATTGCAATTACAACGGCCCCACTGTGTCCGAAGCCGCATAGCCTACATTCTGAAACACTGAATCGCCCCTCGGACATCGGAACAAGGCATCGCGTACTGTAAAATGTTGCGATGCATGCAACGAACCATCCCGCTCCGGGTGAAGGCGAGGCCTTCTTTTCGCTGCCGGTCCGGGTGTACTACGAAGACACCGACGCCGGCGGCGTCGTTTACTACGCCAACTACCTCAAGTTCTGTGAACGCGCCCGCACCGACTGGCTGCGGGCGATGGGTTTCGAGCAGAACCGCCTGTATCTCGAACAGGATATCGTATTTGTCGTGCGCACCGTGAAGGCCGATTATCTGCAGGCTGCCGTTCTCGACGACCTGCTCAACGTCGTCACCACCATCGACAAGCTCGGCCATGCCAGCCTGGTCTTCGCCCAGACAATCCGGCGCGACGACAAACCCCTCTTCGAAGCCCTGATCACCATCGCCTGCGTCAACCGCGTCTCGAAACGCGCAACCCCGATTCCCCCCGCTGTGCGCGCACAGTTCGCCACCCTGGTTCAAACCCGATGAACGTCACAGAAGATCTCTCCATCCTGTCCCTGATCGCCAACGCGAGCCTGCTGGTCAAGCTTGTCATGGCCCTCCTCGGCACCGTCTCCTTCATGTCCTGGTACTGGATCTTCCGCAAGTGGTTCTCGATCCGCGACGCCCAGAAGAAGACCGACCTGTTCGAGCGCGACTTCTGGAGCGGCGGCGATCTCAACGCCCTTTACCAGAGCGCCGCCACCGGCCGTCACGAGGCCGCCGGCATGGAGCGCATCTTCGAAGCCGGCTACCGGGAATTCGCCAAACTGCGCGGCAAGAGCCTCGACCACGGCGCCATCATCGACGGCGCCAAGCGGGCCATGCGCGCCACCTACCAGCGCGAAGTGGACGATCTGGAAGCCCATCTGGCTTTCCTGGCTTCGGTCGGTTCCGTATCGCCCTACGTCGGCCTGCTCGGCACCGTGTGGGGCATCATGAATGCCTTCCGCGGGCTCTCCAACGTGGGTTCGGCAACCCTCGCCCACGTTGCCCCGGGCATTGCCGAAGCCCTGGTGGCCACGGCCATCGGCCTGTTCGCGGCGATTCCGGCGGTGGTGGCCTACAACCGCTTCGCTCACGACATCGACCGCATCGCGATCCGCTTCGAGAGCTTCACCGAAGAATTCCTGAACATCCTCCAGCGCCAGCTGCGCTGAACGGAGTCCCGCCGCAATGCGCCAACGCCGCCTGATGAACCAGATCAACGTCGTGCCTTACATCGACGTGATGCTGGTTCTGCTCGTGATTTTCATGGTCACCGCGCCGATGATCCAGTCGGGCTCGGTGAACCTGCCCAGCGTGGATAAAGTCCCCGCCCCGCCCACCGACGCCATGGTCGTACAAGTCAAGCCGGACGGCGAACTGACCCTCCGCGCCACCAGCAACGCCACCGAGAAGCCCCTCAACCGCAAGGATCTGATCGGTGCAGTGCAGGCCGCCGTATCCGCCAACCCCGGCCAGTCGGTCATCATCGCCGCCGACAAGAGCGTCAAGTACGAACAGGTCATGAACACCCTCAACGACCTGCGCAACGCGGGCGTCAACAAGGTCGGCCTGCAGACGCAGATCGGTCAGTCTGCCCGATGAATCCTGCGCTGCCCGCCAACGAGCGCGGCAAGTGGTGGTCCATGGTCCTCGCGGCCCTGGTTCACGCTGCGCTCGGCCTGTTCCTGTTCTTCGGCGTGCGCTGGCAAAACCGCCTGCCCGACCCCATCGAAGTCGAGCTGGTGAGCGCCCCGCCACCTGCCGCACAACTCGCCCCACCGCCGGCCCCCGCACCGGCGCCTCCCGTCACAGCCCGCCCCAAGCCTCCGGCACCGGAACCGGAAGACGAACCCGAGCCCGAGCCGCCCCCGCGCAAACAGCCGGACATCGCCATAAAGGCCCCCGAGCCCCAAAAAAAACCGCCCAAACCGGTGAAGGAAATCGTCAAACCGGTCGAAAAACCGGTCGTCAAAGCGCCCAAGCCGGAACCTAAACCGGAACCCAAGCCAAAGCCGAAGCCCGAACACAAGCCGGAACCCAAGGCCAAGCCGGAACCGGTCAAGACCGAAAAGCCGTCAAAGCCGGTTGAAAAGCCCGTCAAGACAGATAAAGCAGCCAAGGCCGAGGCGGAGCACAGCCGCGCCCTGGAAGACAAGCGCATGCGCGAACTGATGGCCCGGGACAGCGAAAGCGCGTCCCAGTCCCACCAGCTCCAGGAGGAACTTGCGCGAGTTGCCGGCGCCAAAGCCAGTGCTGCACGCAACAAGGCCATCGAGGCCTACGTCGAGAAGATCCGCGCCAAGGTGAAGGGCAACATCGTGCTGCCGCCGGGCGTCAGCAATGATCCCTTTGCGATTTTCTACGTAGACCAGTTGCCCGACGGCTCCGTGATCGAAGTCCGCCTCAAACGCTCCACCGGCAACGCCCAACTGGATGCCGCCATCGAACGGGCAATCCAGAAATCGAGCCCGCTGCCCAAGCCGGACAAGCCGGAACTGTTCAACCGTACGCTGGAACTGAAGTTCTATCCGCTCCGCGACTAAACCCTATCGAGCCATTGCCCATGAATCCACGCATCCTGTCTGTCCTGCGCAGCACCATTCCGGGCGTGCTGGTCCTTGCGTCCACCCTGGCCCAGGCCCAGCTCTCCATCGAGATCACCGGCGCCGGAGCCAACCGCATGCCGGTGGCGGTCGCCAGTTTTGAGGGCGAAAGCACCCTGCCTCGTGCCGTCACCGACGTTGTCCGCGCCGACCTGGAGCGCAGCGGTCTCTTCAAAATGGTCGAACTCGGCCCGACACCCATCGGCGCCGATGCCCCCGTGGACTTCGCCCGCATCCAGAGCAAGGGTGCCGACGCCGTCGCCGTCGGCACCGTATCGCCTTCCGGCAGCGGTCGCTATCAGGTGCAGGTGCGCCTCATCGACGCCGCCAAGCAGGCCGGCCTCGGCAGCCAGATGATGGTGATGGCGCCAGCCCAGTACCGCACCACCGGCCACCGCATTGCCGATTTCATCTACGAAAAGCTCACCGGCGAGCCGGGCGTTTTCTCCACCCGCATCGCCTACGTGCTCAAGTCCGGCTCCCGCTACGAGCTGCAGATCGCCGACGCCGACGGCAGCAACGCCCAGACCGCGCTGGCCTCGAAGGAGCCGATCATTTCGCCCTCCTGGTCGCCGGACGGCTCGCGCCTCGCCTACGTGTCCTTCGAAGCCAAAAAACCGGTGGTGTACGTGCACTCCCTGGCCACCGGGCAACGCAACGTGGCGGCCAACTTCAAGGGCTCCAACTCCGCCCCCGCCTGGGCACCGGATGGCCGCCGCCTGGCGGTGGTGCTCACCAAGGATGGTCAATCCCAGCTTTACAGCGTCAATGCCGACGGCTCCGGCGTGCAGCGCCTGGCGTCCTCCTCCGGAATCGACACCGAACCCTCCTGGTCGGCCGACGGCATGATCTACTTCACCTCCGATCGGGGCGGCAGCCCACAGATTTACCGCGTACCCTCCGGCGGCGGCGAAGCCCAGCGGGTAACCTTCGAAGGCAGCTACAACGTGAGCCCGCGCCCTTCGCCGGACGGCAAGAGCCTGGTTTACGTGTCCCGCAACGGCGGCCGCTTCCAGATCACCATGCTCGACCTGGCCTCCCGCCAGACCCAGATCCTCACCGACTCGTCAAAAGACGAATCACCCAGTTTCGCCCCCAACGGCCGCATGGTGCTCTATGCCACTGAAGTAGGTGGGCGGGGCGTGCTGGCCGCCGTGTCATCCGACGGTCGTGTCAAACAGCGTCTGTCGGTACAATCAGGCGACGTTCGCGAACCCGCATGGGGTCCGCAGCCGCGCAACTGACGCTTATAAAAGACAAAACATCCATTTCCCGCCCCTGCGATCGCTCTCGGAGTCCACACCATGAAGTACACCCGCCTCGCCCTGTCCTTGGTTGCCGTCGGCCTGCTGGCCGCCTGCAGCTCAGCCCCCAAGACCGGCGCCGACCAAGGCGCGGCCGTTGAAGACCGCTCCAGTGGTGCATCCAGTGCCGGCATCGACAGCAACCGTGTCGTGGCCGTAGATGCCAACGCCGCCAGCGGCACCGGCCTCGCCGCACTGAAGGACCCGAAAAGCATCCTCTCCAAGCGCAGCGTGCTGTTCGACTACGACAGCTACGTGATCAAGGATCAGTACCGTTCGCTGATCGAAGCCCACGCCAAGTTCCTCGTCGCCAACCCCAAGATGAAGATGCTCATCCAGGGCAACACCGACGAACGCGGCAGCCGCGAATACAACCTGGCCCTTGGCCAGAAACGTGCCGACACCGTCAAGAAGGCCCTCAGCCTGCTCGGCGTGACCGAAGGCCAACTCGAATCGGTCAGCCTCGGCGAAGAAAAGCCCAGCTGCGGTGACGCCAGCGAAGCCTGCTGGTCTGCCAATCGTCGTGGCGACATGCTCTATTCGGGTGAATTCTGATGCTCCGGCGCCTTCTGCCCGTCCTGCTGGCCGGGCTTTTTGTCACCCAGGCGCACGCCGGGCTGTTTGACGACGAGGAAGCCCGGGCACGCATCAACGCGATGCGCAACGAACTCTCCTCGCGCATCGACAAGCTCGAAGCAAGCGCCCGGGCTCAGCTCGAGCTCGCCAACCAGATCGAACAGTTGAAGACCGAAATCGCCCGCCTGCGCGGCGAGAACGAAGTCCTCGCCAACGATCTGGCCAACGCCAACAAGCGGCAGAAGGACTTTTACGTGGATCTCGACAACCGCTTGCGGAAACTCGAAACCACGCCTGCGGGCGATACGCCGCCACAGCCGCCGGCGGCTACCGTCGACCCGGCCGCCGAGAGCCGCGACTACGAAACGGCCCTCACGCAGTTACGCGGCGGCAAGTACAAGGAAGCCGCCACCGGCTTCAACAGCTTCATCAAGAACTACCCGAACAGCAGCTTCCAGCCCAACGCGCACTTCTGGGCCGCCAGCGCGCTGTACCAGCAGAAGGACAACATCGGGGCCGCCGAGCACTACGCCAAGGTAGCCAGCCAGTGGCCGGATGACAGCCGGGCGCCCGACGCCCTGCTCGGCCTGGCAAGCACCCAGCAAGCCCGGAACGACAACGTCGCCGCCACCCGGACCCTGGAAAAGCTGCTGGCCAAGTATCCGAGCAGTTCCGCGGCGCAAATCGCCAAGCAACGCCTCAAGAAGTAAACCCGCCGGCCCCGCGTCCACCGACCGGGGCTGGGCACCTTGCCCCTCCCGCCATGCCCACTTCCGGTCGTCCTGTCTCCCTCCGCATCACCGAGATTTTCCATTCGCTGCAAGGGGAAACCTCGCGGGCCGGCCTGCCGACGGTGTTTGTCCGCCTCACCGGCTGCCCCCTGCGCTGCACCTGGTGCGACACCGAGTACGCCTTCACCGGCGGCACCACCCGCCCGCTCGATGACATCCTGGCCGAAGTCGCCAGCCATGATTGCCAGACCATCTGCGTCACCGGTGGCGAGCCCCTCGCCCAGAAAGCCTGCCTGCCACTGCTCAGCGCACTGTGCGACGCCGGCTACTCGGTGTCCCTCGAAACCAGCGGCGCCATCGATATCGGCGGCGTAGACCCGCGTGTATCGCGCATCGTCGACCTCAAGGCCCCCGGCTCCGGCGAAGAAGCCCGCAACCTGCTGTCGAACCTTGCGCACCTCACGCCGCGTGACGAACTCAAGCTCGTTCTCGCCAGCGAGGCCGACTACACCTGGGCCACGGCGCAGATCGCCGAACACAGTCTCGCCCAGCGCTGCCCGGTGCTCCTCGCCCCCGTCCAGGGTCAGTTGAAACCTGCCGACCTGGCCGCGTGGATCCTCCGTGACCGCCTGCCGGTACGCATGCAGGTGCAACTCCACAAGATCATCTGGGGCAACGAACCCGGGCGCTAGGCCCGAACGGCCACAACCAGACGCCCGCATTTCCGAACTCCCCGGAGAAACCATGAACACTCCACGCCCCCGCGCCCTCGTCCTGCTTTCGGGCGGGCTTGACTCCGCCACCTGCCTCGCCATCGCCCGCGCCGAAGGCTTCGACGTCTACGCCCTGTCCGTCGAATACGGTCAGCGCCACGCAGCCGAGCTGGCCGCTGCCCAGCGCGTGGCCAGCACCCTCGGCGCCATCGCCCACCGGGTGGCCCATGTGGATCTCGGCCAGTTCGGTGGCTCGGCCCTCACCGACGCATCGCTCGCCGTGCCCATCGAAGGCCTCGAAGGCGGCATCCCGATCACCTACGTGCCGGCCCGCAACACCATCATGCTGTCGATCGCCTTGGCCTGGGCCGAAGTGCTCGGCGCCGAGCACATTTACGTGGGCGTCAATGCGGTCGACTACTCCGGCTATCCCGACTGTCGCCCAGCCTTCATCGACGCCTTCGAAACCATGGCCAACCTGGCCACCAAGGCCGGCGTCGAAGGCCACAAACTGCACATCCACGCCCCGCTGATCGACCTTTCCAAAGCCGACATCATTCGCCGCGGCACCGCCCTGGGCGTCGATTACAGCCTCACCGTGTCCTGCTACCAGGCCGACGACGACGGCAAGGCCTGCGGCCTGTGCGACGCCTGCCGGCTGCGTCGGGCCGGCTTCGAAGCCGCCGACGTGGCAGATCCGACCCCCTACCGCTGAACCTGCGGGCGCCAGCGCATCTCCAACGGCGATGGACGCTCCCGCCTCCCTTCCCCTCAGCCTGCCGGCCATCGCCTGGCTGGCCGGTGCCATTGGTGCCGTCTTCGGCTTTGCCGCCCAGCGCAGCAACTTCTGCACGATGGGCGCGATTGCCGACATCTTCATCATGGAAGACTGGACCCGCCTGCGCATGTGGGCCCTGTCCATCGCTGTCGCCATCATCGGCACCACCGGCCTGCAGGTCGTCGGCCTGATCGATGTCCACAACACGATCTACACCGGCACCCGCGTGCCTTGGCTGTCCCACATCGTCGGCGGCACCCTCTTCGGCATCGGCATGACCCTCGCTTCCGGCTGCGGTGCCAAAACACTCGTGCGACTGGGCAGCGGCAACCTCAAATCGCTGGTTGTCTTCGCCTTCCTCGGCCTGTCGGCCTACATGAGCCTGCGCGGACTCTTCGGCAGCTGGCGCGTCGCCTGGCTCGACCCGATCGCCATTCAGCTCGGCACGGCGCAGGACATCCCCACTCTCCTCGCCGCCCGCTTCCAGCTCGACAGCCGCAGTGCCTGGCTCGCCTGTAGCAGCGTTGCCGCCGGCAGCCTCGGTCTCTTCGCCCTGTCGCGCCGCGAGATGTGGCGCCCGGCGGCGCTGCTGGGCAGTCTCGCCATCGGCGGCTGCATCGTTGCCGGCTGGTACCTGAGCGGCCAGCTCGCCTGGCTCGCCGAAGACCCGGACACCCTGCAGGCCGCCTTCCTCGCCACCAACAGCGGGCGCATGGAATCCCTCAGCTTCGTCGCCCCCTACGCCTACAGCCTCGACCTGCTGATGCTGTGGTCCGACACCAGCCGCATCGTCACCATCGGCATCGCCAGCAGCACCGGGGTCATCGTCGGCTCACTCCTCTCCGCCATCCAGACCCGCAGCTTCCGTATCGAAAGCTTCCGCGATGCACCCGACCTCGCCCGCCACCTCGTCGGTGCCGTACTGATGGGCTTCGGCGGCGTCACCGCGCTGGGCTGCACCATCGGCCAGGGGCTCAGCGGCCTGTCCACGCTATCCCTTGGTTCTGCCCTCACCGTGCTGGCCATTTTCGGTGGCGCCAGCCTGTCGATAAAAATTCAGCTAAGAAACGCTTGACGGATTTTTTAGACGGGCTATAATGCGCATCTCTTCCGGGGGGTCGGTAGCTCAGTCGGTAGAGCAGCGGACTTTTAATCCGTTGGTCGCGAGTTCGAATCTCGCCCGACCCACCAGCAATGGTGGGGCTAAAAAAGCCGGCTCCTGAATGAAGAATGGGTTGTTAGCTCAGTTGGTAGAGCAGCGGACTCTTAATCCGTAGGTCGAGTGTTCGAGCCACTCACAACCCACCAAAGATACCAAGCAAAAGGCCAATCCTCCGGGGTTGGCCTTTTGCTTTGTGGTCCGGACTTGATGCCTTCCTCGCATCGCCTGATGCGCCAGCGCGCCATTTACGCATATGGCAAATCTGCAGGATTTCCCTGACGCGATGCGGAGCCGAAGACTGCTGCAACAAAGCCTAAGCAAAGGTTAAAGTGTGTAAGATTTCCCGACACACTTGCCTCCGGCAAGCCCTGCCCGCCCACCAAGAGCGGGGAGTCACAGCCCTCCACACGTGACCTGGGACCTGCAGGGATTACTGGACGACATGCGATGGACCAATCAGGCACAAGACATGGACACCTTGCGAAACGCGCTCACGCACCAGACACACTGGCTATCCATCCTCTTTCTCTTGTTCTTTTCCGGGTCTCCTCTGGCGGAGCAGCCGGAGATCACCGTAGGAATTGTCCCGCAGCAGTCGGCGACGGAACTCGCGAGGGTCTGGATTCCCCTGCTCCAGGAAGCCGCCTCCCGCAGCGGGGTTCGTCTGGCGTTCCGGACAGCGCCGGACATTCCTGTTTTTGAAGAACGGCTCAAGCGTGGTGAATACGATCTTGCATACATGAACCCTTATCACTATGCGGTGTTCAGTCGGGCACCCGGATATAAGGTCTTCGCCAAGGAAAAAGACCGGCGCCTGGTCGGTATCATCGTTGTCGCCAAAAATGCCGCCATTTCCGACATCAAACAGCTGTCGGGCAAGGCCGTCGCCTTCCCTGCACCAGCGGCATTTGCCGCAAGCATCCTGCCCCGGGCCGAATTCTCCAGGCAGGGAATTCCGATCGAAGCGCGTTATGTCAATTCCCACGACTCCGTATATCGCGGCGTAGCACAGGGGGTATTCGCAGCGGGCGGGGGCATCAAGCGCACCCTGGAGGCGATCGACCCCGACGTTTCGTCGAAACTGCGCGTACTGACGACAACGCCGAGCTATACCCCCCACGCTTTCGCAGCCCACCCCCGCATCACCCCGGACATCCTGAGCCGGGTGTTTTCAGCACTGAACTCCCTTGACAACGATGATGCGGGCCGCAAGTTGCTCGCCCCCTTGAGCTTCAAGGGGATCGAAGCAGCCTCCGACCATGAGTGGGACGAGATACGTCGTCTCAAGATTGCGCAGGGCATCGGCAGGCAACCATGAAATTTCGGACCAAGACGATTCTTGGCATTGCCCTGATCGAAGGGGTTCTGCTGACCATCCTCGGACTGAGCGTGCTCGGGCAATTGCAATCATCGAACGAGGCGGAACTCGAACGCCGGATAGCGACAACAGCCCGCCTCCTCAGCGCGAGCGTGCGCGATGCGCTGATTGCCTATGATCTCGCAACACTGGAAAGCGTCGTATCGGACATTCTCGGCACAGGAGATCTTGCCTACGTTCGGGTACTCGACCAGCAGCAACGTCCTCTCGTCATGCGCGGGGCATTGCCAGCCGGCACCTTTGCGCCGGACAACAATATCTGGAACGTCACCGACGGGATCTACGACCGTGAAGTGATGATGAACGTTTCGGGGCAGGAATTCGGCCGGATTCAATTCGGCATCGATGTTGCGCCATTGCAGGCATTGATCACCAAGACCCGCAACTGGACCTTCTCCATTTCCCTGCTTGAAATACTGCTTGTGGCAGTGTTCTCATCGATTCTGGGCACTTACCTGACCCGCCAGCTTCTCTTGCTGCGCAACGCCAGCCAGACCATTGCCAGCGGCAACCTGTCCCACGACCTGGAAGTAATCGGCAACGACGAACTCGCCGAAACCACTGCCGCGTTCAATCACATGGTGTCCCAGTTGCGGGCCGAAGAAGCGGCGCGGACGATCCACGCGACGCGCCTCCAGCGACAGTTGTCCGCCCTGCGACTGCTCAACGATGTGACCGCCCTCGCCGGCCTCGAACCGGACACCACCCTGCGTCGTGCCCTGAAAGTCGCCACCGGACACCTGCAACTGGAGTTCGGCATCATCAGCCGGATCCAGGGCGACGAATACCGGATTGTCGCGCAAGCCTCGCCCCCCGACACACTCGTCGACGGCGCCAGCTTTCCCCTCGGCGTCACCTATTGCAGCGAAACCCTGGCCAGGGGTGACCTGCTCGCCATTCCCGATGCCACCACGTCGGAATACGCAGGCCATCCGTGCTTGCGCGACTTCGGTCTTGCTGCCTATATCGGGATTCCGATCTGGGTTCGCGGAGAGATTTTCGGGACCCTCAATTTCTCATCAACAACGGGGCGAGCTGTCGATTTCGACAACTTCGACATCGAGTTCGTGCGGCTCCTTTCCCGCTGGGTCGGTGCCTTCCTCGACCGGATGCAAACGATGGCGGAATTGCAGCAAGGCGAAATCTCTCTGCGTGAAGCCAAGGAGGAAGCCGAGTCCGCCAATCGCGCAAAATCGGCCTTCCTGGCCACAATGAGCCATGAGATTCGTACCCCCATGAATGGCATTCTCGGCATGGCACAACTGCTCATGCTGCCGGAAACCAGGGACTCAGAGCGGCTTGACTACACACGTACCATCCTGAACTCGGGACACGCCCTGCTGACCCTGCTCAACGACATTCTCGATCTGTCGAAAGTCGAGGCCGGCAAACTCGAACTGGAATCCGTGGCCTTCGATCCGGCCGAAATTCTTCACGAAATCAAGACCCTGTTCAACCATGCCGCCAGCGCCAAGGGTCTTGAGTTCGAACTGACCTGGTCAGGCCCGGGGCGACAGCGCTATTACGGAGACCCTCAGCGCCTGCGCCAGATGCTCGCCAACCTCATCGGCAATGCCGTCAAATTCACGGCGGCAGGTGCCATACGCATCGAGGCCCGCGAGATACAGCGTGACGCGGATGCGGCCCAACTGGAATTCGCCGTGAGCGATACCGGCATCGGCATTTCCCCCGACAAGCAGGCACACCTGTTCAAACCCTTCTCTCAGGCCGACAGTTCGACCACCCGCCAATTCGGCGGCACAGGGCTTGGCCTTTCGATCGTGCGCAGTCTGGCCGTGCACATGAAAGGGGAAGCTGGCGTCGAAAGCACGCCCGGGAAAGGCTCCCGGTTCTGGTTTCGCATTCCGGCCAGGCTGGCCGCTGTGCTCGCCAATCCCCTGCAGGCGGCAGACAGCACGCAGGCTGACGCCGATGTGTCGCATTTCCGGGGAAGGGTTCTGGTGATCGAGGACAATCCGACCAATCGCAAGGTCATCACGGCCCTGCTTGGCAAGCAGGGATTGAGCGTAATCGTGGCAGAAAACGGACTGCTCGGGCTCGAGACCGTAATGCGTGGCGAAGCGGTCGACCTCGTGCTGATGGATATTCAGATGCCAGTGATGGATGGCTATACCGCCACCGAGCGCATTCGCCAGTGGGAAACGGCAAACCACCGAGCGCACCTGCCCATCGTGGCCCTGACCGCAGATGCCTTCGAGGAAGACCGGCGGCGCGCGACACGCTGCGGCATGGATGACTTCATGACCAAGCCCATCGACATGGCCGCCATGACTGCGCTCCTCGCCCGCTGGCTTCCGCCGCAGCCAGCCACCGTGACCGCGCCAGACAGGCAAGCGGATGCCAGCCAGGCCCCTGACGTCGAGAAGATCGAAGCCCTGCTCGGCCAACTACTCCCGCTGCTTGCCCACAACAAGTTCAACGCCCTTGGCAAGTTCAGGGAACTGCAACACCTCGTCGCCAATACCGCGGTCGCCGACAGGATCACGGAAGCCGGCAAACCCCTGGCTGAAATGCGCTTTGAGCAGACATACGCAAGCCTGCTCGACATCGCCATGACCTGCAAATGGAGCATCAAGCCGGAATGAACGAGCGTCACTCCCGCATCCTGGCCATCGATGACACCCCGGCCAACCTGCTGACTCTGGGTGCCGCACTGAGTGAGGAGTTCGACGTCCAGATCGCCACGTCGGGCGCACAAGGACTGGCGCTGGCCGCGGAAATGCCGCCTGACCTGATTCTGCTCGACGTCATGATGCCGGGCATGGATGGCTTCGAGACCTGTCGACGGCTCAAGGCAGACACCCGGCTCAAGGACATTCCGGTGATCTTTGTCACCGCGCTGAACGACATCGAATCGGAAATCCAGGGACTTGGCCTGGGCGCCGTCGACTACATCACCAAGCCGATCCAGGTGAGCATTGCACGCCAGCGCATCCGTAATCTGCTTGAGCGCGAGCAACTGCGCCGGCAACTCATGGCCCAGCGCGATCAGCTGGCGCTCGAGGTGGCGGAACATGCCAGAACCCAGGTCATGCTGCGCAAACTCACCGTCGCCATCGAGCAAGGCCCGGCGGCGGTCGTCATCACCGACCCGGACGGCACCATCCAGTACGTCAATCCCGGCTTCACCGCCATGACGGGCTACGACGCGACGGAGGTCATCGGGAAAAACCCGCGCATCCTCCAGTCCGGCGAAACCAGCCAAAGCACCTACCAGAACCTCTGGCAGCACCTGGAGGCCGGCCAGGCCTGGCAGGGAGAACTGATCAACAAACGCAAGAACGGCGAGCACTACTGGGAAGAATCCCTGATCGCCCCCGTCACCGACGCCTCTGGTGCGATTACCCATTACGTCGCCGTCAAGTCGGACGTCACCAAGCGCAAGGCCGCCGAAGAAACCATCAAAGATGCAAACCGGCAATACCAGGATCTCTTGTCGGCCGCCTCCGAGTTTTCCATCATTCTCACCGACAAGAACGGACTGATCAGGATTTTCAACCGGGGCGCCGAGCGCATGCTGGGCTATCGCGCCGATGAACTGATCGGCAAGGCCGTTCCGGCAGTGCTCCATGTTGCAGCCGAAGTACAGCAACGCGGTGAAGCATTAAGTGCAGAGCTGGGTCGCCCAGTTGCCGGATTCGACGTATTCATCGCCAAGCTCGATACCGAAGGACAGGATCGCCACGAATGGACTTATGTGCGCAAGGATGGCTCGCACTTGACCGTAGCACTGGTGGTGACGGAGGTTTACTCCGCCACGGGTGAGATCGTCAGCTATCTCGGCATCGCCCAGGATGTTACCGAACGGAAAACCGCAGACAAGAAACTGCAATTGGCCGCCAGTGTGTTCACCCATGCCCGCGAAGGCATCATGATCACCGATGCCGAAGGCACCATCATCGAGGTCAATGACACCTTTACCCGCATCACGGGGTACCAGAAAGAGGAAGTCATCGGTCGGAACCCGCGCATCCTCAAGTCAGGCCGGCACACGCCTCAAGACTACGCAGCCATGTGGAAGAGTCTCTGCGAAAAGAAACACTGGTACGGCGAAGTCTGGAATCGACGCAAGAACGGCGAGATTTTTGCCGAAATGCAGACCATCAGTGCCGTCTGCGATGCCACGGGCAAAACACAGCACTTCGTCGCCCTGTTCTCCGACATCACACCCATGAAGGAGCACGAGCAAAGGCTGGAGCACATTGCCCACTACGATGCCTTGACCCACCTGCCCAACCGGGTCCTGCTGGCCGACCGACTGCAGCGGGCCTTGCTGCAGAGCCAGCGACGCAACAATTCGCTGGCGGTGGTGTTTCTGGATCTGGACAGCTTCAAGGAAGTGAACGACACCCATGGACATGGCGTGGGCGATGAACTGCTGATCACCGTATCGCAACGCATGAAATCGGCACTGCGCGAAGGCGACACCCTCGCGCGCATAGGCGGCGACGAGTTTGTGGCGGTACTGGTCGACCTGGAACAGGCAGAGGATTGTCAGCGGATACTGGAGCGCATGCTGATCGCAGTCTCCGACCCCGTGATCTCCGGTGAGACAAGCCTGCAGGTCTCTGCCAGCATGGGTGTCACGCTCTACCCACAGGACGGCTCCGATACGGATGTACTGATGCGCCACGCGGACCAAGCCATGTACGCCGCCAAGCAGGCCGGCAAGAACCGCTACCATTTGTTCGATGTTGCCCAGGACAATGCCATCAAGATCCAGCACGATAGCCTGGAGCGCATTCGTCTCGCCTTGAGCCGGCATGAGTTTCTGCTGTATTACCAGCCCAAGGTCAACATGAAGTCCGGTGAAGTGATCGGCGCCGAGGCCCTGATCCGCTGGCAGCATCCCGAACGCGGGCTGCTGAACCCTGCCGAGTTTTTACCGATCACCGAAGATCACCCCATCAGCATTGAAATCGGTGAATGGGTGATCGGCACCGCGCTGGCGCAGATGAGCTCCTGGCACGCCAGGGGGCTGGCAGTGCCGGTCAGCGTAAACATCGGCGCGCGGCAATTGCAGCAGGACTGTTTCGCCACGCGACTCAGCCAGTTGCTGGCAGAGCATCCAAACGTGCAGCCCTGGAGCTTGCAACTCGAGGTCCTGGAAACCTCCTGCCTGGAAGACCTGGGCAAGGTTGGCGCCGTAATGAAAGCCTGCCAGGCCGTCGGCGTGGACTTCACCCTGGACGACTTCGGTACAGGCTACTCGTCGCTCAGCCACCTCAAACATCTGCCGGCGGCAACCCTGAAGATCGACCAGAGCTTTGTCCGCGACATGCTGGATGACCCCAACGACCTGGCAATCATCAACGGCGTGATTGGACTGGCCCGCGCCTTCGGTCGCTCAGTCATCGCCGAAGGCGTCGAGACGGCTGCGCATGCGACCTTGCTGATCTCCATGGGCTGTGAGGATGCTCAGGGTTACGGCATTGCCCGGCCGATGCCGGCGACAGACCTGCCCGCCTGGATATCAGGCTGGCGACACCTGGGCTACGTGGGGAAAACGTGAGGCCGGCAAGTTGAAACGCTCAAACAAAATCCCCATGCTCACCTGGATTCGGCTGCGACTGTTCAAGCGCAACATCCCCTCCGAGATTGCTCGGGCCCGGATACTCATCCAGGCCATTGATCGCGGCGGCATTCCGCTCAATCCGGCCAGAGTGAATGCCATCGCCCGGGACCTTGGACTTGAAGTTTCCCGCCGAGCGCCGGTCGAGCAGACCATTGAACGGATTCGCGCCTGTTTGCAGCGTCACTCGGAATGGCATCCATGAGGCACTCACCAGGCGCCTTGAAGCAGCCCGGGAGATGGGACACCGAGGCGGGTTAACCGGGATGCGTCCACATATTTGTCAGTGTTAAAGTGCCAAAACTTCCAGCAAGCCGCCATTGCGCAGCCTGCAGCGGAATAATTCCGCACTGGATCAAGAAACTTAGGAGCCCTCATGCAAGTAGTGAAAAACAGCGTCGTCACCCTCAATTACAGCGTCACCGATCCCGATGGCGCCCTGGTCGATGACGGCAAGGAACCACTGGTCTACCTCCACGGCGGCTACGACGACATCTTCCCCAAGATCGAGGAAGCCCTCGAAGGCAAGGGTATCAACGAAACCGTAAAGGTCCGGCTGCACGCGGACGAGGCCTTCGGTGAATACGACGCCGAACTGGTACAGATCGAGTCCCGCGACGACCTCCCGGAAGAACTGGAAGTCGGCATGGAGCTTGAGGGCGATCCGGAAGATGGTGAGGAAGACGACGAAGTCATCCTCTATCGCGTCACCGAAATCGACGGCGACAAAGTGGTGCTGGATGGCAACCACCCCCTGGCCGGCAAGGCCCTCGTGTTCACCTGCACGGTTGCCTCCGTACGTCCGGCAACTGCCGAAGAGCTGGCCGTCAGCAGCGTCATCGACCCGGAAGACGGCAACTAAGAGCCCACATTCTTTACACCCTCCTCACGGGTGTGGATTGGCAACCCGAGCGGCGCAGGCCCCTCGGGTTTTTTCTTGCCCTAGACACGCACAGAGGTGCCGCGCAGTTTGCGTACCATCCCGAGCCCTTTGCTACACTTGTCCGCAAAACACACCCCGCCGGCACACGCTTCATGCCCTTTCATTTTCTGCTGACCAGTGGCATCACATTCGCGGCCGACGAGGAATACCTTGAACTGCGCTTCCGCGTCCTGAATTCGCTGATGCTGGTGGGGCTGCTGTCCACCGGCCTGTTCATCGGACTCGACTGGACAGGCATCAACTCACTGGGGCACCGGCAGCTCGCCGCAACGCAGGCCAACCTGCTCCTGACAGCACTGCTGATGGTCGCCCTGCGCAATCGGAAACAACTGCTGCGGCCCATATCGACGACCTTCATCCTGGTCAATCTGATGACTTACACATCAGCGCTGATCTGGGTCACCAACGATGAACTGCGGGTCCTGTGGTTTCATCTGGCAGTGATGTTCTCCTGCGTCCTGCTGGGGTCGCGTTCCGGCCTGACGATGACCGCGCTGTCCATCGGCCTCATTCTCATGGCGCAGCCGCTGATGGCGCCACCTTTCACACCCAACGCACTGACCACCCTGGTCATCAGCCTGCTGGTGACGGGTTTCGGGGCATTCACCTATACCCGGCGCTCGGAATCGGCCTTCGAGCGCTTGCGCATGTCCAACATCGAACTGCGCGCGCTGGCCAGCCGTGATCCCTTGACGGGCCTGCTGAATCCCCGTGCGTTTGGCGACATTGCCAACCAGTTGATCCGCATCTCCCAGCGCAAGGGGCAGACGGCTTCCATGCTGTTCATCGATCTCGACCACTTCAAGCACATCAACGACCAGTACGGACATGCCACCGGCGATGTCGTCTTGCGCGCCGTGGCACAGGAGCTGGGCAACCACACCCGCAAAAGTGACGTTCTGGGCCGTATCGGCGGCGAGGAGTTTCTGTTCTTCTTGCCTGACACCACCGCCGACAGCGCCCGCGAAGTGGCCGAGAAGCTGCGCCTGGCAATCCAGGCGATGCGCATATCGCTTGCCGATGACACGCAGATTCAGGTGTCAGCCAGCATCGGCGTGTCGCAAAGCCTGCCGACAGACAGCACCATCTCCGCCCTACAACGCCGCGCCGACCAGGCGATGTACCTGGCCAAGGCGCAAGGACGCAACCGGGTTGCAGGCTGACAGGGAACAAGATCACCCCGCAAACGCAGGAAGATCAGCACCAACACCAGCCGCAGAGGGCGTCGTGCACAAACGCGCGCTTAAAGATTCCCAAAAACGGCCGATAAGGTTTCTTGTTTGCATTCATCCGCGCTGTGCCGACTCGTTGCCAGCTCGCAGTATTGAGGTCTGCCATGCTCGAAAACGTTGTTATTGGATTCGCCATCAGTGCCCTGCTCGTTGGCAGCATTATCTTTGCGCGACACAGGCGAAGAATGCTGATGGCTCACCGACGCCGGGAACACCTCCTGTCGCTCATCGGCTTCAGTCATGCCGCGCCAGAACGCACCAGCCTGAACTGGTGGGCGCGTTTTCAATTGCGCAAATAGCGGACCAGCTTCCACGCAAGCGGCTCATGGCACCACTTTGCCCGGCCGCATTCGCGCCCAGGCAAGACAGCACAATCCACCCGTGACAGCCCCGGCGGCAAAGCCTTCCCAGCTCTCGATCGGCAATATTTTGCCGATCAGCAAATAGAGCATCGACAACGGCAGCGCAACCGCAAAGACAGCATTTCCGACATCCTTCGACCGGACAAGCATCGCGCATATCGTCCACAAAAACCGGAACAGTCCGGCAAGGAACAGCGCAAGAAAAAAATTACCAAAAAACGCATCCACGGGCTTAACCACGCTTTCTTGTCAGTTCGGTCCGATGATAACAAAAACCCTTTTTTCACCCCGAGAGCACGGACCCACGCACCAAAGGCGGCGCCAGGGCTTGCCTCCTTCCACTTCCCTTGATACTATTCGGCCTCGCTTTTTGCAGGTTGATGAACTCTTTATCAGGCGAAGAGTTGCAAGCAAAAAGCTGTCTCACCCGGAGCATCCGGCACTCTTTTGCATGCCCGTCATGCAAGGCGTACAAAGCGGCAGTAGCTCAGTTGGTAGAGCGCAACCTTGCCAAGGTTGAGGTCGAGAGTTCGAGACTCTTCTGCCGCTCCAGATTTTCTGCATTTCACCTGGCTCACCAAGTCGGTGGTTTTAACTCTCGGTAATCATGAGAGTCAGATGTAAGGTGGGCGTCCCCATCGTTTGCGTGATTCAGCCCATGTAGCTCAGTGGCAGAGCACTCCCTTGGTAAGGGAGAGGTCGGCAGTTCAATCCTGCCCATGGGCACCACCGAACCCTGTAGTTCTTCGGTCCATTCCCGGTTATTTCTTCGCTGTGCGCTGCTGCGATACCAGGCCCCGATGATCATCCGTGACCGCCCCACCGGCCCCCACCTGTTCTTCATCGTCAAGGGCTCGATCCTCAAGCGCATCCTGGTCCCGCTGGCCGGCAACGCGCTGACGGCAATCCTTGTCACACTCGCCCACGGCGAACTCCTCAATCACAAGATCGTCGTTACCACTGCGCCCTTTTCGCTGATCGGGCTGGCACTGGCCATCTTCCTGGGTTTTCGCAACAGCGCGGCCTTCGACCGTTACTGGGAAGCACGCAAGCTGTGGGGCGAGCTCATCCACCGCAGCCGCAGCCTGTCCCGCCAGGTGCTGTCGATGGTGCAGGAGAACGGCCCGGCGCTGGCCTCGAATGGCCTGACCGATGTACGGGTGCGCTTCATCTACCGGGCCATTGCCCTCGCCCACGCATCGCGGCATTACCTGCGCGGCACACCTCCCGGCCCCGACACCAAGCCCTTCCTGCAACCCGAAGAGTGGGAGGCCATGCAGAAGAGCACCAACCCACCGGATTACCTGCTGCAACGCATGGGTACCGACCTGCGCCTGTGTCTCGACACCGGCCGCATCGACACCAATATCGCCTGCGGCATCGACCAGACCCTGTCGTCCCTTGCCGCGGCCGTCGCCGGCTGCGAGCGGATCAAGGGCACGCCGATCCCCTTCCCCTACGCGCTGCTGCTGCACCGCACCGCCTACCTGTACTGCTTCCTGCTGCCCTTCGGGCTGGTGGACACCCTCGGCGCCACCACGCCCTTCGTGGTGACCTTCGTGGCTTACACCTTCTTCGGGCTGGATGCGGTCGGCGACGCCATCGAGCAGCCCTTCGGCAGCGGACCGGACGATTTGCCCCTCAACGCCCTGTGCCGGCATATTGAAGTGAATCTCCGCGAAGCGCTCGTGGACACCAACATCCCGCCACTGCTGGAACCGGTGGATTACTGCCTGAACTGAGGCCCGGATGCGCGCCCGGTACGTCCCCCGGCGCAGCCCGGACAGCTGACTCCAGCGCCCCGAGCCCGACCTGATCGGCGACCACCGCGCGGTACAGCACCGCGCAACGCGGCCCCATGGAAACCCGCAGATCACTTCGGGCTTGTTCGGGCCCTTAAAAATACCAAGTGGAATATCGACACTGGCGGGAAGGATTTCGGCCATGCGAAGCTGTGCCGAAGCGGAGGCGCTTTTACCTGGATAGCCAACAAAAAGGCCCGTCTTTGATGAAAAACGCCCTGAAAAACACAGATTTCGCTGCCGTTCCAGCAGTCCACGCCCTCCATCTTTATATTTTCAACATCTACGGGTAGTACATTCGACTTTCCTTTCCCCCCGGGGCACCCGTTCGACAGGCACTGAAGGCAACGGATGAGGAGATAGTCGTTTGCTGCATCGCAACAAGGGGACTATCCTCTGGTCTACGGCACCCACATTTTGAAGCGAGAATCAGCGTGAGCGAAATTGATCTGAAACGGTTTTTCCTCGAACAGGTCCGTCTGTTCGAAAGCTTTCCGGCCGACAAGGTCGAGGAAATCGTCCGTCAGGGCCACCTTGCCACCTACGAGGGGAACGAGGCCATTCTCGAAACCGGTGATGAAGGCAAGTTCATCGGCGTGATGATCACCGGCCACTCGGAGATTTCCGTCACCGACAACACGGGCACCCGCTCCGTGATCAGCCAGCTCGGACCAGGCGATGTCTTCGGCGTGATGTCCACCCTCACCGGTGACCGCGTGACCGCCGACGTGATCGCCGGCAACCGCTGCTTCGTGCTGCTGATCCCGTTGAGCGTCTTCAACGCCCAGATCCTGACCAACCCCAAGGCCGTCGGCTATCTGTCGCGCCTGCTCCTCGACCGCATGCGGACGATGTCGGTGGATCTCGTCGCCGGCCAGAGCAGCGCCATGAGCAAGTCCGACGACCCCTACGCCCTGTCCCTGCACACCGACACCCCGGGCAAGGTGCTGGTGCTCAATGTCGGTCTCAGCCAGATTCACTTCGGCATCTACGACACCCAGGACCTCGGCTCCGATGTGCACGGCATCATCGACAATTCGGACGACTGCGTTTCCCGCATCAGCGTGGTGGTGGGCACCCAGACCAAGATCCTGACCTGTGATCCCTTCCCGCTCTCCGAGCTGTTCCGGGTCATCCACGACGCCACCAGCCTGCTCGGCGACGGCTTCATCTTCCACCCGGAAGACGTCTCCTCCGTCGGCCACCGGGTCGTGCATGGCGGCAGCAAATTCTCCAGCGCCGTGGTCATCACCCCGACGGTGATTGCCGACATCGAAGCCCTGTCGGTGTTTGCGCCGCTGCACAACCCGGTCAACGTGGAAGGCATCCGCGAGGCCATGAAGCAGCTGCCTGACGTGCCCCACGTGGCCGTCTTCGACACCGCCTTCCACCAGACCCTGCCGCCCTACGCCTACCTGTACGGCCTGCCCTACGACCTCTACAAGCAGGACGGCATCCGTCGCTACGGTTTCCACGGCACCTCCCACCGCTACGTCTCGCTGAAGTCGGCCGAAGTGCTCAAGCGCCAACTGGGCGAACTGGAAATCGTCTCCTGCCACCTGGGCATCGGCGCCTCCCTGTGCGCCATCGACCACGGTCGCTCGGTGGACACCAGCATGGGCATGACGCCCACCGACGGCCTGATCATGCCGAGCCGCTCCGGCAGCATCGACCCGGCAGTCATGATCCACCTGCTCGAACATCACAAGATGTCCCCGGATGCGCTGTCCAACCTGATCAATACCGAGAGCGGCCTGAAGGGCATCTCCGGCATCTCCAGCAACATCCACGACATCGAGAACGCCGCCAGCGACGGCCATCACCGTGCCCTGCTGGCCCACAAGGCCTTCTGCTACCAGGTACGCAAGAACATCGGCGCCTACGTGGCGGCGATGGGCGGCATCGACGTGCTGGCCTTCACCGGCGACATCGGTGAAACCAGCGCCACCGTACGCAGCCTGGCCTGCCAGGGTCTCGGCTACATGGGCATCAAGCTCGACGAGGAAAAGAACCGCAACCTCGGCCCCGTAAGCTCCCACGCCATCATCTCGGCGGACGACTCGCCGGTCACCATCCTGGTCATTGCCAACGACGACGAGCGCCTGGTGGCCTGGGAAACCCTGCGGGCCATCGAGCGCAACCAGCTCATCATGGCGATGAAGGAAGAAGAAGCCGAGGCGCCGATTCCGATCGAGATCTCGGCCCACCACATCCACCTGTGCCAGGCCGACGTGGAAAAGCTGTTTGGCCCCGGCCACCAGCTGACCCCCGAACACGAGCTGTCCCAGCCCGGCCAGTTCGCCTGTGCCGAGAAGGTGCACCTGGTCGGCCCCAAGGGGCGCATCGCCAACGTCCGCGTACTTGGCCCGACCCGCAAGGAAACCCAGGTCGAGATCGCCATGACCGAGCAGTTCAAGGTCGGCATCCAGCCGCCGAT
>ERZ724504.262-NODE-262-length-29523-cov-13.407866_pt1 | contig 29523 bp, 25 predicted proteins | sample MGYA00376037_ERZ724504 | MGnify/ENA primary metagenome ERZ724504 (study PRJEB28724, sample SAMN07190888) | wastewater metagenome | isolation source: influent of sewage treatment plant in Hong Hong | place: USA: Christiansburg, Virginia | collected 2016-03-01 ... | reverse complement strand
CAGCCGGTATTACCCCAACCGCCCATGACACTGTTTGTACTTCTTCCCCGAGCCGCAAGGGCAAGGGTCGTTGCGGCCGACGCGCAGCCCCTGTGCCGCGAGGGCATCGGGGCGGAGCGGGTCGTCTTCGGCGGGGAGGGCAGCTTCATCGGCGATGTCGGCCAGCGTGTTGCCAAAGTCCGCGTGCTGGAACTGCATCGGACGCTGGCGGTGCTCTTCGGCTTCGAGTGCAGCGACTTCCTCTTCGCTTTGGATGCGAACCGTCATCACCAACTGTGCCACGTCCCGCTTGATGCGCTCCAGCATGGCAGCAAACAGCTCGAACGCCTCGCGCTTGTACTCTTGCTTCGGGTTTTTCTGGGCGTAGCCGCGCAGGTGTATCCCTTGGCGGAGATGATCCAGCGAGGACAGGTGTTCGCGCCAGTGCTGGTCAAGGTGTTGCAGCAAAATAGTATGTTCAAACTGGTGCATGACCGTCGCACCGGCAAGGTCGGTCTTGGTTTGGTAGGCCACCGCTGCGGTGTCTAAGAGCCGCTGCTTAAAGGTATCGAGGCCTTCGGCGGGCTCGGCTTGCATCCAGTCTGCCAGCGGAATGGTCAGGGCAAATTCGCCGGCCAGTTCTTTCTCTAGACCGGCCACGTCCCACTGCTCTTCCATCGATTCGGGCGGCAAATAGGCATCGAACAGCTCGGCCAGCACGCCTTCACGCATCGAAGCCACCACGCCAGAGACGTTGTCGGATTCCAAAATATCGTTGCGCTGTTGGTAAATCACCTTGCGCTGGTCGTTGGCCACATCATCGTATTCCAACAGTTGTTTGCGGATGTCAAAGTTGCGCCCTTCCACCTTGCGTTGGGCGTTTTCGATGGCGCGGGTCACCCAGCTATGCTCGATGGCCTCGCCCTCTGGCATTTTGAGCCGCTCCATAATCGACGCGACACGGTCCGAGGCAAAAATCCGCAGCAAAGGGTCTTCCAGCGAGAGGTAGAAGCGGCTAGAGCCAGGGTCACCCTGCCGCCCAGACCGCCCGCGTAGCTGGTTGTCGATACGACGGGATTCGTGCCGCTCGGTGCCGATGATGTGCAAGCCGCCTGCCGCCAGCACCGCGTCGTGCCGTTGTTGCCATTCGGCCTTGAGCGCGGCGATGCGGCCATCGCGCTCAACTGCCGAGAAGTCGTTGTCGTCCGCCAAGGCTTTGAGGTCAGCGGCAATGCTGCCCCCCAGCACAATATCCGTGCCGCGCCCTGCCATATTGGTGGCAATGGTAATCGCCCCTGACCGGCCGGCTTGCGCGACGATGTCTGCTTCGCGGGCATGTTGCTTGGCATTGAGCACCTCGTGCTGCAAGCCTTCTTTGCGCAAGAAGTTGGACAGCAGCTCCGAGCTTTCGATGCTGGTGGTGCCCACCAAAACCGGCTGTCCGCGTTCGCGGCAGCTGCGAATATCGGCCACGATGGCGGCGTTTTTCTCGGCGGGGGTGCGGTAGACCAAATCGAGGCTGTCTTGACGCACCATCGGGCGGTTGGTCGGCACCACCACGGTTTCAAGCCCGTAGATTTGTTGGAATTCGTAGGCTTCGGTATCGGCGGTGCCAGTCATGCCGGACAGCTTTTGGTAGAGCCGGAAATAATTTTGGAAGGTAATCGAGGCCAGCGTTTGGTTTTCGCGATTCACCACCACGCCTTCTTTGGCTTCCACCGCTTGGTGCAAGCCTTCGCTCCAGCGGCGACCCGCCATCAGCCGTCCGGTAAATTCATCCACAATCACCACTTCGTCGTTTTGCACCACATAGTGCTGGTCGCGGTGGTAAAGGGCATGGGCACGGAGGGCGGCCATCAGGTGGTGCATCAGGGTGATATTGGCGGCGGAATACAGGCTATCGCCTTCTGCCAGCAAGCCTTGGGCGGTCAAAATCGCCTCGGCGTGCTCGTGGCCGGCTTCAGACAGCATGGTGGTGTGGGCTTTTTCGTCCACCCAGTAGTCGCCTTCGCCTTCTTCGTCGGTTTGGCGGGAGAGCAGCGGCGGCACGGCATTCATCCGCTGGTACATGTCGATATTGTCATCGGCAGGACCGCTGATAATCAGCGGGGTGCGGGCTTCATCAATCAGAATCGAATCAACTTCATCAATCACCGAGAAGGTCAGTGGACGCTGCACTTTTTCGTCAAGGCTATACACCATGTTGTCGCGCAGATAGTCAAAGCCGAATTCGTTATTGGTGCCATAGGTGATGTCGGCGGCGTAGGCGGCTTGTTTTTCGTCATGCCCCATTTGCGACAGGTTTACCCCGACGCTCAAGCCCAAAAATTCGTAGAGCGGCGCCATCAGGGCGGCATCGCGGCTGGCAAGGTAGTCGTTGACGGTGACGATGTGCACGCCTTTGCCGGTCAGGGCGTTCAGATAGACCGGCAACGTGGCGACCAAGGTTTTGCCTTCGCCGGTGCGCATTTCGGCAATTTTGCCGTCATTCAGCACCATGCCCCCAATGAGCTGCACGTCAAAATGGCGCATCCCCATGACACGGCGGCTGGCCTCGCGGCAGACGGCAAAGGCTTCGGGCAAGAGCTGCGCGGTGGTTTCCCCTTTGGCGAGTCGCTCACGCAGGGTGGGGGTGCGGGCGGCCAGCTCGGTATCCGAGAGCTTGGTCAGGCCGTCTTCCAGGGCGTTAATCCGCACAACAGTTTGCCGGTACTGCTTGATGAGCCGGTCGTTACGGCTACCGAACATTTTTTTGAGCAAGGTCGAGATCATGATTGGGCTTTCGGCGAGAACACCGGTCGGGAAAAATACCGGCGATTTTAACACACGCCACGTCAGGGCTTGCGTCACGGCAAACGGAGTGCATAATCTGGGCATGATTCCAGAATCCCTACCCGATGTGTTGGGGCGCGATCCCAAACTCTCCCAACTCTTTGCCCGTGTGGTATTGGCACAAAAAGCCGATACGGTGCTCAAGGCCGCTTTGCCTGGGGCATTGGCTGCAGGGTGTCGTGTGGTGCGCCTGACCGAGGGCGAAGTGCTGGTGTTTGCCCGTCATGGCGGGGTGGCTACCAAGCTGAAGCTGATGCACGAAACCTTGGTCTTGGCCTTGCAGCGGCGGGGGCTGCCGGTGACTTCGCTATGCGTGAAAATGCACGTCGATACCCCTCCCCCCCCTCGCCCCGCCAAAACCGTCGTCCTCAGCCCCCGCGCGGCGGTCGCCTTGCACACCGCCGCCGCACATATCAGCAGCCCGATGCTGAAGGCCGCACTGGAGCGGCTGGCGCGGCAAGCGCGTTAGACCGCCCGCAGAGGGGCGTACAGAAAAAAAACGCCAAGCAATGCAGCTTGGCGTTTTTTTGTGTGGCTAACGGGGCTTATGACCCTGATTGCTCGTTGTCCAAGAAGCTCTTCAGCCGCTCGGAACGGGTGGGGTGGCGCAGCTTACGCAGTGCCTTGGCTTCGATTTGGCGGATGCGTTCGCGGGTCACGTCAAATTGTTTGCCCACTTCTTCTAGCGTGTGGTCGGTGTTCATTTCGATACCAAAGCGCATCCGCAGCACCTTGGCTTCACGCGGGGTCAGCGTATCCAGCACGTCCTTGGTGGCTTCGCGCAGGCTGGCGTACATGGCGGCATCGGCAGGCGCGACCGTCACCGAGTCTTCGATAAAGTCGCCCAAGTGCGAATCGTCATCATCGCCAATCGGGGTTTCCATCGAAATCGGTTCTTTGCTGATTTTCATGATTTTGCGGATTTTTTCTTCCGGCATTTCCATCCGTTCCGCCAGCTCGGCGGGGTCTGGCTCTGAACCGGTTTCTTGCAAAATCTGCCGCGAAATGCGGTTCATCTTGTTGATGGTCTCAATCATATGAACCGGAATACGGATGGTGCGGGCTTGGTCGGCAATGGAGCGGGTAATGGCCTGACGAATCCACCATGTGGCGTAGGTGGAGAACTTGTAACCCCGACGGTATTCGAACTTATCCACCGCCTTCATCAAGCCGATGTTGCCTTCTTGAATCAGGTCGAGGAACTGCAAGCCACGGTTGGTGTATTTTTTGGCAATCGAAATGACCAGCCGTAAGTTGGCTTCGATCATTTCGCGCTTGGCCAAACGGGCGCGGGTTTCGCCAATCGACATTTGCTTGTTGATTTCTTTCAATTCCCGAATCGAAATCATCGCTTTTTTCTGCAAGCCGGCTAGACGCGCTTGTTTTTCGATAATGGCGTGCTTAAAGCGTTCGAGGATGGCACTGTAAGGTTTGTTGGTGGCGATTTCGCGCAGCACCCAATCGACGTTGGTTTCGTTGCCTGGGAAAGATTCGATAAAGCGGGCGTGAGGCATTTTGGCCTTTTGCTCGCAAATATCCATGATTTCGCGTTCAAAGCGGCGCACTTCGTCCACACTGCTGCGCAGGCGTTCGCACAGGGCTTCGACCTGCTTCACGGCAAAACGTACCTTCATAAACTCGGTGCTGATGGCCTGTTGCAGCCCCAGATAGCCCGCGCCTTTGGTTCCTTCGGCTTCGAGGGCTTCGCACATTTGGGCGTAAAGGGCGCGAATCACTTGGAAGTGTTCGGTGGTTTGGGCTTTGAGTTCTTCGAGGTTAGCTTGGTCGGCGGCGGCGGCGGCGGCTTCGTCTTCTTCTTCGGTGGTCTCGACTTCATCGACGGGTTCTTCTTCGACCAGCTCCGGCGGTTCGATTTCGGGCACGCCTTCGGGGGCATCGGGGTCGATAAAGCCGTCGATAAGCTCATCCACCCGCATGTCGCCGGCTTCGATGCGGTCAATCAGCCCCAGCACATCTTGGATAATGCCTGGGCAGGCGGAGATGGTCTGAATCATGTGCTTCAGTCCGTCTTCGATGCGCTTGGCAATGACGATTTCGCCTTCGCGGGTCAGCAGCTCGACCGTGCCCATTTCGCGCATATACATCCGCACGGGGTCGGTGGTGCGCCCAAATTCGGAATCGACGGTAGACAGCGCGGCTTCGGCTTCTTCGACGGCATCTTCGTCGGCCACAGCGGGCGGCGCGTCAGACATCAGGAGCTGTTCGGCATCAGGGGCTTCGTCGCACACCTGAATCCCCATATCGACAATCATGCTGATGATGTTCTCGATTTGCTCGGCATCTAGCACGTCTTCGGGGAGGTGGTCATTGATTTCGGCGTAGGTCAGATAGCTACGCTCTTTGCCAAGCACAATCAGTTGCTTCAGTCGCTTGCGCCGTTCGTCAGCGTTATCGAGAAGCGATTGTGCTTTGATTTCAACGTCCTTGTCGGTGTCGGGAGTAGCCGCCATTGTTGCATCCTGAAAAATAGAGCTGAAAAATCAGCGAATTATAACATACGTCAAGTGCGGCTTACGGCACTTGGCACGAGGAGGAGGTGAAGCAACTGCTGCTTTTCTTCGGGGGTCAGACCTTGATGCCGGTCTTTTTCTTTCAGCCGTTCTAGCCACGCCATACGAATGTTGGTGGCAAGGCGACTGACCGCATCTTCAAATTCTTGTTCATCGGGGTCATCAAAAACCCCATCGCTAAAGCTTTCGGCCAAGACGGGCGACAAGCGGTGCGCCAGTTCAGTTTCACGTAGCCGCTCTTCGAGCTGGGCGGCGGTCAGGGGCTGCGCCGCTGCGGTAATCAGGGCGCACAGCTCCAGCAATAAATGGACTTCTTTGCCGCTGTCTGCGACTTCGACCGGCAGTTGCACCCGTGCGGCCAGTGCAGGGTTCAGGCTGACCCAGCGCAGCAAGCGGCGCGGCAGTGACAAGGTTGGCTTGCGGCTGCGCGGGCTGTTGGTGGGGTAACGGCTTGGGCGGTTGGGGGCGCGGCCCATCAGCCGGTCTAGCTCTTGCACTTCAATTCGCCCCAGCTCCGCCACCCGTCGGCGCAGCATCAAGCCCAAGGTGGGGGCGTTGATTTTGGCCAAGTAGGGCATGGCGCGGGTGACCAGCTCGGTGCGGTCTTCGGCATTGTTTAGGTTGAGCGTGCTGCTGAGTTCGTGGACAAAATACGCCGAGAGCGACAGGCTTTCAGCGGTGAGGGCCTGTTCAAAGGCTTCGCGCCCTTCGGCACGCACATAGCTATCGGGGTCATGCGTGGTTGGTAAAAACATAAAGTGCAGGTATTTGCCATCGACCAAGGCTTCTAGGCTGTTTTCTAACGCCCGCCACGCGGCGCGTTGGCCTGCTGCATCGCCGTCAAAGCAGTAAAACACATGGTCGGTTTGGCGCAGGAGCTTTTGCACATGGACGGGGGTGGTGGCAGTGCCCAGTGCCGCCACGGCGTAATCAATGCCGTATTGTGCCAAGGCCACCACGTCCATATAGCCTTCGACCACCAGTGCCCGTCCGGTTTCGCGGATGCTTTCGCGAGCTTCAAATAGGCCGTAAAGTTCGCGGCCTTTTTGGAACAGCGGGGTTTCGGGCGAGTTTAAATATTTGGGTTCACCCGTGGCCAGTACCCGCCCGCCAAAGCCGATGACCTGTCCGCGTGGGTTACGGATGGGAAACATAATCCGTTCGCGGAAGCGGTCATGCCGCCGTCCATCGTCTTTGCGGATGACTAAGCCGCATTCGACTAAATCTTCGTCGAGGTAGTCGTCGAAGGCTTCTGATAAGGGTGTCCAGCCTTCGGGGGCAAAGCCGAGCCCAAAGCGGGCGGCGATTTCACCGGTTACGCCCCGCCCTTTAAGATAGTCGATGGCGGTGGGGCTGCGCTTCAGCTGTTGTTTGTAAAACTGCATGGCGGCCTCCATGCGTTCCACCAAGCCGGGGCGGGTGCGGGGGGCGGCGGGGGCGTGCGGGTTGTCTCGCGGCACCGTCATGCCGACGTTGCTGGCGAGTTCTTCTATCGCGTCAACAAAGCCCTGACCGGTGTGCTCCATCACAAAGCCAATCGCGTTGCCGTGTTTGCCGCAGCCAAAGCAGTGAAAAAACTGCTTGGTCGGGCTGACAGAAAACGAGGGGCTTTTTTCTTTGTGGAAGGGGCAGCACGCCATGTAGTTTTGCCCCGCTTTTTTTAGGGGCACATAGCGTTCAATCACGTCAACGAGGTCAACGCGCGTCAGGAGCTGGTCAATGAAGTCCTGCGGAATCATGGCGGCAGGGTCGCGGGCGGAAAATTAAGCCAACCGCGCCTTAATGCGACCCGAGACAGCAGCCATATCGGCGCGTCCTGCCATTTGGGGTTTGAGCACCGCCATGACTTTGCCCATTTCTTGCATCCCTGCTGCGCCGGTGTCGGCAATCGCTTGGTCAATCAGCGCGTCAATTTCGGCTTCGGTCAGGGCTTGAGGGAGGTATTCGGACAGCACAACCATTTCGGCGGTTTCGCGGTCGGCGAGGTCGGCACGGTTGGCGGCGGTATATTGCGTCACGGAATCGCGGCGTTGTTTCAGCATCTTGTCGATGATGGTGATGATGTCGGTGTCGGTTAGTTCAACCCGTTCATCCACTTCTTTTTGCTTGAGGGCAGCTAACAAAAGACGGATGGTGCCCAGACGCTCGGTTGCGCGGGCTTTCATGGCGGTCTTCATGTCGTCGGTGATGCGGGCTTTTAGGCTCATAGCGGACTCAATTTTAGAAGGGGGAAGGGGGGCAAACCGGATAATGCTGTGGAATAGCCTTAAAACGGCGAAACCGCAAGCTTGCGCTCGCGGTTTCGGTGCAGTCGCGACTATGAGCCGTTGCGAACTGTCGAGATCAATACAGCTTCGGTGGTAGTGTTTGGCTACGCAGACGCTTGTAATGACGCTTCACAGCAGCAGCAAGCTTGCGCTTGCGTTCTGCCGTTGGCTTCTCGTAGAACTCGCGGGCGCGAAGTTCGGTCAACAGACCTGTTTTCTCAACAGAGCGTTTGAAGCGGCGCATGGCTACTTCGAACGGCTCATTTTCTTTCACGCGAACGCTAGGCATGAAAAATCACCAATCCTTAGGATAATTAAAATGAACAACTTGCGAACCGCAGAGTATAAACCCCTCGGATTCGTTTTGTAAAACCGATGCTTAGCTGCAGGGCTTACTTCGCGGCGGCAATCACCCCTGCAGTGGGGGAGCTAGGCGCACCGTGGTACAACTTTTTCGGCATTCTGCCGGCCAAAAAGGCATGGCGACCGGCCTCGACCCCTAAGCGCATAGCGTGAGCCATCCGTACGGGGTCTTGGGCGGCGGCAATGGCGGTATTCATGAGCACCCCATCACAGCCCAGCTCTAGGGCAATGGCGGCATCGCTGGCCGTGCCTACGCCGGCATCGACCAGCACGGGGACGCGGCTTTGGTCGAGGATAAGCTGTAAGTTCCACGGGTTGAGAATGCCCATGCCCGAGCCAATCAGCGAGGCCAGCGGCATGATGGCACAGCAGCCGATGTCTTCAAGCTGACGCGCCACGATGGGGTCGTCCGAGGTATACACCATCACATCAAAGCCTTCTTTGACCAGCGTTTCGGCGGCTTTGAGGGTTTCGGTGACGTGGGGGAACAGTGAGGTGGGGTCGCCCAGCACTTCGAGTTTGACCAGTCGGTGGTCGTCTAGCAGTTCACGGGCGAGGCGCAAGGTGCGCACCGCATCTTCAGCGGTGTAGCAGCCTGCGGAGTTCGGCAGCAGGGTGTAACGCCCTTTGGGGAGGGCATCGAGCAGGTTAGGTTCGTTGGCATTTTGCCCGAGGTTGACGCGGCGAATGGCCACGGTGACGATTTCCGCGCCAGAGGCATCCAGTGCTTCGGCGGTTTGGGCAAAGTCACGGTATTTGCCCGTGCCAACCAGTAGCCGTGAGCCATACGCTTTGCCTGCAATGGTTAAGGTGTCCTGCATGGTGTGTCCTTGGAGAGAGGGGGAGAGGGGGCTTAGCCGCCACCAACGGCCACCACCACCTCAAGGCAATCGCCCTCGGCCAGTGGGGTCTGGGTATGCTGGCTTTTGGGGACGATTTCGCCATTGCGCTCAACGGCAACACGCCGTCCGGCAGGGGCGTAGACCGTAACAAAATCGGCCACCGTGCTGGCAAGGGGCAGCGTCATGGACTGGCCATTGACGGTGAGAGAGAGGGTGTCAGCCATCGGCGTGCTTTCCTTAGAACCTGTTTACGATTTGCGATACTCGGGTGATCCTGCGTTGAAATGCCCCAAAAACATGCGCATTGACCGCGTGTCAACGCCGCTTTTTTGGTTGATTTCGCCTTGTCTGACCCTTCGTTCGCTAGATCGTAAACAGGCTCTTACGCGCCGCGCACTGCCCGCACCACGGCAGGCTGGGCACGGACTTGGGTCAAAACATTCATCAGGTGTTGGGTGTTTTCTACCTGCAGGCGGAAGCCAATTTGCACCGAGCCTTCGCCACGGTGCGCGTCTTGCATATCGACGCTTTCAATATTGGCGTGAGCCTCGGTAATGGCGGCGGTGACCGCTGCCAGCGCGCCGCGTTCGTCCCGCACCGATACCCGAATCGGCACGCCAAACATCTGCTGGGCTTGGCGCACGTCCCATTCGGCTTCGAGCAAATCATTGGGGTCTTGGCGCAAAACGTGAGTGCAGTCTTGCTGGTGAATCACCAAGCCTTGACCCTTGTTAATCAGCCCCATAATGCGGTCGCCAGGAATGGGGTTACAGCAGGCGGCCAGCTGCACCGCGCCGCCCTCGTTGCCCCGAATCATGACCGGCCCCGAGCGGACTTCCTCGCCCAAGGCTTCGCCTGCCAGCTCAAGCAAGCGGCTGGCGGCCACCAAGGGGAGCTGCTTGCCCGTGCCAATATCCGCCAAAATATCGGCGGGTTTGTGCCCTTTTTCGGCGAACTCGCGCAGATAGGCTTCCCACAGCACGTTGTCGGGGGTAAAGCCACGGGCAGCCAAGGCGTGCAGCGATTGTTTCAGCAGGCGTTCACCCAGTTGCTCGGCATCTTCGCGGTCTAGACCCTTCAGATAATTGCGGATATGGCTACGCGCCCGCCCGCTGACCACAAACGACAGCCAAGACGGATTGGGCTTGGATTGCGAGGTGGTGATGATTTCGACTTGGTCGCCATTTTTAAGGCGGGTGCGCAGTGGCACCAGCTCGTGGTTAACCTTGGCGGCAATGCAGCGGTGCCCCACATCGGTATGCACGGCATAGGCAAAATCCACCGGACTCGCCCCATGTGGCAAGACCAAAATCCGCCCTTTGGGGGTAAACACATAAACTTCGTCGGGAAAGAGGTCAATCTTGATGTGTTCGAGAAATTCGATGGCATCGCCAGATTCGGCTTGGATGGCGAGTAAGTCTTGCAGCCACTCGTGGGTACGGAGCTGGGCTTGATTGATGGAATCGTCGCCGGTTTTATACATCCAGTGGCTGGCCACGCCACTTTCGGCGATTTTGTGCATGTCGCGAGAGCGGATTTGCACTTCAATCGGTGTGCCGTACGGCCCAAACAGGGTGGAGTGCAGGCTTTGGTAGCCGTTGCTTTTGGGGATGGCGATATAGTCTTTGAACTTGCCAGGGATGGGCTTATACAACCCGTGCAGCTCGCCAAGGGCGATGTAGCAGCTACGCACATCGTCCACAATCACCCGAAAGCCGTAAATATCCAGCACGTCCGAAAACGCGAGGTGCTTTTCTTGCATCTTGTGATAGATGCTGAAGAGGTTTTTCTCGCGCCCTTTAATGTCGGCGGCAATGTCGGCGGTTTCTAATCGCCCAGCGATGGCTTCTAAAATCTTGCTGACCAATTCGCGGCGGTTGCCACGGGCGGCACGGATGGCTTTGGACAGCACTTGGTAGCGGTGGGGGTACAGGTGTTTAAAGCTCAGGTCTTGCAGCTCGCGGAACACCTTGTTGAGCCCGATGCGATTGGCAACAGGGGCGTAGATGTCGAGCGTTTCTTGGGCAATGCGGCGGCGTTTGTCCTCGCGCATCGAATCCAAGGTGCGCATATTGTGCAGCCGGTCAGACAGCTTAACGATGATGACGCGGATGTCTTTGGCCATCGCCAACACCATCTTGCGGAAGTTCTCGGCTTGGGCGGCTTCTTGGGTTTGGTATTCCAAGCGTTCCAATTTAGACAGCCCATCTACCAAATCCGCCACGGTCAGCCCAAAGCGTTCGTGCAGGGTGGATTTGGCCACCCCCGTGTCTTCCATGGTGTCGTGGAGCAAGGCCGCGCACAGCCCTTGGGCATCCAGCCGCCAGCCAGTCAAAATTTGCGCCACTGCAATGGGATGGGTGATGTAAGGCTCGCCGCTTTTGCGCACTTGACCTTCGTGGGCATCGCGGCTAAACGCAAAGGCCTGCCGCACCAACAGCACATCCTCGGGGCGCAAATAGGCCTCTGCCGCCGCAAGCAGGGTAGTGGCTTGTGCAGCAACGAGTGCGTCGTAGTCGATGGGCGTGCTGGCGGTGTCTGCTGTCATGGTGGCGTTCTGCCCAAATGGCACAAAAATGCGGCGGGTTCTATTTAATTAGCCGCGATAACGGTCCAAAACTTCTCGCCCAATTTGCCCGATAGAGATTTCACGCAGGGCAACCACGGTGGGCTTGTCTTTACCTGCATCGACCAAAGGGGTCGCGCCGGAGGCCAGTTGGCGAGCGCGGTAAGTGGCTGCCAGCGTCAGGTCAAAACGGTTAGGGATGTGAACGAGGCAATCATCAATCGTCATACGCGCCATAAAAATTCCTTTGGGGGTGAGGGGTGAGAAGGGACAAAAAACAAAGCCCCACGCCGTTTGCCTGCCAGCTATAAAACAGCCTCGTGCAGGAAAAGACGGGGGCAAAAATACAGGCTTAGCCGTGCGACTGCATGGCCCGAAGCTGAGGGGCGCGACGGCGTACTTGGCTGGCGGTTTTGAGCCGCTCGGCACGAACAACGGCCAACAGGTCGCGCACGGCTTCGTCGATGTGCTCGTTAAAAATCAGGTAATCCGCTGCTTCGGCGTGATCCACTTCGGAGCGCACTACCGCCATCCGCTTGAGGATGGTTTCTTCGCTATCGGTGCCACGTCCGCGCAAGCGGGTTTCGAGGGCCTCGATAGACGGCGGCAAGATAAAAATCCCAATCGCGTCAGGCAAAAGCTGGCGAACTTGCGCCGCGCCTTGCCAGTCGATTTCGAGCAGGATGTCGCGCCCTTGGGCTTGCTGCGCCTGAATCCAGCGTAACGACGTGCCGTAATAGTTACCATAGACTTCGGCGTGTTCCAAAAAATCTTGCTGGGCAATCATCTGCTCAAATTGGGCACGGTCAATAAAGTGGTAATGCTGTCCATTGACCTCGCCTGCGCGGGGCGAGCGGGTGGTGTGCGAAACCGAAAGCTGCACGGCCGCATCGGCGGCCAATAAAGCCGCCACCAAGGTGGTTTTCCCCGTCCCTGAAGGCGCGGTGACAATAAAAAGGTTTCCGTGGGTAGCCATAATGGGAAGCAAACGCTGCAATGCAGAATTTTTTAGAGTAACACAGTGCCTAAACGCTCACCATATTGTCGCGGTGAATCAGCTCTGGCTCGACGATATAGCCCAAAATGCCTTCGATTTCGCGGGTGGCGTGGCGCATGATTTGGCGGGCTTCGTCCGAGCTGTAGTTGACCAGCCCACGGGCGACTTCTTGCCCCGCCGCATCGACGCAGGCCAGCACTTCGCCACGCAAAAACTGACCCTCCACCGCCACCACGCCAATCGGAAGCAGGCTGGTGCCTTTGTGCGCCACCGCTTCTGCCGCACCTGCATCCAGCACCAGCCGCCCCGCCAGTTGCAGATGGTCGGCCAGCCATTGTTTACGGGCCACCAGCGGGCTGGCCGCAGGGACCAGCTGGGTACCAATGGCCTCGCCATCGGCCAGCCGCGACAGCACATTGGCTTCACGGCCACAGGCAATGACGGTGGCCGCCCCGCTGCGGGCTGCGCGTTTTGCCGCGATGATTTTGGTAATCATGCCCCCCGTGCCGACACTGCTGCCCGCGCCGCCAGCCATTTCTTCTAGGGCGGGGTCGCCGGCGTTGGCGTGGTAAACAAAGGTGGCATCGGGGTGTTTGCGCGGGTCGGCGGTAAACAGCCCTTGCTGGTCGGTCAAAATCACCAGCGCGTCGGCTTCGATCAGATTGGTCACCAACGCGCCCAGCGTATCGTTATCACCAAAGCGGATTTCGCTGGTGGCGACGGTGTCGTTTTCGTTGATGATGGGGACGACATTCAGCTTCAGCAGCGTGGTGAGGGTTGAGCGGGCATTGAGATAGCGGGTGCGGTCGGCCAAGTCTTCGTGGGTCAGCAGCACTTGGGCGGTTTTGAGACCATGCGCCCGAAACGCCGTTTCGTAGGCTTGCGCCAGCCCCATTTGCCCCACCGCCGCTGCGGCTTGGAGCTCGTGAACCGCTTTGGGACGGGTGCTCCAGCCGAGGCGTTGCAGCCCCTCGGCAATCGCGCCAGACGAAACCAGCACCACTTGCTTGCCGCGCCGTGCAAGGTCGGCGATTTCGCCCGCCCAGCGGGTCAGGGCGGCATGGTCTAGCCCCTTGCCATCGTTGGTGACCAAGCTCGAGCCGACCTTGACCACGATACGCTGACTGGCACAAATAACGGACTGCATACGGTTTCCCCAAAATCATCCAAGCGCGAATTATACGCGGAGTGCGCCACGTTGCTGGCGTGCGTGGTGGGGTGGCGGGGTTGGGGCGCTTTCTGCTCCCTCTCTGCACTGTGCTGCGCCGCTTAAATAACCCCGCCACGCCCCCGTCCAGCATGGCTGGAACAGCCAGCACGGGATGTTTTCACCCCCAATGGGTTTTTTGCCGCACAGAAAGCCTCCCCGCAGAAACCCCGTATAATCCGCGCCTCGTTGGGTAACGGGAAACAGGTTCAAGGCCTGTGCTGCCCCCGCAACGGTAAGGTCTGTTGTGCTGCTTTTGGGCACAGCCCTATCGCCTCTTGCTGCCGCGCGTGCCCTGCGCTGCGACGGCACACCACTGCAGAACAATGCGGGAAGGTGTGGCGATAGATGATGACCCAGCCCGGAGACCGCCCCAATGACGTGCGGCTTGGTTTACCTCCCAAGCCGCACACGCAGGAGTATCGCGGGAGGGCGATGCCGGGCGGAAAAGCAGGCTTTTCAACTCGTCTTTCACACACCCCTTGTCTCGGTTTGTCGTCCGCCCCGTTTGTGTGGTGGGCAGGATAAACAGCGATAGGGCGTGCCTTCTGCACTCCGAATCTTTCTGATTCTTTTTTGGAGTGTTGTCTATGTACGTTCGTCTTTCAGCCGCCGGCGTGATGGCCTTGGCGATTTCCCATGCCTTTGCCAATGCTGCTTTGCCCGAAACCGTGGTGACGGCCACCCGCTTGCCCACTGACGTGGCCAAGGTCAACCATGACGTGACCGTGATTGAAGCCGAGGCGATTCAAGCCGCCGGTGCCGCGTCCTTGCCCGAGCTGCTGTCACAGCAGGCTGGGGTGCAGATTGCCCGTTCGGGCGGGGCGGGCACTTTGCCCAATTTGTTTGTGCGCGGCACATCGGCCAACCGCACTGTTGTGCTGGTGGATGGGGTGCGGGTGTATGGGCTGGATTCGGGCTTGTCGCCGCTGGAGCATATTCCCTTGGCGCAAATCGACCGTGTGGAAATCGTACGCGGGGCGATGTCTGGCCTGTATGGCGCAGATGCCATTGGCGGGGTGATTCAGGTCTTTACCCGTGAAGGGGAGGGGGCGATGCGTCCCTTCGTAAATATTGGGGTGGGCAGCGAAGGGCGTTTTGGTGCCAGTGCTGGTGTCAGCGGCAAAACAGGCAACACCCGCTACGCCTTGACCGCCAGCCATGACAGCACCGATGGCTTCTCGGCCACCAACAGCCAATCGCCGTGGTCGTATAACCCCGACCAAGATGGCTACCGCAACAGCAGCTACAGCCTCAAGCTTTCGCAGCAGCTGACCGCCCAGCATGAAGTGGGCGTGCAAAGTGCCGCCACCCGTGCCCACACCGACTACGATGCCACCGCAGACCGCACGGGTCGTATTCACGACTACTTCAACAGCGCGATACGCAGCAACGGCGTGTTTTGGCGGGCGGCTTTTTCGCCGGTATGGGAAAGCACCTTGCGCTTTGACCAAGCCGTGTCCGAAGTCACCAACTTTGACGGTGCGCCCAGTGTGCGGAGCTTCCACGCACGCACGCAGCGCAACGTGTGGGGCTGGCAAAACCGGATTGAGCTGGGCAACGCAGGGCGTGTGGTCGCGGGCTTGGATTACGCCGATGAAAGCTTTGATAGCCAACCCCGCTACGCCGTGACCGAGCGTGTGGTGAAAGCTGCTTATCTGGGCTACCAAAACACACTGGGCGCACATCGGCTAGAAGCCACCGTCCGCCATGACGACAACGCCCAATTTGGCAGCAAGACCACCGGCAGCGCGAGTTACGGCTACGCGCTGACCACTGCCCTGTCGGCCAATGTGGCCGCTGGCACAGCTTTCCGCGCCCCTGCCTTTTTGGATTTGTACTACCCCGGCTTTAGCAATCCCAATCTGAAACCCGAAAGCGCGACCAACCTCGAAGCCGCGCTGCGCTGGCGTGAAGGCGTGCACCGCGCCAGCCTGACCGTGTACCGCAACCGCATCGAGGACATGATTCAATACAACTTTGCCGCAGGGATGCCCATCAATATCGCCCATGCCAAGCTCCAAGGTCTGACCTTGGCTGGTGGCACGCAACTGGCCGGTGTCGGCTTAACCGCCACGCTGGATTGGCTGACCGCACGGGATGGCGACACCGACCGCGTTTTGCCGCGCCGTGCCGCGCGTCATGCCGTGTTGGGCGCAGAAAAAACGTGGGACACGCTGACCAGCGGGGTGGAGCTGCACGCCGCCAGCCGCCGGTTTGATGATGCCGCCAACCGTGTGCCGTTGGCGGGCTACGGCAGTGCCAATCTGTGGACGCGCTGGCAGGTGGCACGGGATTGGTCGGCCTTGGCGCGGGTCAACAACGTATTTGACCGCTCGATTGTCGAAGCCAGTGGCTACAACACCGCAGGTCGCCAATGGTGGCTGAACCTGAGCTGGCAGCCTAAGTAATGCCTCGCGCCCGCTTTCGCCTTGGTCTTGTTCTTGCCCTCGGGCTGGCGGGGCTGTCTCCGTGGAGTGCGGCGACGGTCTCGGCAGTGGATGGCCGTGGCACGCAGGTTCATTTGCCCCTGCCCGCCAGTCGTGTGGTGGGCTTAACCCCCCATGCGGTAGAAATGCTCTACGCCATTGGGGCGGGCGGCAATCTGGTTGGGCGGGTGGAATACGCTGATTGGCCGAAAGCCGCGCAAGCCCTGCCTTCGGTGGGGGCGTATAGCGGGCTGAGTCTCGAAGCCGTGCTGGCCTTGCGCCCCCAGTTGGTGGTGGTGTGGGGCAGCGGCACTTCGCCGCGTGATGTGGCACGGCTGCGGCAGCTGGGCATTCCGCTGTTTGTCAGCGAGCCGCGCACCTTGCCTGCTGTGGCCGCCGAAATGGAAGCCTTGGGGGTCTTGACCGGCCATGCCGCTTCGGCGCGGGCAGCGGCCACGCAGTACCGCAACCGGCTGGCGCAGTTGGCCGCCGATAATGTAGGCAAGCGGCGATTGCGGGTGTTTTGGCAGCTGAACGAAACGCCGTTAATGACGGCTTCGGGGCAGCAGTTTATGAGCCACTTGCTGACGCTGTGCGGCGGCGACAATGTCTTTGCCGCGCTGTCGGGGCTGACCCCGATGGTTTCGACCGAGGCGGTGTTGGCGGCGCGGCCAGAGGTGATGTTGGCGCAGGGCGGGATGGCGAGTTTGGCGCATTGGCGACGCTGGCCCAGCCTGCCCGCCGTGCGCCACCAGACCCTGTATGCCGTCCCTGCCGATGAGACAAGCCGCCCCGGCCCGCGCTTGGTCGAGGGCGCGGAGGCGGTGTGTCGGGTTTTGGATACGGCGCGGCAGGGGGGGTAGGTGGGGGTTCGCCCTCAACAGGGCAATTGCGGGTGTTTTTGGCTAGGCGGGAATGCCATTAACGAGCAAGGGGGGCGATGATGCCCCCCTTTTTTTTGCGGCTTCAATCATGCCAAGTTTGGGTTTTGTCATTCTCGGGGAAAATGGGGGGGGGGCTGCTTTGCAGCGTATTCTTATTTAAGTCTCACTGCTGTTCCAGAGGCCACCAGAAAAAGCATAGACTTTCCTTGGCCACTAAATTCGCTGTAGTCCAAATCCACTCCAATTACCGCATTAGCACCAACTTTTACTGCCTCAATTTTTAACTCATTTAGACATGCTCTCCGTGCTCTGCGCAAAGTATCCTGAGTTGCGTCGCTTCTCCCTCCGAAAAAATCAGACATGCCAGTAAGGAAATCGTTAAATACGCCAATACCAAATACACACTCAGCCGTTACAATTTCTAAAGTTTCATCCACAATATATCCTGCAATCTCAGGTGTCGTTGAGAGCTTGATGGCTTTTGCCGCCTGTAATATAACTTCATTTCTAACGGCTGCTTCATTGTCAATATCAACCATTTTTCCTGGCTCAACAGAAATCCCCAGTGAGCCCGCCTTGATAGGAAACTCTAGTCTCTGAAGATTACGTACAACTTTCATTGTATGTGTGCCGCTGGATTTTTTAATTGCAGCGGAGAGCGACTCTGATGAAACCAGTAAAACTCCATTATATTCATCTAGCCAATCACCGACCATAAGGCCAGCAGCTTCTGCTACACCGCCACAAGATAATTTAATAATTTGTAGTCTTTCCATAAATCCTCCAAACAACACCTTAAGGTTTACCGTTAGTTTCGCTCTAATGAGCATGGATGCTAGAGTGAATCTGAGCCTGCTCCCTTTTTTGGGCTATAAATCACTTGGGGTGAAGAATATATTTGAACCGCCGCAGTTGATAAAATAAGTGTTTGGTTTGCTGGTGCTTTTATCAGCATATTCAATGCGTGCGCATGTCCCTGAATTTAAGAATTTTTCTGCGCCCTTATAAAGAATTTTAATATCACTTTCTTTAAGGCCATATTCACCTACTTTGGGGATGGCCTCTTTCAGTACGCGTGGATCTGATTTAATTGTTGGTTGAGGAAGGTCGGATGGTCGCGTAGTTGAAAGCCCTTTAATCAGAACCCAGCGAGCAACTTGTCCTTTTTCACCTTCAGCTTCACCGTCATAGTATTTAGAAACGCGTGCCCAATCTCCTTTGACCTCCAGTACATCTACTTTTTGTAGCCGATATATTTTGTTTTTAACTTTCCCTTTTTGGTTTGGGGTCAATCGTTCTTCAAGCACTGTTTCTTTTACAAAGTAAGAGCCTGTTTTAAATGCCTCAGCAAATGCAGGAGGTGTAAAAGCCATGGCAAATAGCAGGATTGAAAGTTTTTTCATAGTGGCCCCGATTTATTTTTAATGCCAAAACAAAATTAACCGGCAGGTATGGCTTTGTTGTGTCGGCTGGTATTATCGACTGTAAGCCAGAAGGCTGCGTATTATTCTATTTTTTCTTCTACTAAAGAATTGGTGCGGAGAGGGGGGGGTGACCCCCCTTGCATTTCCTCTTGGAAGGTAGTGCAAATTCATAAACGATAATCCCTCGTTTGGATTGGAATTTTTCTCATCTAGAGACTCCGCAGGAATGCAATCCCATACCAAACACATGCTATTTTTAGAGAGAAATAAGAGATTGGGTTTTTCATAAAACACCTCCAGCTGATTGAAATAAAGTCAATAATAGAAGAAGTGAAGATTTTCAACCCAAACGAGATTGCGGCGTTTATTTCAATGTGTACCTGTGCATCCAAACCTGTTGTGCCAGCACTGGCATCGCTAGTGCCAACTTAAATCAATCATGTTTTTATAAGTCTATAGCAAGGTAATTTTTTTGATGATTTTTCCATCTAGTTCATTGGCAATTTCTCGTGCGCAATTTAATTTATTTCTGGCCTCATCTCGCTCTGTTTTTGTGCGCCCCTCTACCCTAGAAATATCGGCAATTTCAAAGCAAAGATCAAAAAATTTTTTGAACTGCTCTGCTATTTCTTGGTTGAAATAAAACTTTGCATCTAATGCTTGATAATAATATTTTGATACCTTACGAATTTCGGCGAATTCACCTTTAATTTCTATGTGCATTTTTAGCTCATAAAATGCATGGTATATTGTTTTTTGATGAGAGTGGAGATTGATGTTGTTCGCTTTTTCAGCAGCGTTTTTAGATTTTTGGGCAAAAAAAACAGACGCAAATGATGTAAGAAGAGCAATTATTGCTATAAAATCAGAGGGTTGTAGGTCTTTCATTGTGGGTGGTGTCCTCATATCCTAATTTACATCATGATAAAAATAGTTACCCCAATCAGGCCAACCAACTGCCGCGCAAGCTAAAAAACAAGCCACCCCACCACCCCGACGGCTTAACCCAACCCACCCAGAAGCCCTTGGTACGCCAGCACAACGCAGCCACAACAATATAAAACAATGCCAAAACATTAGCACACCTCTAGCTACTTATGACAGCACCCCACGCACAAATCCCAAAAAAAACGCCCCCCCGCCGCGTGCCGTGACTTTCACCCCACCCCCAACAAAACAGCCCGCCCTTTACCAAGGCGGGCTGTTGCGTTGTGGGGCAGCGTGGGGCAACCGTCAGTGGGCGGCGGGCGGCAGCAGCTGACCATAGAGCGTCAACAACGCTTCCGCCATACGGGGCAGGGTGTAGGGCTCGGCGGTGGCGCGGGCAGCGGTGCGGAGCTGGGGCCAGTCGGCACGCAGGGCAAGCCAGTCGGCACACGCGGCGGCAAAGCCTTCTACGTCGAGTGCGTCCCGCACCCAGCCGTTTTCGCCCTCTCGCAGCCACTCTGCCGCCCCGCAACCGGTGCTGGTCAAGACCGGCAGCCCGCTGGCGAGGGCTTCGACGCAGACGTTGGGAAAGGGGTCGTAGAGCGTGGGCAGAATCAGCGCGTCTGCCGCACCGTAAAACGGCTTGACCTCGTTTTGTGCGCCGGTAAACCGCACACGGTCGCTGATGCCTAGCTGGGCGGCGAGGGCAAGGTAACGGGCGGCGTGTTTATCGTGCCCTACTACCCAGAGATAGACCGACGGGGTGCGGGCGAGGGTGTGGAGCGCAGTCGCCACCCCTTTACGAGCAAAGCCCGAGCCGACATAGAGCAGGGTCGGAGCCTCGGGGGGGATGTGCCATTGCTGGCGGGTGGCGGCGCGGTGCTGTGCGGCCAAGTCGGGGTGAAAGGCGGTGGTGTCTACGCCGTTATAAATCACCGGTAATTGGGCGTGCGGCAGGCCAAAGCGGGCGTGAATTTCGGCGGCCACCATCTGCGAATTGCAGATAACCGCTTTCAGCGCGGGGTGGCGGAACATCCGGGCTTCTGCGTGGCAAACATAGTGGTGATAGGGGTTGAGCCACATCGCCAGCCGTCCTAAGGGAGACAAGGCGCGGGCGCGGCGGGCTAACCAATCGCGGTGAACGCCGTCACCGGCACGGAAGACATCACAGCCCGCAATGCGTTCGTGGGATTGAACCAAGTCAAAGGGCTGTTGGCGCAGGGTGTGGCGCACGGCACGGGCAAAGCCCGCATCGCGCCATACATTGCCGAGGTAAAAAGGATTGAGCTTGAGGCTGTGCCAGCCTGCGCGGGTTTCCCAGCGGCGGGTAATCAGCGTGACATCCAGCGTGGCCTGCTGCGCCAAGGCATCAAGGGCGCGGCTGACAAACCGTTCTGCCCCGCCCGCTGGGTTGTATTTTTGGCGAACGATGGCAAGACGGGTCAAACGGACTCCAGCGCGTTGAGCTGTTGCAAAAGGTCGTGGATTTTGTCGGGGTCATCTGCCCGCAAAATGCGCGAGGTCAGCGTGGCGATGCGGTCAAGATTGGTGTTGAGCACCACTTGTTTGACCGACAGCAAATTGGCGGGGTGCATGGAGAACTTGCGTAGCCCCATGCCGAGCAAAAGCCGCGTCATCCGCACATCGCCGGCCATTTCGCCGCAGACCGAGATGCTGAGTCCGCCCTTGGCAGCGGTTTTGAAGGCGTGCAGCAACAGATACAACACCGCCGGATGGGTGGGGTCGTAAAGATGGCTGACTGCGTCGTCGTTACGGTCAATGGCGAGGGTGTACTGAATCAGGTCGTTGGTACCCACGGCAAAGAAATCGACATAGCGTGCCAAGGTGCTGATGACCAGCGCGGCCGAGGGAATTTCAATCATCGCGCCGACTTCGATTTTTTCGTCAAACGGGATGTTCTCAACGTGCAGCTCAGCTTTGGCCAAGTCGAGCTGGGCAAGGGCTTGTTTGAGGTCGGTCACGCCGTTAATCATCGGGAACAAAATCCGCACCTTGCCCTCGTGCGAGGCACGCAGCAAAGCGCGGAGCTGGGAGCGGAACAGCAGCGGCTCGGCCAAGCACAGCCGCATCCCACACAGCCCCAGCACGGGGTTGTCGGAGACCCCGTGAATCGACCATTTGGGGTTTTTGTCCGCGCCCAAATCCATGGTACGGATGGTGACGGGCAGGCCGTTCATCCCTGCGGCGACGGTGCGATAGGCTTCGAACTGTTCGTCTTCTGACGGCAGGGTGTCGCGCCCCAAAAAGAGGAATTCGCTGCGGAACAGGCCAATGCCAACCGCGCCGGACTCTTGCACGTCTTCGATGTCTTGCGGCAGCTCAATATTGGCGACCAGCTCAATCGGGGTGCCGTCTTGGGTTTTGGCGTTGGCTTTTTTGATGCCGGCGAGCTTGCGTCGTGCTTCGCGCCAGTTGCGTTGGCGGCGGCGGTATTCGGCCAAAACGCTTTCGTCTGGCGACACAATGACCACGCCCTGTACGCCATCGACGATGATCATTTCGTCTTCGCTGATGAGTTCGCGGGCATTGTGGGTGGCAATTACCGAGGGCAAATCGAGGCTACGCGCCAAAATGGCGGTGTGGCTGGTCGCGCCGCCCACATCGGTGACAAACGCGGCGTAGTTGGAATCTTTGAAATAGACCATGTCCGCAGGGGACAAGTCGTGCGCGACCAAGATGGCTTCTTCGGTCAGCGGGTCTACCACGGGCAAGGCACTATTTTGCCCTGACAGGTTTTTGAACACCCGCTCCACGACTTGAATCACATCGTGTTTGCGTTCGCGCAGGTATTGCTCTTCGATTTCTTCAAACTGCGCCACCAGTGCATCGGCTTGGGTTTTGAGTGCCCATTCGGCGTTGCACGATAGGGTATCTATCGTCTTGAGTGGGGCGCGGGAGAGGGTGGCATCGTTCAGCAGCATAATGTGCAACGACAGAAACGCACCCAGCTCTGCGGGTGCGTTTTCGGGAATCCCCCCCCAAAGCATTTCCAGCTCTTTGCGGGTGTTGCGAATGGCTTTCTCAAATCGCTGCTTTTCTGCGGGCAGCTCGTGCGACTCTAACGTGTAATGCACCACGTCGATGGCACTTTGCGAAAGCAGGTGTGCGCGACCAATGGCGATGCCGCCACCGATACCTATGCCGTGCAAACTGATGCTCATAGCGTTCTCTCCTGCCTTCCCTCGTGGCAAATTTTAAGCATGGGCGGGCAAGGGCTGTGTTGTCCGTCCAATGATGCTTGGTAGATGGGTGAACATGCCTGACACGCTGTTGGCATCGGAGGTTCCCCATTTTTATTTTTATGGCAAGCGGTGTGAAATCACCAGAAAAAACCGACCACGCCCAAGGCGAGGGTTGCGTGGGGGGTGGTGCGGGTTCTTATTCGGCTTCGTCAAAGCGGTTGTTGATCAGGGCGACGAGGGCTTCCATGGCTTCTTGCTCGTCGTCGCCGGTGATGTCTAGCTCCACGGTCGAGCCTTTGGCTGCGGCCAACATCATCACGCCCATAATACTTTTGGCGTTGACTTTGCGTCCGTTGCGCGAAATCCAAATCTCGCTGGTGTAGCGACCGGCCAACTGGGTAAATTTGGAGGATGCACGGGCATGTAGCCCGAGTTTGTTAATAATTTGGATTTGTTGTGTCAGTGCCATGCGTCTCCCCTGTAGGGTTTTTTTGTTTTGTGTAGTGTAGCCATGCCTACTTTGTGTCAGCTTAACACGGCGTGAATCCTGATTTGATGCCCTGCTAAGGCTGGATGGGAATGACACCCTCTAGCCCGCCGGTGACGGCTTTGCTGACCACTTGTTCTAGCGGCAAACTGGCGTAGCACAGGCTGCGCACCAGCATGGGCAAGCTGACCCCTGCAATGGCTTCGATGTGTCCTGGCTCGACCAAGCGGCTGGCGATATTGGACGGCGTGCCCCCAAAAATGTCGGAAAAAATAAGCACGCCCGCGCCGGTATTCAAGGCACTGACCAGTTCTCGTGCTTCGGCCAGTTTACGGTCGGGGTCGTCGCTTTTATCTACTGCCATCACGGCTAAATTGGGCAAGTCGCGCTGCAAAATGTGCTGAGCACATTGCGAGAGGCTCATGCCCAAGTCACCGTGGGTGACAATCAAAATACCAACCATGAAAGTCCTCGTGTTTACAGCCATCCGCCTTCGTTTAAGCGAGGTCGGAAATCGTGCCGCCATGTTGGCGGCTCGTCTCGTAACGGGGCACAGGTGAAAGTGCGTGCCGTGGCTGCTGATTGTAGCAAGCAGCCAGCCTGCGTGGACAGCGGTTGAACGGCTTCTTATGTGTGGGGGGCGGCATACCACGTCAATGCCGGTGCAAGCTGGACCACTTCCCCCACAATAATCAGGGCGGGCGAGCTGACAGCGTGGGCTTGCATCAAGGCTGGTAGGGTGGTCAGCGTACCGGTAAAGACGCGTTGTTGAGGGGTGGTGGCGCGTTCGACCACCGCAGCAGGGGTGTCTGCGGGTTTGCCGTGGGCGATCAGGGCGGCGCACAGGGCTTCGGCGGTGGCCACGCCCATGTAAATCACCACGGTTTGGTGGGGGCGTGCCAGTGCGTCCCAGTCGAGCTGGATGCTGCCATCTTGGCGATGACCGGTGACAAACACGCAGGACTGGGCGTAATCGCGGTGGGTGAGGGGGATGCCGGCATAGGCGGCTGCACCACATGCCGAGGTAATCCCCGGTACGACTTCAAAGGGCACGCCCTGCGCGGCAAGGGTGGCGATTTCTTCGCCGCCGCGCCCAAACATAAACGGGTCGCCGCCTTTAAGCCGCACCACCCGTTTGCCTTCTTTCGCCAGCTTGACCAGCAGTAGGTTGATTTCTTCTTGGGGCAGGGCGTGTTGGTTGGTGCGCTTGCCGACGTAAATCCGGTCAGCATCGCGGCGGGTGAGTTCGACAATTTCGGGGGCGACGAGGTTGTCGTAAAGCACGACATCGGCTTGCTGCATCAGCCGCAGGGCGCGGAAGGTGAGCAAGTCAGGGTTGCCGGGTCCCCCTCCGACCAAATACACCGCTCCAACGGTTGGGGCATCGTGGGCGGCGAGGGCGGCATCAAATTCAGCGCGGGCTTGGGCTTCGTCACCATTCATCATGCGTTCGGCCCACGCGCTGGCCAATAGCCGCTCCCAGAGTCCTCGGCGGCTATTGGCATCGGGGATGGCGGCTTTGGTGCGGGCGCGGGCTTCGTGCCCAAAGCGGGCGAGTCGCGCCAAGCCTGTCGGTAGGAGGGCTTCGATTTGGGTGCGTAGCCAGCGTGCCAGTACGGGCATCCCCCCCGATGACGAAATGGCAATCAGGACCGGGGAGCGGTCGACGATGGAGGGCATGATAAAGCTGCAGAGTGCAGGGTTATCCACCACATTAACGGGGATGTTGACGGCTTGGCAGGCGGCACTCACCGCTTGGTTGACGGCGGCATCATCGGTGGCGGCAATCACCACGCGGCAGCCAGTTTCGTCGCCTGCGACCCAAGTGCGGGGGGTGTAGGTCAGTGTGCCGGCAGTGGCCATTTCGAGGAGCTCGGGGTGGCAAGTGGGGGCGATAACGCGCACCGCTGCCCCCGCTGCCAAGAGTAAACGCACTTTACGCAGCGCGACATCACCCCCACCCGCCACACTTACTGGTGCGCCGTGTAGGGTCATAAAAATGGGGAAGTAGTCCATGTTGAGGGTCGCTGTGGGTGAATGGGTTGATGGGGGTGGGGCTTGGTGCTGCGATGGGGTCAGGCGGAATAACGAATCCAAACCCTTGTGACAGGGAATTTTTCGGGATTTCCATGCGAAAGGGAATGATTACGGTTAATTTAATCGACCCTTGCTTGAGTGGATACCACCAAGCAAAAATTACGCCTTCAGTGGGGCGGAGGGTGTGATGGCTGGTTTGATGAGGGATGTAGCCGGTTGAGTGTAGTACGGTAAGCTCTTCTCCGAGCGCCTACGTCGCCTTGGCTGACCCGTCGTTCGCTAGGTCGTAAACCGCCTCTGAGGGGCTAACAGAATAGAGGAAAATTATGTCGTATATGGCTTGGTCGCGCGTGCTGTTGTGGGTGGGTGGGGCGGTGTTGGCTTCGTCGGTGTGGGCGAACCCGACCGAAAAGGTCTTGGCCAATGGGCTGAAGGTGATTGTCAAAACCGATCGCCACGCGCCGGTGGCGGTGTCGCAGCTGTGGTACCGCGTTGGGGCAAATGATGAGGTGGATACCCTCACCGGCGTGTCGCATGTGCTGGAACATATGATGTTCAAGGGTACAAAGACCGTTCCTGCGGGGGAGTTTTCGCGGCGGGTGGCGGCAGTGGGGGCGAAAGAGAACGCGTTTACCAGCAAAGATTACACGGTTTATTTTCAGCAACTGGCCAGCACAGCACTGCCGCTGGCTTTTCAGCTTGAAGCCGACCGTATGGCGGATTTGCAGATAAAAGACGCGGACTTCGCCAAGGAAATTCAGGTGGTGCGCGAGGAGCGTCGTCAGCGTACCGATGACCAGCCCACGGGCGTGCTGCTTGAACAGCTTTATGCCCAGGCGATTACGGTCAACCCTGCACGGCAGCCGATTATTGGCTGGATGGATGATTTGCAGCGGATGCAGGCAGAAGACCTGCGCCGCTGGTATCAGCGTTGGTATGCCCCGAATAACGCCACGCTGGTGGTGGTCGGCGACGTAGAGCCTGCGGCGGTTTTCGCGCTGGCCGAGCGTACGTTTGGGGCGGTGTCAGCGCGTGAGCTGACACCGCGTGTTTTGCCGCAAGAGCCTGTTCGGCAGGGGATGCGGCGGCTGACGGTCAAAGTGCCATCGAAGTTGTCTTATGTGGCACTGGCATGGCAAGTGCCCAAGCTGGTGAATGTGGCAGCACGCGACCCCTATGCGTTGGCGATGTTGGCGGCGGTGCTGGATGGGCATGAGGCCTCGCGTTTGCCGCGTCAATTGGTGCGGGAAAAGCAGGTGGCAACCAGCGTCAGCGCGGGCTACGACCTGACAGGGCGCGGCACAGGCTTGTTTACCTTGATGGCGGTGCCCGCCGGTAAGCATTCTGCCGAGCAAGTAGAGGCTGCGCTGAAGCAGGAGATTGCCCGTTTGGTGAAGGAGGGGATTAGTGAGGCTGAGTTGGCGCGGGTACGGGTGCAGCTCAAGGCGGCGCGAGTTTACGAAAAGGACAGTCTGTTTGCCCAAGCCATGAAAATGGGGGAGCTGGAAGCCTTGGGCTTTTCGTGGCGGGATGAGGTGGCAATGGATGCCGGACTGGAGGCGGTGACACCTGCGCACGTCCGCGCTGTTGCTCGCCAATATTTGGTTGACGACACCTTGACGGTGGCGGTGCTGGACCCGCAGCCCTTGACCGGCGCACCGCGTTCGGCGGCGACTGAAGGGGGGGTGAGCCATGTTCGCTAATCTAAAACACGGTTTGATGCTCGGGCTGATGGGGGTGTGTGGCAGTGTGTTGGCGTTGCCGGTCTACGCGGTTGATATTCAACGCTGGGACACGCCAAGCGGCGCACGGGTGCTGTTTGTTGAGAATACGGCGGTGCCGATGGTGGATATTCGGCTGGATTTTGACGCGGGGAGCCGTCGTGACGATGGGCGTAAACCTGGGGTGGCGGGGCTGACGCTGGGGCTGTTGGAGGCGGGCACGGCACGGCTGAGTGAGGAGGCGGTGCAAGAACGCTGGGCGGATTCGGCGGCTGTGTTGTCTAGTGAGCTGGATACGGACCGTGCGGGGGTGCAGCTGCGTAGCTTGTCTGACCCCGCGCAGTTAGGGGCTGCAGTGACGCTGCTGGCTAGTTTGTTACGCGAACCGGCTTTTCCCGCTGCGATTCTCGCCCGAGAAAAAGCCCGCACTATCGCTGGCCTGCAGCAGGCAGAAGCCAATCCCAGTGCGCGGGGACAGCGTGCGCTGACAGCACTGCTTTATGGCAACCACCCTTATGGCTTGTCTGCACGGGTTACACCACACACAGTGGGTGAAATTACACGGGGCGATGTGCAGGCTTTTTGGCAGCGGCATTACCAAGCACGTTATGCAGTGGTGTCGATGGTGGGCAATTTGACCCGTGCCGAGGCCGAGCGTGTGGCGCGGCAGCTGACCGATGGGCTGCCTGCCGGTGGGCAAGATTTGGCGGCTGTACCTGCTGTGCCCCCCCAAGCGGCTGCGCAATTCAAAGTGCTGCCACATCCTGCTTCCCAAACCCATCTTTTCTTGGGGGTGCCGGTGTTAACCCGCCACGACCCAGATTATTTTCCACTCTTGGTGGGGAATTACATTTTGGGTGGTGGCGGGTTTGATTCGCGGCTAATGAAGGCGGTGCGTGACCAGCGGGGGCTGACCTATGGCGTGTATAGCCAGCTTGTGCCGCAGCAAGAGGCGGGGGAGTTCGTGCTGTCACTTTCGACCAAGGCAGAAACAGCGGATGAAGCCTTGCAGGTGGTTAATGCCACGTTGCAGCAGTTTGTTGCGGAGGGGGCGACGGCGGCTGAATTAACCCAAGCCAAGAGCAATCTGGTGGGGGGATTCCCGCTTCGCTTTGATAGCAACCGCAAGCTGCTGGGCTATATGGCCGTTATCGGATTTTACCGATTGCCGCTGGATTGGTTGGATAGCTATCCCAAGCAAGTGGAGGCTGTTTCGTTGGCTGCTGTGCGGGAGGCGTGGCAGCGGCGGATTGTGCCTGCTGCTTTGCAGGGGGTGCGTGTAGGGCAGATGGCGGGGGGCAAGCCGCCGCAGTGAGCTGTGGCCTATTTGCGCTGGGGTAAATCGCGGGAATCAGGGCATAATGCGCCCCTCTCTCAATTGGGATGGAGTGCGGTATGGCGCGGCAAGGCAAGGCAAATCAAGTCCGAATCATCGGTGGGGCGTATCGGCGGCGGATGCTATCTTTCCCCGACCAAGCGGGTTTGCGTCCCACCCCCGACCGTGTTCGTGAAACGGTTTTTAACTGGCTAGGACAGACGTTAGAGGGGCTGAGCGTGCTGGATTTGTTTGCTGGTAGCGGCGCGATGGGGCTGGAGGCGGCCTCGCGCGGGGCAAAAGTCGTGACCTTGGTAGAAAAGGCCGCGCCGGTAGCGGCGGCGTTACGGGCAAATTGCCGCGTGCTTGGTACGAATCAAGTAGCTGTGGTTGAGGCGGACGCGCTGGCGTGGTTGGCACGGTGTGAGACGCAATTCGATGTTGTGTTTCTTGATCCGCCCTTTGCGGCCAATTTGCTACCGGCAGTTTTGCCGCTCTTGCCTGCCGTGTTGGGTGTGCGGGGGGCAGTGTATATGGAATCGGATGCAGACATCACCGCGGAAGGTTGGCGGCAAATTAAGTCGGGCAAGGCCGGTTTGGTGCGCTACGGTCTGTGGGAATGGGGCGCTGAGGCTTAGCCTTGCAGCAACGTGGTAAAAATGACACAATTTAGGCTATTTTAAGCCGTTGAATAACGAAGGAAAAACCCTTATGGCACTCATGATTACGGACGAATGCATCAACTGCGATGTGTGCGAGCCAGAATGCCCGAACAACGCCATTTCTCAAGGCGAAGAGATTTACGAAATTGACCCTAACCTGTGCACGCAATGTGTCGGTCACTATGATGAGCCACAGTGTCAGCAGGTTTGCCCTGTGGATTGTATTCCACTAGATCCAAATCATGAAGAAACCGCTGAGCAGCTTCAGCAGAAATATGAGCAAATTTCAGGTAAGGCTGCTTAATCTGTTTTGTCTGTGTTTCCAAAGCCCATGGTTTGCCTTTAAACATAAGGGTGGGCGATGGGTTTTGTTTTTTTGCGAAAAAATTCGTTGTTTGGCAAAAAAGTGTTTGACGCGGAGTTGGGGTGTGTATACAATGCGCTTCTCTTAACGGAGGGATTCCCGAGCGGTCAAAGGGATCAGACTGTAAATCTGACGGCTCAGCCTTCGAAGGTTCGAATCCTTCTCCCTCCACCAGTTTTTGTCTTGGCGGCGTAAGTTTTAATGCAGTGCAACGCACTGTTTCGGCGGGTGTAGCTCAATGGTAGAGCTGAAGCCTTCCAAGCTTATGACGAGGGTTCGATTCCCTTCACCCGCTCCAAGTCAGGTCAATGCCCATATAGCTCAGCGGTAGAGCACTCCCTTGGTAAGGGAGAGGTCATCGGTTCAATTCCGATTATGGGCTCCATTCTTTTCAGCTTTCGGCTTCCATCTTAAATTAGTTAGGGCGTTTTCTATGGCTAAGGAAAAGTTCGAGCGGACAAAACCGCACGTTAACGTAGGCACAAT
>ERZ724504.260-NODE-260-length-29869-cov-8.670859_pt1 | contig 29869 bp, 28 predicted proteins | sample MGYA00376037_ERZ724504 | MGnify/ENA primary metagenome ERZ724504 (study PRJEB28724, sample SAMN07190888) | wastewater metagenome | isolation source: influent of sewage treatment plant in Hong Hong | place: USA: Christiansburg, Virginia | collected 2016-03-01 ... | reverse complement strand
ACGTGATCGCCGGCATGGAAGAGAACAACGACTCCGACATCCGCGAGATCGCCGCCGCACTGGCCTACCTGGCCCAGAAGGATCGCCCGCTGCAAATGCCGGACTCGGGCAAGCCCGATTTCGCCCAGATGTCAGCCTCCGCCGCCAAGCCCGAGCGTCCGGCCCGTGACAGCCGCGAGCAACCGCGCGAAGCACGTGAAAACCGGGGCGAAATCCTCGAACGCCGGCGTGACTACGCCGAAGGCCGTCTGGCCCGCTACCGCATTGATGTGGGTCGCGAGCACATGGCTTCGCCCAAGGACATCGTCGGCGCGATCGCCAACGAAGCCGGCATCGAAAGCCGCTTCATCGGCCAGATCAACCTGTTCGAAGACTACAGCACCGTCGAACTGCCGTCCGACCTGCCCAACGACATCCTGCAAATCCTGCGCCGGGCGCGGGTGCGTCAGCAGCCGCTGAACATCCGCCTGGCCAGCCCCGAGGAAGCCAGCCGCGAACGTGGTGGCCGTCCTGGCCCTGGCGGCCCCGGCGCTGCGCCGCGCAGTGCCGGCCCGAAAAAGCCTTTCCGCAAGGAAGGCTTCGACCGCCCCGCCGGCGGCGACTTCAAGTCCCGCAAGCCCAAGCCCTGAGCCAATAAACCGGAGCCTGTTCCGACAGGTTCCTAGCTCAGTTCAAAGCCACCGACGATCCGCTGCAGTGCTTCAAAGCAGCGGGCGTCGATGGCTTTTCCTACTTCTGCACCCATGATTTCCAACGTTTTATCCACCGGCACCGCCCCCCGGTAGGGGCGTTCGGCAGTGATCGCATCAAAAATGTCTGCGGTAGTAATGATCCGGGTCTCGAGCGAAATCTGCTCGACATCAATCCCCCGGGGATAACCCTTGCCATCGAGGCGCTCGTGGTGGGCACCTGCCACCGCAGCCAACTCCGCGAACGCATCGATACGCGACAGAATGCTTTCCGTGTAGACGGCATGACGCTGCACGGCGGCCCATTCATCGGCATCCAGCTTGCCTGGCTTGTCGAGAATCGCGTTGCTCACCCCCAGCTTGCCCATATCGTGCAGCAGTGCTGCCCGCTTCAACCAGCGCCGCCTCGGCAGATCCATCCCCAGCTCTTCGGCAATCCGGTCGGTATAGAACCCCACGCGGGCGCTATGCCCCGAAGTGTAGGGACTCTTCGAGTCCACGACCTGACCGAAGGCTGCGGCAATCTCGTCCAGATAGTCTTCGTCCAGCGGCACCACAAAACGCCCGGGCTCCAGCGCAAACACCGCCTTGTCCAGATCGGGTGCCGAAAGGCGCTCCCAGAATCCGGGCATTTCCGCACAGCGCCGAAAGGCCGACACCACCGCCGGATCGAACCACGAGCCGCAGCGGTCCTCCACCTCCCAGCACGCCGCATCGACCCCGTCAGAGACATTGAAGACGTCCACCACCTGGGCCAGCAGGGCAATTCGCGAAAAAACAGGGATATCCTCCCCTTTCAGTTGCCCCGGGCGCCCGCCGCCGTTCCAGTGCTCATCAAGACCGTGAATACCCATCGCCACCGCCTCGCTGAAACGCAGTTGGCGGGCGATATCGGCACCACGGGTACAGCGGGTCTGGATCAGCTCCTGGGCAATGCCGTCACCGTTCTGGAAGATGTTGGCCATGGCCTTGAAGCGCTCGCTCAGGCCCGCACCGAGCCCGGTGTGACTGATGACGAACTTGAGCACCTTGGGCAGCCTGCCATTCACCGTCTTGAAGTCGCGCTTGAAAGACAGGTCATCGGTCATGTAGAGCTCGCAGATCCGCGCAGCATTACTGCTGCAGCCCAGATCCTTGAGGAGCAGCGTGTAATAAAGCTCCCACAACGCTTCGTCGGACAGCCCCATCGCTCGTCCCACATGCATGCCAATCCAGCAACAGCGCACGCAATGCCCTTCCGGCTGCCCCTCCGTGATGTCGAGGGCATGACTGAGCGCCCCGATCAGTTCCGACAGTGTCAATCCGCCAAGTGGCATCGTGCCTCTCCACCCAAGTTCATCCTGCCCGCTGCCCTGCATCGGCAAACGGAATCAACGATGGCTAACGGCACAAAACCAGGGGACTGAAGACACGGCGATCCGTTGCGCGCAGCCCACACTTGCGCCGTCCAGAGCCGTGGAAGCAGAAGGGTCTGATAAAATGTAACGCTACTGCCATTCCTTTGTAACAAATCAAACTCATGTTCGGACGCCTGCTGCCCCAAGAGGGCCGTTTTTTTGACCTTTTCAACAACCATGCGGAGCAAATCATTCTGGGAGCCCAGGAACTGGTCGCCCTCATGGAAGACCTGGCTGGCGCAGAAAAACATATCGCCAACATCGAGACGATCGAACAGGCCGCTGACAAGATCACCCACGAAACCGTCGCCCAGCTCCACAAGAGTTTCATCACGCCCCTCGACCGCGACGAGATCCACAGCCTCATCAATGCCATGGACGACATTCTGGATACCGTCCAGGATGTGGCCGAGTGCATGACCCTGTACCACATCCAGCGCATCACCCCCGAGGCCCTGCAACTGGCCAACGTCAGCCTGTCGTGCTGTACCCGCGTGAAGATCGTCGTCGGATTGATCTCCAACATGGACAACGCCAGCGCCATCCTCCAGACCTGCCAGGAAATCGACCGCCTGGAAACCGATGCCGACCGCATCATGCGCGGCGCCATGTCCAAGCTTTTCCGCGACGAACGGGATGCCCTGCAGGTCATGAAGCTCAAGGCCATCTACGAGCAGCTCGAATCCATTACCGATCGCTGTGAGGACGTCGCCAAGATCGTCGAAGGCATCGTGCTCGAAAACGCCTGAGCCTCCCTATGGAACACGTACAGATCGGTTTCTGGGTCATCGCCGGGCTCGTCGTCATCGCCCTGCTGTTTGACTTCATGAACGGCTTTCACGACGCAGCGAATGCCATCGCCACCGTCGTCTCCACCGGCGTCCTCAAGCCCCATCAGGCCGTCGCCTGGGCCGCCTTCTTCAACTTCGTTGCCCTCTTCGTTTTCCAGCTCAAGGTCGCCAGCACGGTGGGCAAGGGCATCATCGATCCAGGCGTGGTAGACCACTACCTCATCTTTGGCGCCCTCATCGGCGCCATCGCCTGGAACGTGGTCACCTGGTATTACGGCATCCCCTCCAGCTCGTCCCACGCGCTCATCGGCGGTCTGGTCGGCGCAGCCATTGCCAAGGCCGGCAGCACCGATTCGCTGATCGCCGCCGGCATCTGGAAGACCGTCGCCTTCATCATCATCTCACCGCTGTTCGGCTATGTGCTGGGTTCGCTGACACTGGTGGCGGTCGCATGGATATGCCGCAACAAGACCCAGCGCCGGGTAGACAAATGGTTCCGCCGCTTGCAGCTCGTCTCGGCAGCGGCCTACAGCCTCGGCCACGGCGGTAACGATGCCCAAAAGACAGTCGGCATCATCTGGATGCTGCTGATCGCCGCGGGCGTCACCGCCCAGGGTGATCCGGTGCCGATGTGGGTTGTCGTGCTGTGCTACATGTCCATTGGCCTCGGCACCCTCTTCGGCGGCTGGCGAATCGTCAAGACCATGGGCCAGCGCATCACCAAGCTCAAGCCCGTCGGCGGCTTCTGCGCTGAAACAGGTGGTGCGATCACCCTGTTCATGGCCACCAGCCTGGGCATCCCGGTATCCACCACGCACACCATCACCGGCGCCATTGTCGGTGTGGGCTCGGTACGCCGCACGGCGGCTGTGCGCTGGGGCGTTGCCGGCAGCATCGTGTGGGCATGGGTCCTTACCATCCCCTGCTCCGCGCTGATCGCCGCAGGCGCCTACTGGCTGGGCCGTACGCTGATGTAAGGATCAGCGGGGTGCTTGACGTGCGCGAGGAGAAGCCTGATCCTCGCGCCACCCCGCTTTTCCACTACTTCAAACGATGGCCACTCCCACCCTCAAGCAGCAAAAAACCTTCGCCCTCATCCGCATCATTGGCGGCCTTGCTGCAGCCACTGTGCTCGGCTATTCCTTTGCCGCCAATATCCTGGCCGGCCAGCCTGCCGAGGGCCCGGTCCTGATGACCGGCCTCATGGCCTTCATCGGCCTGGGTTACGCCGCTTTCTATACGCGCAGCCTGAGCCGCGTCGCCGAAGCCGAAAAAGACACGGAGCCGCGTTGAAGCGTGCCATCGGCCTGATCGCCGGAGCTGTCCTGCTCGGTGGCTGTGCGAGCAGCGGCCCGCTCGAATCACGCCCCTCGCCCAAACTGCCGCCCCTGCCAGGCGAACCGGCCGCCGGGAGCCGTCCCGTGCCAGTGCCCGAGCCCCTCCGCCCGCCCCCGCTGCCGACGCCTGCAACCCCGCTGCCGCCGCCTGTCGCCGCAAAACCGCCCGTCGCCGCGTATCCCGGGGAACGGGAAGGCCGCACGCTCGTCGCCCGCTTCATTCCGCCTCAGGTGAAAGACCGGGACGCATGGGCCGGCGATATCTTTAGCGCCTTCTCCGCCCTGCGGATCTCCCCCACGCCCGACAACATCTGCGCCGTCATCGCAGTCATCGAGCAGGAATCGACCTTTCAGGCCGACCCGCCCGTGGCAGGCCTGCCGCAGATCGTCTGGAAGGAAATCGACAGCCGGCGCGAACGCCTGCATCTGCCCAGGCTCCTCATCGACGCCGCCTTCCTGAAGAGTTCCCCCGACGGTCGCAGCTACAAGACACGGGTCGATACGCTACGCACCGAGAAACAGATGAACGAGCTGTTCGAGGACATGATTTCCGAGTTTCCCCACGGCAAATCCCTGCTCGGCGGCTACAACCCGGTGCGCACCGGTGGGCCGATGCAGGTCAGCGTGGCCTTCGCCGAGGATCAGGTGAAGGAAAAAGCCTATCCCTATCCGCGCCGCGGCAGCATCCGCAACGAAGTCTTCAGCCGCCGGGGCGGAGTGTACTTTGGCACGGCTATCTTGCTCGACTATCCGGCGCCCTACACCAAGCCCCTGTTCCGCTTTGCCGACTTCAATGCCGGACGCTACAGCAGCCGCAACGCCGCCTTCCAGAGCGCCGTAGCACGTCTGAGCGGGCAGCCACTCGCCCTCGATGGCGACCTGCTGCGCTACAGCGGCGGCGCACCGTCCGCCGAGCCGAGCACCACACTCACCGCACTGCAGCGCATAGCCGGCCGCATCGCCCTGTCGCGCCAGGATATCGAGCATGACCTGCGTCTCGAAAAAACCGCCCAGTTCGCCCAGACCCCGCTTTACACCCGTGTTTTCGCGCAGGCAGAAGCCGCAGCAGGAGGGCGCCTGTCCCGCGAGGCCATGCCGCAAATCGACCTGAAAAGTCCGAAAATCAGCCGCAAGCTGACTACCGCCTGGTTCGCCGAAAGGGTCGATGCACGCCATCGGACATGCCTGGGACGAGACCCGTCCTCGCTACCCTGAGTCGCCCCGGAACAGCCTGCAACTTCCTTGATCCAAACCATACGCGGGGGTACGGACGACCTTTACAATCGAGTACAGGCTGTGCCGCAAAGGCATGATTTAATCTACGATAAAACGATATCAAAGGGAGAGAAGCACATGAGTTTCCAGGCGCAATACGCCAGCAAGCGCGTCACTGCGGACGAAGCAATCCGCAACATTCATAACGGCGACACCATCGTGGTTCCGACCGCGGTAGCCGAACCTCCGGCGCTGCTCACGGCACTGTCCGAGCACCGCCGCGATTTTCGGGATGTGAAGGTGTCCCAGATTCTGGCCGTGCGCAAGTTCGGCTACCTTGATCCGGCAACCGCCGAGCACGTGCGTCACGTGGCCTACTTTTTCAGCGGGGCCACCCGCCCCGGCTTCAAGGAAGGCGCAGTCGACTTCTACCCGAGCTACTTCTCGGAAATGCCGCAGTTGATCGATCGTGGCCTGATGCCTGCCGAGGTGGTGTTCACTCAGGTTTCGCCCATGGACAAGCACGGCTACTTCTCGCTGGGCCTCGCGCCGGACTACACGATGGCCGCCATTCGCAAGGCCCGTGCGGTAATCATCGAAGTGAACCCCAACGTTCCTTACGCTTTCGGCAACTGCCACATTCATATTTCCCAGGTCACAGCCCTGGTCGAAAATGATGAGCCGGTGCTCGAAGTGGGCCTGCCAACCATCGGCCCCGTGCAGGAAGCCATCGGCAAGTACGTGGCCGACATGATCGACGACGGTTCAACCCTGCAGATCGGTTATGGCGGCATTCCGGATGCGGTGGTGATGCAATTGACCCACAAGCACGATCTGGGCATCCACACCGAAATGATCGGCGACGGAATCCTGACCCTGCTCGAGGCCGGTGCCGTGACCAACCGCCGCAAGAACTACATGCCGGGCAAGATGGTGGCTACCTTTGCGCTGGGCTCCAAGAAGCTCTACAACTGGATCGATCGCAACCCGATGATCGAGATGCATCCGGTGGACTTCACCAACGATCCCTACCTGGCTGGTCAGAACGACAACCTGATGTGCATCAACGCCACGCTGGAAATCGACTTCCTCGGTCAGTGCGGCTCCGAAAGCCTCGGTCCGCTCCCCTACTCCGGTACCGGCGGCCAGTCCGACTTCGTGCGGGCAGCCAACCGCTCCAAGGGCGGCAAGGCCTTCATCGTGGTCCCGTCCACGGCCAAGGGCGACACGATTTCCCGCATCGTCCCGACCCTGACGCCGGGCACCCACGTGTCCACCAGCAAGAATGACATCAACTACGTGGTGACCGAATACGGTGTGGCCCAGCTGCGCGGCAAGAGTGCCAAGCAGCGCACTCAGGCCCTCATTGCCATCGCCCATCCGAACTTCCGTGCCGAACTGACGGAAACCGCCAAGAAGATGCACCTGCTGTAATCAAGGCGGCAATACTTCTTTTACGCTCCGGCCCTGGCCGGAGCGGCTTCAAAACTGTTCCCGCTCAAGGGATCATCGCTTCCAGTTCATACTTGGCGCCTTCGTCCAGGCCCAGTACCTGCACCAGGTAAGGCATCACCTTCTTCAGTGTCGCCGGCAGGTTCCACGGCGGATTGACGATGAACAGCCCGCTGCCGTACATCCCGTAGCCGTCTTCCGACGGCTTTTGCACGTCAAGGCTCACATTCAGCCAGCTGGTGATCGGCAGACGCTTGAGCTTTTCGGGCAACTCGCGCGCCATCATCGAATTCAGGCGCGGGAACCACACCACGTAAGTACCCGTCGGAAAGCGGCGCAGACTCTCCTTCATCATCGTCAATACGGTACGGTAATCGGTCTTCACCTCGTAAGGCGGATCGATGAGCACCAGCGCCCGCCGGGTCGGCGGCGGCAGGAAGGCGTTGATGCCGGTGAAGCCGTCCAGCTCCTGGATCAGAACCTTGTTGCCGGCGTTTTCAAAGGTCTTCTGCAGCAGACGGCTGTCGGACGGGTGCAGTTCAAACAGACGCATCCTGTCGTCCTCCCGCAGCAGCGGCGCAGCGCAGCAGGGGGAGCCGGGATAAAGGTGCAGCTTGCCCTTGTTCGGGTTCAGGTCACGCACCAGCTTGAGGTAGCTCTTCAGCTCCGCCGGAATGTCCTTGCGGCCGAGGATGCGGCCGATTCCCTCTTCGTACTCCGCGTTCTTGCGCGCGAAGGCCTGGTCGAGGGAATAGCAGCCGGCGCCGGCGTGGGTATCGATGTACCAGTAGGGTTTGTCCTTCTGGTTGAAGTATTCCAGCAACTGGACGAGGACGAAGTGCTTGAGCACGTCGGCGTGATTGCCGGCATGGAAGGCGTGGCGGTAACTCAACATGGCGAATGCGCCCGGAAACGGGTACTAAGGATCAGGGTCGCGATGCTATCACCTCGACCGCCCTGCCGCCTGCCCGGCGATCACTCCGGTGCGTTGTATTTGCGCCGCGAGCCATGGAAAAGCGCCACCGGGTACTTGGCTTCATTCTTGGCCAGCTTGATGCGCGTGGCCGCATCCAGGTCGATGCCGGCGCGCTCGGCGATCAACAGCAGGTAGAGCAGCACGTCGGCACACTCGTCCTCCAGAGCCTCGCGGCCATGCAGATCGGCCGACAGGCTGGCAATCTCGTCGTCGCTCTTCCACTGGGTCAGCTCCAGCAATTCGCTCGCTTCCAGGTTGAGGGACACGATCAGGTTGCGCAGGGAATGAAACTGGGCCCAGTCCCGGGCGTCCCGGAAGGCCGCCACCAGCCGGGTGAGTTCGTCAAGATCGCCAGCCATGGCTCACCCCTTCTTGCGGTCGAGGAAGGCCGCCACTGCCGTGTCGTGCTCTTCCGAAGTGTGGGTCAGGGCCTGGTAGGCCGCCGACAGTTCAAGAACCGTATCAAGCCGGCTGGTCTGCGCTTCGCGCATCAGGCGCTTGGTCATGCGCAGGGCCTGGCCCGGATTGGCGGCCATGCGTTCGGCCAGCGCCCGCGCCTCGTCGAGCAGGCTCGCGGCAGGCACCACCTTCGACACCAGGCCGATCGCCAGAGCCTGCTGTGCGTCGAGCAGATCGCCGGTAAAGCTCATTTCCGCCGCCTTGGCGTAGCCCACCACCCGTTGCAGCAGCCACGCACCACCATCGCCGGGAATCAGGCCGAGTTTGACAAAACTTTCGGCAAAGCTGGCCTTGTCGGAAGCAATGCGGATGTCGGCCATGCAGGCCAAATCACAACCCGCACCGATGGCCGGGCCGTTGACCGCGGCGATGGTTGGCACATCGAGACGGTAGAAAGCCAGCGGAATGCGCTGGATCCCGTTGCGGTAGTTCTCCCGCACCGCCATCCCGCCGCCTGCCGCCAGACCACGCTTGTCGCGAAAATCCTTGACGTTGCCACCAGCGCAAAAGGCGCTTCCGGCACCGGTGAGGATCACCACTTTCACCGACTGATCCCGCTGGACCTGCTCGCAGGCCTGCACCACGGCATCCCACTGGGCCTGACTGGAGAGGGCGTTGCGCTCCCCGGGGGCATTCAGGGTCAGGGTCACAATTCCTCCCTGTTGTTCGAAAACCACAAAATCCGTCGTCGCCACCTTGCTCTCCTCCTGTTAACGGGACATTCCCGGAAGACTTGCCCAAGCCCTCGAAAGACTGAGCTAAGCCCTTATTTCCCTTACGGAAAGGGCAAGAAAAACCCCTTCCCCTTGCGCTCGACTGTCACCCTGATATTATGGCGCGCTCTTCGGCTGGCCATTCGGCGGCACGGCCGAAACTTAACTAAAACAGGAAAAAATATGCCGATATACCGCCTCGGAGAGCTTGCTCCGCAGTTGCAGGAGGGAGTCTGGATCGCCGAAAACGCCACCGTCATCGGCGATGTTCGGCTTGGACGTAACGTGAACATCTGGTTTGGCGCAATTCTGCGCGGCGACAACGACCCCATCACGATCGGCGACAACACCAATGTGCAGGACGGTTCTGTCCTGCATACGGACGACGGCGTGCCACTGGACATCGGCGCCAACGTGACCATCGGCCACAAGGTGATGCTCCACGGCTGCAAGGTGGGCGAAGGCTCCCTGATCGGCATCAACGCCGTGGTGCTGAACCGGGCGGTCGTCGGCAAGCACTGTCTGATCGGTGCCAACTCGCTGATTCCCGAAGGCAAGGTGATTCCCGATCGCTCGCTGGTATGCGGCTCGCCAGGACGCATCATCCGCGAGCTGACCGATCATGAAATCAGCCGCCTGCAGGCCAGCGCCGACGGTTATGTGAATAACGCCCTGCGCTACCAGGAAGAGCTGGTCAAGCTTTAAACGGCTTGCCAGAAACGCACCGCGGGCCAGGCCCGCGGGCGTTCAGGCAAGGGTCAGCATGATCGGCTGATGATCCGAGGCCGCCGTTGCCTGGTCCACCGCCACCGCCTCGACCTGGTCCACCAGGTCGGCGCTGACGAAGAAATAATCACAGCAATACGCCCGATCGGGCCATTCCGCGCCGTTCAGTCCCACCGTGCGCAGATGAGGAATCTCGCTGTAACAGGCGCGCCAGGCATCCTCCCAGCCCGACACATCGGCGCTGATCGGCGCCGTCATGCGGTAATACTCCGGGCTGCCCGGCTCGCAATTGAAGTCACCACACACAATGGCCGACGATGAACGCGGCCATATGGCAAACGGCGAATCCACCCCGGCGTTGCGGCCGGCAACCTGCCCGCCCATCTCTGCCAGACGAACCGCATCCGACTGCAACATGTGCAGTGCAGCAATCTGGGTCATGCGCTGGATGCGCGAGTAGTACTCCAGGTGGGTGTTCATCACCCGAATCGGCCCCCTGGGCCCATCGACGATCACTTCCAGACACACCCGCGGCATGCTCGGCACACCTTCTTCAGGCGGACGCGGCAGGCTGTGACGAAAAACCTGCCCGACCGGCAGGCGCGACAAGGTCAGATTGCCGAAGCGACTGCGGCCACCGGCACCGTCCGGCACATCGACCCCTTCCGCAAAATGCGCGCTGTAGCCCGGGAAAGCCCCAGCCAGCACCGCAACCTCATCGACCGGCGCATCCCCCTGCAGGCCGGCAAAACCGACCGCAACCTCCTGCAGGCACATCACATCGAAATCGCCCAGCGTACGAATGGCCGAAATCGTGCGGCTGAGGTTAACCACCCCATCGGCACCCCGCCCCCACTGAATATTCCAGCTCAGTAACTTCATTGAAAATCAATTCTCCATGGTTTTCGATCCCTTCCCGAAACAGCTCACGGGGATCGCTATGGACGAGAATAGCAAGCCGGCGGCAGCGCCTCCTCTCCAATCCTCCGCGCTCTGTGCTCAATTGCCGAAAGGATTACAGGTCTTTGATAAAAACAGGATTTTTGTCACGAACGCAAAAATCAACAAGGCAGTGACAAGCGACTAAAGCAGGCATCCGCACTGCCGTAAACCCCTTTGTCACCTGCTCACCTGAACGATCATGTCCACGCCTCATGAACTCGTCGCCTGCGTCGAAAAGCTGGCCAGCCTGCCAGCGGTCTATCACCGTATCCGGGATCTGCTCGACGATCCGGAGAGTTCGGTGCATCAACTGGCCGAAGCAGTTTCCAGCGATCCGGCCATCACGGCGCGGGTCCTGCAGGTCGTCAACAGTGTCCTGTACGGTTTCCCCGGCAAGATAGAAACCGTCGGCCGGGCCGTCAATCTGATGGGCATGCAGCAGGTCCATGATCTGGTACTCAGCACCGCCGTTGTCGGTGCCTTCGCAGGCATCCGGCCGGCCAACATGCACATGACCCACTTCTGGAAGGATTGCGTTTTCCGGGGCATGGCCGCCCGCGCAGCCGCCCGCCAGCTGGGCATGGGCGACCCGGAGCGGATGTTCGTCGAAGGGCTGCTGGCCGATATCGGCCATCTGGTGATGTTCCAGGCTGCGCCCGAGGCGACCCACGCCGCACACGAAAAGGCCCGTCATGCAGGAATGCCGCTGCATGAGGCCGAACAGGCCGTCATCGGCTGCAACCATGCGGAAGTTGGCGCCGCCCTGGCCTCGGCCCTGCATCTGCCGAGCGGCTTTGCCACCGCCATCGGCGCACAACTGATGCCGGCCCTCGGCGGCCCCCATGCCACCGAGGCCTCGTTGCTCAATGTGGCCAACCAGATCCTCGCCACGGAAGACCTGGAGAACCCCGACGAAGCGGCCCTGCTGCTGCTCGATCCGATGAGCGCCGCCCGCCTCGAACTCGACGCCGGACGCCTGGCGGCGATCCGGCTTCAGGCGCGGGACGAGACGCCTGCCGTCATCGCCCTGTTCTTTCCGAAGGGCTGAACGGCATTACAGGCGACGAAAGACCGTCTCGACGGGCTCTCCCGCCGGCACCAGACCGCGCCACACCACGGTGGTGCTCGGCACGATGCGGTCGTAGCCGCGGGACACCCAGCCGGCCAGCGGTTCGTCCGAGCCATGCAGAATGCTCACCTCGCCATCCTGTGGCAGGGTCATGCCCAGGCAAACCCCGCCATTGGTGATCTTGAGACCTTCCGGCGTACACGTCACGCTGCAGTCCTCGCTGAAATGCCAGTGCAGGGTCAGCGTCTGCGCCGTCGCCGTCGCCGCCGCCACCACATCCTCAACGATCAGGCTGGCAGCAAGCTTGTCCACGTGCCAGCTGCGGCGATGCAGCGGACGGCCCGGCAGGCGCCGGTAGCCATCGTGTTCCGCCACCAGGCGGTCGACGGCCGGGGTGGACTCCCGCTCGATGACCTGGGTCCGGTACTTTTTCATCCACATGAACTTGCCCCCCGACACGGCCTGATCCTGGCCGGCGATGGACAGCGTGTTGTGCATGGCGGTACCGCGAAAGCCATCCCGCCAGGTGCGCGGCCCATGATAGGTGCCGGTGCCCGGATCGATGAGAAACTCGCGTCCAGCAACCGACAGCGTGAAGGACAGGGCATCTGCGTGGCCATGGGCGGCAATACCGCCGAGCCCGAGCAGGCCCGCATCGGCCACGATGCGAAACTCGCTCGGGGTATCCAGGTTGGCGCCCAGCACAAACACGCCCCCGTCCGGAAAATCCGTACGAGCCGTCGCCGGCGCAGCCTGCAGCAACAAGCCGTCAAACGGCTGGCACGCTTCACGCCCGAGCAGCCAGACGGTACGTGAATCGACGATGCCGGCCTTGCGGGCCAGCCCCGGATTGCCGAACAGAAGGGCTCCCGTAGCCAGCTGGGAATGGAAGGCACACGCCTCGGCGCCAAAAGACAAACCCGACACAAGACCGTCATCGGCATCGCCGAACATCGGCACATGCCCGCCGCTGTCCATGATGGCTGCCACGTATTCGAGCATGGCCTCCATGCGCTGCCAGTAGGCTTCGCTGAACGGCTTGCCGGTGGCCCGCGCAGCGAGGCCGGCAAAAAGCAGGAAATCCCACACGAACTGCTGATAGGCCGTGGCCTGCTCCCGATTCACCCCGTCCGGCGCATTCTGACGCAGGGCCTCCACTTCCAGCCCGTCCCGGCCGATCCGCCGCCACGCCTTGGCCTCGTCCCACAAGGGCCAGGTGACCCCGGCGACGAACAGCCCGCTCAGTTCGCCGATCAGATGATTGTTCGCCGAAGAATGGCGCGAGCGGTGACCACGGATGAATTCCGCATGACGCCACACACTGTTCAGCCAGTCGGTACGCAGCACCTTGCCCACCGGTTGCTCGAAAAGGGGTGACTGCATGCCACCGATCAGTTGCCACACGATCGCCCAGTTGATCAGCCGGATGCCCGCTTCAAGAGAACTCGCCCAGTTGGGGCCCTGCAGGTACGGACACTGGAGGAACCAGCTTTCGAGCAGGCTGCCGATCGCATCCAGGTAGCGGCGTTCCCCGCTGATCTGCCAGGCCTGGGCCAGCGTCACCAGTTCCAGATGACGGTTGGGCTCCCACAGATACTTGATGTCGCCGGTGACCGTAATGTCACGGAAGCTCATGAGCTTGCCGTAGGTCATCGGCAGCAGCGCGGCATTGTCCGGATTGCGGTTCCATTCGGGCGGAAAACCCAGGCTGACCGCACCACGGGCGAAGATCCGCCACTGCCCGGAGAGCACTTCGTCGGCCCGTTGCAAAACCGTCCGGCCGGGCTCCGGCACCTCCCGCGGCAACCAGCGGGCGCCCGGCTTGTCGAGCCGCGGCGACGGCACGGAAATGGGTGGACGGTAACGCTCGACGGCCTGCGTGGCGCTCGTTCCCGCCCGCTCCACCATTTCCGACACCGACATGCAGCGCAGCCGGTTCCAGTACCACCCCACCCGGGTAAGATTCGACATAAATTTACTGCTCTCCACTCAACCGGCTGACAATCTGCCGGAACTTGCCATTGCGCGTGCGCTCGATACTGGCCACGCGTTCTATTCGAATATTCACCCGCTCGCCCAGACGGTCCCGCGCCCGGCTGTCGAGCGCCAGCTCTTCACGGCGGCCGAAATCCGGTCCGGCGACGATGCGGATGCACACCTCGTCGAGGCGCTCCTGCACCACCTGGGCCTCCATCAGCCCGAACAGGCCCGAAAAAATCCAGTCCAGCATCACCACATGCCGTCCATCCGGCGTGCGGATCACATCGTCCACCCGTCCGAGCACCCGCTCCACAACCCGGAAACTGCGTCCGCACGGGCAGCGGTAGGCGGGATCGGCAGGCACCACCACATCGTCGGCCCGGTAGCGGAACAGGGGCATGCTGCGATTGCCGAAACCCGTGCCGATGAGGTTGGCCGTACCGTCGTCGTTGTGCTCGAACTCGACGCAGCCGTAGTCCTCCATCACGTGGTAATTACCGTGCTCGCAGGTGCCAATGGCGGCCACCCGTTCAAAGGCCCCGTACCAGTCGAAAACGCGGCAGCCAAAGCGCTCGACGATGACACGCCGGTCGTCCGCACCGAGGGTTTCCGACGAGGTCACGATGCCGCGCAGGGCCTTGCCCCGGTAGGTCAAGTCGTGCTCCTCCAGCCAGCGGGCCAGGTAGCTCACCGATGAGGGATAGGCCTGGATCATCACCGGATCGAATTTTTCAAGGGCGGCCAGATAGGCGGCGCCGTTTTCCCGGGTCAGGTGATAGGAAGACAGCATCAGCATGTTGTCCGCCCGGTTGATGCGCCACAGGGGCCCGTCCGCCTGATGTGCCGGCACCACCGGATCGCCCCGCAACCAGGCCCGGCGCTCGCCCTGGCGATAGCCGGCCCAGCTGGCCTGACGGTCGACGAAGGCTTGCTCGAAGGCAATCGACGCCCGGTCGCGCCAGCCCAGCATGGCCCGCCCTGTGGTACCGCTGGTGGAACCCTTGAAGCGCAGCCAGGGGCCACCTTCGGCGAGCAGGCTGGCACCGGCGGCGATCACGTCGTCCTTGCCCAGCTCGGGAATGAGATTCAGGTCAGTGAGACTCGTCCACCGGGCCGGATCGATATCCAGCCGGTCGAACAGGTCCCGATAGTAAGGCACCCGCCGCTGCGCATCGAGCGCCAGCTGGCGCAGGGAGTTCAGTTGCAGCGTCTGCCACCCTTCCGGGGACAACCACTGGCTGCGCTCGATCGAAGCAGTGGTCTGCGTGAGGATCCGGCGCTGGGTCAGCAGGCCGCGCAAACGGCTCTGCATGGACAGCAGCCTCTCCTGCAGGGGCAGCGGCGCAGCGCGATAGAAAGGGGAATGACTCGAAAACATGTCGGTTTCAGTTCCTTGGGCGCGGGTCGGCATCAAGACACCGCCAGGCGCTGTCGAGCAAGGCCGCCACGCGGTCCACGCCATAGCCGGCCAGCACGCGCTCGCGACCAATTTCGCCCATCCGGCGGGCCAGTTCGACATCGGCGAGAAGCGGCGCCAGTGCCTCGACCAGCGAAGCCACATCGTCCGGATCGGCGAGCAGGCCGTTAACCCCGTCCGTCACCACCTGGGGAATGCCCCCCACACGCGTGGCCACCACCGGCAGCCCCGCCGCCTGAGCCTCCAGCAAGGCCATCGGCAAGCCCTCGAAACGGGACGGCAGCACAAACAGACCGGCCCGCGCCAGCAGTCGGGCCTTGGCCTCGCCGGCAACCCAGCCAGGCAGCTCGAGACGCTCCGGCACGCCCGCCGCGGTGGCCGCCGCCCGCAGCGCATCCATGTCTCCTTCTCCGGCCACCACGGCCCGCAGCGCCGGATAGCGCCCGGCCAGCAGCGCCAACGCCTCGATCAGCACGAAGACGCCCTTCTCTTCCTCCAGACGGCCAAGGAACAGCAAGGTCTGCGGCTCGCGCACGACCCCGTCAGGCAGGCTCGACGGCAGGACCGGATTGGGCAGCACCCGAACATCCGTATGGCGAATGTGCTGGCGCAGCCAGGAAGCCCAGTTGTCCGACAGCACGAACACCACCCGCGCACCGCGGATCGTGCGTTTAACCCAGGCCCGTTCAAGCCGCGACGCCCCGGCGTAATAACGGTCGAAGGCGCCGCCGTGCAGATGAAAGACATACGGCTTGCCGGCCAGCCGGGCCAGCGCCAGAAACAGGCTCTTGCGCCGAAAGCTGGCGTTGGAGGCCGAATGGGCATGCACGGCTGCCACCTGCCCGCTGAACAGCAACACAATGAAGCGCAGCAAGGCCCGCAGCACCGCGCCAAGCTTGGCGACCGGGCCACCGTCCACGTAAGTCGGCACATGAATCACCGGACGACCGGCGTACAGGCCGGCCTCCTGCCAGACCCGCAACACCGAAGCGATACCGCCCCGGGCGCCCGAATCGGGCCCCAGCATGACCAGTGCCGACACGCTGGACTCAGACATGGGCCAGACCTGCTGACGTCCTGATCCACCGGGGCACATCCGGATACTTGCCAAACCCGCGGTAGAGACCGTGCTCAACGCTCATTGCAGTGTGTTTCCGTTCGCGGCCAGCGTGCCGGCCACGGGCTGACGTCGCTCGTCGGTGATGTGCTGGATCATCAGGCGACGCTTGCCGCGGGCCGTCCGCGCAATGTGGCTGACCACCTCCAGCTCGGTGTCCACACAGCCCAGCAGCTTGACCTTGAAATAGTTGCGGATCACCTCGAGCACCGCCGGATCGAGCGGCGTGGCCGACTGCAGGCGGACGATCAGCTTGCCCGGCGCGAACTGCTCGTACTGGCACGCCTCGATCTGCAGGAACGCCGGCGGACGCAGCCCGCCGAGCGACGCCACCGGAATCCGGCGGCCATCCGCACCCACAAAATAATCGTTGTTGCGCCCGTCGATGCGCTCCAGCACCGGATAGCCCGACAGCGCCGGATGGGCCGGCTTGTCCGACCACATGGCCAGATCGCCCGTGCGGTAGCGGATGAAGGGCATCACCTTGTTGTCGAAGCCGGTGGCCACCACTTCACCCTGCACACCGGGCTGCGTGATCGGCTTGCCCTCGTCGTCGATGAGTTCCACGTGGCCGTACAGCGGCCACACAAAATAGCGGTGATCGTCCGGCATCGAACCGGCCATCACCGAACGCTCGGAATGGCCGTAGTGCACCAGCACCGGACAGCCGAACACCCGTTCGATCAGATCGACCATGTCGGGCTCGGCACATTCCGAAAACAACTGCACGCCGCGCACGGCCTCGGTGAAACGGGGGTGCGGGTTGAAGTCCAGCCAGCGGGCCAGCTCATACACTGCCGACGAATAGCCCTGGATGAAACTCACCCCGTGTTCAATCGACGCCTCCACGTGACGGGGCATGTAGGCCGCATCCAGGTGGTTGGGGCTGATCCACAGCATCCGCTTGATCGGCTCGTAGCTGTGCAGGGGGCCGTTGTCCGCCGCCGAACCGCGAATGTTGCGGCCGCGCAGGGACAGCACCACGTCCTGCCGGGTCAGGCCGATGCGCTGGCTGTAGGCCTCGATGTAGGCCGCCTCCTTGGCCCGCGAGACGCCCTTGTGAAGAAAGAAGCGGAAGGGTTCCGCCACCGAGCCGCTGGTCTGCATGGGCAGACGGTGCTCGGGCGCACAACCGGTGGACAGGTATTTCTCGGGTTCGCGCCGGTAATCGAGCTTGGTCATCAGCGGAAACAGCGCCAGCCACTCGGAGGCCGGCATATCGATCAGCAACTGGGCGGCGATGGCCGCATAGGCCGGCACCGTCTGTGCCGCCCACAGCAGGGTTTCGCGCAGGCGGGCTTCAGCCAGATGGCCAATTTGATCCGCCGACCCGAGGGCCGCTTCGGCCCGGTAGCGCGGATAGTCCCGGCCATGACGCAGGCTGTCGGGAAGCAGGCCGTAGAGGCGCCCGATGGGTTCCTTGACCCATTGCGGCGCGTCCATGTAGCGCTTCAGCCAGCGGTAGCCCCAGTCTTCGATTCCCATATCCGCTCCCGCCCCCTCAGCGCTTGATCCACTCGCGCGCAAACAGCGCGACGAAGGCCATGTCATCGATGAAATAACGGCGGAACATGCGCCGCGGCTCCTGCAGGAAACGGTAGAACCACTCCAGCCCGGCCTTCTGCATCCACACCGGCGCCCGGCTGACGAGGCCCACGGCCACATCGAAAGTGCCACCGACGCCCATCGCGAAAGGCACCTTCATGGCCTCCTGGTAACGGGCCAGGAAAGCCTCTTTCTTGGGGGAACTGATGGCCACGAAAAGGATGTCCGGCCGGGTCGCGGCGATGGCCGCAACGACCCCCTCCTCCTCCTCCGGCGTCCAGTAGCCGTTGCGATAACCGGCCAGGGTCAGGCCCGGATAGCGCGCCGGATAGATGCGGGCCACGCCGCTCACCACCTCTTCACGGGCGCCGAGCAAAAAGACCCGCCAGCCCTGCTCGGCCGAGCGCTTCATCAGCGCCTCGAACAAATCGATGCCGGTGACACGCTCCTTGAGCGGCTGGCCGAGCAGGCGTGAAGCCCACACCACCGGCATGCCATCGGCGTTGATCAGGTCGCAGTCGTTGATGATCTGGCGCAAGCCAGGATCGCGACTGGCCTTGACGATCTTGTCCACGTTCACGACCACATGCTGGTGTGGCTTGCCGGAACGGATGAAGCCATCGACCTGCCGAAGGGTTTCCTCCATGTTCAGGTTATCCACCGCACACCCCATCAATTGAATTCTCATAGTCATCATCTCGCCCGGGAATTATCCCTGCCCCCCACGGCCCGCACCGTGCTGCAAGGCACGCCGCAGGGGTCCCGCCGGGGGTCCCAGGCGTGACCTTCTTGTCAAAAAATCGAAAACAGTCAGTCCGGACTGATGACTGAGGGTGTGCACGCAGGCAATCCCCGGCAGCCAGCCCGGATCGATCCGCAGCTCGGTGTGCTCCACGTATTCGCTGGTCGTCAGCCGGTCGATGCAGCGCAGGCTGAGGGCATGGCCGTATTCCGGCACGCACACCTGGGCCGGGCGCAGCAGCTTGCCGGCATGACTGAAAACCGGCCCCGCCGGACGGGCGAAGCGGGCGTCGGCCACCACCGGGTTGGCGGCGTGCGGCTGCCACGGCCCGCGTGGCGTCGGCGCATGAAAGATGTGCAGCTCGTCATGCTTGTCGGCGCCGGGCTCGCTCACATTGCCCATCAGCCACCAGCGCCCGTCATGAGCGAACAGCGTGGCATCCACCAGGTCGATGTCGGTGAGGATGTCCTGCACCTTCTCCCAGCGGTCTGGCAGCGCCGTGCAGCGATACAGCTCGACGGTGCGATTGGCGCCGCTCTCCGGCACCATCCACAAGGCCCCGTCCCACCAGAACAGGAAGGGATAGGACAAGTGCCAGGGCCGCACCATGACCGGCACCGGCGCCTCCCAGTTGCCATCCCGATGAACGCGGATGGCCTGCAGGGTGCCGCGGCCTTCCTTGTAGATGACTTGCTCTATGAACACCCACCAGCCTTCACCCGCAGCCGGCCACACCATCGGATCGGCCCAGAAACGGTCGACCGGCGGGAGGATCAACTGGGCGCGGGCCGGATCGAAACAGATGTCCTCCCCGAAGGCCAGGGCGATGCCCCACTGGTCGCGGCTCAAGGCCTTGACTGCCGAACGCGCCACGCTGCGCCGCAACAGGGTCGAGAAACGCGCACGGGCGCTGAGGGACGGAAGCGGATGTGGCGCGCACACCGGCCCTTCGCGCAGCGGCGGCAGGCTGCCATCGCCAGCCAGGCGCAGCAGCGCCCGCCGCACCATGCCCATGCCCTTGGCAATCGCCCGACGCCGGTTGCGGCGGATCGAGAACGTGCACGAGGCGCCCAGCGAAGCGTCGATCAAATGGCCGCTGGACACCGATTCGAGACGAATCGTCGTCGTGTCGGCACCCGCCACCACCGGCGCCGCGCCCGCCAGTGGATCGACTGCCGAACGCCCCGCCAGCATCAGCGACCAATGCCGGGGCGGGCCGGCAGGGATCGGCGCCGGATGGGTACGCAGGTCGAGCAGCACGTCGCAGGCCTGCTCGGCCAGCCAGTTGCCCGCGTTCATCGGGCCGGCATTGCCGGCCGACCACTCGGCCACGCCAGGCGGCATGTGCAGCACGGCACTTTTCAGCGGCGACGCCCCCCGGTCGAACACCAGCGCATCCAGACAATCGGCCCAGTCGGCACCCGGCAGCGCCTCGCTATCGCGCAGCACGGTGGCCAGCTCGACCCCGGGAATGGCGTGGCAGGCGGCCAGCAGATGTCCGATCCAGGCCGGCAGCGGGCCGGCCGGCAGATAGGCGGCGAAACGGATCTTCATGCGAACACCTCCGGCGCCCGCCGCAACACGGCCCGGCGCAGCAGGATGTTGCGCAGCAGGGTGACCAGCAGCAGCACCGAAAACAGGCTCAGGACCGCATTGAGTCCGGCAGGCACAAGGAGCATCACCATCCAGCAGGCCAGCACAAAAAAGATCAGCGACAGCAGGTTCACCTGCAGCGGCAACCGGGTTTCTTCAACCGTCTGCAGGTAATTGGCTTCGGGCAGCACCAGTTGGCCCACGTAGAAGCTCGCCAGCTGCAGCAGAAAGATCGCCGTCGCCCCGCTCAGCGCAAAATCGGGGCGTTTGCCCCACCAGGCCATCACGCTCCAGGCAACAATCGCCAGCAGGCTCAAGCCGCTGTTAAGGCGCACCAGGTTGCTGCGCAGGGTGCCGAGCAAGGCCCGCACCTCCTCGACGCCCTGCTGACGGACCACCCGGGCCAGGGCCGGCAAAGCATTGAAAGTGAGCGCCCGCGGAAACAGCAGCAGCACGCTGGTCATGCTGCCGATCAGCGCCACCAGACCACCGTAACCCTGCCCCGCCACCTGCACGGTCAGCGGCACAAGAATCATCGACATGCCGGCACTGAGCAGATTGAGGGCCGCCTGTTCGGCAGCCGTGCGGGCGGTGCCCGCCGGCAGCGGCACGGCGCCCCCCCCGGCACGGGCCCGAACAATCAGCAGGATCAGCCCGAGGGCGCCCATCAGCGCGGTGGGAATCGCCAAGGCCGCGTAGGCCATCAACGGATGCGTCGCCCCGAACAGGCCCAGCCCGGCCGCCAGCGCCAGCACCACCAGCACCTCCATGACCAGCAAGATCCGATAAGTGCCCAGCGCCAGACCGTAGTGGCGAATCAGCGTGTAGGCCGTCCACCCGGCCAGCAGCAGCGCCGTCCAGCCCGGCTCGAAAACCCAGCCCGCCCAGGCCAGCAGCGGCAACGGCAGGCACGCCAGCAGCGTAAACACCATGGCGCCACGGGCCAGTCCGAGCATCACCGGGGCGGACTGGCCCTCGCCGGCCACCGGCACCCGCGCCAGGATCAGCGCCGACCAGCCGACCGCCGAGAACAGACCCAGCATCATCGCGATGGACACATCGTTGGCGAAGCGTCCGAGGGCCTCGGTGCCACACAGAATCTGGATCAGCATGAAATGGAGCAGGCGCTGGCCACCCGGCGCCGCCGTCACGGCCAGCACCTCGCCCCGCCGCAGGATCGACTGCAACCGGCCGCTCATGATGTGCTCCGGGCCTGGCGGCGTTGCCAGGCATCCGCGGCCGCCACCAGCGCCAGCGGCATCAGCAGGCTGGCCTGCGGGCGGAACATGATGCCGTTGCTGAATGCGGTGGACGCCACCAGGGCGGCCAGCAGCGGTGCGGCAACCCCGGGCGGAAAAACGCGCGCCCACACGGCCAGCACCAGCAACACCCCGCCCAGGCCAAGCAGCCCCTGCTGGTTGAGCAGACGAATGAAGTCGTTGTGGGAGTCCTTGGCGCTCCACCACCACACTTCGGAAACAATCCAGTCCGAGCCCTCACCGTGGCCAAACAGCCATTCGAGCAGGCTGCTATTGGCCATGATGTCGGCCTTCTGCAGCCACATCGAAACCCGCCCCGACGACAGCTCAACCATCTCGTCCCACGAGGGCAGGTGGATCAGGCCGAAGAGCAACGGCACAAAGGCCAGCGCCAGTCCCACCGCAGCAAGCACGAAAAAAACCAGCGGCACCATCCGGCTGAGCTGGATCAGGTACACCGTGCCAAAGGCCACGGCGGCCACCATCGAGGTGCGCACACCCCAGCCATAGAACACCAGCACCACCGAAAACAGCGCCAGACCGATCAGCAGGCGACGCCCCAGATGCCCCCCTTCATACAGGTACAGGGACAGGCCGGCGCACACCACGATCAGGTAGGACGTTGTATGCAGGGATGCAAAATACACCGGCCAGAACACCTCGCCCCCGCGGTTCAGGGACGGCGGCAGCAAGACCAGCCCGCCGATCACCGCCAGCCACACCAGGCCGAGGGTGACCCGCAGCAGACGCAGGAGCAGCGCAGGCTCACGCCCGAAAAGCTGCATGAGCACCACCGACATCAGCACCGGCGTGACGATCTTCAGGTATTCGAAGCTTGCCGTGGTGAAGTTGTGCCCGGTCAGCAACTCCGTGGTCACGAAAGACGCCATGCCGAGGAGCACCGCCACCAGCACCAGCGGAGCGCGCTGCAAAATCGCATCAGCGTAGGTCAGGAGACCCGAGAAAATAACCCCCAGCAAGAGCATGTCGGCCAGCCGGTTGTAGACGGAATCCCCTTCCGCATCGACCACCGGGTGGGTCAGCAGCACCGACAGTGCCAGCTTGCCCCACAAACCGATGAACAGCGCCCAGCAGAAGCCCCGCGCCACCCGCGTTTCAAAGGGACTCAGCTCGTCAGCCGCAAGGTTCATCGCCAGCGCCATGCCCATCAGAAGTCGAGGAGTACGCCGCCGATGACGGTCACGCCCGCCTCGCGCAGGCTGGCCGACAAAACGGCCAGACGCTTGTGGGCGGTCGCATGCCGGCGCGCCACCACGAGGGCGCTGCCGCAGGCGGCAGCGACCAGTTGTGCATCGGCGCCGACTTCGTCCGCCGGCGTATCCACCAGCGTCATGTCGAAATCTTCCCGGGCCGCCGCCAGCTGCGCCGCAAAGGACCGACGGGCGAGCAGCTCCTGGGGGTTCGGCGGCACGATGCCGGCCTGCAGCACCGACAGGTGGGCAAAGCGCGCATGCGGCGGAATCTGTCCGCTGTCGCTGCGCTCGGCCAGACGCGCCGCCAGCCCCCCCGCCGGACTCATGCGAAACAGGCTCTGCTGGCGCGGAAAACGCAGGTCACCATCGATCAGCAAGGTCCGCTCACCCAGCTGGGAGAAGACCACCGCCAGATTGGCCGCCAACCAGCTGCGCCCCTCGCCGCGCGACGCGCCGACAATCGCCACGGTCTTTTGCAGCGGCCTGGCCATGCGCCGCAGCACCAGTTGGCTGCGCAGCTTGCGCAGGGCTTCGACCCGGGGTGAGTCGGGCTCGAAGGCCGCCACCAGTTCCGGATCGACACCCTGATCACCGGCACGCAGCACCGGGTAATCGAACTGGCTGGCAAGGGCACCCTGCACATCGGCGCTCGTCACCAGGCCCAGCTCGACTGCCGCCTCGCCGAAGGGAATGCCGCGCTCCTGTTGGCGTGCCGCCACGCGACTGACCGCATCGGCCGGCAAGCGCCCGCTGGCAACCAGGATTTCGCCCAGGCTGGGCGCCATCGGTCGGGCTTTCTCGAAGGCCGAGACGTTCAGGCGGCCGATCGTATTCTTCATGTCCATCTCTGTTCCTTAAGCCCGCCGGGCCGCCGCCGGAAAAAAGCGCGCCAGCAGTCCGGCGGCACGCGGGCCACTGCCGATTTCCACCAGCAGCGGCGCGCCAAGGGCATCGCTCAGGTCGCCGGCCCCCCGGATGCGCCGGTCCAGCAGTTCGCGCACGATGACTACCGCCATACCGAGCAGACCGCCGATGAATACCGCCAGGCCCACATTGAGCATCAGCTTGGGACTGGCCGCCTCGGTGGGCGCAACCGCCGACGACAGCAGGGCCACATTGCCCTGGCGCGACTTGCTCTCGAGGGAGGTCTGGGTCAGGCGTGCCATCACCAGGTCATAGGCCTTCTGGGCGCTGTCCACTTCACGCTGCAGCACGCCCATTTCGTCGCGCTGCTGCTTGAGGGCCAGCACCCGCTGCTTCTGGGTTTCGAGGCGGCTCTTGATGTCGCCTTCCCGGGCCTGGTTGATGCGGCTGTTGGTGCCGACCACCGCCGCCACCTGGCCCGACTCGACGCGCAGGCGGCCGCGCAGGGATTCCACTTCGCCCTTCACGCGCTGATATTGGGGATGGTTTTCGCCGAGGTAGCCGGACAGCTCGATGAGCTTGGCTTCCTGGCGGGCCAAATCCACCTTGAGGGCCTGGATCAACGGATTGCTCGCCACTTCGTTCATGCCACCGCCCTGGCGCTGGCGCGACAACGTTTCGGTGCTCAAGCCCTGGGCTGCGGTGAACTGGGTGGAAAGCTCGGTGAGGCGGGCGGTTTCGAGGTCGAGCTTCTCGTCACCGACAAGACCGTGGGCGCTCTGGAATTCGGACAGGCGAACCTGGGCCTGTTCGAGGTTGGCACGCAGCGACTTGGTGTGCTCGTCGAACCACAGGGCCGACTGGCGGGCCGGCTCGACCTTCAGTTCGAGGTCGATCTCGGTGTAGGCGCGGGCCAGTGCGTTGGCGTAATCGGCGGCAAACTTCGGGTCTTCGGCGGTCACGGTGATCGTCAGCACATTGCTTTCGTGGGAGGGGCTGACCTTGACGCCCTTTTTCAGGCGACCGGCAATCCAGCGGTCCACATCGCCCTGCCCGCCCGACGCCTTCTGCCAGCGTTCCGTCCAGCGCGGCTGCGTCGCCACCTTGAGGGCGGCAACAGCGCGGGCCCCGACCCGGTCGCTGGCGATGATGTCGGCCTGGGTGGCCAGAAAGCCGGGCGTCGTCGCCCCACTGCCCGGATGCCCGACCAGCGGATCGGTGCCGCGCGCCTCCACCACCACATCGGCGGTGGCCGTGTACTGGCGCGGCAGGATCAGGCTGACCAGCAGGGCCAGCAGAACGACCCCACCCCACACCAGGTAAAGGCTTCGGCGACGAGCCTGCAGGACCGCCAGGAGTTGTGAGAATCCCATTTTCGTTTCCGCTCAGAACAGTGCTTCGCGCACGACAATGACATCGTCCGGTTGCACGGCGTCGTTCAGTTGGGGAGTGAGGATGCGGGTCGCCCCGTCTTCACCCCGGCGATGGATGCGGATACCCCGCTCGGTGCCCCGCGGGTTGAGACCGCCGCCCATCGAGAGCGCCTGCAGCACGGTCATCTGGCGCTCCACCCGGTAGGCGCCGGCGCGCTGCACCTCGCCATACACGTAGAACTGGGGCGCACGGTGCACATACAGGGTGTCGCCGGCCTGGATTGGCACGTCCTTCTCCGGCGTCCAGCTCACAAAAAGTTCGGTCACGTCGATCTCGGCGCGTACCCGGCGACCGTTGCGCATGCCGGTCAGAATCACCTTGTCGCCGGCCTGCGGGCTACCGCCGCCGGCCAGGGCCAGCGCGTCGGTCACCTTCATGGTGGTGCTTTCGAGCGGATAGCGGCCCGGGCGAGCCACCTGGCCAAGCACCGAAACCTGGGCGCCACGCACCTGCTGCAGCACCAGCGTGACTTGCGGCTGAAGCACGAAGCCCCCCTTGCGCAAGCCCTCGGCAATAGCCTGCTCGGCAGCCGCCACCGACAGTCCGCCGATATGCACGCTGCCGACCAGCGGATAGCTGATGACGCCGGTTTCCGACACCCGCGTTTCGAGGCTCAGGTCCGGGTTCTGGAAAACCGAAATTTTCACCCCGTCACCCGGCCCGAGGCGGTATTCCTGCGCCGCCGGCTCGCTGGCGCGCAGCACTGCCGGCGCCAGCACAAGGGCCAACACCACGGCCGCCAGCACCCGGCCCAACCAGGCTTTCCTTCCGATCCAGCATTCCCTCAAAACAGCCACTGAAGACTCCCTGCCAATGTCCAATAGTTGAAACTCAAGCCAGCCTCGGTCGAATCCCGGTTCTCTCGCGTCAGGCTTGTCACCCAACGGGTATGTGCGGCCACCTGCCAGGTGGCGGCCACCGAAGTGAACAATCCCTGGTCCTTCCGCCGGGAAGCCAGCTGCGCACCAAAACCCGGATCGCCCCGATACTCGGCATCACGCCATTCCATACGTCCCTCGACGCGCAGCTTCGGCGAGTAATCCCACACCAGGCCGCCGCCCAGGCGCCTGGTCGCCACGTAGCTCGACACAAAATCCTGGGCCGGCTCCACGTCGTAGCGCAGCGTGCCGCTCAACTGCGTGCGCGGCGTAAGCTGCCACTCCAGCCCCAGCAAAGCGTTACGCCCGGAAAAATCATTCTGCGGATAACGCCCGTAACTGCGGCTGATCGTCCCCATCCGCAGCAGGCTGCGTGTGCCACTGCGCAGCGGCAGCGAAGCCTCCACAAAAACCTCTTCCTGCTCGAAACGCTTCTCGGCCAGCGAACCGGCCTCGGTCGGCAGGTTGGGGTATTGGCCGCGGGCCCGCCGGCGGGTGATCGCCACCACCGCGCCCGAGTCCGGCACGTAACGCAAAACCGTATCCACGCCGGCAAAGTCGATCTCGTTGCTCGGCCGCGTGCCATCCGGATAGCGCCGCTTGCCCTGCGCCGCCTGCACGCCCACTTCCCAGCCCGGTGCCACACGGTAAAACGCACTGCCGGTGTTCTGGCGCGTCACCCCGAGGCTGCGCTGGCGGCTGCGGTAGTAGGCAAAGTCATCCAGCGCCTCGCGGTACTCGGTACTCAACTCGCCCTTCCAGCTGGGGCCGGCCGTCCACCGCCAGCGCCCGACGGCGCTGCTGGCGTTGTGATCCAGAAAATCGAAGGCCCCATAGCGGGCCAGGCTCAGGTCGTAATCGAGCGCCAGTTGCTGTCCCGCGTAAGACTTTTCCAGCCCCACACCCACACGAGTTGTGCTGAGCCAGTCGCCCATCTGCGCCAATCCCGCCGCCGTGGCCGCTGCCGCGCCGGAAAGACGAAACACATTGCTGTCGTAGCCCACCGTCTCGCTGACCCGGAACCGGCTGCCGATCCCCTTGCCCAGCGGCAAATCGAGAGGATCGCGGCCCCGGGCTTCTGCAGCGACCTCCGCCGACGCGGCACTGAGGCCACGGCTGGGTTCGAGTTGCAGCGCATCGGGCTCATCGCTCTCAAAAACGGGGCCGGCACGCCGCGGTTCGCCGAGCAGGGTCGAAGTGCGCAGGACCGGCAGATCGCTGGCCAAAGCCGGCACGCCCGCTCCCAACAGCAACAGGACGCCACCCACACGAACGCTAAATTCGCCCAAATCGAAATCCAAAAACAGGAAGAGGACGCATCTTGAGTCAGTTTCGGGCGAAAAAAAGCCAACTCCTACTCAATTTGCAAAAACTTATCATCGACGTGTTTGAATTTGCAAAAGAGTTCACATTCCATGCGATTTTGACGAATTCACAAGACCCTTTCCCCGCCTGGCAGCGTCAATTCCGCTCTGCGCAAGCGCACCAAATGCAAACAGCCCGCACGAGGCGGGCTGTTTCATGAAACGCCGGGCTAAAGCCGGCAGGCTTGCCGGCAATCAGGCTGCAATCAAGGCTTTACGGCTCTTGGCGGACAAGGCGCGCGGTGACTTGGCCGTCCCCGTCTTGACGCTTGCCGAGGCACGTTTGGTCAAACCACTTGCCGCCCAGGCATCGTAGCCTTCCGCGTCAATCAGAATGCGGCCATCGGGCGCCTTCACCCAGACCTCCCCCTCCCGCCATACCTTGTCACGAATCTTCGCCCGGATGGCATGCTGCGTATAACCGGACTCCAGCGCGTGCTTGTCAATGGTGACGAATCGGACCATGTTCAACCTTCCGGGAAATCAGGTAATGCTCTCGACGATACCGCCTTCCACGCGCAGCGCCGCCCCCGTCGTGGCACTGGCCTGCGGTGAGGCTGCATAGACGCACAGGTTCGCCACCTCCTCCGGGCTGGCAAAGCGCCGGATCAAGGTAGACGGCCGGTTCTCCTTGAGGAACAGGGACTCCATTTCGCCCTGCGACACCCCGCGCTGCTCCGCCATCTTCGCAATGAAGGCCACTGCGCCTTCCGTGCGGGTCGGCCCCGGCAAGATCGAATTGACGGTAACTCCGGAACCCGCCAGCGCCTTCGCCAGCCCCCGCGACAGCCCTTGCAGCGCCGCCTTGCTGACACCGTAATGGACCATTTCCGCCGGGATGTTCAGCGCCGACTCGCTCGAGATGAACTGGATCCGTCCCCAGCCCCGGGCCTGCATGGACCTGGCGTAATGGCGCGACAGGCGCACCCCGCTGAGCACGTTGACCTGGAAAACCTCCTCCCAGTCCGCATCCTCGATCTCGAAGAAATCCTTGACCCCATAGATACCGAGATTGTTGATCAGAATGTCAGCCTCCGGCTCGGCGGCAATCAACGCCTGACAACCGGCAGCACCGGCGAGGTCGGCAACCACACCGCGGGCCAATGCGCCACCTTGGGTCCCCCGCAAAGTGGCCAGCGCCGCATCGACCTTGCCTTGCTCGCGACCACACACAACGACCGCAGCCCCCGCATCCGCCAGGCCGCGGGCAATCGCCAGACCGATGCCGCCGGTCGACCCGGTCACGATGGCAGTTTTGCCGGAAAGATCGATGATCATGCACAGACTCCTGTTGATTGAAGAAAATGGAAAGGCGCAGGGCACCGCCCCCAAGCATGATTATGCCGGCGCATCCATGTTCGGATGTCAGGCGTCATTCTTTCTTCCCCAATCGTAGATTTAATATGCCCGGAGCTGGATTAAATAATCCGGGTTGTAGATTAAAGGATGAATTTCGATATTAAATCCACGTCCATCGTGGATCTTTCTCCGTCCTGAATCGATTAATCATCGGCAGAGATCGAAAAATCCACGATGGACGTGGAAAATTCGATGTCTGGCGGGGATATTTGGATCGCGCAGGCTATTTAATCGACGGCGGGACGGTACCGCAGGATGCGGAATCATACCCCCCAAAACCGAAAAACCCGCAGCAGCGGGCCCTTCCGTGGCGACTATGTCAACGGCGCGAGGTGTTGTCAATGTCGCCAACGGACAGCGGAAGAGAATCCGAAATTTCCCCCATGCCCCCTCGGGGTCACTGCCAAAACGGCCAAAAGCCTTTAAGACAGTTTTGGCAGTTCGGCTCTTGGGGTACATGGGCGGAAATTTTCCCGGCTCAATGCTTGGCACTGGCAAGCGGTAGCGCCTTTCTTCCCACTGTCCGGGGCGAGCCTCCACCCACTTCGGCCAGGCAGGCCTTCGAGCTGGCGCGGGCAGCGGGCACCCAGACGCCAGAAGACAAAGCGCCGGGACGTGCCCGGCGCTCTGGTCGTGGAACAGGGGCAACCTACACCGCCCGATATGGATGCATCCCTACGAAAGTCCCGTCAAGCGGCGCGCCCGTGCGCAACCTCTACCGGCAGCGCCCCGCTTGCGTGCGCATCCAGAACGACCACTTCCACGGCGGTTCCGTCGGCGGCGTAACTGACATGGGTGTTCCAGTCTTGCGACACCTCGCGAGCAATCGGCTTGTCACTCAGGCGAATAACGAGGATGTCGTCATCGTCGTAATACGTGGTTCTCATAGCCAGGCCTACAAACTTAAGTGGCCGTTACGCGGGCGTGTGAGTCTTTAGCCAGTCTCGCAAGGCAGCATTCATACGTGTTTGCCAGCCCTTCCCCGTCGCCTTGAAGGCTTCAACTATATCGGCATCGTAGCGCACCGTAAGTGCCAACTTGGGGCTTTCAGACTTTGGGCGCCCCAGGCGCACGGCCGCACGCATGGCCGCCTCGCCTTCCTCACGGGAGACTTCATGTTCTCCGATCTTCCAGACACCTTTATCAAAAACCTCGTCGGTCAGCTCCGGAGCGTCGTCCGGGTCAATCCAGGGTTGGGCCGTAGTGGGCAAGTTCGCGTTCATTGGCTTTCCTCATGCTGATGATGCGGCGCGCCTCGCCGCGGGGTGTCCAGACCAAAACAACCATGCGGCCATCAAGCGTACCAACGGTGATAAAACGGACTTCACCGTAATTCT
>ERZ724504.256-NODE-256-length-30057-cov-4.870542_pt1 | contig 30057 bp, 26 predicted proteins | sample MGYA00376037_ERZ724504 | MGnify/ENA primary metagenome ERZ724504 (study PRJEB28724, sample SAMN07190888) | wastewater metagenome | isolation source: influent of sewage treatment plant in Hong Hong | place: USA: Christiansburg, Virginia | collected 2016-03-01 ... | reverse complement strand
ATAAGAAAACTTTTTTCGTGTTAAAAATGAGAGTTTGCGTGGTAAACAAGCAAAACAGTGAGCTGCACCATTGGTTTAAAAAACACGGCGCATTTGAAACAAAAAACTGAACATATGGGCTCAACACCCATTCAGCGGATGCAATCATCACCTCAATGAGTTCAGCATGACCCAGCTGCCATTAAAATACAAAAAAGTACTAACAGTACTTATCAGTATATCATTATTTATTCAACACTTCGTGTTTCAGTTTCTCGATCAAGGCCTGAACAGCCTGTCCACGATGACTGATGGTGTTTTTCTCAACGGCATCCAACTGTGCTGCTGTCCGCCCCAACTCAGGCAAATAAAAGTAAGGGTCATACCCAAATCCACCCTCACCATGAGGCTCTCCTATGATTTCTCCCCACCATTGCCCATCCACAATAATGGGTTGGGGATCATCTGCATGTCGCACACACACCAACACGCAATAATAATACGCCCGTTTATCGTTTTGACCTGCCAATGCAGCCACCAACTTAAGGTTGTTTCTGGTGTCTTTCGGGATGCTCAAATCGCCTTCATGACCCGCGTATCGCGCTGAAAACACCCCAGGCTTGCCGCCCAGCGCAGGCACGCACACACCTGAGTCGTCTGCCAGTGCAGGCAACCCTGTTTCACGTGCTGCATGACGGGCTTTGTGCAAAGCATTTTCCACAAAAGTAAAGAAGGGCTCGTCACATTCGGGCACGTTGAACTCGTTCTGCGACACCACATGCACATCCAATTGCTTTAACAAACGATTGAATTCGGATAATTTACCCGCATTATTTGAAGCCAATACCAACTGAGACATACCACTCCTTAAAGCAATTAACTATTTTTTTTCAGTGTTGGTGTATTTTTTAAATCAAACACCAAACGGGTGCTTTTGAGATAGCGAAATTGTTTTTTGAACCAAACAACAAACCCACGTTCAGGTTCAATGACAAAATCATGTTTAAGATACAAGCCCTTGGCCTTTTCCGTCATGTCGGGCACATCCACCAGCACACGCTCATAATTATTGTCTCGCGCATACTTCAACACCTCTTGCAACAAACCACGCCCAACCCCTTGTCCACGACATTGGGGATCATTGGCAATGCCATCCAACAACAACTCATCGTATTGGATATGGCGGTGATAAAACAGCAAAATCAACGTGGCCCACAACCCACTCCAAAACCCCAACACTTGATACAGCACGCGAAACGTGGCCTTCTCGACCAATGTGCCATACGCATTTTGAAACCCCGCCACGCCAAGCAAATGCTCACCTGAATAAGCCGCAATACAAAACCGCGGATTTAACAAGCGGTGCACCACTTCACGGCGCTTTTCGTGATGACGGATCGCCAACCTGAATTTCTGACCAAACGATTCATTGTACAAAATCGAGACCAATTTCGCATCACGCGCCTTATAGCCAATGGTGTATCTGATTTTCATTTCATGCTCACTGAATGCCAGCGCGCAGCGAAGCCACCGCGGCTTCTAAACGCTCTGGTGTGGCCACTTCTGGCGCTATGGGTGCACCCACCACCACTTGTATTTTTGAAAACAAACCACGGGCAAAAGGACGACTCATGGCTGCACCATATTTTCTTGAAAAGAAAGACCCCCACAACCCCTGCAAGGCACATGGGATGACGGGTGCCGCGTGTAAAGACAAAATTTTACTGATGCCCGCACGAAAAGAGCCCATTTCACCATCTGTCGTCAATCGCCCCTCAGGGAAAATACACACCAATTGCCCATCCTCCAACTCATGCGCCACTTGCAAAAAGGCAGCTTCCAATAAAAAAGCATCGTCTTTTGCACTTGCAATCGGAATCGCATCCAGTTTTTTAAACAACCAAGACAGGACTGGCATTTTGAAAATCTGTGAATCCATCACAAAACGAATCGGGCGCGGACTGGCAGCCATCAAAAACAAAGCATCCACAAATGACACATGGTTGGCCACCATAATCGCCGCACCACTGGCTGGAATCAATTGCCGATTCACAAACGTCACGCGATACAACAAATGCGTCAAGACCCACGCCAAAAAACGCAACAAAAATGCGGGCACAAGACGGAAAATATACACCGCCACCAACACATTCAACAACGCAGTGATGCCGATGATCTGTGCCACATTCGAGCCCAACTGTGTCAATACAAGCGCCATCACGCTTGCCACAATCATAAACAACGCATTGATGATGTTGTTCGCCGCGACAATGCGTGCACGATGTGTTGGCTGTGCATATGTTTGAATCATCGCATACAACGGCACACTGTACAGCCCCGAAAACAATGACAACAAAAATAAATCCAGCAACAAGCGCATGCTGCCAGCATGCCCGAAGAACCCACTCACCCCCATCAATGCGCCACTGCCCACCCCAGACTGGACAAAATCATCAATGGCAAAATACAAATCAATGCCAAAAACACTCATGCCCATCGCACCAAATGGCACCAAACCAATCTCCAATTGCTGGCGAGACAGCTTCTCACACAGCACAGAACCCACACCAATCCCAATCGAAAACGTCGCCAACATCAACGTCACCACACGCTCATCCGCATGCAGCATTTCCTTCGCCAAGGGTGCAAAGTGCGTTAAAAAAATCGCTCCAAAAAACCACAGCCACGAAATACCAATCATCGCATAAAACACCGCCATGTCCTCACGCGCAAGCTTCAGGTTACGCACGGTTTCCGACAATGGATTCCAATTCATTTTTAAAGCTTGCAATGGCGGTGTACTTGGAATAAATCGACTGGCAGCATACCCCACAAGCGCCACTACCAAACACAAAAGCGCCACCACAGTCACACCCTGCTCACCATGATGCACCAACTCCCCAGCCACCAAAGAGCCAAGTAAAATCGATATGAACGTTGCCATTTCGACCAAACCATTGCCACCCACCACTTCTTTACTCGACAAATGTTGGGGTAAATACGCGTATTTTGCAGGACCAAACACCGCTGAATGAACACCCAACAAAAACACGCACAGATACAACAACCATGCTATTTTTTGCATCAGACCAAAAGCGGCAACGCTTAAAATAATGATTTCAAACATTTTAATGCTGCGCATCAAAAATGCTTTATCCAATTTATCGGCCAGTTGCCCTGCTGTCGCCGACAACAACACAAAAGGCAAGATGAACAGACCTGCAATGAGGTTACTTGCCATTGCACTCGACAAGCCGCCATATTGAGCGGCATAAAACGTGACCAACAAGGTCAATGCCGATTTGAATAAAGTGTCATTAAAAGCCCCTGACAATTGGGTCACAAAAAAAGGGAGAAATTTACGCTGGCGCAATAAAGCAAATGAAGAATTGGACATGTGCATCTCGTAAGGTCGATGTGTTGGACGATGTGCTGGGTATAAGCGTCTATGTAACGGACCGTTTGGGTCACTCATTGGGTCACTCATTGAGTCACTCGCATAGAAGCCCCCCAAAAACAACAATGAGAAAGACAACACATGTCATCGAACCATGCGCATACCCGATTATACGTGATTCTTTGGTGATATCTGAAACTTAGACAGAGACTTGAATGTTTGAAAAAATGTGCGCAAAGCATTCAATCATCCCCTTAAAATTGATTAATCGAATTGATTGATCGCATGTTTCATTTTTGAACTGATCTTGAGTTCAACTTGAATGGCATCCAATGTCTTGCATAAAAAAAACGGGCTCAGCCCGTTTTTTATCATTTATATTTTGAGTCACTTAAAGCACTTGAATTTCACTTGATGAATAAGACTGAACATCACATCAATTTTCAGCAGGCCAATCACGGATGTACGCTTTAAGCATTTTATTTTCGAGCTGCTGTGCATTCAACATGGTTTTTGCCACATCATAAAAAGAAATCACACCCATCAACACATGGCTGTCAATGATGGGGACATAACGCGCATGACGATCCAACATCGCTTGACGTGTGTCGTGTACATCCGTTTCTGAAGTCAATACCAAAGGTGAGCGCTCCATGACCTGCCCAACGGTCGTCCCCGTAATTGTGCCTCGGGTAAAGCTCAACGATGCAATGATCTCACGAAAAGTCAACATGCCGACCAAAACGCCGCCTTCGAGCACAACCAGTGAACCCAAATCTTTTTCTGCCATCAAATCCACAGCCACTTGCAAATCGGTACTTGGATTGGCGGTGAAAAGCGTAAAGTTTTTTGTTTTTAAAATATCAGCAATTTTCATGGTCATCTCCAACAACATATATAAAAGTACGCGAAAGCTTCGCGCGATTGATTAAACGCATTGTAACCATAAGAGCTGCATTTGTGCACCTTTTTTATCTTTTTTCAAACAATTCCGACAGATAAACGCGATGGTAAGCAGAGCGGTGCAGATCGGTCAATCGACTCGCCCAAGGCAGACCCGCCTGCTGTGCTTTTGCTGAAAAGTATTGCGAGTCGAAGACAAACACATCGTACAAGTTGGCCAAAGTGACCTCTCCCGTGTCACAGATTAAAGCCCAACCCGTCCCATCGTCAGTGCGACGAACTTTACCCACCCACCCGTGCTCTTGCAGTGTTTGCATGATGCTGGACAAATCTTCACTGTTCAACTTGAGTTGGGTTTGTAATGACTCCCAACTGACCATACGGGCTGGTGAATGTTGTGCCTGATACAGAATGTACAAAACCATTAACGCCTCAGGCAAATCATCGCCTACACGAGGCTCTTTGCGCCAACGCTCATATTTTAAAATCGGCAAACTGGCGGTCAATGATGCCCCAAGCAGGACAATCCACCAAAACACATACAGCCATAGAAACAAGGCAGGTAAAATACTGAATGCGCTGTACACGATCGCGTACACCTGAAATTGTCGAAACACCAATGAAAAACTCTGGGTCAGTCCCGTAAACAGAAGCGCAGCAACCGAACCCCCAATTAAAGCGTCATGCCATTTGACTTTGCGATTCGGCACAAACATGTATAAAGCAGAGAAACCAAGCAAAACCGATATAAAAGGGACAACGAAATCCAATGCTTCAATCATCATGATGGGCGAAGATTTCAGCGTGTCCACCATATAACGGTTAAACAGCAGAATCAAACCAAACAAAATCGGCCCGACCGTCAACACAGCCCAATACACCAATATATTTTTACGCAGTAAACCCCGTCGTTTGACCTGCCAAATGTCGTTGAAGACCCGATCGACAGTGCCCATCGTCATCAACGATGTGAACACCAACGAGACACCGCCCGCCATAGACAGACGTGAACTTTGATCTGCAAACTGAGTGATTTGTTTCATGACCACTTTACTCATTCGATCTGGCATGAGGTTATCCAACATGTACTGTTGAATTTCTTTTTGAAAGCGGTCAAACACAGGAAAAGCCGTCAAAATAGCCAGCATCACCACCAGCAAGGGCACCAGAGACAGCACGGAGGTGAAACTCAAACTGCCGGCCACTTGATTCAGGCGATGAGCACCCATTCGACCAAGCAAAAAACGCACCACAGCGCGCATCCGTTGCCCAAGGTCTGTTAAATTTTTTAATTGCATACTTTTCATCGTGAGTCATCCAAATACAAGCAGCAATCAGTCGCCACCAACGACTGGTTGCTGGCTGCTTTTTCTTTTATTTTTTAGAGTTCTTAAGGAAACACAAAAAAGTGAACATTGCTTTTCCGTACTTTCATTTTCCGCAACTTCAATTAACTTTCATCAGAAGTTTATCAATAAAAATTTAAATAAAATCAATAAATTACAATAATTTTTAAGCTTTACTTCATTAAACCATTGATTGAAGAAAATCGCTTTTCATATTATTTAATGGTTATTCGGCTGCACTGGATGAGGTTTTCCTGCAATGGTCACATCAACACCTCACAAAGACAATCCATACGAGATCCGTGCAACGGGTGCATGCAACCCCCATTGTGGGGAATCTCTCTATATAATACCGACATTGTAATCAAATTAGCGAATCGCCTGTTGTGCGACGCAACATTCTCTCCATGAACACACCTTATATCCTTGTTTTATTTTATTCTCGTCACGGACACACCCAGCGTTTGGCTGAATTCATCGCCCAAGGCATCGAGTCTGTTCGCGGTGTTGAAGCACGTTTGCGCACCGTACCCGCGGTGGCCGTACCCGCGGTGGCCGTACAAACGGAGGTCAGCCTGCCACCTGTACCTTTGGATGGTGCTCCATATGCCAGCATGGATGATTTAAAACATTGCATTGGTCTCGCCTTGGGTTCGCCGACACGTTTTGGCAATATGGCTGCGCCCATGAAACATTTCATCGATGGCACCAGTGGCTTGTGGATCAGTGGAGAACTGATTGGCAAACCTGCTTCCGTATTCACGAGCACAGGCTCTTTACACGGCGGTCAAGAAACGACGTTGCTGTCCATGATTGTGCCGCTCATGCATCACGGCATGATTTGGGTGGGCTCACCGTACAGCAGCCCCGAACTGATGCGCACCACCTCGGGTGGCACGCCTTACGGGGTCACACATGTTGCAGGGGCAAACAGCGATCGAGCCATTGATGACACTGAAAAACAACTGGCCATTGCCGCGGGTCGGCATTTGGCTAAAATTGCCCTCAAACTGCTTTAAAATATTTGTGAATGATTTGTAACCAAAATCCTTCATCTCACCTTAACCTTAAACAAGCGCACAGTAGATTTGACTCTGCGATGATCCACCAATTGAATGCATCAATGACCCCCACACCCACACGACACAACCAGCTTGCGCTCAACGCATTGGCGCGAAAGACCACTTACCTCAGCATTGCCTTATTTGTATTGTGCGTGGTGTGGGAGACCATTGGGGCACCATTGAAGCATGGTGCAGGTTACTGGATGGCTCTAAAAGGCTTCTTATTTCTACCCTTGCTGCCCAAACTGTGGCGTGGTGAGCGGTATGCGTATCAAGTGTTCAGCCTCTTGAGTCTGCTGTATGTGTTGGAAGGTGTGTTGCGCACCTATTCCGATGCAACGCCCTCAAAATACTTCGCCATTGCGGAATTGCTGATATCGACTTTTATTTTCATTTGGGTCAATCAGTTCGCCTACCGAACGAAAGCCCCCAAACCACCAAAAGAGAAAAAGACACGAAAAATGAGTGGTCTATTGTATGTGGCGATGATTATATTTGCGATTAACTTGACGTTGCCAAGCGCCGACAGCCCATGGATCGGCACTGAAGATCAAGGCTATATTCAATTTAAAACTGCACTTCAATGGATTACCATCGGTTTGGTTGTGCCTTATGTGCTCATCATTGGTTTCTATCGCTTGCGCAGCGGACGCAATCACTCAAAAAACAACCACACTGAACATACAACCCCTTTAGACACCGATCGCCTCCAATGAGCTTGAATTCGCACAAAGACAGCTTCATTCACGACCTGACCCTTATTGTGGGCGTGGCGCATGTGCGGACAGGTGAGTCGGCACAGGCATTTCACACGGATGAACGCAACCGCTACCATCAAGCACCGCTGGCGGTTGTGCTGCCCCAATCAACCGAGGAAGTGGTGCAACTGGTTCAACTCTGCGCCGCTCAACAGCCGCCCATTGTGATGATTCCTCAAGGGGGCAACACAGGCGTGGTCGGCGGTTGCGCGGTACTGCCTGAGCGCGACAGTATTTTACTCAACCTATCACGATTGAATCAGATCATCGCCATTGATCCTGCCAATCGCACCCTGATCGCACAAGCGGGTATGACGTTGGAAGCGGTGCAACAAGCGGCCAGTGCACACGGGCTGATTTTCCCACTGACTCTGGCCTCACAAAATGCAGCCACCATTGGCGGCAATCTGGCAACCAATGCAGGCGGTACACAAGTGTTGTGCTATGGCACCATGCGTGATTTGTGTTTGGGGCTGGAGGTCGTGCTGCCGAGCGGCGAGATTTGGCAAAACCTCAATACCTTACGCAAAAACAACACGGGTTATGACCTTAAACACTTGTTCATCGGTGCTGAAGGCACATTGGGCTTGATCACGGCAGCGGTGCTCAAGCTTTTTCCTGCACCCAAAGAAACACAAGTCGCCTTAATTGCAGCCGCTGATCTCACAGGCATCGTCAGGAGTTTTGATGTCTTGCAACGTCAATTCGACTCACAACTTACCGCTTTTGAATACATCACACCAGCGGCATTGAAATTGGTGTGCACTCAGTTTGGCTGGGATTTGCCATTTCCTGACGAACGCAGCCACGTCGCACTCATCGAAATTTCCAGCGCGACGCCACATGCGCAGTTAGAAACAGCGTTGCAAACGCAGCTCAGCCTGCTCATTGAAGACGCCACCCTCACCAATGCCCTACTCGCGCAGAACCTCAGCCAAGCCGCACATTTTTGGCAGCTGCGTGAAAACATTTCAGCTGCGCAAAAACGTGTTGGCCCAAACATCAAGCATGACATCAGCGTCCCAATTTCAAGCATCAATGACTTTGTAAACAGCACGTATGCTGCACTCGAGCTGGCCTATCCGAGCATCGAACCCATTGTTTTTGGACACATCGGTGATGGCAACTTGCACTTCAACGTCTCAAGAGGGCATGCATTTTCAAATGCAGAAACGCTCATGGCGCATGAGTCCAGCATCAATGAAATCGTTTACAAACAAGTGGCTCGCTTCAATGGCAGCCTCAGTGCTGAACATGGCATTGGCTTACTCAAACGTGATTTGATGCCAAGCATCAAATCCCCTGTTGAGTTGATGCTCATGCAACAGATCAAACACACACTGGATCCACAGAACATCATGAATCCAAACAAAGTCATTCCAAGCGCCTTCCCCTCTATTGAAGTGTAAACGACTCCATTGACCACATCATCGACTAAAGTGGTTACGTATGGTTACATAAAAAACATGTTTTTCTTCCTGTCGGTCGTTATTTTAAATTAATATAACGCATGCGCGCATTCACATGTCTGTGTGCATTTTTTTGACATTAAGGAGAGCAGCATGAGCGGTTGGTACGAACTATCCAAAAGCAGCAACGATCAATTTAAATTCACCTTAAAAGCAGGCAACGGCGAAGCCATTTTATCGAGTGAACAATACACCACACGCGCTGCCGCTGAAAATGGCATCGAATCGGTGCAAAAAAACAGTGTATTGGCTGAACGTTTCAGCAAAGAAACTGCTAAGAATGGCAAAGAATACTTCAACCTCAAAGCTGGCAACCACCAAATCATCGGCACCAGCCAAATGTACGCTTCAGCCGCTTCTCGTGACAACGGCATCGAATCCGTGATGAAAAATGGCTCAAGCGACACCATCAAAGATTTGACCGCTTGATCAATTACAATTGATTAAGTTTGCTTGAAACCCCAAAAAAAACCACATGAAAACATGTGGTTTTTTTGGGGTCGTTGCCTCATAAAGATTAATCCATGAATCCGATGCCATCCAGTGTCAGACCTCAGCGGAAGATCTCAGCGAAAAATTTTAACCCACTCAAATGCCATTGATCAAATGCCATTAATTAAACATAAATTGAACATAAAAACCACTTAACCCGACACTGAAAACAAAAAGGCTACGCGGCACGCCCATTGACAACAGCATGGACGCTTTTTAATCAATGCTGAAACTTCAGAACCACTTTTTGATAACCAGGGATGCTGTATGTGTAGCTTCCCAAATAAGTGGCCGCTTTATGCCCAACAACAAATCCCACCACCCCTTCAAACTGCCCCACTTTGGCCACCTGCTTCACAGTGGACTTCGGCACAAAGTACTGTTGTTGTATGGTGCACATCCACTTCATGCCTGTGAATTGAATTTTAGTGTATGCGGGTCCTGTCACTGTAATCATATTGCCTGACCCATCCTCTTCAAAAGTGGGGCCAGCGACCGTAGAAACCGTGTAACTTCCCAACAAGTTCCCTTTGATCGTGAACACCACATACTCATACATGCCTATGTGGGTATTTTTTGCACTGCGTATTGAATTATTAATGTGACAATAGGCGGATGCTGTGGTCGAAACCGACCATAAAACACCTGCCGCGATTAAAGTCATTTTTTTCATGGCACACCTCCAAAAAGGATTTAAGGAAGTTCAAGCTGTGGGGCAGCTGCTGTTTTTGTATTGATTGTATTGAATTGATTAGGTGAGTGAGCGCAATGCTAGGCTCTGCTTGCCATGCGTTGCATGACTGTTCGTGCATAACCACAAATCGGAACGGCTTTCAAATGTTGGCTTTGTGCAAAGTCGAGCGCAGCCCGCACAATATGTTGTCCTACGCTTTGACCTCGAAATGCTGGATTCACATAAACATAATCCAAAAAATAATGCACGCTGTCCACATGATAATCCAAATAACCCATTTCTTGACCATGCTCATTTTCCAATGCAAAACGGGTGGAAGAATGATCGATGGTTGTGTAATGGTTCATGGCAGAGCACCTTTTCACTCGGTTTTGGATTGAATCGAGTATAGCAGGAATCGAATCCTGTCCATTTATTTTTTTCTCAGCCCATATATGCATCGTAAAAACCGAATCCAAGACGCACCCAAAAGGCTTCGCTTCTTTATAGCGCATCCGTTATGCGATAGAATCACAGCTGCTTCGTTATCCGATTTCATTTTAATATCCTCACCCTCACATTCTTTTAGGTCAACACCCATGAGCACCCCTTTACATTTGGCTCCCTTTGCCCCTGCGGCATTCATTGCTCGTCGCACACACTTAATGGACAGCATGAGGGCATTGGGTGGCGGTGTTGCCATCATTCCCACAGCCCCTGAAGTGGTGCGCAACCGTGACGCACATTATGATTTTCGGCCTGACAGCTATTTTTATTATTTAACGGGTTTCTCTGAACCTGAGGCGGTGTTGGTGCTGATTGCCACTGAACACACGCAGCGATCCATTTTATTTTGCCGTGAAAAAAACACAGAGCGTGAAATTTGGGACGGCTATCGTTACGGTCCAGAAGCAGCACAAAAAACGTTTGCATTGGATGAGGCCTTGCCTTTTGATGCACTGAAACAGCATTTACCGACTTTACTTGCCCATCAAACCCAAATTTTTTCCCCTTTATTGGACAACGCCACGTGGGATGCGACTTTACGCGAAGCCCTGAACAGTGCGCGTTCGGCAACACGCAGCGGCGCGAGTGCACCACGCGTTGTACACGATGTCTATGCACTATTGGATGAACAACGTTTATTTAAAGATGCGCAAGAACTCGAGTGGATGCGTGCTGCAGGCCGCATTTCTGCCAAAGGCCATGTGCGTGCGATGCAAACGTGTCGTTCAGGTCAACGTGAGACCGATTTAGAAGCAGAAATTCTGTACAGTTTTGCCAAAGAGGGTGCACAGCATGTCGCCTACAGCTCAATTGTTGCCGCAGGAGCAAATGCCTGTGTGCTGCATTACCGCGCAGGCTCATCATTGCTCAACGAAGGGGATTTGTGCTTGATTGATGCAGGTGCAGAATATGGTCTGTATGCAGGTGACATCACCCGCACTTTCCCTGTGAATGGCCGATTCTCACCAGCACAGCGTGCAGTGTATGAAATTGTGCTGGCAGCGCAAGAAGCCGCCATTGCCGCAACACATGTGGGTGCAAGCTTCAATGCGCCACATGAAGCGGCGACCCGCATTCTGACCGAAGGCATGTTGAACTTGGGTCTGCTGGATGCGAATCGAATCGGCTCTATCGACGATGCAATCCATTCGGGCGCGTATCGCCAGTTCTATATGCACCGCACCAGCCATTGGATCGGTTTGGATGTGCATGACTGCGGTGCATACAGCAGCGGTCAAGACGATGCGCAACAACCGATTTGGCGCACCTTACAAGAAGGCATGGTGCTGACCATTGAGCCTGGTTTGTACATTCGCCCATCAGCCGATGTGCCTGAACAGTTTTGGAACATCGGCATTCGAATTGAAGACGATGCCATCGTCACCGCCAACGGCTGTGAGCTGACCACACGCGATGTACCCGTCGCCATAGCCGACATTGAATCCCTCATGCGGCACTGACGTCCCACGGGGCATTGCCCTATGCCCCCCGTCCAGCCCCCAAAAGAGCCCCACTTTCTGATCCACATGACAAAGCATATTGACAAAAATACGGTATGCCGTAAAATCTGAACCAATTGATTCAAACATCAATGATCAATGGGTTCAAACATCACTCACGCGCCCGAGCAAAGTTGATGAACATGTAGACCCTTTCGTAGACCCTTTAACAATCAACAATCCTCATGTTAAAAAAACTGACCGCCCTCTGCATCACACTGATGCTTTTTGCATGTGCACAAACAGGCCTGCCACCTGACCAACGCCCGAGCACTTGGGCACAACCCATTTCAATGCCAGGACTGCCCAATTTATATCAAGTCTCACCCACCCTGTTTCGTTCAGCACAGCCTGATTTTGAAGGCTTGGTGATTGTGAACAACATGCAACATTTAAGCCCACAGCAAGGAACCCCGCTCAGAACTGTGCTGTCCCTGCGACCTGACCGATCGGATGAAAAAATTTACCCGTCGCGCAACGTTCACTACGAACGCATCGAAATGAACACATGGGACATCAAAGACGCGGACGTCATCAAAGCATTACGCATCATCAACACCCCAGCGATGCAACCGGTGCTGCTGCATTGCCAACATGGTGCAGATCGAACGGGGCTGATTTCCGCGATCTATCGCATCATGTACCAAGGCTGGAGCAAAGACGAAGCCATTCGTGAAATGACTTTGGGCAATTTTGGCTATCACCCCATGTGGAAAAATTTGGTTGAATACATCACCCAGCTGGATGTAGCCGATTTGCGTAAAAAGGTTGAAGCCGAAGGCCCTTACCCCGAACCAGCTTTCCCTTACTGAATTAAGACACATGCCTGTCCAATAAAAAATCCCGTGACTCATGGTCATGGGATTTTTTATTGGACTTTAAATATAAACTTAAACCAGCATCAAGCCAAAATGACCTCAATTGCACTCAGTTCTTCGGGGCTAAACGTCAAATGATGTAAGCAAGCCAATGAGTCACTCAATTGCTTGGCACTGCTTGCACCAATCAACACCGATGTCACCCGTGGGTCTTTAAGCAACCACGCCAAAGCCATTTGCGCCAAGCTTTGTTGGCGTTGCTGTGCAATCTCATTCAAAGCCTTGATTTTGGCCAACACCGCTTCCGTGATGTGCGATGTTTTGAGAAAACCATGGGCTTTCGAAGCACGCGATCCCTCAGGCACACCATTCAAGTACTGATTGGTCAGCAAGCCTTGTGCCAAAGGCGAATAGGGGATGCAGCCCACATTTTTTTCACCCAAAACGTCCAATAAGCCGTCTTCCACCCAACGATCAAACATCGAGTAACGTGGCTGGTGAATCAAACATGGCGTACCCAAATCACGCAGCATGTCAATCGCCTGAGCCGCCAATTCAGCAGGGTAATTCGACAACCCCACATACAATGCTTTACCTTGGCGCACCATCAAATCCAAGGTCGACATGGTTTCATACAGTGGTGTTTCAGGGTCGGGGCGGTGGTGATAAAAAACATCCACATAATCCAAACCCATGCGCTTTAAGCTTTGATCCAAGCTAGAGACCAAATATTTTTTTGAACCAAAATCACCATAAGGGCCTTCCCACATGGTGTAACCTGCTTTGCTGGAAATAATCAATTCATCGCGATACGGTACAAAATCGCGTTTCATCAATGCACCAAAATTTTCTTCAGCCGAACCTGGCGGCGGGCCGTAATTGTTCGCCAAATCAAAGTGCGTGACACCCAAGTCAAAAGCCGTGCGCAAGGTTTCACGGTAATGTTCAAATGTGTCCACCCCGCCAAAGTTGTGCCACAAGCCCAAAGAGATGGCGGGTAATTTTAAACCACTGTTGCCACATCGGCGGTATTGCATGGCATCGTAACGATTGGAGCTGGCCAGATAAGTCATTTGTCATCCCTTATAAAATTGTGGAAAAAAGCAGCTTCTGTTTTTTCCTTTTTTCATCAAGCGCGACGCCACTCCACCACGCCCCCCACTTTGTCTTCGATGACAATGCCCAATGCCACCAACTGCGCACGAATCGCATCTGCTGCGGCAAAATCTTTGCTGGCTTTAGCCATTTTACGTTGCTCGATCAATTGCTCAATGTGAGCCACATCATCGTCAGAACCTGCTTGTAAAAATGCATTCGGTGCCCGTTGTAAGAGACCCAAGACACCCGCCAAAGCTTTGAGCTGCATGGCCAAGGCCCGCTCTTTGTGCGTGTTGACCAAAGTCACCAAATCAAACAACTCCGCCACAGCCAAAGCCGTGTTGAAATCATCGTCCATCGCCGCTTTGAACGCAACGGCATGCGCCTCGCTCCAATCCACGTCGACCTCACCCAACTCAAAATCTTTCAGGGCATTGTACAAACGGGTCAAAGCGGCACGCGCGTCGTCCAAATGCTCATTTGAATAATTCAACGCGCTGCGATAATGGGCACGTAAAATAAAGAAGCGCACCACTTCAGCATCATATTCTTTCAGTACATCACGGATGGTGAAAAAATTACCAAGTGATTTACTCATTTTTTCATTGTCCACACGCACAAAACCATTGTGCATCCAATAATTGACAAACTGTTTTGGTGTCGAATGGTCATGGCCACAATCGGCACCACAATCAGAAGCGCCATTCATTGAGCCCTCGGATTGGGCAATTTCATTCTCATGATGAGGAAATTGCAAATCGGCACCACCCCCATGGATGTCAAAACGTTCACCCAATAAAGCACGACTCATCGCCGAGCATTCAATGTGCCAACCTGGGCGACCGACGCCCCATTTGGAATCCCACTTGGTGTCCGCAGGCTCATTCTCTTTCGCCCCCTTCCACAACACAAAATCCAACGGATCGTGCTTGTCCAAAGTGACAGCCACGCGCTCACCTGCTTGTAGCTCATCCAAACTTTTGCCCGACAATTTGCCATAGCCTGCAAACTTCCTCACGGAATAATTCACATCACCATCGGCCGCTTGATAGGCCAAGCCATTGGCTTCCAATTGATCAATGATGTCCAACATCTGCGGCACATATTCCGTCGCGCGTGGTTCATGGGTCGGGCGTTCAATGCCCAATGCATCGGCATCGTCATGCATGGCCGCGATAAAACGGTCGGTCAATGCGCGAATCGGCTCACCGTTTTCTAAAGCACGTTTGATGATTTTATCGTCGATGTCGGTGATGTTGCGCACATAAATCACCTCATAGCCCGACACCTTCAACCAACGTTGAACCATGTCAAACGCCACCATAACGCGTGCGTGCCCCAAATGACAATAGTCATACACCGTCATGCCACACACATACATGCGCACTTGGTTGGGGTTCATCGGCTTAAACACTTGCTTCAAACGGGTCAGGGTATTGTAAATGCGTAACATAGGCACCAAAAAATAACAAAAAAACCACCATGCGCCAGTAATTTTGGCAAAGATGGGTAAAATAGCACCACACTCGGCTTACACAGTTGGCTTACAGGTGGTGCGGTTAAGGTGAAAGTATAACACCGCCCTGCCCTGCCGTCTCGCCACTTCACCCCATCATGAGAAAAAACACCATGCAAATCAAGCGCTTCATGTCTGCCCTAGCCCTCAGTGCTGCTGCTCTGAGCGCACAAGCTCAAACCGCCCTCATTCAAACCAGTGAAGGCAACATCAGCCTCGAACTGAATGCCAAAGCCGCACCCGTGACCGTCAAAAACTTCGTCGCGCGTGCGCAAGAAGGCTATTATAACGGGACGATTTTTCACCGCGTAATTCGCAACTTCATGATTCAAGGCGGTGGTTTTGAAACCAATATGCAAGAAAAAGCCGATCGCCCCACCATTGTCAATGAAGCTGACAATGGTCTGAAAAATGACAAATACACCATCGCCATGGCGCGCTTACCAGAGCCTCATTCTGCTTCTGCACAATTTTTTATCAACACCAGAAGCAATGATTTTCTCAATCACACCGCAAAAACCGATCAAGGTTGGGGCTATGCGGTGTTCGGTAAAGTCACCTCAGGCTTTGATGTGGTCGACAAAATTGGCAAGGTCTACACCAAAACAGTCGGGCCTTTTGACGATGTCCCCATCAAACCGATCGTGATTCAAAAAATAAACATCAGCCAATAACTGATCAGTTCACAGCGATTCGATCAAAAACCCAAGATATTCAAGAACAGTTAATAAGCAAAAAACTCAAAAAAACGTGAATAAAAAACAATTTTGATCACATTCAGCATGTCTAGCATTTATTTTTTGGTCATGCTGAGCCGCTTTATTTCTACAATAGCAATAGACTTGATGCATTGAAGTCTGTATCTGTCAACCAACTAACGATACCGTTTTACAACGCTGCCCCATCAGTAGGGTTAAAATTCTACGCACATTAGAATTCGACACACATGAATAGCTCATTTAAATCACCCAATATTTCACATACTCACACATTGACTAACATCAAAGATCACATAAAAATCTGGTTACTGACCCAAAACATCAGCACACCGATGAAATCAAGCACCTCAGCGTTTGATTTGAATGAAGAGATTGAAGTATGGCCTCACGCGATCTCAACTGAGTCAAATACTGTCATCTATGATCACATTACTTTAAAATCAGTTTTGGCACATTATACGGGTCAAGCCATCCAGCAAATAAACACTCAAAAAACAGTGCTGGGTAAACCCTATTTAGTAGACTTTCCAAAGCTTTATTTCAGTGTCTCGCATACGAAAAATTTTAGTTGCATTGCCGTGAGCAACATTGGCGAAATAGGAATTGATATTGAAAATGAACAAAGCACATTAAAAGATCAAGATTTACCCTTTACGGCTTTATCGGCAAATGAGCAGGCTTATTGCTTGACACAACCGAATCAGCGACAGGCATTTTTTAGCATTTGGACAGCAAAAGAAGCTTTCTTGAAAGCCATCGGTTGTGGGTTAAATGCACCTTTATCCGACTTTTCAGTTCTGCCCAACGGTCAATCGTACCACTTCATTCCACATACGGCAGCTTTTGAATCGCTCCAAACACGATTTAAACACTATTTAACTGAAGATGGGGTTCATGTGACCTATTGCATATTGACTTAAATGTAAGACATCAAAACGTGGCTCCACCATCAACACGTAAATCATGCATCGTAATGTGACGGGCTTGATCAGACAATAAAAAGCACACCGCATTCGCCACATCATCCGCAACAGCAATACGTCCCAAAGGAATGCCCAATCGATGTTGCTCCAACGAACCTTGCAAAACGGCATCCTTGTGCTCTTGAGTCAACCACAATTGATGCTGCATCGGTGTGTCGGTAGAACCTGGAGAGACTACATTGCAACGAATGCCAAGCGCCGCCAACTCCAATCCCAAGCAACGGATCAAATGTGTCGATGCGGCTTTTGAAGCTGCATAGACACCCATGCCCACGCGAGGCGTGTCTGAAGCATTGGATGCCACAGTGACAATGCTGCCTTTACGTCGAGTAGACATGTATTGAGCAATTGCTTGACTCACATTAAAGACCCCTTTGACGTTGACCGAAAATGCATGGTCCCACTCTTCCTCCGTTGCATCCAATATATGATTGAGTGACAGAACCCCTGCCACATTGACCAACATTGTAATCTCACCAATCTCTCGTTCAACAACATCAATCACTTCTTGCACTTGCCCCCTGTTAGCAACATCGACTTTGAAAGCATGAACCCGAGGCACACTGGTGTAATGTTCCGCATCCACTTTTTGGTCCAGCACCACCACTTGTGCGCCATAATTCAATAATTGCTGGGCAACGGCGGCACCAATGCCTTGAGCCGCTCCCGTAACAACTGCGATTTGATTTGAAAAATCCATGAACATCCTTTAAAACTTAAATAATTTATTGAACCGATTGCTAAATCGATGATAAACGTTGCGGCACAACCAAAGGCATGTTATCTGGTGTGTACATAATATCGGCGTCGACGTCATAAAGTGTCTTGATCAACTCAGAAGTGACTGTCTCTTGTGAACTGCCAGAGCAAATGATTTGCCCCTCATGCATGGCAAAAATTTGATCTGCATAACGCACAGCCAATGCCAAATCATGCAACACCAGCAAAACGCTTTTACCCATTTGAGCCAATGCCTTGATTTGCTCTAAGACCTCAATTTGATGCCCTAAATCCAACATACTGGTTGGCTCATCCAGCAACACCAACGGCGTATCTTGCGCCAAAATCATGGCCAACCAGCAACGTTGACGTTGCCCACCAGACAACTCGTCCAAAGGTCGATTTTCAAACTCAATCACACCCAATTTCCCCATACTAGAGCGAACCACCAGATCATCCGCCTTCGACCAAGATCGAAACAAACCTTGATAAGGAAAACGACCATAACGAACCAACATGCCCACCGTCATGCCTTCAGGCGCACTGGCCGACTGAGGCAGCAATGACACTTGACGTGCCATTTGTTGATTACTCATCAACATAATATTCTGGCCATTCAATACAATTTGCCCTTCATCCACAGGCTTTAATTTTGCAATCGCTTTGAGCAACGTTGATTTGCCACAACCATTGGCACCGACAATTACCCCCACTTGCCCTGCTGCCAGCGATAAACTGGCACCCCGTACCACTTTTTTAGATTGATAACGGATATGTACGTTGTTAATTTGTAAATTACTCATTTCATTCCTAACGATCGCGCCACAACAGCCACAGCACAAACAAGCCACCCAAAATATGACACGCCACACCAGCCGGCAACTCTTGATTTGGCAAAATCAAACGTCCCAATGTATCCGCCCATAAAACCATACATGCACCCAGCAACGCGCTGCCAAAAATACTGATCCGACCATGCCCCCACAGAAAACCAATCACCACAGGTGCTGCCAAAGCAACAAAAGCCATCGGACCACATACCCCCACAGCCAGACCGCAGAGCAACATAGCCAAACACAAGCCCCATAATTGGGTGCGCTGAACGTTGAGTCCCAAAGTAGATGCAATTTGCGTATCAAGCCGCAAAAGAGCAACAGCTCGCTGACTCAACAATGCCAAAGGCAATAAAATCGCACACCCCCAAATCAATGGTGACAATTGATAAGAGCGGCTGCTCAAATAACCCATACTCCACAAATATAGAGCACTGGCATGACTGAGCTCTTGCCGAGAAAGCATTAATTCAATCGCTGCACGCAACAAAACTGAAAACCCCAGACCGACTACAATAAAACGTTGCCCATGCCACCCAACCCCTTTGGCAACCACTAAAATCACAGCCAACGTCAGCGCTGAACCTAAAACACCAATCCACCAATCCACAGCCAGCAAACTGATGCTGCTGATCAAGAAACCAACCAAAATTGCAAATGCAGCCCCCTCATTCACCCCCAACATATCTGGGCTTGCCAACTTATTATGAGACACCGCCTGCATCAAACACCCTGCAACTCCCAATGCGGCACCAGCAAAAACCGCAGCTTGCACCCGAGGCCAACGAAAAGCATACAAAAGCTCCAAGCGTGGATCTTTGACGGAATGCGTCCAAACAGACAATAACTCTGCACCAGAGATCGACACCGCACCCAACATTAAAGAAGCCAAAATACTCAAAATTAACAACAGGGCAACCGTCAAGCCTATCCAGCGCGCCCGTCCATCAGCCGTTAAACCTTTTGATTCTATTAAATCGGTTTGATGACCTAATATTGTTTCCATATGCGCCCCCATCGTGCCAAAGCCATCATTAAAGGCGCTCCCAAAAATGCCAAAACCACGCTCACAGGTGTTTCAAACGGATAAGAAACAATTTGTGCCAAAGCATCAGATGCAAGCAAAATCGCCGCCCCTAAAAATGCGGACAATACAAACTGTTTGAATAAATGCATCGGCATTAAAGAACGTGCAATGAAAGGTGCCAATACACCCAAAAAAGCAATTGGCCCTGTCAATGCAACAGCTCCACCGCTCAAGACCGATACCACAACAACCAATAAAAAACGGGTTAATGCGGGTCTTTGCCCTAAAGAATGCGCCAAATCATCACTCAACATCAAAATAGACAACGGTTTGATCAATATAAAAGCCAGCAATATTGCAAGCAACAATATCGGTGCACTGATCAATAAAGCGGTGCGGTCTAAAGCGGCCAAAGAACCCAATTGCCAAAATCTAAACTGATCCAAACCCGATGGTTGACTGAGCAATAAGGCGGCGGTTAAACCATGAAAAGTTGCAGATAAAGCGACCCCAGCCAAAATCAGCCGCAAGGGACTGTCCACACGACGTGCACTTTTCGCTGCCAACAAAACCAGAAGACAGGACAAAAAAGCCCCCAAGCCCGCGAAAGCAGAAAATCCCAAACGTGAATCCACACCGCCAACAACAATTGCCAATACAACCAATAAAGCAGCACCCGCTTGTATGCCCAACAAACCTGGTTCAGCCAATGGATTGCGAGTTAACGTTTGCATCAAAGAGCCTGCGACAGCCAATGCACAGCCCACAATCACGGCAGCCAACAATCTGAGCCAGATGCTGTTTTGCTCCTTCTGAACAATTGGGTTAAGCGTTGTCGACGACTGATGACTCAGCATATTCATATGTTTTTGTACGTCAGCCAAAACTGCCATTGCCGCCATCGGGCCACCCACCCCCGTCCACAATGCGCCATCAACCACCGCAAAATGATTTTTTTGAACGGCGTTTAATTGTCGAAACTCTGGATGGGTCATGCTCGTCTGCATCAATTCACTCGCTTGCCCATTTGGGTTAAGCACACCGAGGAATAACCAATCCGCATCGATTTGTGTCAGGGCATCCATATTGACAGGCAATGAGTGCGCCGCGCCTGCCTGCTGTTGACTCAGCGGTCGGCTCAAACCCGCATCACGTAAAACCAAACTGGCGAAAGAATCATTGAGCATATAGGCTGGGCCTTGGGCACTCCAGCGCACAATACTGACACGATTGGCATCCTGCGCCACAATGTGCTCTATTTGTGAAGCTTGAGCATGGTATCGATTCATGAATGCTTTGGCTGCCACCTCTCGATCCAACACTTGCGCAATGCGTTTAAAAGCATCCGCCCAAGGCTCTCCTGGTCGGAATGTCACCACTGTTGGTGCAATTTTCTTCAATTGAGCCAATAAATTGGCATCCAAAATACCGCCCGCCAAAATTAAATCGGGCTGATAGGCCACCACCTTATCCAATACAGGTGATGCAAAACCACCGATCAACGGAATTTGCGCTGCCTGTGCATTTAAATAGGCAGGAATTGATGCTTGACCGCGCCCAGCAGTTGTTGCTAAAACGGGATAATGGAGTGCAACCATCGCATCCAAATCAAGCTCAGACAAGGCCACAACACGTTGCGGCTGATCTGGAATGCTCATACTTTGATTCGACGCATCAATGATCAGCCGTGCCTCGACACTCTGGCACAAAAACAAAGCAGTAAAACCAGCTAAAAACCACCAACAATATTTAAGACTGATCATGCTTCTAACTCATCCATAATGCGATGACGCTCTTGGTGATACTCTTCTTCGGTTTGCTCGTCTTTCCAATACGGCACGGCATACATCATGTCGCGTGAAATATTTTTATCCATACGCAGATAATCACGAATCAAAACCACTTGCGCGCTTTCTCCTGCAATCGTGACGGATGCTTGCCCTTCCAGCCAAGGCATGTTTTGAATGGCTTGCAACAGCAATTGACTTCTCCCGGCAGGACTGTGTTTGCGGTTGAGCCATGAAATATGCATGTGGGTCGGATGTGGTAAGGACTGGTGTTCCAACAAATTATCCACCTCGATAAACGTATAACCACGTGCATCTTTGGGCAGTTGAGACAACACCGCACGGATCGCTGCCAATGCGCTTAAATCCCCAGCCAGAACAAACCAATCCGCGTTTGCCTGAAATAAATCAGGGCCACCCGGCCCAGCCAGGCCAATGCTGCTGCCCACTTCAGCATGATGTGCCCATTTAGAAGCAGGTCCATTATCTCCATGCATGACAAAATCGACAGACAATAAATTCAATACAGGGTCGAATGCAGCAACCGTATAAGTTCTTAAAATGGGTTTTAAATGCGGTTCTGGCCAAACTATTTTATCGCCATTCAAAGTCGGCAAAACGGGATCCGACTGGTGTGCTTGTGGCAACATCAGTTTGATATGTGCACCCAGACAATTGATGGGAAAGTCATGTAATGACTCACCCGTCAATACGATGCGTCGCAAATGTGGTGATAAATCTTGTATTTTTACCACCCGAAGCAATCGAGGTGGTGTTCTTTTAACTGTACTCATAAACGTCCTTAACCCAATCATCGTTTTGCAATCAATGGGATTCAAAATTGATCAGGATTTTCCTGAAAAATTTGCTATCTAAACAACGAAAAAATTAGGTTGTTTAATGTCACGCTGTTTCCTTCATATATTGCGACAGTACCTGACCGATATGTGCCAAGGGCAATGGCCGACACATGCCTGAGTGTGTGCTGTCAATATCCACACAATGAATTTGCCCCTTGACATAAGGCTGCCAACGCTCAAAAGAGTGGACATATGCGGTCGCGATTTGCGCGGCTCTAAAATACAAAACATCGCCCAGATAAAGCTCGTGTTTCAGCTGACGATAAGCCAGCATGTGTTGCCAAGCCACAAAACCTAAATGTTCGCTGTGTTCATCGTTGAGTTGAGCAAACGGACCGCTGCTGTCACGAACACGCTGCTTGACGGCCTCCAAAGACAAACGCTCACCATTGTGGTCGTAGGCCGTATCTCCCGTCACATCCAATAAAGCCTCCCATGCCTCCATCAAGGTGGGTTCGGGCAAGCCCTCCCACACATCGCTGGGATAGGCATCCATCATGGCCAGTAGTGCAACCTTTTCACCTGATCTTTGCAGCTTCACAGCCAATGCATGTGCCAATCCACCGCCCGATGACCAGCCGATTAAATGGTAGGGTCCTACTGGCTGCACCCGACGAATGGCATCCACATAGACAGCCAGATAATCCGCAATCGATGCCATATGCGTGAGTGAGGCTGAAATATCCATAAAGGGACTTTGTAAACCATAAATCGCACAATCGCTCAAATGCGCACTCAATCCCATATAACACCACGACAACCCCTCGGTCGGATGAATACAAAACAAATGCTTTTGACCTTCAGGCTGCAAAGCCAATAACGGTGCAAACGGATCAAGCTGACCTTCCCCTTGTGGCGGTTGATGACCAGAGCTTTCATCCAACGCCACAGCCAATTGCCTTACGGTCGGCAAGCGAAATAAAACCGCCATTGAAATGTCTTGTTGCAAGGTACTGCGCAGACGATTGGCGATTTGTATCGCCTGCAAAGACTTTCCACCCAGCGCAAAAAAATTTTGATCAAGATCCGATATGGTTTGACCCAACACCTCTTGCCAAATCTGCAACACGGCATTCTGAATCGACTCAAGTCTTGAGTGAGCCACCTGAGTCGGCTTCATATTTTGAAAAGAGACATCCAATTGCTGACGCAATGCCTTTCGATCCACCTTGTTATTTGCATTGCGAGGTAAATGCGTCAACTCGTTAAACACCGTCGGAATCGCATAACTCGGCAATATTGAACTCAGATGCTGGGTTAATGTTTGATGATATTCAGATCTACATCCTTCAACAGCCAGATCATTTAGATGCAGCACATAAAAAGCCACCAATTGCTTGAGCCCAACAGCAGAGGTGTAGCCTAAAACGACCGCTTCTTTGATGTCTGGATGGGTTAATAATGCGTTTTCAACTTCATTGACGTCGATTCGATAACCGCTGATTTTAAACTCATCATCCAAGCGTCCCAGATAGTACAAAATGCTGTCCTCGTCCATGCGCACACGATCGCCTGTGCGATAAGCACGCATACTGCCATTATGGTGTGCATCAACAGTCAAATCGATAAACCGTCGAGCGGTGACCTCTTCACGCTGCCAATACCCCATCGCCACTGTCGGCCCGCTGATGCACAACTCCCCTGCTTCATGACGCGCTACCGCATGTAACTGCTCATTCACCACAACTGCAGTCAATCCCGTCAAAGGCCGACCGATTGGTATGGCATACGCTTCGTTTTGACCTGAATCCGCATGAATCGGCCTGCTTAAATCTGCCAGCGTACAAATCACCGTAGTCTCTGTCGGCCCATAGCTGTTGAGTAGTTGAATTTTTCCTTGGGTACAGTGATGCCAACGCTTGAGATGCTCGGCCAATACCGCTTCGCCCCCCAAAATCACCAAACGCAATTGAGTGCGCTCTAAATCGCTTGGCTTCAGACCATAGACCCATTCATGCCAAAATGCGGTGGGTAAATCGATTACGCTGATGTCATAGTCAATGCAGGCACGCAATAAGCCATCCATCGAATCGATCACCTGCTCATTACGCAGCACCAAAGTCGCCCCCATCGACAAACTGACAAAAATCTCCTCAATGCTCGCATCAAAGTGCAAAGGTGCAAATTGCAACACCTGATCATTTGGAGTGATTTTATAGTGTTGATTGGCCGCTTGAACAAAATAAGCCAAGGCGGAATGGGCAACCATAACGCCATTGGGCTTACCGGTAGAACCAGAGGTATAAATCATGTAAGCTGGCATCTTTTCTGCTTCAAACACCGCAGGAAAACGCTGCTTAGCAGCATCAGTGACTCTGATTGACTGAGTGCTCAAAACATCCAAATACAAAACCGGCACATCAGGAGGCACTTCTAAAGCCATTTGTGAATCGGTCAAAATGCCATCCACTTGGGCATCTTCTAAAATGTGCAACAAACGCAACTTCGGCGTGGTCGGATCCAATGGAATGTAGCATGCGCCAAGCCAAAGCAAAGCGTAAATCGCCACAATGGTATTGACCTGACGCGGTGCAACCAGCATCACTTTACTGCCGCAGGTCACACCATTTTGCTTGAGTTGAGCCGCCAGATTTTGTACACGGTGCAATAATGTGTCGTAACGAAGCTGATGACCATCCATATCCATCAGTGCAATGTGTTGGGGTCGTAGAATGGCCTGCTCAATCAAGTTTTGCATGACATGTGCATGAGGAACGACCAACTCATCTGATGAACTGTAGGACAAGGCCATCGCTTGCTGATTATTTTTGGCTTGCCTCAATGGCTCAAACGTTGCCGCAGTAAAGCCGCTGAGCACCAAACCACCCAGCCATTGATGAAAATCTTGAGTCTGCTCATCTAAAGTGCCCGCGCAGTTGGCTGAGCCCATTTGATGCAGTTGATAAAACCCATGCAAAGCATTGATCCAAGCATCAATCAACTGCTCGGTTTGCTCGACCGAATAAGCCGCAGGGTTACTTTGCAACTCGATGCTTAAACCCTGTTCATTCGGGATGATGTTAAAGGCCAGGTCTTCCACTGGACCCGCGGCCAATGTTTGGGTTTTAACCGTCAAATCCCCCCATTTGTCAGATCGTTCAAATGGCATCATATTGAGTACGGATGAAAACAAGCATGTTGAGCCTTGGATCTTAAAATCGTCTTTAAGCTTTTCATAGCGGTAACGTTGGTGCGGTTTCACCGAACGTAGCTGTTGTGCAACATGCTTCAACCATGTTTGCGCATCGTTTAAATATTGCATTTGCAAAACAATGGGCACAATATTCATGTACATACACGGCACCGTCAACGCCACCGAACCCAAGCGTCCCATCACGGGTAAACCAATCCTAACCTGCGGAACGGCACTGGTACGCAATTGCAATGCCGCCCAAACGGCGGTGAGCCAAGTCGGCCAATCGACACCTTGATTGTGCGCAGCCTCCTGCCATCTAAACCAGTCTTGCGCACTGATTTGCCGAATGCTGCTGTGGCAAGTGGATGAGACGGTTTGCTTGGCACACAAAGCCCCAGCATCGGGCACTTGATGTAAATCAGACAAATAAGATGACCAAAACTGACGATCACGCTCAAACGCTCGGCTTTGAGTGTAACTGCCATCCTCTTCAATCACCTCACGTAAAGTAGGTACCGTGATATTTAAAGGTTGTGGATTATTCAATAAATGCGTGTAATGTTGTGCCACTTGACGCGCCAATAACGCATATGCATAACCATCTAAAGCAATGTGATGGGTACGCAAATACCATAAATGTCGATCTGGACTTAAAGTTAAAATGGCCGTTCTAAATAAACCACCCGACAAATTCGCCGGACTAGAGGCTAAATCATTCTGCATCCATTGCTGCGCCGCCTGTTCTGGTGCAACGTGTGCCTCAAAAGACAAACGCTCAACCGCATCAACGGCCAATTTACCCTGCCCGTCAAAATGAGTCTGTGTTGCGAACTGGCACGGCAAGCCGTCGGCATCCAACGTCATACGCATGTGTAAAACCTCAGCGTGCGCGATCACCTGCCGTATCGATTGCACAAACGCTGCTTCATTCCACACACCCGTCAACTCAAGCGCCTGCGCGGTCCAATAGCTGTTATTACTTGCGTCCAGAAGTTGCCCAACCCAAATCCCCAATTGAGCCTGAGACAAAGGCAAAGATGACGATTCAGGTTTTTTTTGATTGAGCTTTAAATGCGGACTGAATTCAGCTTTTGATTCGACAACCGACTGAAATAAAATATCATTCATCATGCTTCATTTCGTTCGGGTTGCGGCACAGTTTGGGTTTGCAATAGTTCCCACCATTGATTCAGAGTGGTCTTTTGCGCCAGATCGACGAAATCCAATCGGCTGCCCGCCCGCTTCCAACGCGTGACCAGACTCATTAAACGAATAGAGTCTAAACCCGCAAAAATCAAATTATCATCCACCTGCAAATCCCCAACAGGAATTTCGATCAGCGCTGCCACCTGTGCGGTCAATTGAGTCAAACTACTGGGCAATGCATCTTTCGGTTTCAGTGCATTCAACAACTGCTCAGTACTTTGCACAATACCGCAGCAACGCGCCACATAATCCAAAGCCCCTTGATGTTGCGCGGCAGAGAAATCTGCCAGTCCATCGGCAATATAAAACACTTGCATATCCTGCATAAATGCCTCGACTGCCGTGGTCTGGCAACCGATGTGCGCATATACCCCGCAGATAATCAACTGGTCGCGTTGCTGTGCTTGCATGTCGCATGCCAATGTCGATTTGGCAAAAGCACTGTAGCGCCATTTGGTTAATACGACATCGTTCTCAGAAGGACTGAGCTCAGGGACAATATCAACCTGTTCTGGAAATGCGGTCACGCCATCGCCCCACCACTCTTGCAAGATGCCGCGCTCAAGTAAGGATTGTTGTGCGGGTTGAGCGCTGTAAACCACGGGAATACCTAAATCAGCACAAGCCGACTTGATGCGCGCAATATTGCCCAGTAATTCTGGAATGGGCGACTTTGATGCATCAAAAAAATTGACAAAGTACGACTGCATGTCATGGATCAGCAAAACGGCCCGTTTGGCATCACATTGCCAGTTCAGCTTCGCCTGAGGAATATCACTTGCGCGAGGCATTGGATAACTGAAAATTTTTGGAATACTCATGATACTCACCTTCAAGAAAATACAGAAAAAGCAAAACCTTACTTTTCCCATGGTGGGTTTTATAAATTGCGTAAGGGAAGCCTTGATACAATCTGAAAAAAAGAAAAATACTGAAAAACATGTTTGTTTGGGGTCGTATTTGAGCGAACAAACAAATCTAAATGCTTATTTGGACAGACATTGATACTGCACATCTTTAGGTCAATCCCAAAAAACAAACCCAACTTATTTCTCAAAATGTTTTAGATGCACTATCCGTGCATCTTCTGTGCTTGATCGGCCATCTGCCGTAACAATAATTTATTTATTTTTCCCACCGCCGTCTTAGGCAAGTGATCCACACATTCAACGCGGTCAGGGATTTTGTATTGCGCCAAGCCACGCTCATGTAAAAACACCTTGAGCGCCATTGACTGTATGGGCTCACGAACCACGACAAATGCACAACTACGCTCACCCAAGTATGAATCGGCGATCGCCACCAATGCTGCATCCAACACAACAGGATGGGCCAATAAATGGGCTTCGACCTCCTGTGCCGCGATTTTTTCCCCACCCCGGTTGATTTGATCTTTCGCCCGCCCTTCAACGATCAAATGACCTACTTGATTCTGACGAACCAAATCACCCGTTCTGTAAAATCCATCCTGAGTAAACGCACATTCATTGTGTTTCGCCGATTTATAATAACCACGGATGGTATAAGGGCCACGGGTCAACAAATGCCCCACTTCACCCATGGCAACCTCTTGATCCGAATCATCCACCACTCGAATTTCGTCATCAACAGAAATTGCACGCCCTTGCGTTTGACAAATCACATCTTCAGAATCATCCCACCGCGTGTAATTAACCAAACCTTCAGCCATACCAAACACTTGCTGCAATTGGCAGCCCATAATCGACTGCACAGAACGGGCCGATGCTTCATTGAATTTAGCACCACCCACTTGCAACACCTCCAAAGATTTAAGCTGCTGCTTACCCTCATGAGCGCATTGAAGCCATGACAAGGCGAGTGATGGCACCACTGCAGCCAGATTCACCCGATGTTTTTCAATCAATGGAAAAGCAACATCCGCACTGGCATATCGACTCAAAACAACACATCCACCCGCATAAAAAACACCAAGTGAGCCAGGCGAACTGAGCGAGAAATTGTGTGCCACAGGCAAAACACATAAATACACGCTGCTTTCAGCCAACCGACAAATCTGCGCGCTGGCTCGAACCGAATACAAATAATCGTCATGGGTACGCGGAATCAATTTGGGCAATCCCGTGCTGCCGCCAGACAACTGCAGCATGGCCAAATCACTGGCAGATGGCACATGAGCATTCAGTCTATTAATTAATTGATCCATATCGCAAACATCAAACCGAGCAGCAACATCACTGAGTGACGTCCATTGCGCTGGATCACCCACCACCCACACATGTTTTAAGCATAAGGTTTGTGCCTTCACCTGATGAGCCAAGTTTCGATAGTCAAAATCTGCGTCTTCTGCAATCACATAACCCACAGCCTGTGTCGATTCGACCAAGTGATTGACTTCGCTAAATCGATGCGCTGGCAATGCAAAAACAGGCCTAGCACCAATGTGAAACAAAGCAAAGCACACCGTAAAAAACTCCGCTATATTAGGCAGTTGAACCACAATGGCATCTTTGGCTCGAATGCCTTGTGCCAAGAAACCAGCCGCCAGCGCATACGACTCCCTCAACAAATCCTGATAAGACAAACTGCGTGCACCACAGATGATCGCTATATTGTTTGGCGTTTGCGTGGCGCGCTCCACCAGCATTTGCCCAATGGTTTGCCCTTGCCAATACCCCAGATTCCGATAACGTTGTGCCACACTTTCGGGCCAAGCGGTCAATTCCAATTCGTTATTCATACGCCCCCTCTATACCTTCCAAAACTTGAGTCAAACCCATAGCATCCAACATGGTGCGCATTTTGGCTTGTGTTTCACTCAACTCACGTTCGGGTTGCGAACCGCTGACCACGCCAGCCCCAGCATATACCGTTACTTTTTCGGCCGTCACTTGAGAGCAGCGAATGGTCACCGCCCACTCACCATCGCCACACTCATCCTCCCAACCGATGAGCCCTGTGAATAAATTGCGATCAAAACCTTCATGTTGCTGAATAAAAGCACGCGCAGCCGCTGAAGGGTAACCGCATACTGCTGGAGTTGGATGCAATGCTTGCGCTAAGTGCAGAGATGAGGTTGAGGCATCGCGCAAAGTACCCTCAACAACCGTCGATAAATGCCACATGGTCGGCGTTGCCAACAATGAAGGTTTGCTCGGCACGTTCAACTGAGTACAAAATGGCCTCAACACATCAGCAACCGATCGGACAACCAGCTCATGCTCATATAAATCTTTACTCTGTACACGACAAAAATAGATAACTCATTGAAATAATGTCACAATAATT
>ERZ724504.254-NODE-254-length-30221-cov-9.490950_pt1 | contig 30221 bp, 21 predicted proteins | sample MGYA00376037_ERZ724504 | MGnify/ENA primary metagenome ERZ724504 (study PRJEB28724, sample SAMN07190888) | wastewater metagenome | isolation source: influent of sewage treatment plant in Hong Hong | place: USA: Christiansburg, Virginia | collected 2016-03-01 ... | reverse complement strand
ACGACAGCTATGCCGAGCAAGTGCTGTGCTTCACCAACAACATTCCCCAGCGTGATGGTGGAACCCACCTGACCGGCCTGCGCGCCGCCATGACCCGCGTGATCGGCAAGTACATCGCCGATCACGATCTGGCCAAAAAGGCCAAGGTGGAAGTCACTGGCGACGACATGCGCGAAGGCCTGTGCTGCGTGCTGTCAGTGAAGGTGCCCGAGCCCAAGTTCTCCAGCCAGACCAAAGACAAGCTGGTCAGCTCCGAAGTGCGTGCGCCCGTGGAAGATATCGTCGGCAAGCTGCTGGCCGAATTCCTCGAAGAAAAGCCCAACGACGCCAAGATTCTCTGCAACAAGATTGTGGATGCGGCACGTGCCCGTGAAGCCGCCCGCAAGGCCCGAGAAATGACACGCCGCAAGGGCGTGCTGGATGGCATGGGCCTGCCCGGCAAGCTGGCCGATTGCCAGGAAAAAGACCCCTCGCTGTGTGAAATCTACATCGTCGAGGGTGACTCCGCCGGCGGCTCTGCCAAGCAAGGTCGTGACCGCAAGTTCCAGGCCATCCTGCCCCTGCGCGGCAAGATCCTGAACGTGGAAAAAGCCCGCTACGAAAAGCTGCTATCCAGCAACGAAATCATCACCCTGATTACGGCTCTGGGCACCGGCATCGGCAAGGTCAGCGAAGACTCGGGCAAGAGCAGCAGCGACGACTACAACGTCGACAAGCTGCGCTACCACCGCATCATCATCATGACCGACGCGGACGTTGACGGCGCCCACATCCGTACCCTGCTGCTGACCTTCTTCTACCGCCAGATGCCCGACCTGGTCGAGCGCGGCCACATCTACATTGCCCAGCCACCGCTGTACAAGGTCAAGAACGGCAAGGAAGAGCTGTATTTGAAGGACGGCCCTGCCCTCAACAAGTACCTGCTCAAAATTGCGCTGAACAACGCCAGCGTGACCACAGGTGGTGCCAATACCCGCACCATCGAAGGCGAAGAGCTGGCCAAGCTGGCCGACATGCATCTGGCCGCTGAAACCGTGATCGAGCGTCTGTCCAACTTCATGGATGCCGAAGCCCTGCGCGCTATTGCCGATGGTGTGCAAATCAAGCTCGACACCATCGAAGAAGCCCAGATCTGCGCCCCCATTCTGGAAGCCAAGCTGCGCGAACTCACCACCACCGGCGTGCCCGCCGATGTGACGGCCGAGATCGACCCCAACAGCGAGCACCCCATTCTGCGCATCAGCCGCCATCACCACGGCAATATCAAGAGCTCCATCCTCACGCAGGAGTTTGTGCGCAGCAATGACTACGCAGCCCTGTCCGCCGAGGCTCAGCACTTCAACGGCCTGCTCAACGAAGGCGCCAAGGTGCACCGTGGCGAAGGCGAAAAAGCCAAGATGGAAAAGGTGGGCGACTTTCGCCAGGCCATGACCTGGTTGATTGCCGAAGCCGAGCGCACCACCGGCCGCCAGCGCTACAAGGGTCTGGGCGAAATGAATCCCGCCCAGCTGTGGGAAACCACCATGGACCCCAACGTCCGCAGCCTGCTGCAAGTCAAGATCGGCGACGCTATCGAAGCCGACCGCGTCTTCACCATGCTCATGGGCGACGAAGTGGAACCACGCCGTAATTTCATCGAAGCCAACGCCTTGCGCGCTGGCAATATCGACGTCTAAAGGTGTTTGTAGCGAGACCCATAAGCTGAGATTTTGAGAAGCATCCATTGAGACAATGATCAAAAGATGCTTCTTGAGAACTCGGCTCTATGGAGTCCACATGCATAAAAAAGGCCACCAAAACGGTGGCCTTTTTTATTGGCTCTTCTCATGGCTGGGACGTACTTTTTATCTCATCAAAAATACTACCGCTCATTTGATTGAAGTGCTGGGAAAAAATGTCTTTTTGCCAGAGATAACGGCGATCATTCCTTGCTTATTCACTCAACTCGAAATCAGATAACCAGACTCGCGCCCTTTGATACCGTTGTGAAAGACAACACCCAGCTTGCTTAGCTGAGTCACGACTTGCATGACGGTTCCCACACTGACGGGGGTCCCCCGAAGGTATAGCTGACGATATATCTCATCTCTGCTGAGAGCATGGGGAGCAGCACTCAGCAGAACTTGCAGCACGCCAATTCGGGCGACGGTGGGACGCAGTCCTGATGCCCTCAACCGCTGCATCACGCTTAAATTCCTCAACCCTCGGGTCCTTCCGGGGTTTGTCTCCAGCCTCCTCCCAGAGCTCTGTAAAGCGCGATGCTTGCCTGGAGGCGCTCCTGGCGTATCTGAACGGCAAGGTCTCGACTCTGATAGGCCACACGCTGTACATCCAGCAAGGTCTGCAGATTGTCCGCTCCAGCCTTGTATCGACTTTCCGCCAGCGAAAGAGCCTTCTGTGCCTGAGCCAATTCCTGCGCCTGAACCACCGCCTGCTTTTCGGTGCCATCAACCGCATTCAATGCGACTTGAACATCATTGAAGGCCTGCAAAATGGCTTTGCGGTAGCCGATCACCAGTTCCTGCTTTTGCGCTGCAGCCAGGTTCCGGTTCGAAGCCAGCCGCCCGGCATCGAAAATCGGAACCAGAATCCCTGCAGCCAGAGAAGACAAAGGGTTCTCCAGCAGATTGCGGAGCTTTTCGCTCTCGGAACCCAAGCCTGCGGTCAGCGTCACGCGCGGCAGCATGGCTGCTCTGGCTACGGCAAGATTGGCATTCGCTGCGAGCAGTTGAGCCTCGGCTTTTGCTACGTCCGGCCTGTGTGTCATCAGCTCCGCTGGCGTACCCTCGCGAATGCCCGGAATCGCCAGATTCGACAGACTGGCTTCGCTCACCAGATCCACCGACCATTGGCCTGACAGCAGCGCCAGCACCGCGTGTGCATCCGCCAGCTGCTTGCGCAGCAAAGCCACGACACGCTGCTGTGCGGCCACCTGACCGCGCTGCTGAGCCAGTTCAACAGAGGTTGCTGCCCCATAACGGGCTCGGGACTCCACCAGCTTCAAAAGCCGCTCGGAAACTGCAAAGTTGAGCTGGGCAATCGCAACGCGCTCACGCAAGCCCACACATTGGAGCCAGGCCTGGGCAACCGAGGCAGTGACCGTCAGGCGCACGGTCTCCTGGTCAAACACGCTGGCCTGCCTGCTGGACTCTGCGGCGTCCTTCAAAGCACGCTGACGCCCCCAGAAATCCAGCTCGTAGCTGCTCGACAGGCCCACCCGCCAAGTGCTGGCATTTCTTTCCGTATGGCTGTCCAGCGCAGCAGATCTTGTGGCCCCGAAATCCGCATTCACTTCCGGCACCAGAGCTGCGCGTGCATAAGCGGCTCGGGCATCTGCCTGCTGCACTCTCGCTACGGCAGCCGCTACATCCAGACTTTGAGCTCTGGCCTGTTCAACCAGCGCGCTAAGCTCAGGGCTGCCAAAACTGTGCCACCAGCTGGTGCTGATTTCCTCGCGCGCCGAGCCCTGCTCCTGGGCCCAGGCATGAGGAATATCGAGAGACATTCTCCGGGCCTCGTCACTGGATTGCGTTGTCGCGCATCCAGCCAGAGCAAGAGCTGCCAGAGCTGCGTTCCATTTGTACATGCCTACTCTCCCGCCAATGCGCGCACGGGCTCCAGGCGCGCTGCCGTTCTGGCCGGCATGAAGCCAAAAATCAGACCGGTGAGCACCGCACAGGCAAATGCCCCCAGCATGGCTTTCACCGAAAAAATCACGGGTACGCCCGAGACAAGAAGCGCCATTCCTATGCCCAGCCCTGCAAGCAAACCAACACCCCCACCCACAATGGTCACCATGCTGGCTTCCGTCAGGAACTGACGCAGGATGTCACGCTGCCGAGCCCCCACCGCCATGCGAATGCCGATCTCCCTGGTCCGCTCGCGCACCGTCATCAGCATCACGTTCATGACTCCGATGCCGCCAACCACCAGTGAAACGGCCGCAATCAATCCCAGCATCACAGCCATGCTCTGGCGCGTTGCTGCTTCTGCCTGAATACGAGCGGCGGCATTGCCGATGCCGAAGTCTTCCCGCCCCCCGTGCCGCGCTAGCAGGAGGCTGCGGATGGATTGCTCGGCTTCATGGACCAGCTCCGAGGAGCTGGCCTCCACAACCACATAGTCGGGCTGTGTCTGCGCTTGATAGACTCTTGCGCGCCCCGACTGATACGGAATGAAGACCATGTCGTCATAGTCCTGGGCGCCAGAGTCAGCACCACGCTCGCTCATGACACCGATGACTTCGAACGCCGAGTTCCCAATGATCAGCTGCAGACCCAAGGGATTGGCTATCTCCGGGAAAAAATGCTGGTACGCCTTGTGACCGATCACCACCAGCGGAGCCAGATCGCGATCTTCCACATCGGTGAAGTAACGTCCTTGAGCCACACTCCAGTGGTGAACCAGCGGCATTTCCTGACTGGCTGCAAACACATAGAGCTGCTTGTCGGCCTTGCCATAGCGCACCGTGACAGGGTCTCCGATGACAGGCATTACTCTGCGTATCGCAGGTAACTCCCGCATGGCGGCCAGATCGTCTTCGGTGATCTGGCCCGCAGGTCCACCGCTGGCTGGTGGTTTGCTCCCCATATAGAGAATGGCCGTTCCCATGGTGCCCATCTGCTCAACCACTTTGCGCCGTGCACCTTCACCAATGGCCAGCATGACGATCACCGAGGCCACACCGATCACGATGCCCAGCAAAGTCAGGCTGGTGCGAACCCGGTTCATGCGCATGCCCCGCCAGGCACTGCGTGTAGCTTCGGAAATTTCAGCCACCCACGAAATTGCCGACGTTGCGGTGTTTCGCTTCGAGGTCAACGGCGGAAGCTCGCCACGGGTGTGAATGCTATCAGGAGCACTGTCATTGACAACACGTCCATCGCTGATTTCAATGACACGCCTTGCCTGGGCTGCAACTTCGCGATCATGCGTAATCACAATGATGGTGTGCCCCGCATCGGCCAGCTCGCGCAGCAAGGCCATCACCTCGGCACCGCTATGCGAGTCAAGAGCCCCTGTCGGCTCATCGGCCAGGATGATGTGGCCGCCGTTCATCAACGCTCGCGCAATCGACACGCGCTGCTGCTGCCCACCCGAGAGTTGATTGGGGCGATTGCTCAGGCGTGATCCCAGCCCCAGACGCTCGAGCAGGAGCTGAGCTCTGTGCACCCGCTGCTCCTTGGGCAGGCCTGCGTAAATCGCCGGCATCTGCACATTCTCCGAAGCGCTTTCACTGGAAATCAGGTGGTAGCCCTGAAATACAAAACCGAAGGCTTCACGACGCAACCAGGCCAAGGCATCCGAGTCCAGCGTGGACACATCCTGCCCTTGAAATTGATAGCAACCTTCGCTTGCCTTATCAAGGCAACCCAGGATATTCATCAAAGTGGACTTGCCCGAGCCGGAGCTGCCGACGACGGCCACATACTCGCCCGCGCGAATATCCAGATCAATGCCGTGCAACACGGTCACCGACGGCTGGTCACCCACTCCGCCATAGTGCTTGCGAATGCCACGCAGCGAAATCAGCGCAACCGGCTCCATCGCACTCACCATTGCAGCCACCGCAGGCCGCCAGGGATCATGGTTTCGCCAACGATGACGCGCTCGCCCTCGACCACACCATCGAGTACCTGAACCTGGTGGCGGCTTCGCACCCCCAGCTTCACGCTTCGCAGCTCAGGTTGCTGTTTGGATGTCAGAACCCGAACACTCTGCGACTGCTGGTCCTTCTGGGACTGCAGCGCCGTCAATGGAACCGTCAAGGCCTGCTGCGCGCTACCGGTCACAAAGACCACCTGGGCCGTCATCTGCGGCAGCAGCTCCGCATCCTTGTTGTCCACGTCAAACAATGCCGTATAAGTCACGGCCTTGTTGGCTGCCGCGGGTGTCGCTGCATTGCCTGCAGCGGGTACGACGCTGGCCGGAGGCGCAGGCAGTACCTGTCTCACCTTGCCATTCCAGCGCCGAGCCTGCTCCTGACCCGCACTCCCCAGAGTGGTGAAATAGACCGGCATGTCCGCCGTCACGCGCCGCACATCGGCTTCCGATACATCGGTCCAGACCGTCATGGCCGTCAGATCGGCAATACGCAAAATACTGGGTGTCTGGTAGGTCGCATTCAGGGTCTGCCCTTCACGTGCATCCACAGATACCACCGTGCCGGACATCGGCGCATAGATGCGGGTATAGCCCAGACGGGCTTCATCCGCTTTGAGGCTGGCCTGCGTTTGCTGCATCTGCGCCTTGAGATGATCAATGCGCGCTGCCGCCCCTGCCACCTGGGCCTCGGCAATCTGCACGTCCTCCTGCCTTGTGGCCTCTTCGGCTGCCATCTGCTGCTGTCGCTGCAATTGCTGGCGGGCCAGTTTCAGCTGCGCCTGCTGCTCTGCAATCTGGGCTCGCAAGCTTGCCAATGATGCTCTTCCCGCATCCACCGTGGCGCGCTGGACACTGGGGTCAATCTCCACCAGCAATGCACCCTTCTCGACTTTGGCTCCCGGGCTCACCAACAAGCGGGTAATCTGCCCTGAAACCTGTGCTCCTACATCCACATAGGTTAGGGGCTGCAAAGTGCCAATCGCAGTGACGGTGGATTCCACATCGCCGCGCTGCACCGAAGCACTTTGGTACTCAACCCGTGACCGACTTCCCCACCACAGAGCAGCACCTGCAGCACAAACCAGCAGCAGCCCGAGGCCGCCCCAGCGTTTGAGTTTTCCCACCGTCATGAACGTCGCACTTTCCAGAAAACAATTCGCAGTCGCTGCCGAAACGCATGCTCAGGGCATGGGCTGGAGCGATTGAAGATCCAAAGCCAAACAGGCGTCGAGGTGACCGTCACCAGAGGCAACTGACTGCGCCCAGCAATGCCATCACGGCAGCAACTACCGCAAAATTCCGAGCCGACCACGAGAGACCTGCGACTGTCGCGAGCGCTCCCAGACTCCAAAAACCCAGCACGAGCGCAGTACTAACCGTTGCGCTCCAACTGCGAATGGCCGGTAGCCAGACTGCCAGTAAAAGTAGTCCGCCCAGCACACGCAGCGCCATGCGATGTGCTGCAGGTACCTCGTCCACAGGCTTCAATTGCGCGTAATGACGATCCATGGCAAGGGCCAAAGCCGTCATTCCTCCCATTGAAAGAGCCAGCGCCTGCAAAGATGATTGCCACAGCGTCATGAGAGACTCCCTTGCTTGGCGGCATTGGCGTCCACCACCGCAGAAAAGTCTTTCGACACTTCACGAGGCATCTGTTTTCGCACAGGCTTCGGCCTGCGCATCCAGAACAAAGCAGCGACAGCCGCCCCCCCGACCGCGATGGCAAAAAGCTCGACTCCTGCGCTTTCCCAGTCCCCCTCCAGAAGATATCCAACAAGGTGATCTCCGGTGGTCAGGAAGTTCAGCACAGGCAGCAGAAGACACAGCACAGCCAACGCCGTCATCTGATCACGCCATGCCATTGGCGGCGACCTCAATAGCGCATGCAGAAGAGCCAGAATCCAGAGTGCGAAAAATGCCACCAGCTCCCATCTGGAGCGTTGCGAAAGCTCGAGAGGGAGCAAACGATTGGCCCACAGGAAGCCCACGCAAGCGATGCCCAGCCCCACAATGGCGGCCACATTCAACGCCTCAACCATCCGGTAAACCGTCGAGGTGCTGGCTCCAAACTCCCCCTGGTGCTTGCTGCGCCGCTTGACCATGAAGAGGATCGCCCCCGTCGCCATCATGGCGCTCCCAGCCAGGCCACAAACGAAGTACACCCACTTGAGTGGAAAACCGCCATAAGTAGCCATGTGCAGCCCACCTATCACCGATTGCGTGAGTGAAGCCGCACCGCCACTCACATCTCCGGGAAGGCGCAACTGCTGCAGCTCTCCGGTGGCAGCCGAGAACATGGCCATGCCACTGGTGGAACTGAGACGCTTGTTCAGATCATCGGCGGCATTCCATCCATAAACGCCAACGCGCGCAGAAGCATCTCCGGGGTAATCAATCACCACTGCGCGCACCGGTTGCCCGATCAGCTCTTGCCCACGCAGCACCAAGGGCTCCAGATCCGGCACTTGCATGGGCTGCCCAGAGCGCTGCGGCTTGCCCGGTTCATTCAGCGCCACTTGAAACGACTTGAGGGCTTCGGTACTGCTGCCATAGTAGGCGGCAATACCTGCAGGCATGAAGGTCGAGCAAGATATGGCAATGCCTGTGTAGGCGATCATGAACTGGAAAGGCAGAGTCAGCACCGCCACAGCGTTGTGCATGTCCAGCCAGCTTCTCTGCCCTTTGCTGGAGCGAAAGGTGAAGAAGTCTTTGAAGATTCGTCTATGGGTGATCACTCCGCTGACCAGCGCTACCAGCATGGCAAGCGCGGCGATGCCGACAATCCAGAGACCGACCTGGCCCGCATGAAGCTGGTAATGGAAATCCACAAAATGATGGCCACCCTCAGTCTGACGCACCCTGGGTGCATCAGCAGCGTCCACGGCATTGCCAGACTTGGGATCGAGCTCCACCGCTGCGTACTGACCATTGGCATCAAACCAGTAGACGCGCAAATCTCCTCCCCCTTGGGCATCTGCAGGCCAAAGCTCCCACATACCCGCCCCCGGGTGCTGCCGCTTCATATAGGCCATGCCCAACTGCAGCCGCTGGCTCAGAGAAGACTCCACGTCCTGCGCAGAGCCTGCAGACTGGGCCTCGGCTTGCTCATGTGCATGATGCTCCGGGGTCATCCAATGGGTGATCGGTTCCTCGAATACGGCCAGAGTCCCAGTCAGGAAAACGGCATACAGAAGCCAGGAGAACCATAAGCCACACCAGGTATGCAACCAAGCCTGCGCCTGACGAAAACTGCCTTTGCCGGCACCAAATTCATTCTTTGACTGCGCCATCACAGCCCCTTCAGGTACAACAAAGCGGCAGCTCCCGCAAGCATTACCAATATCAGAATGCTCATCACGATCCATATCCGTCGCGGTGAGGCCGGGGAGAACGCCCAAATCACGGCTGCGACATACCACAGCCAACTGGACTGCATGCCTCCCACAACCGCCTCAACACGCGCTTGACTCATGGCGCCACATAGGACGACCCAGGCGCTTGAGATGGCATAGCCCCCCAGCACCGCTGCAGCTACGCGCGCGCCCACTGCCCAGGCAGAATTCGATGCATCAGTTTGCGACATTGCTACGCCTCTTCAAAAACGGCCCTTGAGGGACACAGTCACCGAGCGCTTTTCACCGTAGAAGTTGCCATAGCCCGCATAGCCAACCGTGCTGTAGTAGGTTTTGTCAAACAAATTGCCCACATTCATGGCCACGCTCCAATCCTTGTTGAAGGCATAAGCCACGCGAGCCGACCAAACGGCATAGCCCGGCGATGTGAAGTTGTAGGGCGTCCAGGCACCGTCATAGCGACCTGTCGATGGGTTGTAAGCGCTAATCCCTGAAGCCCGGTAATTTGAGCTTTGCGCCACAACGCCACCACCAACGCTCCAGCCACGCAAATCACCACTCATGCGGTAGTCCGCCCAGGCCTTGAACAAATGACGCGGAGTCACCGTGCTGAACTGAGCACTGTCTTTACGTCGATCTTCGTTGCTGTTGTAGGTATAGCCCACAGCCAGTTGCAGGTTGGGAGTGATTCGACCCGTCATCTCCAGGTCAAGACCTTGGCTTAACTTGAAACCATCGCGGAAGTAGCAGCAGCCACCACGCCAATCAGTCTGGGGATAGGCCGGGTCATACACTGCTTCGCCTTTTTTATCGGTACGAAACAAGGCCGCACTGGCAATCAAATTGGGATTCAACTCACTCTTGATGCCCAGCTCGTAGGTGCGTCCACGAACCGAATCCAGCGGCGTTCCTGGCAGTGGAGCCGAAAATTTCCCGGCTTGAGACTGATAAATTTCTGCCGTGCTGAAGTACAGATTGGTCGACTTGGTCAGCTCATGCACCAGGCCCATATAAGGCACAAAAACATTGGACTCGCGGCTATTCGCGGTGAGTGCTCCATTCATGTCATGCTGTGTGTTGCGATCCTGCAGCACATAGCGTCCACCAAGCACAACAGCCCAACGCTCCACTGGGCGCAAACGAACAGATCCGTAGAAACCGTTTTTTTGCGTTTTGGTGTGTGATCCGCTGGTCCAGTCACCGAGAGGATAGCCAGGGTCCTCGGGTGGAACTCGATTAAAGACATCAGCAGGCCCCACTCGCGGCCACAAGCTTCGATAGAAATTACTGGCTCGATGCTGATCGAAGCCCAGAATGACATCGTGCCGCTGGCCAAACGCATCAAAGCCACCCTGCAAGTTGATATCAAAGCTGGTTTCACGCTCTCGGGACTTGGCCTGATGAATCCACCAATCAGCCCCCTGCAGCGTGATGGGGTCCGGCGAACTTTCAATCTCAGCGCCATTCACCCCCTCATTGAAACGGGTGTGTCTCAGCTGGGTCTTGAGCAGCCAGTCGTTGCTGAGCTGGTGCTCCAGCTTGGCAAATACAGTGGTGTTTTCGCGATTAATCCAGTTCCAGGGGGCACCAAAGTTGGTATTGCGCGGGAAGCCAATATCGGTGCCATCGGCATACCGGGGAAGACTCGCATTGAAGCCTGTATTTCTATCTTTTTGATAGCTAGCGCCAAGCGTGGCGACTGTGCTTGAGGTCAAATCAAGCTCCATCGCGCCATACAGCATCTGCCGCTTGAGCTTGGATGGCTCCGCCATTTCCTTGCGGTCATGGTTGACGGCAACAAACCGGCCACGCAGAGTTCCGCTTGCGTTCAACGACCCCGTGGCGTCGATCTCGGCGCGATAGTTGCTCATCGTTCCACCGGAAAGCATCACTTGCGTCTGGCGTTTGGCCTGTGGTCTCTTGTAGGTGAAGTTCAAAACCCCACCCGCTTCACCTGCACCAAACAGACCATCAGCCCCGCGCAGAACACTGACGCTATCGAATTGCGCCATGTCCAGGCTGCGACTCCCAGAACGGCTTGAACTGGCCGCTCCGCCATCGAATCGGAAATTGGTGATGCTCATGCCACGGGAAAGATAGGTCGTATCCAGCCAGCTCTCTTCGCGAGTGACGCCGGTGGTGTAGTTCATCACATCATCCAGCGTACGCATGGCCTGATCGTCCATACGCTGACGAGTCACCACCGTCACAGACTGCGGCACCTCTTTCAAAGACTGGGCCGTCTTGCCTACTTCGACCCCAGCGGCCACATAGGAGTCACTGGACTCTGCGTAAACACTGGGGATTGCCTTCTCCTGAACTGTCACTTCAGACAGTGTGGACGCGACATCCTGCTGCGCATGAGCGATGCAAGGCAGCAGACAGACCATGCTGACCGCTAAAGATGTGGCGTGGAGACGAAATGGCAAAGCCCCACCTGTGGGGCAAAAAGAGCGTTCTAGCATGAGCGTTTCAATGACAAACGAGGTTTTCTCTTCGGGCTAGGAATCATCATCAACAGCCGAAGAACCAATAACGCTGTGGCTAGAACGGAGAAACCGTATGCGGGCTACCAGCAAATACAAATGAGAATAATTCTTTATTCCATTATCGCCGATTGTAAATCTTGCGTAAAAAAACTCAACTGCTTTGTAAACTCGCCAAGATCCACCGCAGCCTGCAAGCGCCAGATTTGTCTTTGCTGATCACAGCCGTCTTGCGACCGCTCAGTCACCGCTCAATAGCACTTATCCGAGTACCGGTGCCGGCTACTTCCAAGGACGGGTTTTAGGCGAGCGGTCGACATTGGCAGTCAACGGCAGTTGGGGTTCCACTATCAAGGCTCATGAACAGGCATAGCCACCCTTTAGCAGACTGACCTTCTTAAATTTCTCTGGTGCCTGCAGCCGATGCTAAAAACTCCGATGGAGGACAGCCAAAGATTTTCTTGAATGCCACCGAGTAGGCGCTATGGCTTTCATAGCCGCTTTCCAAGGCGACAGAGGTGATCGGCATGCCCTGCAGCAGCATCTCCATGGATTTCAGCAAGCGCATTTTTTGACGCCATTTGCCAAAGTTCATGCCCGTGCTTTTCAGAAAGCGGCGATGCAAAGTCTTGGAGGTCATCGCATGGTCTTGCGCCACCACTTCGGCGTTGCTGGCTTGTGCGAGATCACGCATCAGGTGTTCACAAACCTGGCCCATCAAGCCATCGTTGGGCCAAGGCAGGTGAAACGGCAAATGCGCTACCGTTTTTAATTCTTCAATCAGCAATTGGCCTAGAAGGGCATCGCGCTCTTGAAACGGTGGTTCATGAGGCGTCTTCACCAAGGCGGTGATGAGTTCGCGTATCAAGGGCGATACATGCACCACGCAATCATTTTTCGGCAGTTGCGCGGCATAGCGCTCGGCAACGAAGATGCCGTGTGCAGTGACTGCAGTCACTGCGGTGAGCTGGTGTTGTACTGACGGGCACAGCCAGACCGCCGTCGTCGGCGGCACCAGCCACTGCCCCGTTGATGCCTTTACCAGCAGCACTCCTGTCGATGCATAAATCAGATGTCCACGCGAATGGCTGTGCAGCGGCACGACATGCGCTGCAGGGTAGCGCTCCACCACACCCGTTACCGGCAAGTCTGAAATTTGTGCGTGGCCTAGATCGAGTGCGTGGCCGCCGCGTTCCGGCGAAGCAAAGCCCATGGGTAAATGTCCAAATTGATCAAACAAATGGGAATTTATTGATAGATCCCTATTGGGTGGGAGTCTAAAGTCCGGATATTGCTTCCCACAAGTCTTTTCCCGTGAACCTCTCGCACACGCTATCGCTATGCCTGCTAGCCCTGACATCTGGTCGGGGTCCGTACGCATGCGCTTGCGAATGGTCCCACGCTGGTTTCCCCAGACCCCGACCTTAGCCAGCTCCTTGGAGCAGGGAAGCCAGCAGCCCAATTCCCTGATTTTGAGGTCTCCATGCTGACTCACCCTTCCCAAAAATACCGTGCATTTCCCGTGGTCGATCTGCCTGGCCGCCAATGGCCTTCACGGACCCTGACACAAGCGCCCACCTGGCTGTCCACCGATTTGCGTGACGGCAACCAGGCATTGTTCGAACCCATGAACCGCGAGCGCAAGTTGCGCTTGTTCCAAGAGCTGGTGCGCATTGGCTTCAAGGAAATTGAAGTCGGCTTTCCGTCCGCCTCGCAAACCGATTTCGAGATCGTGCGCCATCTGATAGACGCGCGCTTGATCCCCGATGACGTGACGCCCATGGTCATCACTCAGTTGCGCGAGGACCTGATCACCACCACCGTGCAAAGCGTCGCCGGAGCCCGGCGGGTGATCGTGCATCTGTATAACGCGATTGCGCCTGCATTCCGCGAGATCGTCTTTGGCATGGCTGTGCCCCAGATCATCGCCTTGGTAGAGCACCATATCCATTTACTGAAACGTCTGACACAAGACCATCCAGAAACCGAATGGGTGCTGCAGTACTCGCCAGAGACATTCTGTATGGCGGAACTGGAGGTGTCGCTGCAAGTGTGCAACGCGGCCATTGCTGCCTGGGATGCCGGCCCCCAACGGCCCATGATCATCAACCTGCCAACCACCGTGGAGGTCTCCACCCCCAATGTCTTTGCCGATCAGATCGAGTGGATGGATCGCCGTTTGGTACGACGCGAACACATTGTCTTGTCTGTCCATCCCCACAACGACCGCGGCACAGGCATCGCCTGCGCAGAGCAAGCGCTGCTCGCGGGTGCTCAACGTGTGGAAGGCTGCTTGTTCGGCAATGGGGAGCGCAGCGGCAACCTGGATGTGGTGACGTTGGCCTTGAACCTTTACACCCAAGGAATCGCTCCAGGCCTGGATTTTTCAGATATCGCCGGCGTTGCGCGCATCGCGGAGGAATGCACGGCTTTGCCGATCCACCCACGCCACCCCTATGTCGGCGATCTGGTGTTTACCGCATTCTCCGGCTCGCACCAAGATGCGATTGCCAAAGGCTTTGCGGCGCAAAAAACCGATGGATTGTGGCGTGTGCCCTATCTGCCGGTGGACCCCAAAGATCTGGGGCGCACCTACGACAGCATCGTCCGCGTCAATAGCCAGTCGGGCAAAGGTGGGATCGCCTATCTGCTCCAGCGGGACCACGGCATCGTGATGCCAAGGCGCATGCAAGTCGAATTCAGTGCCATCGTTCAAGCCATGGCAGATGGCAACGAAACGGAGTTGTCGAGCCAACAGATATGGGACTTGTTTGAGGCCACATATTTGCACCCGGACAAGGTGGTGAACAATTCCCGATATGTCGGGTATCGCTTGCTTGATGATGCACAGGGGCAAGGCATTGAACTGCAATGGATGAGCCCTGAACAGCAGTTGCAGACCCGTGTTGGCACTGGCAATGGCCCGATTGCCGCAACTGTCGCCGCACTGAATCTGCCATTGCGTATCGACAGCTATGAGGAGCGCAGCTTGGGCGCGGGAGCAGATGCCTGTGCGGTGGCTATCGTTGAAGTCACCTGTCCCGGTATTCCGGGTTCCAAGTTTGGTGTGGGTAAGGATTCCAGCATCGTGACGGCCTCGGTGCTGGCTGTTTTGAATGCAGCCATGAGGTTCAATCGCTCCACTAATTAAAGTGGTTCTAGCTACCCTTCTTTAGGTTCGCCTGTGCGGGGTAGCTACTTAACGACGGCTTCAAGCTGCGAGCTGCCGTAGGGACTTCAATATCGAATGTCGGCGGCGATCAACAGCTGAACTTGATGGACTCTGGCTGCAATCTCCAAGAATCAGCACTCAAGGATTTCCGCAGCCCTTGCCGGAGACCACCCTGCCCCGGCCCTTTGACGACGATTCACCGTGCCTTCAGGCAAAATCCAGACGATCGGGGCAAGCTTGGCGTCATTCTGCCGGGAAGCCCACCTTGAAGAATGGAACAACATCAATGGCACTGACGAAGAAGGGCGAGTTCTGGTACGGGACGACGTCCGGCGACACCCAAGCCGAGCTGCGCAGCTACAGCGTTGCGAATCGCCATGAGGCCGTCCGGTTTGCATCGTCCAAATGCAATTGTGGGTGCCGGACTTTTGCGCTGCAGACCGATGAAGAAGCCGGCGTGGCAATCCGCACCTGCACCGACTGCGGGCAGAAACACCTGATGGGCGACAGCGCGGACTACGTTGACGAGGCCGCCCCCGAGGCGCACGAGTGCGTGTGCGAGAACGAGGTGTTCGAGCTGATGTCCGGCGTCTCCGTGTACGAGGGCACACATGACGTGCGCTGGTACTACATCGCTTGCCACTGCGTGGAATGCAATCTGGTTGGGGTATTCGCAGACTGGAAGTGTGAAGCGGGTGATGCGGCAGCCTTCCTCGCAAAGGTATGAGCGCGCGCCCGCAGAGATCCTGCTCGCAGGCTCGAGCGGCCGAAGAGTGTCATGAGGTGGTCGGTGGACTTGGCTGTATCAATGACGGCAATCGCTGGCGGATTCAACCGGCCGAACATCTCAGCGGGTGTGTCGAAGCCTGGCGTCTTAAGCGTTCTCTCATCTCAAGCCGTGTATCCAAAAGAATCGTAAACCTTTGATTTTTAATGAGATAAAATCTCATTCTTTTGGAATCCGCTACAGAAATAGCACGCAATCAAGCGCCAAACTGCTGTTGGGCGCTTTTTTGTTGCTGAGAAAAATCATGAAATCCTCCATCCGAATCGTCGATGTAGATCGACTCGAAACCTGGAGCCAGTACAAGGCGGGCATGTGCGACAGCTGCGCGGCCAACTGCTGCACCATGCCGCTGGAAGTGCGCCTGCCTGATCTGGTGCGCCTTGAGCTGGTGGACCCGTTTGAGGTCGAGAACATTGAGCCCAAACTGATTGCCAAGCGCCTGATGAAAATGCGCTTGATTGACCACTTCAACCCCAAGCACGAGATCTTCACCATGGCTCGCCGGGCGGGTGGGGACTGCAATTTTCTGGATAAAAAAACACGCCGCTGCACGGTGTATGAAAAGCGGCCAGAGACTTGTCGCCTGCACCCGAAAAAAGGCCCTAAGCCGGGCTTCTGCGCTTACGGCAACAAGGCTCTTTCGCAGATTTAATCAACGCTTCAGGTTGCTCATGCGTCCATCACCGCAGGCAGCCAGATACGCGCCATCATGCCCGGGTGGCTGTTGTGAAAACTGAGCTTTCCACCATGCAGCTGAACGATAGCCAGCACGCTGGCAAGGCCCAGCCCGTAACCTTGCCGATCGGATTCGGCGCGGTAAAAACGGGTGGTCATCTGTTCAATGGTCTGGGCGTCTGCACCGGGGCCTTTGTCCTGCACCGTAATCTCTACGCCCCATGCGCCATCACTGCCGTTTTCCTGTGCTGATGCAGTAGTCAACAGCACGTCAGCGCCGTCCGCATCTGCAGGTGATGCTCCATATTTAATAGCATTATCAACAAGATTGGATACGGCGCTGGCGATCAGATCACCGTCGCCCAATGCCTGCACACCAGCCTGCACATCCAGTCTCAGTGCACCGCCTGCGTCTTCCACTAGTGGCTCATAAAAGTCCACCACATCGACCAGCAAGGCCTGCAGATTAACGGGTGCAAAGCGCTTGCGGCTGGCACCGCTTTCGACCTCTGCAATCTGCAAAAGTTTTTCAAAAACCACGCCCAGCTCGGCCACTTCTTCAGCAACCAGCGCCAGCGTAGCGGACTGCATTTCGGGGCTGGCCTGCTGTGCATTGCGAAGGCGCAGAAGAATGCGTGTGAGCGGTGTTCTGAGGTTGTGCGCAATGCTGTTGGAGACATGGCGTATGCCTTCCATCAGCTGCTCCAGACGATCGAGCATGGCGTTGATATCGCGGTTGAGCAGCGTAAATTCATCGCCGCGCTGATCAACCGGAATGCGTTGTCGTAAATCACCAGCCGCCACGCGCGACATGGTGCTGCGAATGGCTGCAGCGCGCTCATCCACTACGCGCCTGAAGACGATGGCGCCAATCAGGGCCATGATGCAAGCGGCAATGGCGGCCAGCAAACTGGCCTGGCCAAACAGATCTTCCATATCGCGCTGCAGCTGCATGTCGCTGCCGGCGGCCAGCAAGTTTCCATTGGGCATTTCGACCACAGCAACACGCCCGACGACCAGTCTCCCACCGCGCTTGACGGTCAGCTCGCGCACACCCATGGTGGTAAGTTTTCGGTGCGGAAAAACCTCGGCATTGCTCACGATGGGTTCACCATCGCGATCCATGAGAATGAGGATTTCCGTGTCAGTGTTCACGCCATCACGGATGGTCTGCAGAATTTCGTTTTCCAGCGCTCCGGGGCCGTATTTCGCGGAGTGCTCCATCAATCTGCGTACATGGTTTTCGGCCTGTTTGTCGAGCCGCACGCGCACCACGCCCACCGTCTGCACATAGAAGACTGCGAGCACGATGGTCATGGTCAGCACCATGAGACCGCCATAGCTGAGTGCCAACCTGAAAGCCAGCGAACTCCAGGGTCTGGAGCGCTGCATCAGACCACCTCGGGCAGGTCTTGCGGATGATCCGAGAGGCTGTAACCCACGCCGCGCACGGTGTGGATCAGCGGTGTTGGGAAGCCTTTATCCACCTTGCCACGCAGGCGGCTGATGTGGACATCAATCACATTGGTCTGCGGGTCAAAACGGTAATCCCAGACCGACTCCAGCAGCATGGTACGCGTGACAATCTGGTGTGCGTGCTGCATGAGAAATGCCAGCAGACGAAATTCACGCGGTTGCAGCGAAAGCGGCTGCCCTGCACGCTCTGCGCTGCGCGAGATGAGGTTGACGCGCAGGTCTGCCAGATACATCTCGCGTGTAGGTGCGGGGATCTGCGCACGGCGCACCAGCGCTTCAAGCCGGGCCGACAGCTCGGAGAAAGCAAAAGGCTTGGTCAGATAGTCATCGCAGCCGGCACGCAGGCCGCGAACTCTCTCATCTGTAGCAGACAACGCGCTCAGGACAAGCACTGGCGTCTGTTTTCCCATGGAGCGCAGTGTCTGCAAAATCTGCAATCCGTCAAAGCCATTGGGCAACATGCGGTCGAGGATGATGACGTCCCAGTTCTCGCCAACCGCCTGTGCAATACCTTGCACGCCATCACCGCAGACGTTGACATGCGCACCTTGCTGGCGCAGCCCTTCAGCGATGTAACGCGCGTTGAGCGCATCGTCTTCGATGATGAGGTAGCGGTACATGCGATATCGGTCTGCCGTTGGGGGATGAACACTATAAGCCGTGGACTCTCCCTCTGCATTGGGTAAAGCATCAGACAGCGCAGCAGCCGCAGGAGGTGGGGCCGGAATTTGCACCATCTCCTGCCCGCTCTCAAGGCTGAATCTGGGGCAGATCACCGCTGGCCAGACGCACTTCCCACTCGGCGTCCAGCATGTCCTTGACCAGTTCAAGGTGCTCCAGCCTGTGCTCGTTGATGGAGCCCAGCGCGTCGATCAATTCCAGAATCGAGCCCTTGCCCAGTTTGTAAGCGTCTTGCGCCATCTGGTGCAGCGGAGCGATCTGGGCCAGTCCTTCTTTTTCATAGTCGCGCACCGCTGTGCGGCGCAGCGAAAGCTGCTGCAGCGCACGTTGCAGTTCTGACTGCGCAGCAAGCACTGCGGCATCGCGGCGCAATTCGGCCTGATCGGCTTCCACCTTGGCTCGCTCGATAGGACCTTGGCGACGGTCGAACAGCGGTATCTCAACGCTCACCCCGACCTGATTAAAGCTGCCATCTACGCTGTTGCGGATGCGGGAAAGGCCAAAGGATGGCGTGGGCAATGCCTCGCGCTGTTCCAGTTTGATTTTCTGGCGTGCACGGTCCAGCTCTGCCTGACTGGCGCGCAGGCTGGGCAACTGGGTTTGCGCAGTGTTCCAGAGCTGGTCATACGCAGGCGCTTTGCGCAGGTCTGTGGCTTGCAAGCTGCCTTCGACACGCACCTGCCACTGAGGCAAGGCGGCAATGCTGGCTACGCGCGCTGCAGCATCACGCAAAGCGGCCTGCGCCTTGCTGACTTGCATGCTCATCTGGGCTTGCTGCAGGTTCAAGCGTGCACCGTCATAACGACTGCGAGTGCCGGCCTCAATCTGGCCTTTGACGATGAAACCTGCCTTCTCCAGTTCATCACGGGCTGCCAGCCACACTTGATAGCGCTGCTGAGCCACTAGAAGCTCGTTAAACGCGTGCGCAGCATCGCTGAGGGTGCTTGCTACTGCAACATCCGAATTCGCAGCAGCGGCCTGCTCACCGAGACGCGCGTTTTCAATGCGCATACCGCGCTGGCCGAAAATGGGAATGGCCTGCTCCACACCCCATTCCTTTTCACCGCGCTTATTGGAGTAATGGGCGACCGGGTTGGAAAAGGTTGCTGCCGTTTTGCTGTCGGCCTTGGCCAGATCCAGTTGCATGCGATCTGCTGCAAGCGCGGGCTGGTTTTTCACCACGATGCGCAGATATTCCTGCAAGGTCACCGGTTGTACTGGAGCCGCCACCTGCCCGGCGATGCGCTCTGCGCCCGTATTCAAGGTCGGCGTTACAGCCGCATCGGCGGCATGGCTGATGCTGCTAAAAGTGCCGCAGCACAAGGCTGCAGCCATTGCAAGAGAGTGCCACTTAGTCATTTTGAGCGCCTTCATCACGTTCTTCCTGCGTCATCATGTTCTTGGGACCCAGCCAGGCATACAGCACGGGCAGCAGCACCAGTGCCACCAGTGGCAGCACAACCATGCCGCCGACGATGACCGAGGCGAAGGGGCGCTGCGTTTCGCTACCCACGCCAGTGGAAAGCGCCATGGGCAGCAAGCCCAGCAGCGCCAGCAATGCCACCAGAATGATGGAACGCATGCGCTCTGCCGTGCCTTCGATCAGAGCCTGCATCAAAGGCATTCCCTGACGGCGTAAATCTTCTACCGCAGAGACCACCAGCAAGCCGGCCAGAGCCACCTGCCCCAGCAGCGCAATAAAGCCGATAGCCGCGCTGATGGACAGCTCGATATTCGCCATATGAAGGGCCGCAATACCCCCCACCATGGCGAACGGGGCACACAGCAAAATGATGCTGGCACTGCGGGCCTGACCCAGCGCACCGAACAGCAGTGCGTAGACCACAATCAGTGACAGAGGAATCACGATCTTCAGACGTGCAGCAGCACGTTGCTGGTTTTCCCATTCACCCCCCCACTGAGCGATATAGCCTTCGGGCAGCTTCACGTTCTGCTTGAAGGTGGCCAGCGTGTCTTTCACCACCGAGCCGATATCGCGCCCTTCCACGTTGAATTTAAGCGCCATATAGCGCGCATTGCCTTCGCGAAAAATGGAGGAGTTACCAATCTTCATGCTGACCGTTCCAACCGAGCCCAGAGGGACAGAGCCACCATCAGGCAAAGGAATGGCGATGTTGCGAATGCGCTCTTCATCCATGCGATCCACATAGGGCAGACGCACGCGCACAGGAACGGGGTATTCGCCTTCCCACAAGGTGGTTGCGACATTGCCTGCAAAGGCCACCTCCAGCGTCTTCTGGGCATCTTCCATGGCGATGCCCTGACGAGCCAAGGCCTGACGGTCAAACTCCACATGCACCTGTGGTGCGGGGGCATCACGGTACAGGTCCAGATCAACCACGCCATCAATGTCCTTCACCAGACCCTTGGTCTGCTGAAGAATGCCGCGCAGCGTCGGAATATCAGGGCCAAACAGTTTGAGAACCACCTGACCACGCGCACCCGATGTGGACTCTTCCACGCTGTCACGGATCGGCTGCGCAAAGTTAAAGGCCACACCCGGAATTTCACCCAGCGTTGCACGCATTTCTTCGATCAGCGCGGGCTTGTTCAAGCCCTTGCGCCATTCGCCATGCGGCTTCAGGCGTACCAGCACCTTGGCAAGGTTGAGCGTCTCGTTATCGGTGCCAGATTCAGGTCGGCCCTGCTCTGTAGTCACGGTGAGAACTTCAGGGAAGACCTTGAGGCGCAGGCGTACATCGCGCAGCACTTCCTGGCCTTTTTCCAGAGAGATGGAGGCAGGCATCTGCACCAGCACATAGGCATCGCCTTCATCCAGTTCAGGCAAGAATTCTGTGCCCAACCATTTGGAAGAAAAACCAGCAACCACCAGCACGCTTACAAACACGGCGATCACTGCGGTGCGGCTTTTGGCGGTGCTCAGAATGCGGCCAATCCAGTGCTGATAACCATGGTGCGCGCGGTCAAAAATCTTGGGCTCTTCCACCATCACATGCTTGGGCTTGAGCAGCAGCGCACACAGCGCTGGCACCAACCCCATGGCAAACACCAGCGCACCCAGCAGCGCAAAGCTGTAGGTCATGGCCAGCGGACGGAAGATGCGGCCTTCAATGCTTTGCAACGAGAACACTGGGATCAGCGCAGCAATCACGATCGCCATGGCAAACAGCGTGGGCTTGGCCACGGCAACTGCCGAATCCACAATGATGTGGCGCATGTCATTCGCCGTCTTCGGTTTTCGCAGCCGCGCATTACGAAGTATGTTTTCCGCCAGCACCACCGCACCATCCACCATGATGCCGAAGTCAATAGCGCCCATGGAAATCAGGTTAGCTGGCATGCCCAGCGCATGCAGGCCAATAAAGGCGACCAGCAACGACAAAGGAATCACCGTCGCCACGATCAGCGAACCACGCAGGCTGCGCAAGAAGAGCCACAGCACGGCCACGATCAACGTGGCACCAAACAGCAGGTTGTGCTGCACGGTTTTAAGGGTGTGGCCCACCAGATCGGAACGGTCATAGTTGGTGACCATCTGCATGCCTTCAGGCAGGCCACCGTTGTTGAGTTCTTCCACCTTGGCGTGAATATCATCCAGCACGATGGAGGGGTTGGCACCGCGCTTGAGCAGCACAATGCCCTGCACCACGTCGTTCTGATCATCCATGCCCACAGAGCCCTGACGCGGTGTGTGCGACTGCACTACACGCGCCACATCACCAATCGTCACAGGGGCCTTGCCGCGCATGGCAACCACCACATCCTGAATCTCTTGTGGAGTGCGCAACAAACCAATGCCGCGAATGATGAAGGACTGCTCGCCACGGCGCATCAGACCACCGCCCACGTTGCGGTTGGACTTGGAAAGCGCATCGCTCACATCATCCAGGCTCAGACCCAGGCTGTAGAGTTTTTCAGGGTCTACTTCCACGTGGAATTCTTTGACGAAACCACCAATACTCACCACATCAGCCACGCCCTGCACTTGCTTGAGCACGCGCACTACATGCCATTCTTGCTCGGTGCGAAGCTGCGCCAGCGTGTGTTTGTCGCTTTGCAAGCGGTAGTAAAAAACCTTGCCCAGCGGCGTGTAGTCAGGCGCCATTTCTGGCGTCACGCCATTCGGCAAATTGGCCTGTGGCAAACGCTGGGAAACCTCGGCCCGCGAGTTAAAGCTATTGGCGTTGTCATCAAAGACAAGGTTGATCATGGAGAGGCCAAAATAACTCTCCGATCGCAGTGCCGTCAGCCCCGGCGTGCCATTCAACTCGCGCTCCAGCGGCTGAGTGATCTGGCGCTCTACTTCTTCGGGGGCAAGGCCTGGCGCTTGGGTAATCACACCCACCTGCACATTGGTCACATCGGGGTAGGCCTCGATGGCGGTCTGCAGATAGGCGTACACGCCATATATGGCGATGGCGAGGGTGACGCTCAGCGCCACCAGACGTCGATGAACGACGAATGAAATAAACGAACGCAGCATGGTTAAGACTCCTGCCAGGACTACAGAAGCTGGCTGGCTGCGCCGTCAAGCAGCAGACCACCACGCACCACAATTTTTTCACCTACCTTGAGGCCGGAGATCACCGGCACCATGCCGCGCGATGGACGCCCCAGAGTCACCTTGCGCGCCTCGAACTGGTTGTTCTCGTGCTGCACATAGACCACGCTAAGGCTTTCATCCTTGATGAGCACGGCGCTCACGGGGATCAGCATCTCTTGAAGGTTGGAAAGCTGCACACCCACTTTGGCCTGCATGCCGGGACGCAGAACGGGGTTCTGCTCACTCAGCTCCACCACCACCGCGGCGCGGCGCGATTCTTTATCAAGCGTTGCCCCCAGATGGCGAACCACCCCCTTGAGGGGCTTGGCCAGTTGCGGCACTTCTACCTGAACAGCGCTGCCCAGGCGAATGCCGGGCAAGTCGGACTCAAACACCTCTGCCACCACATTCATGGCCTGCGGGTCACCAATCATGAAAAGTGCAGCACCTGGGTCAGCCGCATTGCCCACCACGGCCTTGCGCTCGGCCACGATGCCTGCACGCGGGGCGCGCAGTTCAATGCGATCGCCACCGCCAGAGCCCAGCAGTGCCGCTGTGCCTTGAGCACGGCCCAGCTCTTGCGATGTTTCGCGCAGCTTGGCCTGAGCAGCACGCAGATCAACTTCCACTCCCACGCCCTTGTTCACCATGTTTTGATGACGCTGGGCTTCAACCACCGCCACATCATGGGCGGTCTTGGCTGCTGCCACGTCGTAGCGGGTGCGCAGTGCATCGGGGCTGACCAGCGTGGCCAGCAAGTCACCGGCCTTGACCATATCGCCCACATGCGCGTTAACGGTGACTACACGTGCCGAGATGGGTACAGAAACCGATGCGACACGATCTTCCACAAACGCCACATGCGCAGGAGCCCAGGCCATTTGCAAGCCTTGAGGGTCTGTCACCGCCGCAATATCCAGCATCTTCACGGACTCAGGCTTGACCTGCAAAAAGCCTTTAGGCAGGGCCGCCGCAGTGTTTGGCGCGCCCTCTGTCGCTTTTGAGGCGTCGCACCCGCTGAGCAAGCCAGCCACAGCAACAGCCACAGCCGCCACGGTTAGCTTTGCCGCTGTCTTGGTTGGTAAATGCGCCGCTGCCGGCAGTCCCACAAGGCTCTTGTTCATCGTTCACCCTTTTTCGATGGCTGGGAAGTGAAGAGCTTCAGCACCGCTTCTCTTCCAGTGATGGCGCCATGCTAGGAACAGCGGCAAGCCTATTGGGTGACGCACGCATTACGGTTTGGTAAGGGACGGGCAGTAGCGGCAACCCAGTCCGCCCGCCCCTCACGCTGACCAAAACTCAGTCAGCTCTGCGCATGCAACAGCTTTGGTTTGCCTGTTTTTTCATCAAAACAAGGCACACACGCCTGATCCGCCTAAAAAACAGGCATTAAGCATGTTTTTTCATGTGATTTTTCATACATGAGTACTAAAAGTATCTAGATATCGCCAGATCCGGTCGATAGCTGGCTCAAACCATTTTTCAATCAAAGTGCTCTCAAGCCCTTGTATAGCTTTGGATAACTACTATCAAAAGCAGAGCTACTGAGTTATCCATTCAGTGGATAAATTGAAGACTCGAGCCTCTGTTTTTCAAGAAATCAACAAAAAAGGCAGGTCTGGCATACAAATCACGTTTTGAGCAGCGGCAGAAGGAAAACTAGCCGGTATAAGACGCATAAAAGAACGCGCTTCAGAGCTGTGGATAAATTACATGATTATTTTTGCTCACAGAGCCATAGTCAGCGTGAACAACCTTAACCACAGCGCTTGAAAACTAGCTATTTTTCACTCATCAAGAGAATTTTCAAATTTTTAAAAACCTATTTATTCATAAAAATTTAACAACCTTATCAACAACTATTGCTACATAGTTATCTCCAAGATACAAACAGGCTCTATCGGCTTCATTTCTGTGGATAAGTTTCTTGAAAACTACGCTTCAGACAATCCACAATTACAATGAACAAGTCCTCCGTAAGTGGTGGAAAAGATTGCTCACATACACCTCGGACATACATCTGTAGAACATACAGAAATCATCGATTTGTATGCTGTATTGCATAAGAAAATCAATCTTATTTGATACATATCTCTGTACGAATACTTATAAAACGCTAAAGCACAGCGCCTTTGCGTCTCGAAAAGCGCTGAAATGCACGAAAAAAAGTGGGCTGAAGAGGCCCTGAATTCCTTTGATGCCGTCGTTGGAGCCATGCCAGGATTTCGCAGCCGTGAAGGACAGCGAAAAATGGCAGCTCAAATCGCAAAAACGCTGAGCGAAGCCCAGCTCGGAAAAGTCGATGAAGACGATCCAGAACCCCGCCGGGCCATTGCCGTGGTGCAGGCTGGTACGGGCGTCGGAAAGTCGCTGGCCTACAGCATTCCGGCCATCCGCATGGCGCTGTCGCGTGGCACGCGTGTGCTGATATCCACCGCAACGGTGGCGCTGCAAGAGCAGCTGGTAAACAAGGATTTGCCGGCGCTGGCCACCAAGCTCGATCAGCCCTTCAAATTCGCACTGGCCAAAGGGCGTGGCCGTTTTGTCTGCAAACTCAAGCTAGAGCGACTTGCCAGTACGGGCGAAGCGCAGGATGAGGAAATGGACGATCTGTTTGGCGATGAAAAGGCCCAGACCAAGATCAATCGGCCCCAGCACGAGCTGCAGGCCCGCATGCAGTTCTACAAATCCATGGCGGATGCGCTGGCAACCGAGGCATGGAGTGGCGACCGCGACTCGCTAGAAACGCCGCCAGAGCCCGAAGCATGGAGCCCCGTGGCCGCAGAGTCATCGTCTTGCACGGGCAAGCACTGCCCTGCTTTCAGCAACTGCGTTTATTACGAGCGCCGCAAGGACCTGGTAGCCGCGCAAGTCATTGTGGCCAATCATGATTTGCTGCTTTCCTCACTCGGCTCCAAGCTGCTGCCGGACCTGGATAACTGCCTGCTGATCCTTGATGAGGCGCACCACCTGCCCTCCACCGCGCTCGATCAATTTGCCGGCGAGATGGACCTGAGCCGCCTGACCTGGATCGACAAACTTGCCAGCCGTGCGCTGCGCGTGAACCAGGTCGCTGAAGTGGAAGAGCTGGCCGATGTGCCCAAGCACGCAGGTCAGCTGCGCTTGCAGATGCAGGAGCTAGCCAGACTGGTCATGGAGCAGTACGGAGAGGCCCTTAAGTCGCAAAAAGACAGCTATGGGCCAGCCAGGGTACGAGCAGCCCGCGGAATGCTGCCAGAGGCACTTTTAGAGCCTCTGGGCCTTATTGCTCACCATGCCGATGGCTTTCTGGATGCTCTGCGTGCTGTTTCCAAAGCGCTGCGTGCAGAAATCAAGGACAAGCCCGAGGAAGCACAACGCCTGTCCACCATTTATGCGCAAGTCGGGGCACTGGCACCGCGGCTGGAAGCCATCTCCAACACCACGCAATTGCTTTTGCAGCACAGCGGGCCGGATGGCGAGAGCACGGCGGTGCCCAACGCCAAGTGGTTCACGTTGGAGATGGACGGGGAATTCATTGCCGTCAAGGCTCACGCCAGCCCCATTCAGCCGGGCTCCACCTTGCGCCGGCACCTGTGGTCGCAAGTCAGAGGCGCGGTGCTGACCTCTGCCACGCTGGCCAGTTGCGGCCATTTCGACTTCTTTTTGCGTGAGGCTGGCTTGGTCAACGACCCGTCAGTCACCACGTTGGAAGTACCCAGCCCCTTCGACTATGCCCGCCAGGGCACGCTAGTGGCCCGGGAAACGGCCGCAGACCCGCGTGAAGCGGCCCGCTTTACCGAGGAGATGGTCGAGGCCTTACTGAACGATCTAAGCCGCATACAGGCTGGTGCGCTGGTCTTGTTCACATCCCGCGAGCAGATGCGGCAGGCGGTGGATGCGCTATCCACCAGCATGCGCAATCAGGTGCTGGTGCAAACCACCCTGCCCCGCCAGACATTGCTGGTCCGTCACCGCGAAGCCGTTGAAATGGGCGAGCCATCCATCATCTTCGGCATGCAATCTTTTGGTGAAGGGCTGGATCTGCCCGGTGCGCTGTGCGAGTCGCTGTTCATCACCAAGCTGCCTTTTGCCCCGCCCGACGACCCGGTGGGCGAAGCAAGAGCCGAATGGCTGCGCAGCAGTGGCCGCAACCCCTTCAACGAACTGGTAGTGCCTGCCACGGCCATTCGCCTGGCACAGTGGGTAGGACGCGCCATTCGAACCGAAGAAGACCAGGCCCATGTGTACTGCTATGACCGCCGCCTGACGGGCACCAGCTATGGCCAGTTGCTCATCAAGAGCCTGCCGCCATTTACCCTGCAACGCAGGCCTGTTCAAGCTGTTTGAGGACACTGGCGAAGAGGCTTTTTCAGGCTTCTTCACGCCTCTTCGCCTGCTGCGCCAGCCACCTATTTCATGCCTGGCAACGGCATGAGCACAAGCCTTTTTGCGCCAAAAGGCTTTTGTAATTTTTCTAACACTTGAGGAGGTGAAGTTGGGTGGAGGATCAATGACTCCAGCCTTCCAACTTTCCCAGTGATCCGTTGTGCTCTCGCATCCAGTCGCTCAGCGATTGTGCTGTGATCAACAGCCAATGTTCATCAGATCACGAAGTGAATTCGCATCACTTCGCAATGGGCGCGGCTTTTTGCAACGCTGCCATCCACAAGTTCTTTGCTTTTGACCTGCAGCTGTGAACAGGGCTGCTAAGGAGCAATTGAAGGAATTTTCAGAAAAATCGTTTGAAAACAATGGCGTAAAGACCATTGAATTTTTTTGAATGCATTGCTATCGCCTGCCTGCAATGGGCAGTGTGGCTTTATGGAGTGGTTACCCCCAGCTGTTTATAACATTCTGTGGATAACTACCTTCACCAAGGGCTGACCATTGAACTTTATCCCCAACTCTTGACGTTGAGGCTGCGCATCTTACGCCAATTTTTTGAGTTCTGACGCGTCAATTTTTCTAAAGCCATTTTTTCCTGCTATCCCCCTCTGTAGAGAGGCTTTGAGACACCTGATTGACGGAAGTTCAAACCCACACATATTGCGCAATCTTGAGTTTGCCTTTAGTTGTTCTTTAGATTTCTTATAAATATTTAGTGGTAGTAGTAAGGATGTCATGTTTCTGTTGATAACTATTAAAAATTGATAAAAATCAACCATCTTGGGTTCTGATAAATATGGAGACAAATGATGGCTGCTGCTGTCTTCCATTCATGAACAACTTGCAAGTTTTAAGAGATTCTGTGGATAACATCTAAGTTGATATTGAGTTACCCACAGAAATCCATATCTCATAAATAAATAAGAAAACCGTTTTTTATCAAGTAAATACAAGCGTTGTTAGCTATGTTTTTTATAGTGAACAACTAAAGAAGACTTGATTGAGCACATCAGGTTTGAGGGATGTGAAGTACCCCGAGGGCTTTCTCAACAATCTGAGCAACCCATTTTTTATTCAATGCGTGCAGGTATGCTGTGCAAACGTTGGCTTTAGTTGTTATTGCTAATCTTATATTTTTACTTAGTAGTAATAGTAAGTAGTCCACTTAATTGTGGATAAGTAATAAATTACAATAAAAATCAATGGCTTGAGATTTGTTTAAGTCTGTGGCTGAAGATCAACTCCTGCTGTCCTTGATTTGGGAATAACTTTTTCAAACTTGGAATATCTGTGGAAAACATGGAAATTTCTCGATTTTTATCACCATGTTTATGCACAGGCCTGTTTGCCTGATGACAGTCATGAAAAAGCCACCCGGAGGTGGCTTTGCCTGGTTGCAGCTGTCTGGCTGACTAGAAGTACCGTGCGTATCGGAGCTGGAGAAAGTTTGCGCCGGGGTTGGGTTCCTTGATGCCTGCATTGGAGTGGTGCTCCAGTCGCAGGCTGATTTCGTTTCTCAGCTGCTCGCCAAACAGGTAACCGGCCCCCAGGTGACTGGCAAAGTTGTAGCGCGTTGAGAACTCTTTATGGTCTGTGATGTAGCGATGGTTGGTGGCGTAGCTCACGCCCAGCCCTGCTTGCAGAAACCAGGGCGATTGACCTTGTGCGGGGCGCCAGCGCAATGTGGGTTGTGCTCCCAGAACCCAGGTCGAACGATTACCGCCCTGGTAATCGGCCGACCAGCGACTGACCGAGAGATCCCAGTAGCCTGTCAGCTTGCCCGAGCCCAGTGGGTAGCTCCAGTTCCAGGGGAGCATGACGCCGCCGGTCCAGCTGGCTGTGCCATGTTCTGAGGTGCCGTATTGCAGGTACACGCCTGTGGCAGAGCTCTGCACAGACTGTGCATGGGCTGACAGGCTGAGCAGCGCTGGAGCCAGCAACATGACAAATGTTTTTGCTATCTGCAGCTTTTTCATGGCAAAGATCCTCCCAGTGTCTGGACTATGGGGTGTTATCGATCTGCTTGAATGGCCTAAATTTCGTACGCTCTGTGGAAATGAATCTAGATCTTTGTTAATAAATGTGCTGTCGGCAAGCGATTGCGCTTGTAGTCAGCCAATGGATATCGTGCAAAAAGAAAAAGCCCCCGGTCATGACGACCGAGGGCTTTGATTGAGGCGACTCAGGCTGGCTTATTTGGCAGCTGGTGCAGGAGCAGGGCGTTCCTGACCGGGTTTGCCGCCATGGTGACCGTGGTGGTGGCCATGGGGCTTGTGCATGCGCAGCGATGCCGCGTCGAATGTCTTTTGCTGCTCCGCATTGAGCTGAGCGTAGAAAGCCTTGGTTGCGTCGGCGCGGCGGTCCATTTCAGCATCACGCTTGGCGCGCATTTCACGCATCTTGTCGATGCGCTGGGGTGTGGTCAGCTTGGCAAAGGCTTCACGGTCGCCGGGGGCAGGGCGCTCACCGGGCTTGATGGCCTCGGTATAGGTTGTCCAGGCGCCTGCCTGAGCAGGGGTCAGCTTCAGATCAGTCTTGAGCTTTTCCATGCGTTTTTTCATGTGCTCCATGCGATCACCACCGCGCTTTTGATCATGGTGATGCTTTTGGTGCTCAGGGGCTTTTTGGGCTGCTGCAGGCTGCTCTGCAGGGGCTGCAGTCTGTGCGAAGCTGGGCAGGCTCAAAGAAGCGAGCAGGGCAGTGGCAACAGCGGCGCCGGTGATTGTTTGGCGAAAGCGGGTCATGTCATATTCCTTTTCAGTTGAAGTGGAAGAAGTGGCCGCTCGATCTGCGTCTTGAAAGGCATTCGGCAGCGGATGAATGAAGTGTGGGGCTCTCATGTTTCTGTCACGTGAGGTTTTGCAGCCGCTCTGTAAAGTATTGAGAAGATTCGGTGGCTCTGACTGCGCAACAATGGATGCATGGGCTGCTTTGGCAGCCGATTTTTTCAGTGAGACTCCGCTGCTGGATCTCACGACGATTGAAGGTTTAGCAAAGGTTTTTGATGTTCAAGAACATGATTATTTATCGCATTGCCGAAAGCTGGCAGGGCGATCTGCAGGTGCTGGAAGATGCGCTGCAAAAGACGGTGTTT
>ERZ724504.252-NODE-252-length-30405-cov-5.675025_pt1 | contig 30405 bp, 29 predicted proteins | sample MGYA00376037_ERZ724504 | MGnify/ENA primary metagenome ERZ724504 (study PRJEB28724, sample SAMN07190888) | wastewater metagenome | isolation source: influent of sewage treatment plant in Hong Hong | place: USA: Christiansburg, Virginia | collected 2016-03-01 ... | reverse complement strand
TGCCTGACTGGGAATGCGAAAACCCAGCCCACACTCGTTGGGGCTACATCAGTTGGCCCAAAGGCGAATCCACGCCGCAACTCATCGTCAAAAACATGACTGAATAACACGCCCGTTTTCTATTTGGATGTTTCACCAAACCGCGAAAGAAACACCATGTTATTGAATACCCACACGTCACAACTGGTTTTAGTCGATTATCAAGCGCGACTGATGCCCGCCATCGCGCATGGTGCAAGAGTCTTGGACAACGCGGTGCGGCTGGCAAAAATTGCACGCATCATGGATGTACCCATTTGCGGCACGGCGCAAAACCCTGACAAACTGGGTGCAAATGATGAACGCATCCAAGCCCTGTGTCAAACCAGTATGAGCAAAATACATTTCGGCGCGGTCACCGATGGTTTGTTGAATGTTTTGCAGCCCGCGCCACGCGCGCAAATCGTGATTGCAGGCTGCGAAGCGCATGTGTGCTTATTGCAAACGGCCTTGGATTTAATTGAACATGATTACTCGATTTGGGTCGTCACCGATGCCTGCGGCTCACGCACCACGCTGAACCGCGACTTGGCCTTTCAACGCTTGGCCGCTGCTGGCGCGCATTTGGTCAGCACCGAAATGGTGGCATTTGAATGGCTGCGCAGCGCGTCCGATGCGCGTTTTAAAAAAGTATTGGCGTTGGTGAAGTAAGTCTACAATTTTAAATATCAACAACTAAAATATAAAAACATAGACTTATCAATAGAAACCCTTTGATATAATTACAAAAAAACAAAGGAATGAAATATGAAACTTTCAAAAGCCATTTTTGCCCTGCTCTTACTTGTCGTACTCATCACAGGGTATTACGTCAAACGCTCTTTAGATTTACAAGAAAAAGCAATCAATTTGCAAACGGGTCAAGTGGAGGATGCCTCCGTCTCCAACGAACAAAATGATAACTGCCATGACCCCGTTAGCGGCAAAATGTACAGTCACTTTGTCAATAAACAAAGTGTGAATTTGCGCGAATCTCCCAACACATCCAGTGCCGTGGTTGAAAAATTGGACAAAAGACAAAATGTTTTGCTATTAGAAACAGCGGCACAAACAGCACCTGACGCCAATCAATTCATGACCAAAAAAGTCATTGAATTCACAACTGAAACCACATCTTTCACATTATCACCCAACAAAGCGATTGAAATTGTCGATCCAGAACCGAACACCACGATGATTCGGATTCGTTACATCCACCCTGAATTGGGGGCATTAGAAGCACGCGTACCAAAAGACACTGTGACCAACTTGGTCAATGAAACATGGGTGAAGGTACGCTCAAATGCGGGTAATGAAGGCTGGCTGTTGCAGCGGTTCTTAGATAATATTGAGGTGTGCTGATAAAAAACGTAAAATGCACAACAAAAAACCCACGGTTGACCGTGGGCTTTTTGTGAATCGCAAGAGTTAATCTATTGTGATTTATAGTAAAAACACTTAAATATTACGCCTTGATGCAATAAAACGCGCGTTTACCTGGGTAGCTTGCTGTTTCACCCAAAGCTTCTTCGATGCGCAAGAGTTGGTTGTACTTCGCAATGCGGTCAGAACGTGACAAAGAACCTGTTTTGATTTGGCCTGCATTCAAACCAACTGCAATGTCAGCGATGGTTGAATCTTCAGTTTCACCTGAGCGGTGGCTGATCACAGCCGTGTAATTGGCACGTTTGGCCATCTCAATCGCTGCGAAAGTTTCTGTCAATGTGCCGATTTGGTTGATTTTGATCAAAATTGAATTGGCGATGCCTTTATCAATGCCTTCTTTCAAAATCTTGGTGTTGGTCACAAATAAGTCGTCACCGACAATTTGAACTTTATGACCTAAAATTTCAGTCAAATATTTCCAACCGTCCCAATCGCCCTCAGCCATGCCGTCTTCAATTGAAATGATGGGGAACTTGTCGGCCAAATTGGCCAAATAATCAGCCATTTCTTTGCTGCTCAGGCTCAAGTTTTCGCCTGGCAGTTCATATTTGCCATTTTTGTAGAACTCGGATGCAGCGCAATCCAAGCCAATCAAAATTTGCTCACCAACGGTGTAACCTGCGGATTCAATTGCAGTCAATACCGTATTCAAGCACTCTTCATTTGACTGAAAATTCGGCGCAAAACCACCTTCATCACCCACAGCGGTGTTCATGCCTTTGTCATGCAAGATTTTTTTCAATGCATGAAAAATTTCTGCCCCTGCACGCAAAGCTTCACGGAATGAATCAAAACCTGCTGGAATGACCATGAATTCTTGAAACTCAAGGTTGTTGTCAGCGTGTGCGCCACCATTGACGATGTTCATCATTGGCACAGGCAATTGCATCGCACCTGAACCACCAAAATAACGGTACAAAGGCAAGCCCACTTCTTGTGCTGAAGCACGGGCAACGGCCATGGAAACAGCCAATAAAGCATTTGCACCCAAATTCGATTTATTGTCCGTGCCATCGAGCTGAATCAATGTTTGGTCAATCAAAGCTTGCTCTGTTGATTCCATGCCAATGATGGTGTCAGCAATGACCGTGTTGATGTGATCCACAGCTTTTAAAACACCTTTGCCAAGGTAACGTGATTTATCACCATCACGCAGCTCAATCGCTTCGCGCGAACCCGTTGACGCACCCGATGGTACCGCCGCGCGTGCTGTCGCGCCCGATTCCAACAGAATTTCACATTCAACCGTTGGGTTGCCACGTGAGTCTAAAATTTCACGTCCTACGATGTCAATAATTGCACTCATTTCTTCTCCTTAATTAAAAAAATTGTCCGCACCCTCACGCGGCTTGTGATTGTTCTCAACGGTTTGAACCATTAAGCTTCAATTTAAAATCAAAAAATAAACAGAAAGATGGCTTTTAGGCAAGGCCTTCAACGATAAAAATATCAGCGACAGCCGCATCTTTGCGCAACTCACGCCCAGTGGTGTAAGTTTCTGAATCATAGAAGGCCTGCGCTTTTTCAACCGATGGGAATTTCAAAATAACGGTTCTCGCATGTGCTGAACCTTCCAAAATGGTCATTTCTCCGCCACGCACCAATACTTCTGCGCCATGCTCAGCCATTGCTTGCCCCGAAAACACACGGTATTTATCATACTGCTCTGGATCAGTCACATTGACGTTAAATACAACGTAAGCTGGATTACTCATAAAAAGCCTTTTGAAAAATGAATTGACTCAAAAAACGCAAAACGATACCCGTTTTGCGTTTTCTGGTTTTACCACGTATTAAAATTATCTTCTAAAAACATGCCATTGGCTTTCACAGCCACATCCAATGCTTTTAATGTCGTTAACAGCTCTTTCATGCGCGACAAAGGCACGGCATTCGGACCATCTGACCATGCTTCATTTGGATTCGGATGTGTTTCCATGAATAAACCTGCAACACCCACAGCCACTGCTGCACGCGCCAACACAGGCACAAACTCACGCTGGCCACCGCTGGTGCTGCCTTGTCCGCCAGGCAATTGAACAGAATGGGTTGCATCAAAAACCACGGGAGCCCCTGATTCGCGCATGATGGCAAGACTGCGCATGTCAGAAATCAAGTTATTGTAACCAAAGCTGACCCCACGCTCACAAGCGAGGAAGTTGTCTTCGTTCAAACCCATTTCACGCGCAGCGCTGCGTGCTTTTTCAACCACATTTTTCATGTCATTGGGCGCAAGGAACTGCCCTTTTTTGATGTTCACGGGTTTGCCACTTTGCGCAACCGCTCGAATAAAATCGGTTTGACGGCATAAGAACGCAGGAGTTTGCAGCACATCAACCACACTCGCCACTTCAGCGATGTGTTCAATGTCATGAACGTCGGTCAAAACGGGCAATCCCGTTTGGCGACGCACTTCATCCAAAATTTTCAAACCATTTTCGATGCCCACACCGCGTTTCGTGTGACCTGATGAGCGATTGGCTTTATCAAAAGAGCCTTTATAAATCAACGGAATACCAAGTGCCTCGGTCATTTCTTTGAGCTGACCTGCCACATCCAGTGACATCTCTAGGCCTTCAATCGAGCATGTGCCTGCGATCAGAAAGAAAGGTTGATTCAAGCCAATATCGTAACCGCATAATTTCATTTTTTATCCTCGAAAGGTTAACAGCCGTTTATTTTTTGCTTTGTTTGAAAATAAACCACAAAACGCCTTTTAAACTCACCACCGTAATGATCAAGCTGGCAACCACGATCACCCTTGAGCTTGTGTCCATTGTGTGCCATAGCTCAATCATCTGAATCCCCTATTCATCAAGCGATCAAACAATTTGTGACTGCAATGTGGCCTGTACAAAAGCACTGAACAAAGGATGTCCGTCGCGTGGCGTCGATGTGAATTCTGGGTGAAACTGTACGCCAACAAACCATGGATGCACTTCTTTGGGCAGCTCCATCATTTCTGGTAACTGTTCTGTGGGTGTGCGTGCCGAAATCACCATGCCAGCACTTTCGAGCTGCGGTGTGAATTGTGTGTTCACTTCATAACGGTGGCGATGACGCTCAGTAACGGTTGCCCCATAAATATCATACGCCATTGTGCCTGCTTTGACGGGGCATGATTGTGCACCCAAGCGCATTGTACCGCCCAAATCAGAAGCTTCATCACGTTTCTGCAATGAGCCATCTTTGCCCATCCATTCGGTGATCAATGCCACAACAGGCTGCGAACCTTGAGGTTCAAACTCTGTACTGTTGGCTTTCGTTAAGCCAGCCACATGGCGAGCAAACTCAATCACGGCAAGCTGCATGCCCAAGCAAATACCGAGGTATGGCACTTTGTTTTCGCGGGCATATTGTACGGCACGAATTTTACCTTCGGTGCCACGCTTACCAAAACCACCAGGCACCAAGATCCCGTCGAGCTTGGACAACTGCTTTTCAACTTCAGCTTCATTGTTTTCAAAATCTTCCGAGTCAATGTACTCGATGTTCACTTGTGTTTCATTGTGAATGCCCGCGTGACGCAAAGCTTCAATCAAAGACTTGTACGACTCGGTCAAGTCCATGTATTTGCCCACCATGCCGATGGTCACTTCATGCTTCGGATTTTCCAAAGCTGCAACCAATTTATCCCACAACGCCACATTGGCTGGTGGCACATCCAAGCGCAATTCATCGCAGATCACTTGATCCAAGCCTTGCTCAAACAACAGATGAGGCACTTTGTAAATTGTATCGACATCGCACACTGAAACAACGGCATTGGCGGGGATGTTCGAGAACATTGAAATTTTTGCACGTTCGTCTTCAGGAATCATGCGATCGGCACGGCACAACAACGCATGCGGAATGATACCGATTTCGCGCAATTTTTGAACCGAGTGCTGGGTTGGTTTGGTTTTTAGTTCTCCCGCACCAGCAATGAATGGAACGAGGGTTAAATGCACAAATGCAGAATTGCCACGCCCCATGCGCAAGCTCATTTGGCGCACAGATTCGAGGAAAGGCAAAGACTCAATGTCACCAACCGTGCCACCAATTTCAACAATCGCGACATCGGTTTGGCCATTGTTCGACGCAGCGGCACCACGTTCAATAAACAATTGAATTTCGTTGGTGATGTGTGGAATGACTTGTACGGTTTTGCCCAAATACTCACCACGGCGTTCTTTACGCAAAACAGACTCATAAATCTGACCTGTGGTGAAGTTGTTTGACTTGCGCATTTTGGCGCTGATGAACCGCTCATAATGTCCCAAATCCAAATCGGTTTCCGCACCATCCTCGGTCACGAACACTTCACCGTGCTGAATCGGGCTCATCGTGCCAGGGTCTACATTAATATAAGGATCAAGTTTGAGCATGGTCACTTTCAGACCACGCGATTCCAACAAAGCCGCCAAAGACGCTGCTGCAATGCCCTTACCCAAAGACGATACAACGCCGCCCGTTACAAACACATATTTTGTCATTTTATCACCAGAGTTACCACATATTGAAAGCGAGATTATACCTGTAAAAAGCTTGGCCTTTTTTAAAAATTGGCATTGCACATGGCTTAAACCATCCATTTTTATCCGATCAAATGTTGCATTCAAAATGGATTGATCCAAAAAATGAACGTCAGCCCCCACTCAAATGCAGATAAGCGCCCGACACACCAGCCTTTCAAACATAGGGCAAGCATTTCTTCATTCACTCACCTCCGCTCACCTCATTTCACCCAACATTATTCACTATAGGCTACACCAGTCAACAGTTTCAGCATAACAACCACATTGTGCTTATAATACGAAATCAAAAAAACAGCACCCCATCCAATAATCTAAAACCAATGACACAACCAACCTCAAACCCTTCATGATCACCATCATCTACGCCCATCCTTACCCATCACACTCACACAGCAATCGAGTGCTGCGTGATGCCGTTAATAATCTACCTGACGTTCACATCCGCTCACTGTACGAGCTGTACCCTGATTTCCACATCAACGTCCGCGCTGAACAAGAGGCACTGCTTCAATCACACACCATCGTCTTACAACACCCCCCTGCACTGGTATCACACGCCTGCGCTGCTCTCGCTGTGGATGGAAAAAATCCTTTCATACGGGTGGGCATATGGTGAAAATGGTACGGCCTTGCACGGTAAACGTTTAATGTGGGCTGTGAGCACGGGAGGTGATGCGGATTCTTATTCAGCCAGCGGCTACAACAACTTCACCATGGCGCAAATTGGCACCCCCATTCAACAAACAGCCTTGTTTTGCGGTATGGAATGGTTACCACCGTTTATCACACATGATGCAGGCACAATAAGCAATGATGCTTTACTGCTGGCCAGCGAGGCCTATCGTGACCGTTTGGTGGCAGAGCTCACGCAACTCAAAACGCAACCATCCATTCATCAAACACACACTTTCACAATGGGGAGCTGATCATGCATGGTGAAATAAACATCCTGTTCTATTTGATGATTTACCTGACCGCAATGGTGTTGGTGGTGCCCATTGCCAAGCGGATGGGATTGGGTGTGGTGCTGGGTTACTTACTGGCGGGCTTGGCGCTGGGGCCCAACGGCTTTCGATTGGCTGAAAACACAGAAAGCATTAGCACATTGGCTGAGCTGGGCGTGGTGTTGATGCTGTTCACCATCGGATTGGAGCTCGATGGCAAGAAACTATGGGACATGAGGCATCGTGTGTTTATTTTTGGTGCGTTGCAAATGGCAGTGTGCGGTACGGCATTTTTCGGCGCAACCTATTTACTTGGCATGAACCCAACCGCCGCCCTCATCATTGGACTGGCACTGGCACTCTCCTCAACCGCCGTCGCCGTACAAATGATGAATGACCGCAATCTAATGAACACCGATGCAGGCAAAAGCGTGTTTGGTGTGCTGTTGTTTCAAGACATGGCGGCGATCCCACTCATCATTGTCATCGGGCTGCTCGCACCTGTTGCGGGTGCCACACAATTCAATGCGCTGAATGCAATTGGCGCAGTGGTTGCGGTGATTTTTGTTGGCAGGTATTTGATTCGCTACATGTTGCGCTGGGTGGCACAAAATGGCTCACGCGAACTCTTCGTTGGCACGGCATTACTGCTGGTGATTGCGGTGATGGAGCTGATGACTTCGGTTGGTGTTTCCGCAGGTTTAGGTGCTTTTTTAGCGGGAATATTACTTGCCAGCTCCGAGTATCGACATGAACTTGAAGCCGACCTCAACCCATTTCGTGGTTTATTTCTCGGCTTGTTCTTCATCACCATTGGTTCAAACATGGACATCCCGCTGCTGCTCAGCGCGTGGCCACGTATTTTGGGTTTATTGCTCGCCTACATGACACTCAAATTCATCCTGCTGTACCTCGTCGCAGGCATCGTGCGCATCCAAACACGCGAGCGCTTGACTTTTGCTTTAATGCTCGGGCAAGGTGGCGAATTTGCCTTCGTCGTTGGTGCATTGGCCGTGCAAGGAAAGCTATTCAGCGTGCAACAAGGCGCATGGCTGAATTTAATCGTCGCCCTGTCATTGGCCGCATCCCCCTTATTGATCAAACTGTTCGACATCATCAATGCCCGCTATTTCACCGGCAAAGAAGACAATGCCGCAATGGACACCGACATCAAGCAAAGAGAAGTCATTGTCGCGGGTTTCGGACGATTTGGACAAATCATCTCCCGCTTATTGTCTTCTGCAGGCATCCGTCCCACAGTGCTCGACCACGACTCATCGACCATCGACACCATGCGAAAATTTGGTTACAAGGTTTATTTCGGTGACGCCGCTCGCCTCGATTTGCTCGAAGTCGCGGGTGCAGCAACAGCCAAACTGTTGGTTGTCGCCGTCGAAGACCGAGAAGTTTGCCTCAAAATCATTCACCTTGCCCAGCGACACTTCCCACACTTGGAAATTGCCGCCCGTGCGTATGACGTGTCACATTACTATGACTTGCGTAAGCTTGGCGTGACCGTCATCGAACGAGAACTGTTTGAAGGCTCACTTCGCCTTGGCCGAGAATGCTTGAGGATCATGGGCATGGACGCCTACGAAGCACGCGAACTCACCAACAGATTCCGCGACACAAACTATGAGTTCATGCATAAAAATGAAAGCCTCCGTGGGGATAAAAACTTCGCCAGCATCATACGCCAAGGCCGAGAAGAGCTTGAACGACAGCTGAAAGAAGAGCTGAATTCACCAAAAGTTGGGTTTGAATGGCAAGAGAAATTAAAGCGAGCTGCGGATGAAAAACTGTAATGGGCACTCATGCCTCACATCACATGCATGAGATGGGATGTCAAAAAGCGCGAATCATCGCGCTTTTTTTATGGATCGTGAAGGTTTACAGTTTAACCAAAGTGCCTTCATCAGAACCTTCAATGATGCGCTTGAGCGCACCTTCTTTGACAATTGAGAACACTCGAATCGGCATGTTTTGGTCTCGGCATAAAGCAAACGCAGTCGCATCCATGACCTTCAAGTCTTTGCTGATGGCCTCATCGAAACTCACAGTGCTGTAACGGGTGGCCGTTGGGTCTTTTTTCGGATCTGCGGTGTAAACGCCATCCACTTTGGTTGCCTTCAGCACCACTTCAGCGCCAATCTCAACGCCACGCAAAGCCGCTGCGGTGTCCGTGGTGAAAAATGGGTTGCCCGTACCTGCAGCGAAAATCACAATTTTACCTTCTTCGAGTTGACGCAAAGCACGCGGGCGAATGTAAGGCTCAACCACTTGGTCAATGCGTAATGCCGATTGTACGCGCGCATCCATGCCCGCTTGCTTCATCGCATCTTGTAAAGCCAAAGCATTCATAATCGTCGCCATCATGCCCATATAGTCGGCTGTTGCACGATCCATGCCCGCTGCGCCACCCGTCATGCCACGAAAAATATTGCCGCCACCAATGACAATGGCAATTTCAACGCCCATATCAGAGATTTCTTTGATCTCTGAAACCATGCGTTCGATGGTTTTTCGATTGATGCCAAATGCATCGTCGCCCATCAGAGCTTCACCCGACAATTTCAACAACACGCGCTTATAAGCCGCCATAATCAACTCCTTGATATTTAACCAATAAATACGAAATGGACCCACCCAAATGCCAGACACAAACTCTCGACAGGATACACCTTTTCGATCTGTCTTTAACAATAATCGGCAGTCATCCACCCAAAAAAATACACTTCTGGAGTAAGCCTACACACATGCCAAGTAAGCTTATTTCAAAAAAATATTAATGAGGCATTTTCATCACCACTGTTCAACAACCATTGATCAATCACTTCTGATTAGTCACTTTTGATTAATAATTATTGACCTCAAACCATTTTTGCCTTCAACAAAACAGGCCATCCATGATGGCTCCATTTTTCGGGCAAAATAAAAGCGGGCAAAGCCCACTTTTATCATCAAACGCTCAGCTTGATTAAGCTCCAGCTTGTGCCGCAGCCACTTGAGCAGCCACTTCCGCAGCAAAGTCATCCACTTTTTTCTCGATGCCTTCACCCACGATGAACATGGTGAAACCAGCCACTTCAGTGGCTTTAGATTTCAACATCGCAGCAACGGTTTCTTTATCATTCTTAACGAAAGGTTGGTCAAACAAAGACACTTCTTTCAAGAATTTCTGTACTGAACCTTCAACCATTTTGGCGGCGATCTCAGCAGGCTTGCCTGATTCGATGGCTTTTTCAGTCGCTACTTTACGTTCAGTTTCGATCAATTTTGCAGGAACATCAGCAGAAGACAAAGCCACTGGCTTCATCGCAGCGATGTGCATGGCCACGTCTTTGGCTGCAGTTTCATCACCTTTGTACGATACAACCACGCCGATTTTCGCGCCGTGCAAGTAAGACACCAAGCTGTTGTCACTGTCAAAACGAACGAAACGACGGATGGTCATGTTTTCGCCAATTTTGCCGATCAAGTCAGCACGGGTTTGTTCAACTGTTTTGCCGTCTAAATCCAATGCAGACAATGCTTCAACATCAGCTGGATTGTGTTCTGCAACCAATTTTGCACAACCATTGGCCAATGCCAAAAAGTCATCATTTTTCGCAACAAAGTCAGTTTCAGAGTTGACTTCAACCATCGCGCCTTGCGTGCCGTTGGTGTACACCACAACCACGCCCTCAGCTGCGATGCGTGAAGATGCTTTACCTGCTTTGCTGCCCAATTTCACACGTAAGATTTCTTCCGCGCGTTCCATATTGCCTTCGGCTTCCACCAAGGCTTTTTTGCATTCCATCATCGGCGCATCAGTTTTGCCGCGTAATTCCGATACCATGCCTGCAGTAATTGCTGTCATTTCAATTCATCCTATAATCAGTACAAAAGGGATCGCACCCTTTTGAATTTAAACTAGAACATTTGTGCGGTTTAGCCACTCAAATGATGGACACCCGATGAACCACGATCAAGGCATCCGAAATTCTTTCGAAAAAGGGGCTCTGAAGCCCCCTTTCATCACATCACTTTTCAGTGATTAAGCATCAGCAGATGCATCATTGATTTCTTCAACGAATTCTTCCGGCTCAGACGCTTCTTTAGCCGCTTCGATGATTTCGTTCACCGCATTCGCACGACCTTCGAGGATGGCATCAGCCATACCACGTGCATACAAACGCACTGCGCGTGCAGAGTCATCGTTACCTGGGATGATGAAGTCAACGCCTTTTGGATCATGGTTGGTATCAACCACAGAAATCACAGGAATGCCCAAGTTTTTCGCTTCGAGCAAGGCACCTTTATGGTAACCGATGTCCACAACAAAAATCGCATCAGGAACGCCAGCCATATCTTTAATGCCGCCGATGGATTTTTGCAACTTTTCCAATTCACGTTTAAACAACAACGCTTCTTTTTTGATCATTTTATCGGCTTCGCCAGACTCGATCGCTGCTTCCATTGCTTTCAAACGTTTGATTGACGTGATGACTGTTTTGAAGTTAGTCAAAGTACCGCCCAACCAGCGTTGATTCACGTATGGCATGCCAGCGCGTGTTGCTTCTTCAGCCATGATGTCACGTGCTTGACGTTTTGTGCCAACGAACAACACTGTGCCACGACGAGCCGCTACTTTTTTGATGAACTCAGCCGCGTCGTTGTACATGACAACTGTTTTTTCGAGGTTGATGATGTGGATTTTGTTGCGATGGCCATAAATGAATGGAGCCATTTTAGGGTTCCAGAAACGGGTTTGGTGACCGAAATGGCAGCCCGCTTCGAGCATTTCACGCATTGTAACTAACATAATATAATACCTTTAATTCGTAAAAGGGTTGTTTCTAACATTGGCAAGCACTGTGGCTCGAAACCTGATGAATTGTTCCATGCTGATTTTGATGTTCGATGAGCTGATATTCACAAACCCGCTTAACGTGAGGACTGAACCCCATCCATCGTCATGATTTCAAAGCACCCTTATGGCTGCCAACGCGCGATTTATCTTGGGTCTTACCTTAGGGTTTCCCCGTACGCTCGCAAAACCTCTGCAAACGAACCCAAGACAGCCTATAATTATATAGCAAAACATTCAATAGCTCAAGTCCCGCGTTCAAGCAACGCTGAGCCCAGCATTCAGAAACACCTATTAAGAGAACTTCATGGCCGTTACCATCAAAGATGACAATGACATCGCCCACATGCGCATCGCATGTCGACTCGCTTCCGAGCTTTTAGATTACATCACCCCCTTTGTCAAAGCGGGCACAACGACAGGCGAACTCGATCGTTTATGCCATAACTATATGGTTGATGTTCAAAACACCATCCCTGCAACCCTCGGTTATCAGCCACCCGGCTACCCACCTTACCCAAAATCATGCTGCATTTCACTCAATGACGTGATTTGCCACGGCGTCCCATCAGATGACAAAGTGCTCAAGAATGGTGACATCGCCAACATCGATGTGACCGTCATCACACCTGCGGGTTATTTTGGCGACACGTCACGCATGTTCATCGTTGGTGAAGGCTCGATTGCAGCCAAACGTTTGTGTGACATCACTTATGAATGCATGTGGATAGGCATTGCCCAAGTGAAAGAAGGCGCGACGCTGGGCGACATCGGTGCCGCCATCGCTGCCCATGCGCATCAAAATGGCATGTCGGTGGTGCGTGAGTATTGCGGTCATGGCATCGGCAAGGTATTTCACGAAGACCCGCAGGTTCTACACTATGGCATCAAAGGTCAAGGCATGCAGCTTAAAGCAGGCATGATTTTCACCATCGAACCCATGATCAATGCAGGCAAACGTGACATGCGCACCATGCCCGATGGTTGGACGGTCAAAACCAAGGATCGCAGCTTATCGGCACAATGGGAGCACACCGTATTGGTCACGCCCACAGGTTACGAAGTGTTGACTTTGTCAGAAGGCTATCCTGCTTTACCATCATTCATCCAACCTTCTGTCTAAAAATTTATGTCCATTGCAGCACCGTCCCAGATCCCAGATCGCACCCGTTACCAAACGGGTCGCAGCCTGCTTTTTTCACAATTCACAGCAAACAACAGCCCAACACGTGCCGTACGTCGCTTGATGCGCGAGCTCACCCACCTCACGGATCTGTGTGTGTTAGAAGCTTGGACACACTGCATTGGCACTTTGCCTGACAGTTTGCGCCATTCCTCCAGCCTGATTGCAATTGGCGGTTATGGTCGAGCAGAGCTGTTGCCCAATTCCGACATCGATTTGTTGGTGCTGATTAAAACGGATCATTTGTCGGTCGAATCAAAGGCGCAACTGTCGCTTGCGATTGAGCAATGGGTCAGCATGCTGTGGGACATGGGTGTGACCTTAAGCCATAGCGTGCGCACCATCGACGAATGCATCGCGGATGCGCTTGAAGATTTATCCATTCAAACATCAATCCTTGAAGGTCGCTACTTGGCGGGCGATAAAAAAATCCACCAAATTTTCTACGCGGCTTTCAACCGTCATTTTGATGTGCCCATCTTTTGGCGTGAAAAAATGGCGGAAATGCGCCAACGTCATGCCAAATTTGATGACACGCCATACAGCCTCGAACCGAATTGCAAAGAAAGCCCTGGAGGTTTGCGCGATTTGCACCTGATGTTGTGGTTGGCTAAAGCGGCCAATATCGGTCACACTTGGCAAGAACTGCACCACAACAATTGGCTGACCGCCAGTCAGTTGCGCTTGATTCAACGAAGTGAAAACCAACTGTTGGCGATTCGCGCCCACCTGCACATCCTCAGTAAACGCATGGAAAACCGTGTGCTGTTTGACTTGCAAACCCCCTTGGCGCACGCTTTTGGCTTGTTTGAAACCGATGGCAAACGGGCCGGTGAGCATTTGATGCAACGTTACTACTTGGCAGCCCGTGCGATTTATCAACAATGCACCCTCTTTGTTCAAAAATTCGAGCTGTTTCTGTCACCTCCCTCTGCACCGCATATTGCCCATAAAATCAAAGGCTTCCCTGATTTTGTTGAAGTAGATCATGTGCTTGATGTTGTCAAAAACGATGCTTTTATTCGCAAACCCCATTTGCTGATTGATGTGTTTTATGTGTATGGGCAAGTGACTGGCTTAACAGGCTTTTCTCCCAAACTGTGGGATGCGATTTTGCAAGCACGCAATTTAATCACACCTGAGTTTCGGCGCAACCCTGAAAATCGTTCCAAATTCATCCACCTGCTTAAGCTCGACAACGGCATCACGCACGCCATCCGACTGATGAACCAGACCGGTGTTTTGGGACGCTACATCCCTGCATTTCGCCGCATCATTGGTCAAATGCAACATGATTTATTCCACATTTATACCGTTGATCAACACATCCTGACCGTTGTGCGCAATTTACGCCGCTTCACTTTGCAAGAGCACATGCAAAGTCATTTTTTAGCCAATCAAGTCATGGCTGAGTTCGGGCAACCGTGGTTGCTCTACATCGCAGGCCTGTTTCACGACATTGCCAAGGGTCGAGGCGGTGATCACTCTGATTTGGGTGCGGTCGAAGTTGCACGTTTTGCCAAACAACACGCATTGACCAAAAAACAAACTGCATTGGTGGTGTTTCTCGTTAAACACCATTTAACGATGTCGACTTTTGCCCAAAAAGAAGATCTGTCTGACATGGAGACAATTCAACGCTTTGCCAAGACGGTCAAAAGTGTCGAAAATCTTCAAGCCCTGTACCTGCTCACAGTCGCCGACATCCGAGGCACCAGTCCAAAAGTGTGGAACGCGTGGAAAGACAAACTGTTGGCGGATCTGTACCAGCTGACCTTGCGCGAATTATCAGGGCAAACCCAAGCCCCCGTCAGCATGCTCAAAGAACGCACAATGGATGCCCTTGAATTGCTGCCCAGTGCCGAAATTCAAGCGCAAGCACAAGCCCTGTGGAATGATTTTGACAGCGAATATTTCATGCGTCACGATGCCACCACCATCGCTTGGCATGCTGAACACATCGTTCAACATCCAAAAAATACGGGGACATCGGCCATTGTGGCCACCAAGCCTTTTAATAATGACCACAGCTTGCATGTCATGGTCTACACGCCAGACGTTCCCGATTTATTTGCTCGCCTCTGTTCTTTTTTTCAGCAACGGTATTTATCCATTTTTGATGCGCAAATCTACACCAGCGGCCAAGGCATCGCGCTTGATACTTTTCAAGTGCTTTTACCTGAATCCCATCAAGCCGATGCCTTGTTTGTTCAACGCCTCAACCAAGAACTAAGAGAGACACTCACCACCGCCCCAGCACTGCGCGCCCCCAATCTGGGACGCTTGACCGCCCGCTCTCGCAACTTTCCGATTGTGCCACGCGTCAGCCTGACGCCAACCGATAAGGGTGAATACGTCCTCAAACTCGCAGCAACAGACCGCCACGGTGTGCTGTACAGCATCGCTTACATCTTAAAACAAATGAACATTCGCCTGCGCAGCGCACGAATTGTCACTCTGGGTGAGCGATTAGAGGATGTCTTCATATTGTCATCCGACCAACTCAACGACCCAAGTGCCGCCGCACAACTGGAAGCTGAGTTGATGCGTGTGTGCACCATTTCTTAGGCTCTTGGATAAGGCACCCCCACCATGACTGACAGCCAGTACAGCCCGCCATGGTGGGCACACAATGCCCACATCCAAACCATTGTCCCTACTTTTCTGAGCACACCACAACCGATTTATACGCGTGAACGCTGGGAGACCCCGGATGATGATTTCATCGACCTCGACTGGGTCAACCGCGATAAGGCTTTAAATCACAATCAAAAATTGGTTGTTTTATTTCATGGACTTGAAGGCTCCAGCCAAAGTCCATATGCACGTGCCCTCATGCACGCATGTGCATGCAATGGCGACTCGGGCGTGGTGGTTCATTGGCGCTCATGCAGTGGTGAACTCAATCGCCAACCCATTTTTTACCATTCGGGTTTTTCACAGGAAATTGACTGGATTTTACGTCGCCTCGCCAAACAATACCCACACAGCCAACGTCATGCTGCGGGCGTTTCATTGGGCGGCAATGCGCTTCTCAAGTGGCTCGGCGAACAAGGTCAGTCAGCACATGCCATCATTCAAAAAGCCGCCGCCATCTGTCCGCCACAAGACCTAAAAGCGGGTTCGATTGCCCTCGCCAACGGTTTCAATCAACTCGTTTACATGCGCCATTTTCTCAGCACACTCAAAACCAAAGGACTCGCCAAAGTGGCCGCCTACCCAGAACTGGGCATTTCAGCTGAAAAAATTAAAACATCGCGCAATTTTTTTGATGTCGACAATTTCATAACCGCACCTTTACACGGTTTCAAAGATGCTGAAGACTATTGGAAACGTTCATCTTGCAAGCAATTTTTACCTCACATCGCCGTCCCGACACTGGTACTCAACGCTTTGAACGACCCTTTCATTCCCGCAGCGTGCCTCGCTCAAGCCCACGAAGTCAGCCGCCATGTGCAACTGCACTACCTTGAGCAAGGCGGTCACGTTGGCTTTATTCATGGACACACCCGCCCCCGTTTGAATTGGTTGCCTCAGCATGTGTTGAATTTCTTTCATTCAAACAACTGAAATGAAATCATGAAAAAATCCTCGCCGCAGCGAGGATTTTTTAAACCATGTCGTCAAACACACCAAACTACAGCACCAAACCGCCCCGTTCAGCCACCGTGTGCATGTCTTTATCGCCTCGACCTGACAGATTCACCAAAATCACTTTATCGGCCGGCATGGTTTTGGCCAATTTCAAACCATATGCAATCGCGTGCGAAGATTCAAGCGCTGGAATGATGCCTTCAACACGACACAGGGTATGAAACGCCGCCAAAGCCTCTTCATCATTAATGGCAACATATTCAGCGCGTCCCGTGTCTTTGAGCCATGCATGCTCAGGGCCAACGCCAGGATAATCCAAACCAGCGGACACAGAATGGGTTTCCGTCACTTGACCATTCTTGTCTTGCAAGATGTACGTTCGGTTGCCATGCAACACACCCACACTGCCCATACCCAAACTGGCCGCATGACGTGGTGTATCAATGCCGTCACCCGCAGCCTCCACACCGATCAAACGCACCCCTTCATGCGGAATGTATGGGTAAAAAATCCCCATGGCATTTGAACCACCACCAATACATGCCACCACCGCATCGGGTTGGCGATCAATCATTTCAGGCATTTGAACCAAACACTCATCGCCAATGATGCGTTGAAAATCACGCACCATGGCTGGATATGGATGAGGCCCAGCAACAGTGCCAATAATGTAAAATGTATTTTCCACATTCGACACCCAGTCTCGCATGGCTTCGTTCAGCGCGTCTTTAAGGGTTTTTGAACCCGATTCGACTGGAATCACGCGGGCACCGAGGAGCTTCATGCGGTACACATTCGACGCTTGACGCGCCACGTCTTCTGAACCCATGAACACATCGCATTGCAAACCAAAACGTGCTGCAATCGTGGCTGTGGCGACACCGTGTTGGCCCGCGCCTGTTTCAGCAATCACGCGTGGCTTACCCATTTGACGCGCAAGCAAGGCCTGTCCGATGACGTTGTTGATTTTATGCGCACCCGTGTGATTCAAATCTTCACGTTTGAGGTAAATTTGTGCCCCGCCATTTTCAGATGACAGGCGTTTGGCATGATAAATGGGAGATGGGCGGCCGACAAAATGCTTGAGTTCGTAAGCGTATTCATCTTGAAAGGCTTGGGTTGGAACAATGGTTTTGTAAGCTTCAAGCAATTCGTCAAGCGCTGGGATGAGGGTTTCTGAAGCGAAACGGCCACCATAGATGCCGAAGTGCCCGTTGATGTCGGGGAAATTATACATTTGGATTCCTAAATCTGTTCAATAACAAAAAAGACCTGCATTATTGATTTTAAAATGTGTGGGGACAATGCAATGGCGTTGTCAATCTGAAGTTGGGCAGCCATTGCTCCCATTGTTATCAAAGGGGTTAAATCTCAGCCACGCCATCGCTCGGCATCGGCAATGCACACCGCTTGCATAAATGCATTCATTTTTTCACTGTCTTTCTCGCCTTTGACACCAGCCTCAATGCCCGACGAAACATCAAGTGCATAGGGACTGACCTCACGGATGGCCTGTACAATCGTGGCCGTCTGCAAGCCACCGCTTAAAATAATTTTACCGCGCACGTTATTGGGAATCGCAGTCCAATCAAAACGATGGCCAGAGCCACCATAACCCATACTGTCCGCATCAAGCAAAACACCAGCCACAGCGTCAATATGCGCCGCAACCTCTGTCCAATCCGTGCGATCGTTAACGCGCACAGCCTTAATGACAGGACGTCGCAAACTGCATTGCAACTGTACCGCAAAGTCCCACGTTTCGTCACCGTGCAATTGCACATTCTGTATTGGCGCTTGATTCAGTACGGCTTTAATTTCATCCGCGCTGGCATTGACAAACAAACCCACCGTATCGATGAATGCAGGCATGTGTTGAACCAATTGTGCCACGGTTTCGGGCAAGACATGGCGCGGGCTTTTGTCATAAAACACAAAGCCAAGTGCATCGGCGCCCGCCACCACAGCGGCTTGAACATCTTGGGGTCGACGGAAGCCACAAAATTTGACTCGGGTTCTCATATTTTTAAATCATCCTGTCCATTGTCATCACAAAGCTCATACCGCCACGCCCAGCAAAGCCATCACATCGTCATTGGGTACGGGCAAACCGAACCGTTGATCATAGTGAATGGCAGCCAAATATAAACCACTCGATGCAAACGTCGGTGCCGACAAAGTGCGATTTTGTTGGGTGAGGAGAAAAGCCAACCAATCAATGGCTTGCTTGCCCGTCCCGACGTAAATTAAGCTACCCACAATATTGCGCACCATGTGGTGCAAAAAAGCATTTGCAGTGACACTGACGACAACCAAATCACCGATGCGTTTGACCGAAATCGCATGCATGGTTTTGATCGGTGATTTGGCTTGGCATTGTGCCGCACGAAAAGCTGAAAAATCATGCTCACCAACCAAAGCCTGAGCTGCCAGATGCATTTTTTCAGCATCAAGGGGTTTATGATACCAGCCCGCACGGTTGACCCAAATGGGTGATCGCGTTGGGTGATTATAAATCACATAGTGATAAGTGCGCTTAAATGCATCAAAGCGTGCATGAAATTCAGGTGCTACAGCCACCGCCCAACGAACCGCAACCGAATCGGGTAAAAATGCATTGACGCCACGCACCCATGCATTTGCATTGCGTTCAAACGGCACATCGAGGTGAACAACCTGTTCGAGTCCATGCACCCCCGTGTCTGTGCGTCCAGCGCATTGAACCATGAGCGGCACGGTGGCAAACTGAGACAATGCATCTTGCAACACATCTTGAACCGTTTGGCGGTGAACTTGTGACTGCCAGCCCTGATAAGGCGTGCCGTCGTACTGAATTCCAAGAGCAATACGTGGCATGTTATAAAGGCCTTGGTGTTGACCACTCTTTGCGCAAGCGAACGGCCATGGCGCACTGTTCGGCATCGCCACGGAACAACACATCCGTCAACATGGCTTCAGCCACTTCGCCATACCGCTCTTCATGCGCATCTTGCGCATGCAGCAACACATCCTCAGGCGTATTTTGATTCAACCAAGCCTGTAAATGGGTGCGATCCAGCAAATCTTCAAAATCAAGCGATGGTTGCACGCGCATGGGTGGTATTTGATTGGTGTAACGTTTCATAAAACCTGAAACATCTAAATCAAGTCCTTTACTCAATGGCTTGATCGGTTTAGCTGTTGGTGCTTGTTGCATTGTTGGTGCCTCAGGTGCGATCTGTTCAACAGTTTGAACTTCAGCGGTTTGAATCTCAGCGGTCTGACTGACATCGGCCGCCTCATCCACTTTAATGCTTGTATCAGCTGCAATGGCTTCAATGTTCACATTGCTAAATGTATTGCGTACAAAAGTGGGTTGCGTTGTGGACAGCGATTGATCTACAGCCGATGAGCCCAACATCCCATCACGTTGAACCATTGTGATCTGCGCTCCCTCCAACAAATTGGATTCAAACTCAACCCGTTCAAAATCTTTTTCCCGCGCATTCGCTTGATTGTCCATTGGGTTGGAAGCAGATGTGTTCTGATCGACATCGTCAATCCACCCTTTGTCATCGTCGGACAGAGTAGGCTCAGATGGGTTGATCACAGCCTCTTTTGCTGTCAAATTCACATGAACCGTCGGCGGATTGAGAGCCGATGATTTCTGGTCTTTGTCTTCATCCACATCCAAAAGCGGCTCTTGTGTGGAGCGGCGAAACATTCGAACACATAGCATCAGTAAGGCAATCGCCATAAGACACATCGCCCAAATCGGCATGGGCAGTGTCGAGTCCAGGCTCGATTTCGCACCATCGGCGGCACCCGCCGCCGCCACGACAGTTGCATTTGGAGCGCTATTGACTGTTGATGCGGCAGCCGGTGCTGGCATTGTTTCCGCTGCTTTTTTTTCATCAGGCACGCCAGCAGTTGGGGTCACGACCTCAGCTTTGGCTGCATTGACAGCATTCACAGGTTGCAAGCCAAGCAATTGCGCCCGACTTGGTAAAACGAATGGCGCTCCAACGATCAAAACATCGGGATCATTTTTAATGAAAGCGTCTGGATTTGCAGCCAACAGACCCGCTAAAGTCGTATTAAATGGCACATTGTGCGCGCGCGAGTATTTTTTGGCAATCTCACGCACATTGTGCCCTTTACGAATGATCATGGTCACAGAGCCATCCACGCCAAGCGTAGCCACTGTTGCAGGTTTGACCTCTTGTGCGTACACCGAGGGCGAACACACCACAGACGAAGCAATTGCAGCAGCGGCTGAAATGTGCAACACAACATTCAATTTAAATTTCGACAATCGCGGTGTATTCATGGTCATCTCAAAAATAGTGAGCCGTCATTTTAGACCTATCCAAAATGACGGCATTTAGTGATTTGCTTCAACCACTGCTGTGACTCAGAGTGGAAACAACCTTGATGCAGAGGTTACGATGCCAACACAATGCGCAACATGCGACGCAATGGCTCAGCAGCACCCCATAACAATTGGTCGCCCACAGTAAATGCTGATAAGTATTCACCACCCATCTCCATTTTACGCAAACGGCCGACAGGTACCGTCATTGTACCCGTCACAGCCGTTGGTGTGAGCTCTTGCATGCTGACCGTGCGCTCGTTGGGTACCACTTTAACCCAGTCATTCGCTTTCGCCAACATGTCATTGATTTCATCCAACGACACATCTTTTTTCAGTTTAATCGTCAATGCTTGGCTGTGGCAACGCATCGCGCCGATGCGCACGCATAAACCTTCAACATTGATAAAACCCGCTTGACCTGCTGTTTTACCCAATATTTTATTGGTTTCAGCAGCGCCCTTCCATTCTTCTTTGGTTTGACCATTGCCCAAATCTTTGTCGATCCAAGGAATCAAACCACCTGCGAGCGGCACACCAAAATGCTCGGCCGGATAATCAGGCTCACGCATTTTTGCCGCGATTTTACGGTCAATCTCAAGAATGCTTGAACGTGGATCTGCCAATAAATCGGCCACTTCCGCATTCAAAATACCCATTTGAGAAATCAATTCACGCATATTTGCCGCACCGCCGCCTGAAGCCGCTTGATACGTCATTGAAGTCATCCAATCGATTAAATCTGCTTTGAACAAACCATCCAATGCCATCATCATCAAGCTGACCGTGCAATTGCCACCGATGTAGTTTTTCACACCGTTAGCCAAACCATCTTGAATCACATTCATGTTCACAGGATCAAGCACAATGATCGCATTGTCTTCCATGCGCAACGATGAGGCCGCATCAATCCAATACCCATTCCAGCCCGCTGCGCGCAGCTTTGGGAACACCTCATTGGTGTAATCGCCACCTTGGCAAGTCAGGATGATGTCACAGGTTTTCAGTTCATCCACATTGTTACCATCGTGCAACACACCATCGCTTTTTGCAAAATTCGGTGCCGCGCCGCCCGCATTTGAGGTGCTGAAAAACACAGGCTCAAAATGCTCAAAATCTTTTTCTTGCAGCATGCGATCCATCAACACCGAACCCACCATACCGCGCCAACCCACTAAACCCACTCGTTGCATCATTTACTCCAATTAAACAATAACCTTAATATAAAATCTCACTGACAAGTCACCATCTTGCCAGATGTCTTATGCCATTTTATGAAGGACATACAAATCCTGATGTCCCCACCAAAACCCCTCTTTAAACAACTCAAAACGCACAGGTGCATACACATGTAAATCAGACACTTTATCCATCACATAACTGGGGTGTGTGTATGCAGTCCCATAATACTGCCCTTCCAAGTCTTTTTGCTCACTGTCTGGATAAAAAATAATCTGATTTTTACCCAACACATAATTGCTGGTGACCCGCCCGTGGGTCGTGAAAATCAAATATCCACCTGGTTTAACCAATTGATACAAGCGCAGCAACCACCGTGAAAAATAAGCATCCGAAATATGTGAGAAAAATGACAAAGTGAACACGACATCAAATTGACGATCAACCCTTAACTCCTCAGGCACAGATTGCGACTGTATTGTTTCAAAACCAAATTTCTCGCGGTTAAACGCGTTGGCTTCAGGGTGAATGTCACATGTGGTCACCCGTGCTTGAGGCATCACCGTTGCATAATGTCTGGCCACCATGCCATAACCCGATGCAAAATCCAAAAAGTCAAAGGGTTGCTTAACCCCCAAATCCTGAATGATGCGATTGAGCTTTTCGGCTGAATCACGGCCATTCGCCAAATAATGCGACAACGCATCTTCTGAGCTGAGACTTTCCCGTTCCTTGATGAATTGTAGCAAAAAATCATTTTCGTGTACTGCGGTCACTGATGTCATTTCTTATCCCTATTAAAAGATCAAACTACAGAAATTTGCATAAATCACTCATAAATCACACTTACTCACTCACCCCAAAGCGCTTCAGGCGGCCACACATCATAAAAAACATGTTGATATTTTGTCAGTACTTACAACCACCTACAAAATGTTTTGATTTAACACGCTGTGTTGGCACGGGAAACGTCTGAGTCCCATCTCGATTGATTTCTCTTACTTGAATAGAGCATTGACCGTATTCCTCCGACATAAAAGCCTCATATAAGCCACCAACATTCGCCTCAAACGAAACACCAGGTGGCATGCAAGACTCAATATATGCCCCCGATTGTTTATGCGTACTGAACTGAATTGATATGTTTTTACTACTGGGGATAACAAACTCATCGTAATAGCTTGAAGCTGTGCTCGTTTTTGGAATGCCCAAATCAATTGACTTCTTAAATCGCGCAACCTTACTTTTAGAAGCATCAATCGAAAAAGCATTGTCATTTCGACACAAATCCCCGTCTACAATTTTCACCTTATCCGCGCCATAAATCGGGTGATTAATTCGCAACTTAGCGGAATGAGCAGCATCAACCTCTTGATGGTTTTTAGGCGAACTTGAACAGCCCGCTAACAAGACCGCTCCAATCAAAAGCAATGCTCTAAACACAACCCCTCCCTATTTTTTGTTTACAACGGGTTTACATTGCAGCCAAAACCGCATCACCCATCTCAACCGTGCAGACTTTTTTGCCGCCTTCGGTCATGATGTCACCTGTGCGATAACCTTGTGCCAATACACTTTTCACTGCAGCATCCACTCGATCAGCAGCAGCCACTTGATTCAAACTGTGACGCAACATCATGGCAACCGACAAAATCATTGCCAAGGGATTGGCCAAACTTTTACCGGCGATGTCTGGTGCTGAACCGTGAATCGGTTCATACAAACCTTTGCCATTGGCATCCAAAGACGCTGATGGCAACATACCTATTGAACCCGTGAGCATCGAAGCGGCATCCGACAGGATGTCACCGAACATATTGCCCGTGACCATCACATCAAATTGCTTCGGATTGCGCACAAGCTGCATGGCGGCATTATCAACCAACATATGTGTGAGCTCAACATCGGGATATTCCGCAGACACTTCGATGACCACATCGCGCCAAAGCTGTGTCGCTTCAAGCACGTTCATTTTATCGACTGAGCACAATTTTTTAGCACGTTTTTGTGCCGTTTTGAATGCGCTGTGGGCGATGCGGCGAATTTCTGATTCGCTGTACACCATGGTGTTGTAACCAACGCGTTCGTTGCCAAACTCTGTGTCACGCATTTCAATGCCACGTGGCTCACCAAAATAAATGTCGCCCACCAACTCGCGCACGATGATGATGTCCAAACCTGAAATAACTTCTGGTTTCAATGTTGAAGCTTCAACCAACTCAGGATAAACCAAAGCAGGACGCAAGTTAGAGAACACATTCATGACTTTGCGAATGGCCAACAAACCACGTTCTGGACGCTGTTCACGTGGCAATACATCATATTGAGGGCCACCGACTGCAGCCAACAACACGGCATCCGCTGCCAGTGCTTTGTCTTGGGTGTCTTGTGGAAAAGGCACACCCGTTGCATCCACGGCACAGCCGCCAATCAAAGCGCTGTCCCATGCGATGTCCAAGCCATCGGCTTTGAGTCGTTCGAGCACACGAACGGCTTGTGCCATGATTTCAGGGCCGATGCCATCACCAGGCAAAAGAAGGATATTTTGAGTCATTGTCAGTACCAAAAGTTATTTAAATTCAGTGTATTAAGTCGTATCTTAAGTTGTATCGTTCAAAAGCTTGGATGAATCGTTATAAAGCGCGATGATTCAACCAAGGGAAGCGCGTCAAATGCGCGGCTTCAAATTGCTTGATCTCTTCGGCATGACGCAACGTCAAGCCAATGTCATCGAAACCATTGGTCAAGCAGTATTTGCGGAAAGCACTGATCTCAAACGGAAACGCATCATCGCCCGCACGCACAACTTGCTCTGGCAAATCAATAGTCACTTCAAAGCCCACAAAACCAGCCGTTAAATGGAATAACTTGTCCACTTGCGCAGCGGTCAATACGATGGGCAACAAACCATTTTTGTAACAGTTGTTAAAGAAAATATCCGCGAACGATGGCGCGATGACCGCACGAAAACCATATTGTTGTAACGCCCACGGGGCATGCTCACGGGATGAGCCGCAGCCAAAATTATCACGCGCAATCAACACACTCGCACCTTGATAACGTGCTTGATTGAGCACAAAATCTGGGTTGATTGGACGGTTTGTATTGTCTTGCCCAGGCTGACCCACATCAAGATAACGCCATTCGTCAAACAGATTGTCACCAAAACCCGTGCGGGCAATGGACTTTAAAAACTGTTTGGGGATGATCGCGTCGGTATCAACATTTTCGCGATCCAGCGGAGCGACGAGCCCCTTGTGTACGGTGAATTTATCCATGGATTTTCCAGCCAATAGGTCAAAAAGGTCAACTAATATAAACAGGAAACGCATTGCGGCACAATGCAGCAATGCGTTTCAAAACAAGACAAACAGATGTGAAACGATTAATGCAAAGCAGATCTCAATAGCCCGATGTGGTCGCAGGTGCAGGGACTTTTTCTTGAACATAGTCACCGCCATTTTTGACTGCGCCGCCCACAGCTGAGACATCCTTGCCGAGACCATTGGTGAAGCCTTTAAATGTATTGCAGCCCGTCAAGGCCAAAGTTGCTAAAACACTTAAGATTAAAATTTTACGCATTTTATTTTCCTTAAAAAAGTTTTAAACAGTACCGCGGAAACCACTTTATCAAAAAAACATGGCCACATTTCGCACGGCATTGATCATTTAATTTCACGCCAATGCGCGCACATCCACAAAGTGTCCTTCAATGGCCGCAGCTGCAGCCATGGCTGGGCTGACCAAATGGGTGCGCCCACCAGCGCCTTGACGACCTTCAAAGTTTCGATTCGACGTCGATGCGCAGCGCTCACCGGATTCAAGGCGATCGGCATTCATTGCCAAGCACATGGAGCAACCGGGTTCACGCCATTCAAAGCCTGCATTTTTAAAGATGAGGTCCAAGCCTTCAGCTTCTGCCTGTGCTTTGACCAAACCCGAGCCTGGTACAACCAAGGCCAACTTGACATTGCCCGCCACTTTTTTACCCAAGCGCTTGACCACCCATGCCGCAGCCCGCATGTCTTCGATTCGGCTGTTGGTGCATGAGCCAATAAAAATTTTGTCCACATTGATTGATGTCATGGGCACGCGGGGTTCTAAACCCATGTAAATCAATGCACGCTCCATCGCATCGCGCTTGACGGGGTCTTTTTCAAGTTCAGGATCAGGCACATTGGCATCAATGGCCACCACCATTTCAGGTGAGGTGCCCCACGTCACTTGTGGTTTAATGAGCTCGGCTTGTAATTTAATCACAGCATCAAATGTCGCCCCATCGTCCGAGCGCAAGGTGCGCCAAAACTCAGCCGCCATGTCAAATTCAGCACCTTGTGGGCCGAAAGGACGGTTTTTCATGTAATTGATTGTGACATCATCGACCGCAACCAAGCCCGCACGTGCGCCCGCTTCAATCGCCATATTGCAAATGGTCATGCGCCCTTCCATGCTCAGCGCACGAATCGCTGAACCTGCAAATTCAATGGTGTAGCCCGTACCGCCAGCAGTGCCAATTTCACCAATCACGGCCAGCACGATGTCTTTGGCCGTACAACCCGCAGGCAAAACACCGTCCACTTGAACCAGCATGTTCTTGGCTTTTTTCATCATCATCGATTGCGTCGCCAACACATGTTCCACTTCGGATGTGCCGATGCCAAAGGCCAACGCACCCATTGCACCATGCGTTGATGTGTGCGAGTCGCCACAAACAATCGTCATGCCTGGCAATGTCGCGCCTTGCTCAGGACCAATCACATGAACGATGCCTTGACGGATGTCGTTGATTTTGAACTCGGTGATGCCAAAGGCATCACAATTGCTGTCCAAGGTTTCCACTTGAATCCGTGAAACGGGATCCACAATCCCCGCATTGCCTTGCGAACGATCGGTTGTTGGGACATTGTGATCACACACAGCGAGGTTGGCATTCAAACGCCATACAGGACGCGATGCCAAGCGTAAGCCTTCAAAAGCTTGTGGGCTGGTGACTTCATGTAAAAGTTGTCGGTCAATGTAAATGAGCGCAGTGCCATCATCTTCAGCACGAATGACGTGCATGTCCCACAATTTGTCATATAAGGTTTTCATGAAAATCCAAACTTACCAATGATTGATATTAAAATTTAAAAATTATTTTTTCTTCGCGGCAAGGTACAAAGGACGAACCTTTTCAGCCAGCACGCGCAATGAAGCCAGACGATTACCTGAGTTAGGATGTGTGCTCAGGATCTGAGGAACTTCCCCACCTTCTACGCGCTGCATTTTATCCCACAGTGTCACAGCGGCATCTGGATTGTAGCCCGCACGAGCGGCCAATTCGATGCCCAGCTGATCGGCTTCGGTTTCATGTGCACGGCTAAATGGCAAATTAAAGCCCAAATCCGCACCAATCGACGCAATCTGACCGACGTTGGATAAGCCATATGCTTCACCGACAGCACCAATCACGCCTGAAACAAAACCAATGCCTTGTTCACGAGATTGCTGTTCACGGGTATGCTCACGCAAAGCATGGGCAATCTCATGCCCCATCACTTGAGCGATTTCGTCATCGGTCAAATTTAAACGTGAAATCAAACCACTGTACACCCCAATTTTACCGCCAGGAAAGCAAAATGCATTGATTTCCTTATCAGTAAACACATTGACTTCCCATGCCCATGACTTTGAATCAGGACGCAAAATAGGTGCTTTTGCAATCAGGCGGTTGGCAATGCCACGCACGCGAGCGGTCATTGCCGCGTCATTATTGAGCACACCTTTAGTACGCGCCTGAGTGACCATTTCAGCATAGCTTTGTGCTGCCTGCGAGTTAATCGCTTCAGAGGAAATCGAGAACGTTTGTTTGCGCTCAACACCAACAGCACTGCCTGTGGTGGTGGTTTGCTGTGTACCGCACGCTGCTAAAGCCAAAGACACTGCAATCGCAGCTGTTGTTTTTGAAGTCAAAAAAGTCATTGCTCACTCTCCGTGTTGTAAATGTAATATTGGGGTTGAAACATTGACATCGGCATTCTGCGCGCGATGTAATAACGCATGATCCATCAAAACCAAAGCCAGCATGGCTTCCAAAATCGGTGTTGCACGAATGCCCACGCATGGGTCATGCCGTCCAAACGTCTCAACTGTGGCTGGATTGCCATGAATGTCCATGCTCTCGCGTGGAATGCGAATCGATGAAGTGGGTTTAATGGCGACGTGCACGACGATGGGTTGACCCGTCGAAATACCACCGAGCACCCCACCCGCATGGTTGGATTTAAAACCCGATGGTGGCATTTCATCACCGTGCTGCGAGCCTCGTTGTGCGACCACATCAAAACCATCGCCCATTTCCACACCTTTGACCGCATTCACACCCATCATGGCATAAGCAATGTCTGCGTCGAGCTTGTCAAACAATGGCGCACCCAAACCAACAGGCACATTGGTTGCGCCCACCATCAAGCGCGCCCCAACGGAGTCACCCGAACGACGCAACGCATCCATATAAGCTTCCAGTTCGGGCACAACTTCATTGTTGGCTGCAAAAAATGGGTTCTGGCTGACGTGATCCCAATCTTGGAACGGAATCTGAACATCACCCAATGCGGTCATGCAGCCGATGACCTCAGTGCCAAATTTTTCTTTCAACCATTTTTTTGCCACCGCACCAGCCGCCACCATCGGTGCGGTCAGGCGTGCGGATGAACGACCACCGCCACGATAATCGCGAATGCCGTATTTATGCCAATAAGTGTAATCGGCGTGACCAGGACGAAACTGTACCGCAATATTGCCATAATCACCACTGCGCTGGTCTTGATTGCGAATCAACAACGCAATCGGCGTGCCTGTGGTTTTGCCCTCAAACACCCCAGATAAAATTTCAACTTGATCGGCTTCTTGTCGTTGTGTCACATGACGCGATGTCCCCGGACGGCGACGATCCAAGTCTGGCTGAATGTCTTCAGCCGACAATGCCAAACCCGGAGGGCAACCATCGATCACGCAACCGATCGCTGGCCCATGGGATTCACCAAAGTTGGTGACACTGAAAAGTTGTCCAAATGTGCTGCCTGCCATGATAAACCTTAAGAATAATTGAATGTGCAATGCACAAATATGCCCCACATTGTAGCCCATTTTTTCACATAAAACGAGACCCGCGAGCAAAAGCTGCGGGTCTCGTCGCAAAACTGGGTTTAGTCATCGCCAACAATCAGCCAAAGGCAAAAGGCCTGTAGAAAATTTTTGCCCATCTTGATTGATGCTTAAAACCCCACAGTCGAGATCAACGGTTGTTTGCGTGGCTGATATTTGATAAGTCGTTGCAGTTGGAAAGCGTGCGACAAAAGCAAGGGCATAAGGTTCAGTCGGATCCAATGCGGGCAGTGCCGCACCCACATAAGTATTGGCACGCAAAAAATGACGCTCCATGGCTTGTTGTGCCATCAGCAACCTTGCTTGTGCCGCATGGCGGTTTGAACTGATGATATATGTTTGGTAGCGCCCAACCGCCAAAGACGACAGCACACCGATGATGGCAACCACCACCAGCAGCTCCAGCAAAGTAAACCCCTTTTGACGTTTGGATGTTTTCATTTGATCAAGGCCCTCGCCATCCAACTTGCACAGCACCACCCAGCAAAATCAGGGGGGAAACAACAACCCCATTGCTTAAGGTGATGGCAGCGGCACTTTGCACGCACCCCCCTGCACTGAGCACATTACATGCGGGATAAAGAATTTCTGACGTTTCGACCAGACCGTTCGCAGTGGTCGTGCTGACAATCAAGTTGGGTTGCTGCCACAGCACAGGCACACCACCGAACAAGGTTGCGGGTACTGCAGCCGTAATTGTACAAGTACTCGTACCGTCAGGCATGACAACAGATCCATTCCAATTAAATGCGCCTACGGCATTCGATCTAAAAGCACTTCTGACCATAAGCAAGCATGCCCGATGGGCATTGTGCGACACCTGCATTTGCTCATTCATTTGAAAGTAATCGCCTGTTTCTTTAAGCTTCAGTGTCTGCCCTCTGAGCATACTGGCGACGACACCGGCCAAGATCAGCAGCGTCATTAAAATCACCACCAGCGCAAAACCGTGCTGATTTTGTTTTAAAGAAAGAGGAAAGGTTCGTGATTTTAACAATTGAAACAACCTAGCTTGCCGTAAAGGAGTAATTGTTCACAGGCATGTCAATGCGGGTTTTATAAAACACAGCACCAGCGGGAAGGTTGTTGCCTGCACAATCGGTCAATGTGGCCGAACCATCATTAAGACCACTGGCATCCGACGTCACAATGCATAAGCTGATGAGGCGGGTCACCGC
>ERZ724504.251-NODE-251-length-30427-cov-6.845911_pt1 | contig 30427 bp, 18 predicted proteins | sample MGYA00376037_ERZ724504 | MGnify/ENA primary metagenome ERZ724504 (study PRJEB28724, sample SAMN07190888) | wastewater metagenome | isolation source: influent of sewage treatment plant in Hong Hong | place: USA: Christiansburg, Virginia | collected 2016-03-01 ... | reverse complement strand
CAGTGCTTCACCCGTGGCTTTGCCGGTGGCGTTGTCCACCGTGGAGGCGTCGGCTGCAGCAGCCGGCGCATCGTCCACGATGGTGATGGTGATGTTGCCCGTGCCGGTGTGGTCACCGGTTTTGGTGTCCGTTGCCGTGATGCGGAATACATCACTGGTGCTGTTGCCCGGTACGGTGGGAGCGCTGGTCAGCGTATAGCTGTAGGTGACTGCCGCCGTGTCGTTGGCGCCCAGCGTGTAGCCTGTTAGTCGCAATTCCCCGTATTGGGTGGAAATGACCTTAGGGGCGCTTTGGGAAAGCGCATTCAGCTCTGCTTTTGATAGCGTGACGGAGCTGGCTTTGCCGTCAGCTCCGTTAAAGCTGATGGTGATTTCCTCTTTCAAACCATCCGGCGCTTTGATACTGAAGCTGGATTCCACTCCGAGTTTGGACGGGTCTTTCGCGGGCTCAGAACCCTGCGCCAAATGGCTTTCATACACCGTGTGGTTGGTGTTATCAGGGTTCACGGTGACGGTCACGGGGTCATCCACCCCGGTGACGTTGATGGTCAGCGTACTGTCGGCAGACAGGCCTTGCGCATCGGTCGCACGGTAGGAGAAGGTCTCTTGCACGGTCTCACCACCCAACTGCTTGTAAGCAGTGCGGGTTGGGTCCAGCGTATAGGTGTAGCTGCCGTCGACGTTGATCGTGAGCGTGCCGTAGGTGCCTTCTACCGCAGTAGGCAGGCCTGCCATGACGGCGCTGCCTCCAGCGGCAATGTTGCCAGACTGGATTAGCGTGACCTTCAGATCACCGGTGCCCGTATGGGTGGTGTCAGAACTCAGGACCTTGTCGGTGTCGTTGGTGAGAACGTTGCCCGTCGTAGTTTGCGTGCCACCGGATACGACCGTCACAGGGGCCGTGTCCGCGTTGGCAACGGGCGCATCGTATCGCTGGAACTTCAGCGAGCCGCTCAGGATGTTCGAATCTTTGGCTCCGCCACTGCCCGCATTGGCGCTGCCGTTGGTGTTGTTGCCATCGTTGAGCACGATGGAGAAGCCGCGAGTTGGGCGGGTGCCGCCTTGGCTAGGGTCGCCGTTGTTGTCAAAGGTGATGGCATTGAGGATGGCCTTCACTTGCTCCGCCGTGGCTGTGCTGGACAGGTGAATCACCAGAGCCGATCCATTGCCACCAGTGATGGATGCGATGCCATCCATTTGTCCTACAGCCAGAATATCTCCGGTGACATAGCCGTCAGTCATCTTCACGGTGATGGCGCCACCGCCAAAACTGTTGGCTCCCGTTTTGTTCAGTGCCGCATCCAGGTCAACGTCTGTGACCGTGGCGCCCGACATCAACTTGATGGGGTCATGCGATGACTGATCTGCGCCCGTATCGTGGTTGTCCGCAGCGGTGGTCCAGTGCCAGCCGTTGTTGCTGCCACCGACACGGTCAGGGTACAGGTAGTAGGTGTCGTTATTGGTACTGCCGCCAATGACAGGGGCATCGTTCACCGGGTTGACGGTGATAGAGAACGCACTTTTAACGATCAGTGGTTCTTGCCCAAATGCGGTCGCTGATTCGAACTCGTCAATGGTCAGGTTGACGGTGATATCACCTGCACCTGTTACCGCGTCTGTGCCGTTGTGGTCTGCGTTGTCATTTAGGTTGCTAGTGAAGAATAGTCCCTTTGCCGGGTCGTTCAGCAGGGCGCTGATGGCCGATGCCGTGCCTTCCAGCATCAGCTTTCCGCTTTCATCGCCAGTGACTTTTACCTCAAAGGTTTTGCCGTCGACAACGATAGAAATCGTCGTCTGTGTGCCTGCGCCACCCAGGCTCAGCGTGCCTTTATCTCCCACATCCAAAGTGATCTGCACCGGCAGACCAAATTGGTCAGATTCTGCATCCGTGACGTTGAATCCGCCGCCAATAAATGTGCGCACATCTTCATTCACCGTCACGCTGGGCGGGTCGCGCTCGATGATGGGTACTTCATTGCTGGAAGAAGGCCAGATCGTACGCTCTGCGGTATCGATGTTCTGCGCGTACCCACTGAAATTGGTGTCTTTGTAAACATCAATATCTTCGCGGTTGATGTCGGCGGTAGAGGTCGTGCTGCCTGTGCCCGTGTTGTTTTTGTCGCCACCATTGGCACTGGCTTTGCCATTTTCAATCTTCAGCGTGCCATCGGGATTGCGCAGACGGTCGTCCGCAATGATCTGAATTTTGTAGGGGTTGTCGGCATTGCCCAGGCCCGGGCCTGGGCCTGCGTTATCCAGCGTAATTTGGAGCAGAGCCAAGGCCGCGTTGACTTGTGCCACGGTGCCACGCAGTACCAGAACGTCATCGATACCGCCAGTGGCAAAGCTGGAGCCACCCTTGATACCCAGCGTCACGCCGGCATAGTCCGATTGCTCCAGCGGGTTGCCATTTTTGTCCAGCAGGCGCACGGTGACTTGCATGTAGTCAGTTTCGCCAGTGGATGTAAAGCCTGCATCCAGGCTGTCAGCGACCGTAAAGCCGCCAATATCCTGTGCATCGGTGGGCTTGGTAATCACCACCCGGTCTCCGCTGTTGCTTGCCACGGGCGCATCGTTGGCTGCCAGTACGGTAATGGCCACGGTTTTGACAACGCTGATGGGGCCCGCGCTTCCGCTGCCGATATCGCCACCAATGGCCGAGCCGCCGTTGGCAGGGTCGCCAGTGGAGGATCCATCCGCATTGGGTGCACCGATATTGGATGCACCCTCGTTCAGGGTGATGGTGAGTGTGACGTCGCCATCAGCGGCGCCATTGTGGTCAGCGTTATCGTTGGCCGCAGAGGTATAGAACAGACCTGCATCGGCAGCGCTGCTGTTCAGGAAGTCATTGATTTTGTCTACAGTACCCCTGAGGATGAGATTGCCGGTGCCGATGCCAGCAATGCTGATGCCTTGCGGCAGGTATTTGACGTCCAAAGAGCCGCTGCTCACGTTCAGGGTGACTTCCACCCAGGTGCCAAAGGCGCTGGATTCGGTGTCGACAAAGTTAAAGCCTGTCAGCTTGGCGGAGACATCTTCGTAGACGGTGATGGGGCCAGGAACCTTGTCGATCTGGGGTGCATCATTGGTGATGGACACCCACAAGTCGACGGAAGCTACGCCCAGGTTGAAGCTGGTGTCCGCTTTTATGACTGCTGTGGCCCAGTCATATTCCTTGGAGTCCACCTTCTGCAAGGTTTGTTTGTCCTGGCGGTTTTGGTCGCCGCCGTTGGCTGTGACGCCAGTACCACCGTTTTGGTAGCCATCGCTGGAGGCATTCAAGCGATCATCTGCAATGACTTGCAGCTGGTATTTGGCATTGGTGTCGGTGCCAAAACCCACTTCCAGCGAAGCCAGCGCCTTGTTGACGTCTGCACGAGAACCAGTCAGCACCAGATAGCCGGCACCTGCACTGCCCCCGGACGCGGAGGTGCTGGAGTTCGCCTTCAGGCCACTGCCATCAGTGACTTTCAGGGTGTAGTCCGTGCTGGTCAGCGGATTGCCGTTTTCATCGGTCACGCGCACGATCGCGGTAATCAAGTCCACATCGCCTGCAGCGCCGCTGTCGGGCAGGTCAATATCTCCCACCTTGAAGCCGGGTGCCTTGTTGAATTGGGACTCCTCACCATCCACCACAATGGGGTTGGCTGGCTTCTGAGCAATCAAAGGCTTGTCGTTGGTCGGCTTGACATGGATGCTGAAAGTCGAGGCTTCAGTGGCCTTTATCGTATCGCCAGGATTGCGACCACTGTTTGTGCTGGCGTCGTTGACCGTGTGGTCGCCGTCGCTGACCAGGTACTTGAAGGTGTCGACATGGCTTTCACCGCCGTTATGGCGGTACTCGATACGCCCCTGGTTCAGGTCATCCTGGGTGAAGATGGAGCCCTTGACCAGCACGATTTCACGGCCGTCGGCTTGCTTCAGAATCAACTGCCCGTACTGAGGACCATCAGTGACGCGGTATTGAATTTGCAGTGGATCGGTGTTGTCGTTGTCTTTGTAAGACAGCTGTCCATAGGGCTGTTCAGCGCGTGACAGGTCATCGCCCCAGATGATGGCGTTGTCGCCTTCATATAGTCCATTTTTGGCACCACCGTGGTCCTTGAGGTCCTGCTTGACTACAAGTTCAGGTGCATCGTTGTCAGGTGCCACTGTGATGTGGATGACGACTTTTTCGCCCACGCTGGACTGGTTGGTGCTATCTGTGGGCGTGGCGCCAGGCTCTCCTGTACCAACCTTCTGGTCGTCGTAGGGCTGAATCTCAAAGCTGTCTTTGAACTGTTCGTCACCGCTGTGCTTGTAAGTCAGCTTGCCGGTGTTCAGTTGTTCCTTTGTGACTTTGTCGCCCACATTGACTTTGGTGCCGTTCAGCAAGAGGTCGCCATATTGCGGTACTGCGGTCACCACAAACCACAGCGCGTTGTCGTTGGCATAGCCATTTTCCGCGCTGTCTTGGTCGCGGTCGCTCAGGACAATGTGCTGCACACCACCGCTGTTGATGATGATGCTGTCACCTTCCAGCACATTCAGGCCACCGCCCTGGCTTGCGGTGGGGGTGTCATTTTGGGGAATGCTGGTGATGTGGAAGGTGTTCAGACCATCCGAAGTCTTGACGCCGTTGGAGACAGAGAACTGGAACGCGTCTGTGAACTTTTCACCGCCTTGGTGCTGGTATTTGACTTTGCCTTCGTTGATGTCCTGCTGGGTGAAGGAGTCGAACTGTTTGAGTACCTTGCCATCCAGCGTCAAGGTGCCGCCGCTGGGCAGAGTTTCGAGGCGGTAGACAATTTTGTCGGGAGGGGAGACGCCATCCGTGGTGCTCAGCATGTCTTCGGTGAGCTTCACGCCATCGCCACTGCCTGTCGCGGAGCCTTGGCTTTCCAAAACACCATCCAGCTTCAATTGGCCGCTGGTTACCAGATCGCCAGCCTTCTCGGGGAGGTCGGGGAGAACGCCGTCTTTGCCTGGCTCGGCTGCAGGCACTTTGACTTCAAATTTGTGGGATGTCAGTGCGGAGTTTGCTGTGCCGTCCACATAAATGCCTCCATCACGCTGGTAGGCTTTGCCATCGGGGCCAAAGATCAGGCCTGTGGCTGAATCCACCACTTGGAAGGTGAAGGCATCGGTGCGTGCGTCGGTTGATGCGGTTCTGAGGTGGTACGCCACCAAACCGTCCTGCACATCTTTCATCGTGAACGATGCACCCTTGGTGAGGAGCTTTCCATTCAGCGTGAAGTACCCGAGGTTGGGGTCCGTGACTTCTGTGATCTGGAATACGAGGTTCTTGTCGTTCGAATCCTCATCCGAAACCGACAGCATGTCCTTGGTGATGGTGAAGGAGCTGTCAGAGGTCTGCTCTGCGTTGCGCAAAGCCTCGTAATCCTGGGGCTTGTTATTGACTAGTTCGGGGTCGTCGTTGTTCCCCAGAATGGTCAACTGTATGGTTCCCGGGATAACCAAGGCTTGGCTTGCGCCAGCGCCGCCCCCTGCATCACGCACTTCAATGCCAACGCTGATAGAGCTGCCCGTTTTGAGTGGATCCAGCTCGATGGGGTAGCTGTAGGTCAGCTTATTCAAGTCGGTGATGACGACGGTGCCGATGTTGTCGGCCGTCAGCACCAAGCCGTTGTATTTGAGCGTGCCGTAGGCGGGCAGGCTGGTGATGGTGTACGTCAGGTTGTCATCATCTGCATCAACGCCGGAGAGCTTGCCACGATCGCTCAAAATGACGGTGGTAGTGCCATCGGGCCGGGTGGCTATCAGGCTGCCGCCCAAGCCCAAACTGACATCGGATTCCCCTTCCACAATGGTCACGCCGCCCACCACCGAGGGAGCTTGGTTGACCGGGGTCAGCTTGATGTTCACTTCATTGTGTTCTGTGCGGCCACCTGCACCGTCGTCAATGGTGAACTTGAAGCTTTGCAGTGGCGTAGCAGCGCCGTTATTGGGGGAGACCTGTTCGCCCGTGGTGCGGTATTCCAGGTTGGCCAGCTCTGCCACAGACAGTGTGGAGCCCACAGTTAACACGATCTCTTGACCGCCACGGGTGAGAACCAGCTGGCCGTGTTTGGGGTCAGGAATACTTTCGAGCTTGATGACGGCCTGCACAGCGCTGTTGTCGGGGTCGCTCAAACCCAGCAGGGCATGGGTAAATCCATTGCCTGTAGTGACTGCTGCTCCGAAATTGAATTTTCCGCCTTCAGCCACAGTGGCATGTGTGCCATTGGCAGGAGGGGTGACGAGGGTGGCATCGTTTTGCGGTGCGACGTCGACGCGCTGCGTGTGGGTTTCGTGCTTGGCTACACCTTGGTCGCTGTAGGTGGTGAAGGCCAGGGTGATGTTGTAGCTGTCGCCCGTTTGCTTTTGCTGGTCTGCAAGCTGTGTGTACTGGTTTTGACGTTGCTCAGCCAAGCGTTGACCTGGTCTACGGTGCCTGTAAAGCTGAGGTCGTTGTCTGTTGCATGGCTTAAGGTGCCGAGGCCGTTGGCCTGTCCGCTGACCGTGACGGTGATTTGCCCCTTGCCGGACACTTTCCAGTCTTTGAGAACGGAAGATGACTGCTTATCGTCTTCTCCGACAGTGACGGAGCCGTCATCGCTGGTGTTTTTGACTTCGGAAATGGACCCTTCCGAAGGGGGAGCTGCCATTAATTGAAACTGCGCAGCCGCCACACTGAAGTCAGATGGGGGCTCTTGAGTGACGTGATCGTTGCTGCTTGCGTGCTCAGCTTGGAGGCGGGCGTCAGATTGCGTTTCGCGAGCCTGTTCGATTGCTGCGGGGACGGCACCATCAAACAGCAGACGTGGCTCCAGGGCAAGTAAGCGGCTGGATGAACGGAGTTGTTTGCTTTTTTGTGCCATGGGATCCCTCTGGAATTCAATCGGTTGACTTGCTTATGTAAGAAAAAGCGCACATTTTTTGAGGCTTTATTCCGTAGTAAAGGCTTACATAAAGCGAAAAATTCCTATTGTTTAAGATAGAAATTTGTGGTGAATCTTTTATAAATTGGATTCTAATGGCGTGGTTTTAGATTGGTGCAATTTGATGCTCTGTTGACTTTTGGTTGCAATTTGGTGGTTTTATAGCAACGATCGAGTTTCAAAATGATCGACATGACAAAAAGGTCATCGGTTGACCGGGCAAAAAAAACGCCCCGAAGGGCGTTTTTTGGATGTTCAGGCCAGAAGCCTGAGAGATTCGACTTGATCAGTTGCGCAATGCGATGGCTTGAGCCGCCGCCAGAGCCGTCATGTTGACCACGCGGCGCACGGTGGACGAGGGGGTCAGCACGTGAGCCGATGCGGCGCAGCCCATCAGGATGGGGCCGATGGTGGTGCCGTGGGCGCCGGTGGTCTTGAGTACGTTGAACAGAATGTTCGCTGCGTCAAGGTTGGGGCAGATCAGCACGTTGGCTTCGCCAGTCAGTGTGGAGTCCAGCAGCGAGTGGCTGCGAACTTCAGCGGACAGGGCCGCATCGCCGTGCATTTCACCATCGCACTCAATGTGCGGGTTGGCGGCTGCGAACAGGTCGCGTGCGGCGCGCATCTTGCGGGCGGAGCCGCGAGTGGACGAGCCGTAGTTGCTGTGCGACAGGAAGGCAACCTTGGGAGGCAGACCAAAGCGGGCGACTTCGTCGGCAGCCATCTTGGCGATTTCTGCCAGCTCTTCGGCGCTGGGGGTTTCGTTGATGTAAGTATCAGCAACAAACAGCGTGCCGGATTCGAGCATGACGGCGTTCACGGTGGCGAACTCGTTGGCGCCCTTCTTCAGGCCCAGCACATCTTGCAGATGGGTCAGGTGGCTGTCGAAGCGACCGACCAGACCGCACAGCATGGCATCGGCATCACCCAGGTGCACCATCAGAGCGGCGATCAGGGTGTTGGAGCGGCGCACGGCTGCCTTGGCGGCTTCGGGGGTGACGCCGTCACGGCCCATCATCTTGTGATAGGTTTCCCAGTACTGGCGGAAACGAGGGTCATCTTCAGGGTTGCAGATTTCCACGTCCTTGCCGAGCTGGATGCGCAGGCCGGCTTTGGCGATACGGGCTTCGATGACCGCAGGGCGACCGATCAGGATGGGCTTGGCCAGACCGTCGTCCAGAGCAACTTGTACGGCGCGCAGAACGCGCTCGTCTTCACCTTCTGCATAGGCCACGCGCTGTTGGCCGGCCTTGGCGGCAGCAAACACGGGGCGCATGAACATGCTGGTCTGGTAGACGAAGCGAGTCAGGCTTTCGCGGTAGGCGGCGATGTCTTCGATGGGGCGGGTGGCCACACCAGATTCGGCAGCTGCCTGGGCCACGGCTGGAGCGATACGCAGGATCAGGCGTGTATCGAAAGGCGTGGGGATCAGGTAGTCGGGGCCGAAGGTCAGTTCCTTGCCCTGGTAGGCGGCGGCGACTTCATCGCTGACGTCTTGCTTGGCCAGTGCAGCGATTTCGCGCACGCAGGCCAGCTTCATGGCTTCGGTGATCTTGGACGCGCCGCAATCGAGTGCGCCACGGAAGATGTAGGGGAAGCACAGGACGTTGTTGACCTGGTTGGGGTAGTCCGAGCGGCCGGTGGCGATGATGCAGTCAGGGCGGACGGCCTTGGCCAGTTCAGGGCGGATTTCGGGCTCGGGGTTGGCCAGGGCCAGAATGATTGGCTTGTCGGCCATGGTCTTGACCATGTCGGCAGTCAGAACGCCGGGGGCGGAGCAGCCCAGGAACACGTCAGCTGCATCCACGGCGTCAGCCAGTGTGCGGGCGTCGGTGTTTTGAGCGTACTGGGCCTTGGATGCGTCCAGGCCGCCGGGGCGACCTTCATAGATCACGCCCTTGGAGTCGCACATGAAGACGTTTTCACGCTTCACGCCCAGACCGACCATCACGTTCACGCATGCAATGGCAGCTGCGCCGGCACCGGAGACAGCGATCTTGACCTTGTCAATTTCCTTGCCTACCAGTTCCAGACCGTTCAGCAGAGCGGCGCTGGAGATGATGGCCGTGCCATGTTGGTCGTCATGGAACACCGGAATGTTCATGCGCTTGGAGAGTTCCTGCTCAATGTAGAAGCACTCGGGGGCCTTGATGTCTTCAAGGTTGATACCGCCCAGAGTGGGTTCCATCGCAGCGATGATTTCGATCAGCTTATCGGGATCGCGCTCGGCCAGTTCGATGTCGAACACGTCCACACCGGCAAATTTCTTGAACAGGCAGCCCTTGCCCTCCATCACGGGCTTGGAGGCCAGAGGGCCAATATCGCCCAGCCCCAGCACTGCAGTGCCGTTGGTGATCACGCCAACGAGGTTGCCGCGCGAGGTGTACTCATGGGCAGTAGAGGGATCCGCCTCGATGTCCAGGCAGGGATATGCCACACCTGGCGAGTACGCCAGAGACAAGTCACGCTGATTGGACAGGGGCTTGGTGGGGGTGACGGAAATCTTGCCTTTGATGGGGCTGCGGTGGTATTCGCGGGCCGCATCGCGCAGGGCTTGTTCGGCGGAGGACAGGTTTTGTGTCATACGAAATTTATCAGCAAGGTTGCGTCTCTGAGCTTACCGGATGGTGAGAGGCTTTTTGGGTCAGGTCTGTTTTGCCTGAACTGCACCGACAACAAACCCCCTGGCGCATGGATATGCAGCAGGGGGCTTAGGCCGGCGGGTAGGCCGGCTGATTCAAGGGGCTTGACGTTTAGTGAGCGTCTGCCTCGCGAGCTGCGTTGATTGCAGCGGTGTTGTCTTTGGCGGCGCCGTTAAAGAAAAGATTCAGTGCCAGAGCGGTAATCGAAGACAGCAGGATACCGGATTCAATCAGTGGATGGATGGAGTGAGGCATCCATTGACGGAAATTAGGCGCAACCAAGGGAATCATTCCTACACCGATAGACACTGCCACGATCATGGCGTTGTGCTTGTTGTTGCGGAAGTCCACGTTGGCCAGAATGCGAATGCCTGTGGAGGCCACCATACCGAACATCACCAGACCAGCGCCACCCAGAACCACGGTAGGCAGAGATTCAATCAGGGCACCCATCTTTGGCAGCACACCCAGAACAATCAGGATGACACCACCGGCCACGCAAACCCAGCGGCTGAGCACGCCGGTCACCGCCACCAGACCCACGTTCTGCGAGAAGCTGGTGTAGGGAAAGGTGTTGAAAATACCGCCAATCAGGGTGCCCAGACCGTCGGTACGCAGACCGCGTGTCAGTTCGTCCTGAGTGATTTCGCGCTTGGCCATGTCGCCCAGTGCCAGGAACATGCCAGTCGATTCAATCATCACCACCACCATGACCAGGGACATGGTCAGGATCAGGATCGGGTCGAACACGGGGTAGGCGATGTCAAAAGGCAGCACCAGAGTGAACCACTCGGCCTTGGCGACCTTGTCGAAGTTCATCAAGCCCATGGCCACGGAGACGACGCCACCGATCAAGATGCCCATCAGCACCGAGATGTTGGCCAGGAAACCCTTGGCAAAGCGTGCGATCAGCAAAATGGACACCAGCACGATGGCCGACACAGCCGCACCGTGCAGATCCGCGTACTTGGGGTTAGGCAGGGTGGGCAGTACCGAGAAGCCCTTGGGCACGGGAGGCAGGACGGAGCCAGGAGCGCCAGCCATGGCCTGTGCTTCGGCCAGCCACTTCAGGTGCTCGGGGTTGGGCACGGAAGGCGCTGTTGGGCCAACGGGGTTACCGAAGATCCAGTTGATACCCACGCGCATCAGGCTGATACCGATCACCGCAATGATGGTGCCGGTTACGACAGGCGGAAAGAAGCGCAGCATGCGGCTGATGATGGGCGCAATGAGGATGGATATCACCCCCGCGCCAATGACCGCGCCAAAGATCAGACCTGCACCGGCGTTGCCGCCTGTGCTTTGCGCCATGGACACCATGGGGGCCACGGAGGCAAAGGTTACGCCCATCATCACGGGCAGTTTGATACCGAACCACTGGGTTGCGCCCATGGCCTGAATCAGGGTGACCAGACCACAGACGAACAAGTCGGCAGAGATCAGGTGCGCGACCTGCTCTGGAGGCAGGTTCAGGGCGCGGCCCACAATCAGTGGCACTGCCACTGCGCCTGCATACATGACCAGCACGTGTTGCAGACCAAGTGCGGTCAGCTTGCCTGCTGGCAAGACTTCATCGACGGGATGCACGTTGGATGTCATAAAAAATGTCTCCTCACTCCATATTGGGATCAGGTTGGCGCACAGCTGTTGCCGCTGCGTCAATCCATACAAAAAGTGTATACAGAGCGAAAACGCGAATATCTCCCGGTAAACCCTGTCCAAAAATCGTTAACAGGTTTCAAAGATTTAGGTTATGTCATTTCTGCATGAATTTCATGGGAATTGTCGTCTTGCTATGTAAATAGGAGCTTGTATCGCTTTGTTTATATATATTTAATTGGTTTAATTGCTTGAAATTGTTTGTTTTAAATAATTTAGTGCTACTGAATTAATAGCAAAAATTGCGCAATATGCCTTTCATCAAGAAATAAAGCGAGTTATGCACGCGCAGGTCATGGCAGTTGAAACATTTCACTTCTGAAAACAGGGTGGTGCAGAGTGAGTCAAGACTTGATTACTACTGCGAAACCCACAGAAAAATCGCACAACGCGCGCTATTGCAGCAGTGCTTGGTAAAAGCGCATTTTGGCGGGCGGAGTTCTGCGATGGGACAAAGCTGATGCTGTGATGGGATTAGCGCGTTTCAGGCGCTTGTGGCTGGTCGTCTGGCGAGGGTCTTGGCTGGTGGAGTCGCAGGTCGCCCGGTCAGGGACGCAAGCTCAGGCTGGAAGGGTTGCCTGCAGCGGGCTCAAGCCCTTCAGGCTCTTGCGATGCAGTGCTTGTGCGATGCATCACGACAAGTCACGGCACATTCTGTGCAATCAATGGGCCAGGCCTGGGGCCCTTGCGATGGTGTGAGGGCGCTGCCATGCACCGGTCACAAAAAAGGAGCCTGAAAAATCCAGGCTCCTTAAAAAGCCTCTACCCAGGCAGGTACAGGCTATGCGTTCAAGCGAAATGTAGTTATGCGGTCAGGTCCACCAGCGAGCGTGCAACCACCTTGGTGGCGCGGCGCAGGTCTTCCAGTACCAGACGCTCGTCGGAGCGCTTGGCATGGGATTCCAGCACGGTGCGGGGGCCGGCGCCGTAGATCACGCCGGGAATGCCGCGCTCTACGTACAGGCGCACGTCGGTGTACAGGGGGGTGCCCACGGAAGGAGGCATTTCACCGAACACGGCTTCACCATGCTTTTGAATGGCATCGACCAGAGGCTTGTTGCCGTCCAGGGGCGTCATGGCGTTGGCCAGCAGCAGGCGCTTGATGTCCACGCGCACAGCGTCTTCACCGGTGTAGCCGCCTTGCGTGTTGAAGTCGGCGATGGCCTGGGCGATCACAGCGCGGATGCTGGCTTCGACTTCCACGGGATTCTCTTCAGGAATCATGCGGCGGTCGATCTTGAGCATCACCTTGCCGGGCACCACGTTGGTGTTGGTGCCGCCGTCGATGCGGCCGATGTTCAGGTAAGGGTGCTTGATGCCGGGCACTTGCGAAGTGACTTGCTTGTACTTGACGTTTTCGCCGTACAGAGCGGTCAGCAGCACAGCGGTGGCTTGCAGTGCGTCCACACCGGTGTGGGGCACGGCGGCGTGAGCCATCTTACCTTGCACGGTGATTTCCATCTGCAGGCAGCCGTTGTGAGCGGTCACGACTTCGTAGCTGAAACCAGCAGCGATCATCAGGTCAGGCTTGGTCAAGCCCTTTTCCAGCAACCAGCCGGGGCCCATCAGGCCGCCGAACTCTTCGTCGTAGGTGTAGTGCAGTTCCACGGCACCCTTGCTGGGCTTGGCCACGGCTTCCAGAGCACGCACAGCGAAGGTGAAGGAGGCGAAGTCGCTCTTGCTCACGGCAGCAGCGCGGCCGTACAGCTTGCCGTCTTCGATCTCGGCACCGTAGGGGTCCTTGGACCAGCCTTCACCTGGGGGCACCACGTCGCCGTGGGCGTTCAGGGCGATGGTCTTGCCACCGTCGCCATAGGGGCGGCGCACGATCAGGTTGGTGATCGACTCCATGCCATAGGCTTTCACATCGGCTTCAGGCACGACATGCTTTTCGGCTTCAAAGCCAAAGTCCTTGATCAGGTCGGCGGTGCGCTCGGCGTGAGGCGCATTGTTGCCGGGAGGCGTATCCGTGGGCACTTGGACCATGGCTTGCAGGAACTTCACTTCTTCGTCGAAGTGCTCGTCGATCCATGCATCGATGGCGGCGTAGGTGGCTTGCTTGTCTTGATTCATGTTGGTCATTGCTGTTCTTGAGCCAGTTGGTTAAGGAGGTGGGTGAAAGCGTCCACGGACAGTTGCATGTCGTCAGAGGTGGAGGCTTCCAGCGGGTTGTGGCTGATACCGGCGTTCATGCCGCGCACAAACAACATGGCCTGGGGCATGATTTCGTGCAGCTTCATGGCGTCGTGACCGGCACCGCTAGGCATGCGGAACAGGGGAACGCCCAGTGCTTCCACAGCGTTTTCCCAGCGCTTTTGCCATTCGGGGGCGCTGGGCGCAGCAGCCGCCTTCATGGACAAGTCTGTGCTGAAGCGCAGGCCACGGCGTTCGGCAATCGCAGCCATCTCGGTCATGATGTCGTTGATCATGGCGTCGCGCTGTTCGTTGGTGGGCGCGCGCAGGTCCAGCGAGAACTGGCAGCGGCCGGGCACCACGTTGACCGAACCCGAGGGCACGTTCAGCTGGCCGATGGTGGCCACGCTGTCGCCATCCTGGCCAGCACGCTTTTCGATGTACAGCGACAGCTCGGCTACGCCTGCTGCGGCGTCGCGGCGGCGGTCCATGGGCGTGGTGCCTGCGTGGCTGGCCATGCCGATGAATTCGCACGTATAACGGGCGCTGCCGTTGATGGAGGTGACGATGCCCAGAGGAATATCCAGCTCGTTGAGCACGGGACCTTGCTCAATGTGCACTTCGACAAAGCCCAGGTACTTGGCGGGATCGCGCTGCAGCTTGGGGATGTCGTCAATGCACAGACCGGCGTGGGTCATGGCTTCGCGCAGCGTGATGCCGTCGGCGTCCTTTTGCTCCAGCCATTCGTTCTTGAAGTCACCGACCAGAGCGCCAGAGCCCAGGAAAGTAGCCTTGTAGCGCTGGCCTTCTTCTTCAGAGAAGCCCACGACTTCAATGTTGAAAGGCAGGCGCTTGCCTTGCTTGGCCAGTTCTTGCACGCAAGCCATGGGCACGAAGATGCCCAGGCGGCCGTCGTACTTGCCGCCGTTGCGCACGGTGTCGTAGTGGCTGCCGGTCAGCAGGGTCTTGGCGCCTTCGGTGGCGGCCTTATAGCGGCCCACCACGTTGCCCACGGCGTCGATTTCGACTTCGTCGAAGCCGATTTCACGCATCCAGTGGCTGATGCGCTGGGCGCAGGCACGGTGAGCGTCTGTCAGGTAGGTCACGGTGAGCTGACCCTTTTCGGCGTAGCCTGGGTCGCTGTTGGTGGACAGGCGTTCTTGCCAGTCCCAGACTTCGTTGCCCAGAGTCGGTTCGTAGCCGAACTTGTCGTTCAGGCGAATCTCGGCAATGCGGTGAATATTGCGCAGCGCTTCAGCCTGCTCGTATGCAGGGTGGTTGAAGATGCGGCGCTCAAAGGTCGCAATGATCTCGGCCTTGTTCAGACCCAGACCCCGCGCACCGCGCACAGCCAGAATGAAGGGGAAGCCAAAGCGCGCACCGTACTCGGCGTTGAGCTTGCGAATGTGTGCCAGCTCTTCGGGTGTGCAGTTCGTCAGGCCTGCCTTCTTTTGCTCATTGGTCGATTCGGCCGTGAGCGTGTTGGTTTCCATCTGCTTGCCGGCGAGTTCCGGGTGAGCCAGGATCAGGTCAAGCTTGGCCTGATTGCTGGACTCAGCCAGCACCTGGGCCATGGCGTACTTGATGTGAGCCATGGATTTGAAGGGGCGCTGAGCCAGCGCAGCTTCGGCAATCCAGGGGGAATGCTCATACAGGCCATCGAGCAATTCGATGGCGGTTGCCGCGTCAGCGGCATTCAGTTGTTCCAGGGTCAAAGCCATGATGCAATCAATCCTTGCAGGGGAAACGCTCAGCCCAGTGGCGAGCCAAATCAATACGGCGGCACACCCACACGTTGTCGTGCTTCTGGATGTGATCGAGGAAGCGCTGCAGCGCTGTAATACGGCCGGGACGGCCGAGCAGGCGGCAGTGCATGCCGATGCTCATCATCTTGGGGGCGTTGTCGCCGTTGGCACTGCCTTCGGCATACAGGACATCGAATGTGTCCTTCAGGTACTGGTAGAAAGGGTCTGCATACGAGTAACCCTGAGGCAGGGCAAAGCGCATGTCGTTGCAATCCAGTGTGTAAGGCACGATCAGCTGGTTGTGGGTGCCGCCATCGGTCTTGGCAACCTTCATCCAGAAGGGCAGGTCGTCGCCGTAGTAGTCGCTGTCGTAGGTGAAGCGGCCGGTATCGGCCACCAGCCGATGGCTGTTAGGGCTGTCGCGGCCGGTGTACCAGCCCAGGCCGTGGTCGCCGTCATGGCCGTACAGCTCTTCAAAGATCTCCACGCATTGCTGCATGTGGGCGCGCTCGATTTCTTCGGGCGTGTTCTGGTAGTGGACCCACTTCAGACCGTGGCAAGCCACTTCGTGACCCAGCTCGTCAAAGGCCTGAGCCAGCTCGCGGTGCTTTTGCAGGGCGGTGGCCACGCCAAACACGGTCAGCGGCAGACCGCGCTTTTCAAATTCTTTCAGAATGCGCCACACGCCGGCGCGTGAGCCGTATTCATAGATGCCGTCCATGCTCATATGGCGAGCGGGATAGCTGGCGGGGTTGAACATTTCCGACAGGAATTGCTCGCTGCCGGGGTCGCCATGCAGCACATGGTTCTCACCGCCTTCTTCGTAGTTCAGTACGAACTGCACAGCCACGCGGGCTTTGCCGGGAAATTCGGGGTTCGGCGTGTTGCGGCCATAACCAATCAGGTCGCGTGGGTAGGAGGCGGTGGAATCGTAAATCATAGGGATACAGATGAAAGTGCCATCGACAAGTCGTTCGTTGGCAGATCGCGGTCAAAGGTCAGGCCTGCTTCCACGTGGTCCAGGTGCTGTTGCATCAGCAGCACCGCATGTTCGGCATCGCCTGCCGCCAGTGCGGTGACGATGTCGGAGTGCTCTTCGTGCGAATGCTCGGCCGCCGATGCAGACTGGTACATCAGCGTGATCAAGGCGCAGCGTGAAATCAACTCCCCCAGCAGTTGTGCCAGCACTTCGTTGCCCATCAGCTCGGCCATGCGCACGTGAAAGTCGCCCAGCAGCTCAGTGCGCTGGCCCACGTCTTCGGCATCCATGGCCTTTTTTTCAGCCGTCACATGCTGCTTGAGCGCGCGAATCTTGGCGGCAGTGCTTTGCGATGCAAAGCTGCGCACCATCTCGGCCTCCAGCATGCGGCGCACGGCGAAGACCTGACGCGCCTCGTCCACGGAGGGCGTAGCGACAAAAGCGCCACGCGCAGGCTCCAGCCTGATGAGCCGGTTTTGTGAGAGCTGAAACAGCGCCTGGCGAACCAGAGTGCGGGAGACACCGAAGTGATCGGCCAGTTTTTGCTCGGCCAGTTTGGTGCCGGGCATCAGACGATGCTCGACGATCGCCTTGGTCAGGCTGTCAACAATGAAACTGGTGGTGGAAGTTTCCATAAATTCATCATAGCGGTTGAAGACTAATTTTGTATACAGTTTCTGTCCACCGGTTATGGTGTTTATCTTGATAACCGGTGACGAAAAGCTGCGTGAAAGCGCGCAAACCCATGCGGCACAACGACTTGCGGCATTGATGCAGCAAAGATCAGTAGTGTTATGACGTTGGGGTGTCTGTGAGGCAAAAAAGCCGGAATGCACAATGCGCAACTATGCAAGCACAGAATACATCCTCGCGCGCGCAGGTCGCGGTCGCACCTTCTCCTCAGCAAGACCCTGCGGGTTTCCTGCGTCATCTGTATGAGGTGGCGGTGCGCAATGCCCTGCCCATCGAGGGGCTGGCGCGCCATCTGCCCAAGCCGCCCAAGGGCCGTACGCTGGTGCTGGGCGCTGGCAAGGCCGGTGGCTCTATGGCTCAGGCGCTTGAAGCGCTGTGGCCGCAAGATGCGCAGCTGTCTGGTCTGGTCGTCACCCGCTACGCTCATATTCCACCGCGCCCCGAAGGTCTTCCTGTGCGACTGGAAGTGGTGGAAGCTGCTCACCCCGTGCCTGATGCTGCAGGTCTGGCTGCTGCCGAGCGCATTCTGGCGCTGACGCAGGGGCTGACTGCCGACGATCTGGTGATCTGCCTGATTTCTGGCGGCGGCTCATCCCTGCTGACCCTGCCCGCCGAAGGCATTGATCTGGCCGAGAAGCAACGCATCAACAAGGCTCTGCTGGAAAGTGGCGCCGCCATTGGCGAGATGAACTGCGTGCGCAAGCACCTCTCGCGCATCAAGGGTGGTCGTCTGGCTGCGGCCTGTTTCCCTGCCAAGGTGGTCACGCTGACCATCAGCGACGTGCCCGGCGACGATCCTTCTGTGATTGCCAGCGGCCCCACAGTGCCCGATGCATCAACCTGCGCCGACGCGCTGGCGATTCTGAATCGCTACCAGATCAGCATTCCCGATTCCGTGCGCGCTGCACTGGAAGCCGGTCAGCTGGAAACGCCTAAGCTCGGCGATGCTCGCTTTGAAGGCCATACCGTGCACCTGATCGCTACGCCCCAGCAATCACTGGAAGCGGCGGCCGCTGCCGCGCGTGAAGCGGGCATGGCTGTGCATGTGCTGTCGGACGAGATGGAAGGCGAATCCCGCGAAGTGGGCAAGGTGCACGCCGCACTGGCGCGTGCCGTGGCCAAACATGGTCAGCCTTTTGCCAAGCCTTGCGTGATCTTGTCGGGTGGCGAAACCACGGTGACGATTCGCCCCCGCCAGCCCGGCGCAGCCAAGGGCCGTGGCGGCCGTGCTGGCGAGTTCTGTCTGGGTCTGGCGCAGGCGCTGCAAGGGCAGGAAAAGGTCTGGGCGCTGGCTGCTGACACCGATGGCATTGACGGCATTGAAGACAACGCCGGTGCCCGCGTTTCGCCCTGCACCTTGAAGCGTGCCGCCGAGAAGAACCTGCGCATCAGCGACCATCTGGATCGCAACGATGCCTATGGTTATTTCTCGGCGATTGGCGACCTGGTGATTACCGGCCCGACGCACACCAATGTCAATGACTTCCGCGCCATTCTGGTGCTCTGATCTGCATCTTTCATAGCGCCTTGCGCTTGAATCTAAAAGACTTCATGGTCTTTTAAATCTGCAGCTACCGCTGAATAAGCGGTAGCTGCTTTGCTATTGATAGCGTTCTGACGGAATTGATTCGTTTGCAGAATCAGCCTCCCATCATCCTCCGCGCGGTAATTCTTCCCACCATGCGTCGTCAAACTTGCCTTGCATAAAGGCAATGAAAGACTGCACTTTCTGCGGTACCAGTCGCGGCGAGGGGTAGACCGCGTGAATCTCCTGCTCATGCAGGCGGCAGGTCTTGAGCACCTCGACCACGCGACCATCCTTGAGCGAATCCTGGGCGACGTATCGCGGCAGGGCTGCGATGCCCATGTGCGAACGCGCAGCAGCCAGCAGAGCCGAGAGATTGTTGGAGCGCAGCCGCCCGGTGACGGGAATGGATACCGGCTCGCCGCTGGCGTTGCGTAGCCGCCAGATGTCGTTGCCCTGGACGCTGCTGTAGATCAGCGTGGAATGCTCTTTAAGGTCTGAGGGGCGGCGCGGCGTGCCGTGTTTGCGCAGATAGGTGTTGGAGGCGACCAGCACCCAGGGGTTGACCCCCAGCATGCGCGCGCCCAGCGATGAGTCGGCCAGCTTGCCCAGGCGCAGCGCCACGTCAATGCCGTTGGCCACCAGATCGGTGTAGCGGTCCTCGAAGCTCAGGTCGACCTGCACCTGCGGGTTGTGCTTCATGAAGTCCATGGCCAGCGGAATGAGCACGCGCCGCCCGAAGGCGACCGAGCTGCCGATGCGCAACTGACCCTGCACCTGCGTCTGGCGCACCTTGACGACGTTCTCTGCTTCGGCCACATCGTTGACGATGATCTTGCACTTCTCGTAGTACAGCGCGCCGGCCTCCGTCATGCTCACGCCGCGCGTGTTGCGGTTGAGCAGGCGCACTTTCAGGCGCGCTTCCATGGCCGCAATTTGTTTGGTGACCGTAGGCTGCGTGGTTGCAAATTCTTGCGCCACTTTGGTGAAGCTGCCGGTCTCCACCACCCGCACAAACATGTGCATCGCGTCGAGTTTGTCCATCGTTTTGACTCCTATTTATTCTTCAGTGGAATAAATTTTATGGTCTGTAAGCGGCTTCCGGCAAGCAAAGGTCTTGACTAAAGTTCAACCCAGTTTTAAGGAGACCCTCATGGCCAAAATGAAAGCGATCGAAGCAGCAGTCCTGGTGCTCGAAAAAGAAGGTGTAACCGTTACGTTTGGTGTGCCAGGTGCGGCCATCAATCCGCTGTACGCCGCAATGAAGAACCACGGCGGCATCGGTCACATTCTGGCCCGTCACGTGGAAGGTGCCAGCCACATGGCTGAAGGCTACACCCGTGCCATCGCCGGCAACATCGGCGTGTGCATTGGCACCAGCGGCCCTGCTGGCACCGACATGATCACTGGCCTGTACTCGGCCATCGCTGACTCCATCCCAATCCTGTGCATTACCGGCCAAGCTCCCCGCTCGCGTCTGCATAAGGAAGACTTCCAGGCTGTGGACATTGCTTCCATCGCCAAGCCAGTGACCAAGTGGGCGACCACCGTGCTGGAACCTGCTCAAGTGCCCCGCGCATTCCAGCAAGCTTTCCACCTGATGCGCTCCGGCCGTCCAGGTCCTGTGCTGCTCGATCTGCCCATCGACGTGCAACTGGCTGAAATCGAATTCGACATCGACACCTACGAGCCCCTGGCTGCGTACAAGCCCACAGCTTCGCGCAAGCAAGCTGAGAAGGCGATCGAGATGCTCAACGAATCTGAGCGTCCTCTGCTGGTTTCCGGTGGCGGTGTGATTAACGCCGATGCTTCCGATCTGATGGTCGAGCTGGCCGAGATCCTGAACGTGCCCGTGATCCCCACCCTGATGGGCTGGGGCACCATCCCTGACGACCACCCTCTGATGGTCGGTATGTGCGGTCTGCAGACCAGCCACCGTTATGGCAACGCCACGATGCTGGCTTCGGACTTCGTGTTCGGTATCGGCAACCGCTGGGCCAACCGCCACACCGGTTCGGTCGAGGTCTACACCAAGGGTCGCAAGTTTGTGCACGTGGACATCGAGCCCACACAAATCGGCCGCGTGTTCGCCCCTGACTACGGCATCGTCTCTGACGCCAAGGCTGCTCTGGAGCAATTCGTTGCCGTGGCCAAGGAGTGGAAGGCTGCTGGCAAGCTCAAGTGCCGCAAGACCTGGGTTGCTGAGTGCCAGGGCCGTAAGAACAGCGTCGAGTTCCTGCGCAAGACGAACTTCGACAACGTGCCGATGAAGCCACAGCGCGTGTACCAGTGCATGAACAACTCGCTGGACCGCGACACGACTTACGTGTCCACCATCGGTCTGTCGCAGATCGCCGGTGCTCAGTTCCTGCACGTGTACAAGCCACGCAACTGGATCAACTGCGGTCAAGCCGGCCCTCTGGGCTGGACTACTCCTGCTGCTCTGGGTGTGCGCGTTGCTGACCCCGCTCGCAAGATTGTGGCCCTGTCCGGTGACTACGACTTCCAGTTCATGATCGAAGAGCTGGCCGTGGGCGCGCAGTTCAAGCTGCCTTACGTTCACGTGCTGGTGAACAACAGCTACCTGGGTCTGATCCGTCAAGCTCAGCGCGCTTTCTCGATCGACTATTGCGTGCAATTGGCGTTCGACAATATCAACGTGGATGAGGGTGATGTCACCCGTGGCTACGGTGTTGACCATGTTAAGGTCGTTGAAGGTCTGGGTTGCAAGGCAATCCGCGTTCACCGCGCCGAAGACTTTGCTCCCGCCATGAAGCAGGCTGAAGCCTGGATGGCAGAGCACAAGACGCCTGTGGTGATCGAGTGCATCTTGGAGCGTGTGACCAACATCTCCATGGGTGCCGAAATCGACAACGTGGTCGAGTTCGAAGACCTGGCCACTAAAAAGGCCGACGCGCCTAGCGCACTGGCTCTGCTGGGTTAACAGCATCCAAGGACAGAGCGCAGGCTCTGTCCTTTTTTCCCTTTTGACGAGATATCTGGAGACAAGACCATGCCCCGTTTTGCTGCCAACCTGAGCATGTTGTTCACCGAGGTGCCTTTCCTCGAGCGTTTTGAACGTGCCGCAAACGCAGGTTTTGAAGCCGTTGAATTCCTCTTCCCCTACGCACACACCGTGGAAGAAATTCAAGAGCGTCTGAACGCCACTGGCCTGAAGATTGTTCTGCACAATCTGCCCGCTGGCGACTGGGATGCTGGCGAGCGCGGCATTGCCTGCGACCCCAACCGCGTTGACGAATTCCGCGCTGGCGTTGCCAAGGCTGTGACCTATGCCCACGCTCTGGGCGTGCCTCAGCTGAACTGCCTGGCTGGCAAGGTTCCTGCAGGTTCTGACCCTGTCGTGGTGCGCCGCACTTTTGTGGAAAACCTGCGCTTTGCCGCAGCTGCCCTGAGCGCCGCCAACATCCGCCTGCTGGTTGAGCCCATCAACCCCTTCGACATCCCCGGTTTCTACCTGAACCGCACGGATGAAGCTCTGTCCATCCTGGACGAAGTGGGTGCCGCTAACGCTTTCGTTCAGTACGACATCTACCACGCACAGCGCACCGAAGGCGAGCTGGCTGCCACCATGCAAAAGCAGCTGGGCCGTATCGGTCACATTCAGCTGGCAGACAACCCTGGTCGCAACGAGCCCGGCACTGGCGAGATTAACTACCCCTTCCTGTTCGCACACCTGGACCGTATCGGTTACGACGGCTGGATCGGTTGCGAATACAAGCCTGCAGGCAACACCGAATCGGGCCTGGGCTGGCTGGAAAAAATTGGCGGCTGGAAGAAAGCTGCAGTCGCTGCATAAGCCGTATAGCGCTTGCTGGACAAGCGCTGTCAGCTATCGATTTTGATATCAAGAATAGTTAGGAGTACACCATGAACGCATCGTCCCTCAAGTTGGGCTTTATCGGTCTGGGCATCATGGGCGCGCCCATGTGCGGCCACCTGATCTCGGCTGGCCACCAGCTGTTTGTGAACACGCACGGCAAGGTGCCTGCCAGCATCGCTGAAACCAGCGCGACTCAGTGCACCACAGCACGCGGCGTTGCTGAGCGCGCTGACATCATCTTCATCATGGTGCCCGACACTCCCGACGTGGAAAAAGTGCTGTTTGGTGAAGACGGCGTGGCCGCTGGCCTGAAGGGCAGCACCGGCAAGATCGTGGTGGACATGTCCTCCATCTCGCCCGTGGCGACCAAGGAATTTGCCAAGCGCATCGAAGCGGTTGGCGCGCAATACCTGGACGCACCGGTGTCCGGCGGCGAAGTCGGTGCCAAGAACGGCACGCTGTCCATCATGATCGGTGGCCCCGACGCTGCATTCGAGCGCGTCAAGCCCCTGTTTGAAAAGATGGGCAAGAACATCACTCTGGTTGGCGGCAACGGCGATGGTCAGACAGCCAAGGTGGCTAACCAGATCATCGTGGCGCTGAACATCGAAGCCGTGGCTGAAGCCCTGCTGTTCGCATCGCGCGCCGGTGCTGATCCTGCTCGCGTGCGTGAAGCTCTGCTGGGCGGTTTTGCTTCTTCCAAGATTCTGGAAGTGCACGCCGAACGCATGATCAAGCGCACCTTCGATCCAGGCTTCCGCATTGCTCTGCACCAGAAGGATCTGAACCTGGCTCTGTCCAGCGCACGTCAGCTGGGCGTTTCGCTGCCTAACACTGCCATGGCTCAAGAGCTGTTCAACACTTGCGTGGCCCATGGCGGCGCAGGATGGGATCACTCCGGCATGGTGCGTGCTCTGGAGAAGATGGCCAATTTCGAAATCGGCCAGAAGGCTGAGTAAACGAGAGGTGGGGAGGGCGGCCACTGGCTACGCGTACGGTCAGCAGCCGCCTCAAAGTAAAAGCCGCGCTCGGGGGAGCGCGGCTTTTTTTATTCCGAATTCACTCTTGTGCTCTGAGTGAAATTTCAGCGACTCAGGGACTTAATAGCCCAGAGTTTTTCCATCGGGGTTGCGCGGGTCTGATGCGCCTTGCAGCACGTCGCCTCGCACCTCAATGGTCTGTGTGCGACCCATGGCTGGCTTCACGGCAACCTTGTGCCCCCATTGCCTGAGCAGGGCCAGCGTATCGGCGCTAAAGCCTTTTTCAATGCGCAACACATCCGGCGTCCACTGGTGATGAAAGCGCGGCGTGGCCGCTGCTTCGGCCGGGTTCATACCAAAGTCGATGTGATTGACGACTTGCTGAAGCACTGTGGTGATGATGCGTGCGCCGCCAGGACTGCCTGTCACCAGCACCGGCTTGCCGTCCTTGAGTACCAGCGTGGGTGTCATCGACGACAGCGGGCGTTTGCCGGCCTGCACGGCGTTCGCATCGCCGCCCACCAGCCCGTAAGCGTTGGCCACGCCGGGCTTGACTGAGAAGTCATCCATCTCGTTATTGAGCAGAACGCCTGTGCCTTTGGCCACGATGCCGCTGCCAAAGTTGGTGTTGAGCGTGTAGGTCACGGCCACGGCGTTGCCCGCCTTGTCCACCACGGAGTAATGCGTGGTCTGGTCGCTTTCATAAGGCTGCGAAAATTGTTGAGGGTGGCCGGGCTTGATGTCCTTGCTGGGCCTTGCCTGCTGGGGTTTGATGCTGGCCGCCAGTTCATCAGCGTAGCGCTTGGAGGTCAGGCCCTTGAGTGGGACTGTCACAAAGTCCGGGTCGCCCAGATATTCCGCGCGGTCGGCATAGGCCAGCCTCATGGCCTCGGTCATGTAGTGCACGCTCTGCGCGCTGTTGGCACCCCATTGCTTGAAGGGCCAGCGCTCCATCATGTTCAAAATCTGCAGCAGGTGTGCGCCGCCGGATGAGGGCGGCGGCATGGTCACGATCTGATAACCGCGATAGTTGCCGCGCACTGGTTCGCGCTCCACCGGCTTGTAGTCGTGCAGATCCTCAAGCGTGATGGCGTTGGCATGTGGTGCCATTTCAGCCGCAATTTTCTGGGCAATGCTGCCTTGGTAAAAAGCCTTGGGGCCTTGCTGGCTGATGAGACGCATGGACTGCGCCAGGTCTTTTTGCACCAGCCGATCACCCGTCTGCAGCGGCGCGCCGTTCTTCCAGAAAATAGCTTGCGTGGCTGGCCACTGGCGCATGTTCTTTTTTTCCTGGTTCAGCGTCTTCGCCAGCGTCACACTGACGGGGTAGCCCTTCTCGGCCAGTGCAATGGAGGGAGCCATCACTTGGGCCAGCGGCAGGCTGCCCCAGCGCGAGAGTGCATGCGTCATGCCCGCTACCGTTCCCGGCACACCCACAGCGTAGTGGCTAAAGAGCGACTTGCCGTTGATGACTCTGCCCTTGTCATCCTGGTACATATTGCGCGATGCGCCTTTGGGAGCCACCTCGCGGAAGTCCAGCGCAATGTCTTTGCCGGTCTTGGCGTCATGCACCATCATGAAACCGCCGCCACCGATATTGCCTGCATTGGGCAAAGCCACGGCCAGCGCAAAGCCCACGGCGACAGCAGCATCGACGGCGTTGCCGCCAGCTTTCAGAATGTCTACGCCAATCTGGGTGGCCAGCTCCTGCTCGGACGCGACCATGCCGTTTTTGGCAATGACCGGGTGAAAGACGTCCAGATCAAAGTCATAAGCGGCCGCCGCAGCCTGCGCAGCGGCGGTTTGCGTAATGGTGGGCGCCGTTTCAATGGCGGGCGACATACCGAGCGCTGGCAGAGGCGTCGCGTCTTTGCGTGCTGTGCTGCTGCAGGCATTCAAACTGACTAAAGCGATGAGCAGGCTTGCCGCCAAGGCGGTGGTGCGCAATTGCATGCGTTGTCTCCCGATGTGTTGAAGCCAGTGTAAAGAACTGCCTTCTTTGGGCTGGCTATGTGCCTGAAAGTCAAGGCTGAAAAGCCTTTGATGGGGTACAGAAACTGTATACACTTTAAAGATCAAAGCGTTGCGCACATGCGTGCGTGTGCTTTGAATACACAGATGTTTGATACAACCAAGGGCAGTTGCAAACTGCCTGTGAGGAGATTTCCATGGGCCTGAGCACCCACGTTCTCGACACCATGAATGGCTGCCCTGCTGCAGGCATGGCCGTTGAACTGTTTTCTACCGATGGCAACACCGCCACTCTGGTCAAGAGCCTGGTTCTGAACCATGACGGCCGCACTGATGCGCCTCTGTTCGACAACAACACCATCAAGGTTGGCACTTACCGCCTGACCTTCGACGTGGCTGCCTACTTCAAGGCCCGCGGCGTGGAATTGCCTGAGCCTAACTTCCTGGGCAAGGTCAGCCTGGACTTCGGCGTGGCCAACCCCGCCCAGCACTACCACGTGCCTTTGCTGGTCAGCCCCTGGAGCTACTCCACCTACCGCGGTTCTTAATTGACTGCGCGCGCCTCTCACTGAGGTGCGCAGTAAAAACATGAGCGGCTTGCGCTGGTCATTTCTTGGTTTCAGTACGAAAGTGATCTGAAAACCAGTCATGACAAGCGCAAGCCGCTCTTGTTTTATGAGAATTTATTTACCTTTGGAATAAGTCATGGCGACGACCAGTGCACTGACAAAGTAAAAAGCCTGCAACTCCAGAGCCCAGCCGCCAGAGTTGTTCAGCATCAGAATCTGGTGGGTGTGCACCAGCGCAAATGCCACCACCATATTGACTGCAATCACCAGTGCAGCGGGTACGACCCACAGGCCCACCAGCAGCAGTAGGGGCGCGACGACTTCACCCAGGTAAACGGCATAGGCCAGAAAACCGGGCGCACCAAGTGCGGCGATTTTGGCCTCAATGCTGCCAATTCCGTAGCGAATCTTGGCCCAGCCATGTAGCAGCATGAGCAGGGCCAGTGAAACACGCAGCAGCACCATGGCTGCCTTGGGATGGTGAAAGTAATTCCAGAACTTCATGAGCTTCCTGTCATCAGCGCTGTGGGCACATCAACAATGCTAGCGTTAATTTCAGCAGGAACCGGCCATTGCCCAAACTTTGAGCAGGAGTGAAGATGATGCGAAGAGCTGACATTTTGTGAGGGTTCTTTAACAAAAGGACTTGCCTTATGTAGGTCAATCGCGCAATCTGTAACTGTGGGGTTTATTGAGCGATGCCCCGCACTAGCATGAAGCTAACCCTGCTTCTGGCTGCTCTTGTGTCGGGGGGATGTGCAAGAGCGTCTGAATGCTGGACTGCAGGATCTTCTATCTCGGAAATGTCTGAACACATTCATCCCATGAAAGGATATTGGTATGCGTCAAATTTCTCTGCGTTCTGTTGCAGTGGCTGTTGCCGTGACTGCAGGTGCAATGGCCATGACGGCCTGTACGACGACCAAGCCTGATACCGCTTCGGCTCCGCGCGCTGATGCGACCACGATCAACACACGCGCCAATGCGGCGCTGGAGCGCCTGTATCAGACCGCTCCCGGCTCCAAGGAAATGGTGCAGCGAGCCAAGGGTGTGCTGATCTTCCCGTCGGTGATTGGCGGTAGCTTTGTCGTGGGTGTGGAGCATGGCCGTGGCGTGCTGCGCGTGGCCGGTCATAACCGCGGCTACTACAGCACAACGGGCGCATCTATTGGTTGGCAGGCTGGCGGCCAGTCCAAGGCTGTGATTTATGTGTTCAACACCCAGGAAGCGCTGGACAAATTCCTCAAGAGCGATGGCTGGTCTGTGGGCGCGGATGCCACGGTGGCCGCTGGCAAGATCGGTGCCAATGGCAGTGTGGACACCACAACCGCCGGTGCACCCGTGACCAGCTATGTGCTGACCAATGCGGGTCTGGAAGCTGGCGTTTCGCTGCAAGGCACAAAGATCACCAAGGTTGTCGAATAAGCCTTGTTTGATTCTTCAAAATAAAAAACCGGCCAAGGCCGGTTTTTTATTGCCTGATGCGGATGCCGCGCAGTGTCTTACTGGCCCAGCTGACCTTCGGTCAATGTATCGAGCTGAAAGCGGCCTGACTTGTCCCATAGCCAGGTGTCGGTGTACGTCACGGACTTTCCTGCGGCTGGGAAGGGTGCTGCGGCACGTACGGAGCGTTCAATCTCTGCCACCACTTCGGGGGCGTGGCTGGGTTTGCGCATCCAGTTCAGATTTCTCACGCGGCCCTGTCCATCCAACTGAACTTGCAGCACGCCAATCGCATACAGCATGGGCGGCAGCATGCCTTTATAGATGCGGTTTGCGTTTTTCTCGTACAGGTGCTGCGCCGCTTGCTTGCGGTAACTGGGGCTTGCCTTGTCGGCGGGCGTGATGCCGATGGAGGGGCTCTGTGGCGCGAACTGGCAGGCGGCGAGCAAGGCGGTGATGGTGGCAACGAGTCCAGTCATCAGCCAGGCCAGTGGCCTGCGGCTTTGTGTTGCGCGGGTGGATTCTTGGGTATCAGGCATATCGTCAAGCGTAGCCGCAAATAAGAAGGGGTCAACGCTATCGCGTTGATATCTGGCGGTGCGGAGTGCAAAAACTGCAACGACTCGTCAATGCGCTGCGAAATAAGCATCTGATTAAGGCATTCATATAAAGGCACGACTATTGCTGTCTGCAAAATGCCGGAACATAGTGAATTCTGAAACGTAGAGACCAGCCGCCATGTGGAGTGAAACGCAGCAGCAAATTTTGACCCACTTGAGCCAGCAGCCCTTGTGCTGGGTGCAGGTGCAGGCCACTCGCGGCTCCGTGCCGCGAGAAGAGGGTGCCTGGATGGCCGTTTTTACCGACGAGATCATGGGCACGATTGGCGGCGGTCATCTGGAGTGGCAGGCTATTGCGCAGGCACGCCAGTTGCTGGCGCAGTGGGCTGATCACTCCTCATGCCAACGCGAGCATGTACAGCGCTATGCACTGGGTCCCAGCCTGGGTCAATGCTGTGGCGGGGCACTGGAGCTGCGTTATACGTGGTTTGAGGCGGCTGATGCACCGCGCCTGCGCGCCTTGATGCCCGAGCCGTCGCAATGCGTGGCCTTGTTTGGAGCCGGCCATGTGGGTCATGCCCTGGTTCGGCTCCTGCGAAGCCTGCCATACCGGGTGGTATGGGTGGATAGCCGTGATGCGGTTTTCCCAGAGCAAGAGCAGATCGGTGTGCAATGTGAGCATTCCGACCCAGTACAGGCCGCAGTGGCGCAGCTGCCTGCGCAGTCTCAGGTGCTGATCATGAGCTTTAGCCACGCTGAAGACCTGGAAGTCGTTGCGCAATGCCTGCTGCGCCAGCGCGAGCGAGGCGACTTGCCTTTTGTGGGGCTGATTGGCAGCAAGACCAAATGGGCCAGTTTCAGCAGCCGGTTGCGCAGCCGTGGTTTCAGTGATGCAGAGCTGGCGTACATCACCTGCCCGATTGGCGTGCTGGGCATTGCGGGTAAAGAGCCGGAAGTGATTGCGGTCGCTATTGCCGCCCAGCTATTGCAACGAAGGATTGCTGCATAACGCTGCATTGCACCAAAAAACAGCTGCTCAATCTGAAAGTAGCCGGTATCTACGGGAAATCACTAGGATGGTTTGCCCTGAATTTCAATCTTGCGGAGGCAAAAAGTGCATACACTTTCTGTCTACAGACTGGTCGCAGCGGTGCCTCGAAGCTTTTGCCTAGGGAGCGCGGCCTTTTCTTCTGCTCAGAGCGCCCGCAGTGGTGAGCAGCTTGCACGGCAGCCCCACGCTGCCAAGGTTAGAGCTATGGAAAGCTACATTCTCGACTGGGCCGGCCTGCTTTTGCGGTGGCTGCACGTCATCACCGCCATCGCCTGGATCGGTTCTTCATTCTATTTCGTGTTCCTGGACAGCAGCTTGACGCCGCCTGTCGATGACGACCTGAAAAAGCAGGGCGTCAGCGGTGAGCTCTGGGCTGTGCACGGCGGTGGTTTCTACCACCCCGTCAAGTTCAACGTGTCTCCGCCCAAGATGCCGGATAACCTGCACTGGTTCTACTGGGAAAGCTACAGCACGTGGCTGTCCGGTTTTGCCCTGCTGACGGTTTCCTACCTGTGGAACGCCAACATCTACCTTGTCACTCCTGGTGATGCCAATGCCATGAGCGCACCTGCTGCTATCGGTTCGGCTCTGGCCTTCCTGGTGGTGTTCTGGCTGCTGTATGACTTCGTTTGCCGCACGTTCGGTCAAAAGAAGAACGGCGATGCGACGGTTGGTGCTCTGGTTCTGGTGCTGGTGTGTATTGCAGCCTACCTGGCGTGCCACATCTTCCCCGGCCAAGCCGCCTTCCTGCTGATGGGCGCGATGATCGCGACCTCCATGAGCGCCAACGTGTTCTTCTGGATCATTCCTGGCCAGCGCAAGGTGGTTGCCGCTCTGAAGGCTGGCGATCCCGTGGATCCACGTCACGGCCAGCGCGCCAAGCAGCGTAGCGTGCACAACACCTACTTCACCCTGCCTGTGTTGTTCGCTATGTTGTCGAACCACTATGGCTGGTTGTACAGCCACAAGATGAACTGGGTAGTGCTGATTGGCATGATGTTCGCTGGTGCGGCCATTCGTCAGTTCTTCGTGATGCGCCACGGCTACAAGCTGGGTCGTAACAGCCACCCATGGCCTTATGCAGCAGTTGGCGTTGCCGCTTTGCTGGCTGTGTTTGTCTGGCTCAAGCCCGCTCCTGCGCCTGCCGCAGCAGCACCCGCTGCTCCTGTTGCTGCTGTAACGACTGCTCCCACAGCCGCTGCTCCTGCTGCGACTGAGGCTGGTACCCCTGCAGTTGCACCGGCAGCGGACGCTGTTGTTGTTGCTGCCCCCGCAGCCAGTGGCGAAGGCTTTTCCAAGGTCAACGGCATTTTCCAGCAGCATTGCGTGCTGTGCCACGGCGCTGCCATCCAGCAAAAGGGTATCCGTCTGGATTCGCCCGAAGCTGTGAAGTCGCACGCTCAGCAGATCTACCAACAGGTGGTTCAGCTGAAGAAGATGCCTTTTGGCAACCCCGGTGCATTGTCTGATGACGAGCGCAATCTGGTCAAGACCTGGTATGAGTCCGGCGCTGCCGTGAACTGATAGCAAGTGTTTGTTCTGGGTAATTAAAGTCGTAGGCTGGAAGTTCAAGTCGTAAACAGCGGCTTAGCATCCATGCGGCTTTCCGGGAATGGAGGTGGCGGCATTAAAGTCATAAAATCTCTATTCCCTAATAGAAAAAGCGCTCACAACGAGCGCTTTTTCTATTGAAAATTCAAAGGGTTGACTTTGTGA
>ERZ724504.249-NODE-249-length-30438-cov-7.319850_pt1 | contig 30438 bp, 29 predicted proteins | sample MGYA00376037_ERZ724504 | MGnify/ENA primary metagenome ERZ724504 (study PRJEB28724, sample SAMN07190888) | wastewater metagenome | isolation source: influent of sewage treatment plant in Hong Hong | place: USA: Christiansburg, Virginia | collected 2016-03-01 ... | reverse complement strand
CGACCAAAGGATTATGAGTCCTCTGCTCTAACCAACTGAGCTAACGCCCCAGCACTGACAACAGCCGTGGCTGCCACCAGAAAAACTCTGCCATTGTAGGGCCTAACGCTTGTGGCTCAGGGCATTGCTCACCAATTTGGATGTGATGTCGACAATCTGGATCATCTTGTCGTAGTGCATGCGCGTGGGGCCGATCACTCCCAGGGTGCCCACAACCTTACCGTCTAGCTCATAGGGAGCACTCACCACGGAGAGGTCTTCAAACGGGACAGTCTGGCTCTCGCCACCGATGTAAATTCGCACGCCATCGGCCTGATTCGAAAAATCCAGCAGGCGCAGAATCTGCGTTTTTTGCTCAAACAGATCAAAAGCGCGGCGCAGATTGCCCATGTCGCTGGAGAAATCACTGACCGACAGCAGATTACGCTCGCCGGCAATCACCACATCCTCCTGATCATGGTTGCTCATCACTTCAGAGCCCACATTCACGGCAGCCTGCATGAGGCTGGCGACTTCGCCTTGCAGTTGCTCGACTTCGGTCTGCAGCCTTGTTCTGACCTCTTCCATGGTCAGACCGGCGTAATGGTGATTGAGGAAATTCGAGGCTTCCATCAACTGCGAAGACTCGTAATCCACATCCGTAAAGATCACACGGTTTTGCACATCGCCTTCGGGCGAGACGATGATGACCAGAAAGCGCCGCTCCGACAGGCGCACAAATTCAATGTGCTTGAAAACCGAACTGCGCCGCGGCACCATGACCACGCCCACAAACTGGGAGAGGTTGGACAGCAGATTAGCCGCATTGGCAATCACTTTCTGCGGCTGCTCATGGATCAGCCCGGGCGTGATGAGGTTGGAGCGGTCCACCGTCAGCATGGTGTCGACAAACAGTCGATACCCTCTTGCGGTAGGCACGCGGCCTGCGGATGTGTGCGGGCTGATGATCAACCCCATTTCTTCCAGATCGGCCATCACATTGCGGATGGTGGCAGGCGACAATTCAAGCCCGGATGCACGCGAAAGAGTGCGCGAGCCGACTGGTTGACCATCAGCGATGTAACGCTCAATCAGCGCTTTCAGCAATAACTTGGCACGTTCGTCGAGCATGATTTCATTTTAATGATGTAATTTCCCAGATGACATCCACGTTCCGCCATATTGCCTTGATCGGCAAGTACCACACACCCAACGCAGGAGCCCCATCCGACGCTGCCAGCGAAGCTTTGCTGCGCATTGCGTCTTATGTGCGTAGTCTGGGTTGCGAAGTGATTCTGGATACCCAGTCCGCGATCTATGCAGGCCTGTCTGACTATCCCAGTATGGACGTGGATGGTCTGGGTAAGTATTGCGACCTGGGCTTGGTCGTGGGTGGCGATGGAACCATGCTGGGCGTCTGCCGTCATCTGGCTCGCTACGGCACGCCACTAGTGGGTATTAATCAAGGCCGCCTTGGCTTTGTCACCGATATTGCGCTGGATGAGTTTGAAGCCTCCATCGCGCCCATTCTGCAAGGCGAGTACGAGGAGGACGAGCGCCCCCTGATGCACGCCCGCGTCATGCGTGATGGTCAATGCGTATTTGAAGCCCAGGCCATGAACGATGTGGTGGTCAACCGTGGCTCAACCTCTGGCATGGTGGAGCTGCGCATTGAGGTGGGCGGGCACTTTGTCTCCAACCAACGCGCCGATGGCCTGATTGTGGCCACGCCCACTGGCTCGACCGCCTATGCGCTGTCTGCCGGCGGCCCCATGCTGCACCCCTCTATCCCCGCATGGGTGATGGTGCCCATTGCGCCGCACAACCTCTCCAACCGCCCCATCGTTCTACCTGACTCTCAGGAAATCACGATTGAAGTCGTCGGCGGGCGCGGCGATGTCAGCGCGAACTTTGACATGCAATCTCTTGCATCCCTGCAGCACGGCGACCGCATTCTGGTCACCCGCGCCAATCACAGCGTGCATTTTCTACATCCCAAGGGCTGGAATTATTTCTCCACCCTGCGCAAAAAACTGGGCTGGAATGAAGGGGGCTCCTGATCATGGCTTTGAAGCGCATCGCCCTGCAGGACTTTGTGATTGTTCAGTCCCTTGATCTGGACTGGCAAGCGGGCTTTACGGTACTGACCGGCGAAACCGGGGCAGGAAAATCCATCATGCTGGATGCCTTGCAGCTGGTGCTAGGTGCCCGTGCCGATGCGCAGGTAGTGCGCGAAGGCTGCAATCATGCCGATATCTGCGCCGAGTTTGACTGCCCTCAAAACATTCGCCCCTGGCTGGAAGAAGCCGGTTTTGCACAAGAGCAAGAGCTGCTGCTTCGCCGCGTGATCGACAGTCAGGGCCGAAGCCGCGCATGGATCAATGGATCTCCCGCCACAGCAACCCAGCTACGCCATCTGGGCGATCAGCTCATCGATATTCACGGCCAGCACGCTTGGCAAAGCCTGACCCGTCCCGATGCAGCCCGGGCCATGCTGGACACCTATGGCAGCATTGACACCACCCCTCTCAAGTCGCTATGGCAGGGCTGGCGCCAGACTAGCCAAGCACTCGAACAGGCTTTGTCTGCTCAGGACAATCTGCAGCGCGAGCGTGAACGCCTACAGTGGCAGATTTCAGAGCTGGACAAACTCTCCCCACGCGCTGACGAGTGGGATGAGCTCAACGCCCAGCACACCCGTCTATCGCACGCGCAGACCTTGATGGACTCTGCCCAGACTTGCCTGCAACTACTTGAAGATGATGATGCAGGTGCCGCCAACCCCTTGGGTAAAGCGCACCACCTGCTACAAGATCAAGAGCATCTGGAGCCAGAGTTTCAGGATATTTCTGATGTACTAGGCTCCTGCGTCGCGCAGTTGCACGATGCCAGGCACTCGCTGCAAGCCTACCTGCGCCGCGCCGACCTGGACCCCGAATTACTGGCTGATCTGGATGAGCGCCTTGCACTGTGGATGCAGCTGGCTCGTCGCTACAAGCGCACACCCGAAGAGCTGCCAACGCTGCTGGAAGGCTGGAAGCAAGAGCTGCGCCAGCTTGATGCAGCGGTGGATATCGATGGCCTTCGCGCCACAGAACAAGCCGCGCATCAGAAATATCAAGCGGAGGCTCGTCATGTCTCTCAGCAGCGTGCACTGGCCGCTCCTCGCCTGTCACGCGCTATTACCCAGTCCATGCAAAGTCTGGGCATGAAAGGTGGGCGCTTTGAAGTGCAACTGGAGCAAGCCGAATCGGCGGCTCCGGCAGGCACAGACAGCGTGACTTTTCTCGTCGCAGGTCACACGGGAGCCACACCCAAACCCATTGCCAAAGTTGCATCGGGCGGTGAACTGTCCCGTATTTCTTTAGCCATTGCTGTCACTACCAGTGAGCTGGGGCAAGCCGAAACACTGATTTTTGACGAAGTCGATTCCGGCGTGGGTGGCGCTGTAGCCGAGACCGTGGGGCGTCTCATGCGCTCTCTCGGTCGTTCACGGCAAGTGCTGGCAGTCACCCATCTGCCGCAGGTCGCCGCTTATGCCGATCAGCACTACCGCGTCACCAAACGCCCCAAGTCCAACACCACCATCAGCAGCGTCGACCCACTGGATGGCGAGGAACGCGAAATGGAAATGGCCCGCATGCTGGGTGGCGAGCATCTGTCTGAAGCCACGATGGCCCACGCCCGAGAAATGCTAAACATGGCAAGATTGTCGGCAAGCGAGCTGCTGAACAACAATGGATCGCCTGCCTCAAGCGCCAAAAACAAAAGCAGCAAGGCCACCACCACGCGCAAAAACACCAGCAAAGTCAGGGGAGAGTGAAATCATGTCTATGGAGATTGTTCTGATCAGCGGCATGTCCGGGTCGGGCAAATCTGTTGCGCTGCATGCGTTGGAAGACGCAGGCTTTTACTGCGTGGACAACTTGCCGCCCGAACTGCTGCAATCCTTTGTGGAGTTGAAGCTCACTCACCAGGAGGAAAAAGTGGCCATCGCCATGGATGCGCGCAGCGCTCAGGGCCTGCCGCAATTGCCTGAGCAGCTGGCGCGGCTTGAGAAACAGGGCTTGATCCCTCGCATGATTTTTCTGGATGCAGGCAACAGCACGCTGGTGCGCCGCTTCTCTGAAACACGCAGACGCCACCCCCTGTCCCCCGGCTCAGCCACCACGGAGCGGCAGGCGCTGGAGCAGGACATTGAAAAAGAACGCGAGCTGTTAGGAACACTGCGTGACCGATCTGTCGTTGTCGATACCAGCGACCTCAAATCATCCCAGCTGCAAAGCTATATCAAGCAAGTCATTGAAGCGCCAGAGGGCCAGATGACTCTGATGTTCCAGTCCTTTGGCTTCAAGCACAACATGCCCGCAGACTCAGACTATGTGTTTGATGTGCGCATGCTGCCTAACCCGCACTACGAAAAAGATCTGCGCCCGCTCACAGGGCTTGATCAACCTGTGGCGGACTATCTGCGCGCCCTTCCCGAGGTGCAGCAGATGCAGCTGGACATTCAACAGTTTCTGGAGCGCTGGCTGCCTCTACTGGCCAGAGACCACCGCAGCTACGTTACCGTGGGCATTGGCTGCACGGGCGGCCAGCACCGTTCCGTCTTTCTGGTGGAGGCACTGGCCAAGCACTTCGAGAAAACCTGGCCTACCGTGCGCCGCCATCGCTCGCTGGATTTCCGTGGAAATTTCCTGCAAGTTTCTCAGCAGTTTCTGACCCCTGACACTGCGCCTGCCTCGCACTGATCAAACCTCCCATGCTCAGTACCCAGACTCCGGCCCCACGCGTGCTGCTCCTGGAAGATGACCCCGCCATTGCGCGCACCATCTGCTATGCGCTGGAGCGCGAAGGCATTGCCGTCACCCATAGCCTGCTGATTGCCGATGCACGCCAGCAATGGGCGTCTATCGCATTTGATGCCTTGCTCATGGATGTGGGGCTGCCCGATGGCAATGGTCTGGACTGGTGCCGAGAGCTGCGTTCTACAGGTTCGATCGCTCCCGTGCTGGTTCTCAGCGCCCGAGGCGAAGAGATGGACAAAGTGCTGGGGCTTGAGCTGGGGGCCGATGACTATCTGACCAAGCCCTTCAGTCCCCGCGAGCTGCTGGCCCGCACCCGTGCCTTGCTACGTCGCTCAAGGCAATTTCAGCCTGCAGCCAAGGCCCAGCCTGCGCAAGCACTTCAAATAGATGAGCAAGGCCAGCGCATTCTGCTTCACTCGCAAACCATGGATTTGACGCGCCGCGAGTATCAGCTGCTGCAAAGCCTGATCCAGAGCGCAGGCCGCATCCTTAGCCGCGATGCGCTGCTGGAGCAAATCTGGGGACTGGGCAGCGAGAGCACAGACCGCACGGTGGACACCCACATCAAGACCCTGCGCGCCAATCTGCGCGAGCGCTTGCCGGATCACGAAGTCATCATCACCCACCGCGGGCTGGGCTACAGCCTGAACCAACCCGGATAAGCCCGATGCGCCTGGGCCTGCGTCTGTTCTTTGCCTTCTTCCTCATCAACGGGCTGGCCGCATTTTTTGTGCTGCGCGTCTTTATGGTGGAGGTCAAACCCAGCGTTCGCAAGGTGACTGAAGACACGCTCGTCGAAACCGCCTATGCGCTGGCAGCGCTTGCCAGTGCGGACTTGGCCAAAAACCTGTTTCAGCCGGGCCAAAACGGCCCCTTCGCCACCCAGCTATCGAACTACACACAAAAACCCATTCAGGCCTGGATCTGGGACGCCCGCAAAACCACGCTGGACATGCGCATCACCGTGACCGATGCACAAGGCATTGTGCTGTTTGACTCGCAAGGCAAAGATCAGGGATCAGACTATTCACGCTGGCGCGATGTCTATCTGACGCTGCGCGGCGAATACGGTGCACGCACCACAAGAGCGGTCAAGGAAGACGAGTCCAGCAGCGTAATGTATGTCTCCGCCCCCATCATGGTGAACGGCCAGATTGGCGGTGTACTCACAGCCTCCAAACCTTCCAGCTCAGTGCAAAAAATCGTGGATAGCGCAGAACAAAAAATTCTGCGCGGCGGTCTGCTGTTTGTACTTCTGTCTGCTGGCGTAGGTTGCGCCGTAACCTGGTGGTTTGTGTTGCATGTGCGCCGCCTGCGCAACTATGCGCAGCAGGTTCAGGCGCCCACCCTTAATGAATCGACCCACCCTGCGCAGATGCCCCAGCCTGTAGCCGTGCCCAATATGCCAGGCGAGCTGGGCGAGCTGGCTCAGGCCATGGACACCATGCGAAAACGCCTTGAGGGGCGCGACTATATTGAAGGCTATGTGCGCGCCCTGACCCATGAGCTGAAAAGCCCGGTCGCAGCCATCCGCGGCGCGGGCGAATTGCTGCAAGACGACCTGCCCACCCCAGACCGCATCATGTTTGCCAAACAAGTTGTGGACCAGAGCCTGCGCCTGCAAAACCTAATTGACCAGCTGCTGCAACTGAGTCGACTGGAGCAGCGCCAGCAACTGGATAAAACCCATAGCTGCAGCCTGATGGAATGCGCGCAGCAGGTCATGAATGCCCTGCACAGCACCGCCCAGCAGCACGGCATTGCGCTGCAGCTGAAAGGCGCAGACAGCCACGGCCCTTGGGAGGCTGGCCTTGTCACCCTCGCCATCAGCAACCTGCTGCAAAACGCGTTGGATTTTTCGCCTGAAGATCGCGTCATCACACTTGAGTTGAGCCCGCATCGCATCGCCATCAGCGATCAAGGCCCGGGTGTGCCAGATGCCATGCTGGCCCGCTTGGGCGAGCGTTTCTTCACCACACCCAGACCTAATGGCGAGCGCAGTGGCACCGGTCTTGGCCTGTCCATCGTCACCCGAATCATGCATCTGCACGGCGGCAGCGTGGCGATACGCAATCTGCACCCAGGGCTTGCTGTAACTCTGGACTTCGCTCCTGAAAATCAAGCCTATTAAGAGCGGCTAACGCAACCCAGCAAACCGCAGGTTTACGGCTGAGACGAGGCGCAAAGCCATAGGCAATACAAAAGTACGACAAGGCGAAGCAACGACGCATCAAGGGTTGCGTTAGGGGCTTTAAGGAATGAAGCGCGACTTCACACTCGCTTCACAGACTTCATTGCCTCCACACAGTCGCTGAAGACACTGCCTCCTGAAACCTCATATTTCAGGAGCAAGCATGAAAAACCGACTGCTATTCAAAACAGTCTCACTGCTGATCGTTCTGGCAATGCTCATGCTGGGCTTGTCCATGATTCAGGACGTGGTCAAGGACCGTATCCGCAACCGTGACTACGCCGTGCAAAGCGTGGTGTCCAGCCTGGCCGGATCACAGACTCTGATAGGCCCGGCACTGGTGCAAAATTGCACAGAGACGACCAGTGTTAGCAATGGAAAAAAAGTGGAATACACCACACGTGAATTTCAGCGCCTGCTGTTGCCGGACAACCTGCACCACGATGCCATGGCCAATATGGAAGAGCGTTCACGTGGACTTCACCATGTGAATGCCTATGTGCTGCATGACCAAGTCAAAGCCAGTTTTGCCAACGCAGCACAGTATCTGGAAAATCCCAAACCCAGTGAACCCAGTGCCGTCGTGCGCTGCAAGGAAATTAATCTTGCCTTCTCACTGTCTGACCCCCGCGGTATCCGAAGTACCAGTATCGAAGCCAATGGCCAAGATCTGTCTGTGGAATCTGGAACTCCTCTCAATCGCTACAGCAAGGGTATTCAGGCAGAAGTGATTCCAGCCATCCTCAAAAAAGGAGAACCTCTACTGGTGAACATGAAGCTGCAACTGGTAGGCACCGAAAACCTAGCGTTTGCCCCCATCGCCACAGAAAGCAATATCAAGCTCACAGCAGATTGGCCCCACCCTTCGTTTGGTGGCAGCTTTTTACCCACACGCCGTGAAATTACCGAGTCCAGTTTTACCGCGAGCTGGGAGCTGTCCTCGCTGGCATCGTCTGCACGCCAAGCCTTCACCAATCAGCAAGCCCTTTGCCAAGATGGTTTTCCCGTTGACGAAAGCACCTACGCGAGAGCTGAAACAACTGCGGCTAGCGGCAGCAACAATGGGCCTTGCTTGGAATCCATGAACACGGAGTTCGTCAACCCCGTCAACGTTTATTCGCTGAGCGACCGCGCTACCAAATACGGCTTGCTGTTTGTGATTCTGACTTTTGTGGCTGTCGGCCTGTTTGAGGTCATGAAAAAATTGCGCGTTCACCCTGTGCAATACCTGCTCGTGGGCTCTGCGCTGTGCAGTTTCTTCCTGCTGCTGATCAGCCTGTCCGAGCATCTGGGTTTTGCCACGGCCTATGTCATTGCCGCAAGCTCCTGCGTCGCACTGCTGGCCTTCTACGCAAGCCATATTCTGGGCAGCATCAAGCGTGGCCTGCCGTTTGCCGCCGCCATTTCTGCGTTGTATGGCCTGCTCTATGTGCTGCTGCAACTAGAGCAGACCGCTCTGGTCGTAGGCTCCATTGCATTGTTTGCCGTGCTGGCTCTGGTCATGATCTGCACCCGACATGTGGACTGGTACGCCTTTGGCCAAAGCGATAGCGATAGCGATGGCGATGGACCAGCCAAAGCAGTGGCAGACAAGGAGCGGGTATGAACACCGCCCAGCATTCGCTTGAGGCTCAAACCCTGCTGGCCATCTCATCGCAGCACCTGCTCAATGAAGGCAGCGTGCAGCAATACCAGCAGCTCTGGCTGGCTGCACAAAGCAGTGGCGACCGTGCAGCACAGCAGACTGTTCGCCAGCATGTGGCGGACGCCGGTCGACTGCTGCAAGCGCAGCGCGCCAACCCACAGGCTAGAGCTATGTGGCTGGCCTTGATGAGCCTGCGCTGCTCCATGCTGATGCCGCGCCTGCGATTCTGAACTCTCTACCCCCAATAAAAAAGGTGACATGCGTCACCTTTTTTATTGAAGCAGAGCCAAGACTCAGGCCAGCTCAGAGTCCAGCAGCTTGCGTATCGGCGCAGGCAAACCCAACTCAGCCCAGCCTGCGGCATTGACCCAGCAGGATTCATTTTCTTCAGAAACCATAGCTTCCTGCGCTTGATCCATAGTGACCAGCACCGGGTGAAGGTGTAAATCCTTATGCGTCAGCACATGCAGAAAACCGGGCAGGTCTTGCCAGCGGTGCGCAGCGCTATCAAGCCAGGTCACGTTTGCAAAGCGCTGCAAGGCCTCATAGCTATCAAAGACTGGCGGGCTGTAAAGCCCTGCCCAAATGCCGACTTGCGGGCGCTTTTGTAGCCACACGCGGCGCTGACTATCCACGGCCACCAGTAGCCACCACGCTTCAGATGTTCGTTTGACCTTGCGCGTGCGCACCGGGTAGGCCTCAGGGTTGCCAGCGCGCCCGGCGCGGCATTCATCGTGCAGCGGGCAGACCAGGCAGCTAGGCTTGCGCGGCGTGCAGATGCTGGCGCCCAAGTCCATCATGCCCTGCGTGTAACGCGGCATGGCTTCGTACAGATTCTCTGTGGGGCACAACTGCTGCGCATGCACCCACAGCTGCTTTTCATTTTTGGACTGCGCCAGATCGCCATCAAAGCCCAGCACGCGCGTGAGCACGCGGCGCACATTGGCATCCAGAATCGGTACGCACTCAGAAAAGCAGAACGAAGAAATCGCACCAGCGGTCGAGCGGCCAATGCCGGGCAGCGTTGCCAGCTCTTCAGCAGTCTGCGGAAAAGCCCCGCCCCATTGCTCCATGACGGTTTGCGCGCATTTATGCAAATTGCGGGCGCGGCTGTAATAGCCCAGGCCGCTCCACAACGCCAGCACGGCATCTTGCGGTGCAGCGGCCAGACTGGCTACGTCAGGGAATGCATCCAAAAAGCGCTGGTAGTAGCCCAGCACAGTGCTGACTTGAGTCTGCTGCAGCATGACTTCAGACAGCCAGACGCGGTAAGGATCACGGGTTTGCTGCCAGGGCAAATGATTGCGGCCATGGCTGGCCTGCCACTGCACGACAGCAGTGGCAATCGAAGGGAAAGTCAAGATTTCAAGCTACCAGGTTGATGTCCAGCGGCGCGGAAGCGGTTTGGGCGCGCTCAGACCATAGTGGCACCAGCAGCTGGGCTGATGCACTGATCAACTGCCTCTGCAAAGAGCCCAGATGAGCCTGCGCATTTTCCATATCGGCAATGCGCTCTTCCAGATCCGTGGCTGCGCCGCTGATGCGGTCGACCGCTTCCAGGCGGCGCGTGTAACTACGTTTACGTTCGCGCAATTGTGCATCGACAGGCGCAGTCAGTGATTTGCTCCACATTTCTACATCGTTCGATGCCGCTTCAAACACGGTGCGCAGACGCAGCGCCAGCGCCTTGATCAATCGGTGTGAAAAATCTGCACTCGTGAGCTTGAAGGCACTACTCAAGCCCAGGTACTGGGTGTAGCTGCCTTCGATGCTGCGCAGGTCCTCAGTGAAGTCGGACAGCATCAGCGCTGGCGGCACCTGCAGAGAAAAGCTGAATTCAGCATTGAGCTCTCTGAATGACGTGCTCATCAAGTTCTGCATTTCTTCGGCCTGCGCTAGCACCTTGACGGCCACCGCATGCAGTCGCTCAAACGTCTGCTCATAGATCTTGCGCACACCCAGCTTGAGGCCACGCTGATCCAGTGCATCTTTGAGTTCGGTCAGCTCTTTTTTCAAAGCCGCCGAGCTGAGCAGCTGAAAAATATCCTTGAGCATGCGCATCTGCAGCGTGCGCATGGCCTGAACCTTGGTCGAGCTCTGGTCAAACTCCTGGTTCTCACCCTCAATGCGCGAGCGCATGCCGGCAATCACACTGGCGTTCTTGCCGCGCAAGCCGCACAGCTCAGCCAGCTGGTCGTCCAGCTCTCTGCGGCGCATATTAATAACTCGGTCCACCTGCCCCTGCAGTTGCTGCACATTGGCATGTACTGCGGCCTGCAGCACCTTCTGGCGCTGACCCATGATGCCGTTGGCCAGCAAGTCCTCAAACGCGGGCAGGCCGCTGGCCTGCAGCAAGGCATCGTTGCGATTCACCTTGGCGACCAGACCCTTCTGGGCAGAAACAGGCAACACCTTGTCGACCGAGACACCCAGCAGATTGGCCGAGTCCTGCTGCTGCCTGCGCAACTGCGCCTGCACCTGCGCGCCAGAGCTGAGACTGTCCCACAGCGTATCGACCTTGTTGAGCACCACCAGACGCGATGCAGCCAGCGCATCGTCACCACCAGCCTTACCTGCACCCGCAGGCAGCACATGATCACGCCAGATGGCAAGGTCAGACTTGGTGACACCCGTATCAGCCCCCAGCACAAAGACCACGGCATGGGCCTGGGGGATGAGGTTGACCGTCAACTCAGGCTCCGCACCCACGGCATTCAAGCCTGGGGTATCCAAAATCACCAGCCCCTGCTTGAGAAGCGGGTGCGGCATGTTGATGAGCGCGTGGCGCCACATGGGCACTTCCACCCAGCCATCGGCATCCACCATGGGGTTATCGGCTTCATCGTCGTCATGCCAGAAACCCAGCCTTCTAGCCTGATCAACGGAGACCTTGCGCACCTCGGCCACTTTCACCAGCGTGTCTGCAATCTGCTGCGCATTGCTAATATCCAGTGGGTACTGCGCCCATGCATCGCTGCGCACACGCCACTGGCCCAGACTCTCGGGCGACTCACGCGTGTCAATGGGCAGAAGGCGCAAGCTGGGCATCAGCTCAGCCTCCCAACCCAGCTCTGCCGGGCACATGGTGGTGCGGCCTGCGCTCGCAGGCATGAGGCGGCGACCGTAGTGGGCAAAGAAAATAGCGTTGATCAGCTCTGATTTTCCGCGCGAAAATTCGGCCACAAAAGCGACCATGACCTTGTCGCCGCGCATCTGATCTTCAAGGCGCTGCAAGCGCTCCTGCACGGAGGAGTCCAGCAAATCCTGCGCCATCAGCCATTCGCGCAGCTCCTGCAGCTGCGAGGCGAAACCTCGTCGCCACGCACCATGTTGGCCAAACTGCTCGTTGAATGAAGCTGTCACGTCTACCCCTCTTGTTTGTGCAAGTCGCCCAGTCAGCGAACACCGCCAGCCTGATCAAAATATAGCATTGGCTATTGTCAGGGCTGCCATGCACTGCTGCACACCGAGTATCGGCGCATGTCCACTAACTCCGCATCAAATACGCGCGCATCTCACGCCGTGCTGTGTCATATCAGACAATAGCGCTGAATTTTGAGTCAAAACAACCTCAAGCGCCCATGAAGAAAGCGCTAGCAGCTATCAAATTCAAAGAGCTTTTGCCTCTTTCTGGCAGCGGGCGCAATAAAAGGTGCTGCGCTGGCCCTGCTTTATCAGTTTGATAGGCGCACCGCAATGCGTGCAAGGCAGGCCCTCGCGGCCATAGACTTTGGCCTGCAGCTGAAAGTGCCCTTCCATGCCATTGGCCGCAGAAAAGTCTCGCAGAGTGGTGCCTCCCTGCTCCACCGCCAGTGCCAGCACAGAGCGAATCGCCTCATACAAAGTTTTGACCTTGCGTGGCCCCACATCCCGCGCAGGTGTGGCCGGGTGAATCCGCGAGTGAAACAGCACCTCAGAGGCATAGATATTGCCCACCCCCACCACCACGCTGCCGCTCAGCAGCAATTGCTTGATGGGTGTGCGGCTGGCGGCCAGCCCGGCCTTGAAGGCATCAAACGTGAAACTGCTACTCAACGGCTCCATGCCCAAATGGTCAAGCAACTTGCGCGCCAATGCATCACCCTCATCAGACACATAAATCACGGCGCCAAAGCGGCGCGGGTCATGCAGGCGTAAAAGCCCTTGAGAAGTTTTCAGGTCAAAGTGGTCGTGCGTCCCCGCGCTGCCCAGCGGTGCCTCGTCAAGTCCCACAAAGCGCAGGCTGCCCGACATGCCCAGGTGTATGAGCAGCAGCCCTTCACTCAAATCCACCAGCAAATATTTACCGCGTCGACGCACGCCCAATACCTCTCGCCCGACCAGCGCCTGCGGCAATAGCCCCAGCGGCCAGCGCAAGGGTTTGCCCAAGGCTGCAGCATCAATGCGCGCACCCGCGATGCGGTCCGCAAAAGAGCGGCGCGTAACCTCGACTTCAGGCAACTCAGGCATGCAATCTCTTCTTCACCAAGTATTCAACAAGCTTGGATTATTATGGGCCGATGGTTCATCCTCTACGTATTCAGGGACTCGCCGTGGCCACCGCTCTGGCCATGGGATCGGCAATCGCATCCGCCCAACCTGCCGACCCGCCACCCAAAGTGGACAGGACCGAGCAAGCGACTGACCTTGAGCAAAGTATGGAGCGCGAAGGCAATCAGGCCGCCCTTTCTGCCGAACTGTTCTATGAAATCCTGGTGGGCGAGCTCGCCGCCCAGGAAGGTGCCCTGAACGACGCACAGGCCCTGATGATGGAAGCTGCGCGCAGCAGCAACAACGAGAAGCTCTACCGCCGCGCTACAGAGCTGGCAGTTCAGTCCCGCTCTGGCGATCGCGCTTTACGCAACGCCCGCGCCTGGCTGGAGGCTTATCCAGAATCACGCGATGCCAACCGCGCCGTCCTGCGCATTCTGGTGGCCATGAATCGCATCGCCGACTCGGCCAGTTACCTGCGCCGCGAAGTAGAACTGACGCCAGCAGCCAACCGCAGCGCCACCTTTTTAGCCATCACCCAGCTCTATAACAATGCCTCAGACAAGTCTCTGGCCGCTGATGTAGTGGAGCAGGCACTGGAAATCGATTTCAAAGACCCAAAGAACGGCCCCATGGCCTTGGCTGCCGTCGGCCACATGCGTCTTGTGGCCGATCAAAAACAGGCTGCACTGCAAGCGCTGCAAAACGGTGCCAAGCTGAGTCCGGATTCGGGCGCTATCGCCCTGCTGGCCATGGAGCTGCTGGAGTCAGGCTCCACCGAAGTCGAGCCACTGGTTAAACGCTATCTTGAAAAAAATGCATCGCCCCAGCTGCGCCTGACCTATGCCCGCGTGCTGCTGGGCCAAAAGCGCAATGCAGATGCCAAGGCTCAACTGCAACTCATCACCCGAGAGAACCCGGAATTCCCAGAAGCCTGGGTCATTCTGGCCAATCTGCAGCTGCAAGATAACGAGCTGGATGCCGCAGATACTTCGCTGGCCCAGTTTGGCGCGCTGCTGCCCAAGCTGCCCGATGGTGTGGGCCGCAATGCCGGTGAAGCCCAGTTCTATCTGCTCAAAGCTGAGCTGGCCGAAAAGCGCAAGCGCTATGACGAGGCCGACGATTATCTGCAGCGCATTCCTGACGCCGCCAATCTGCTGAGCGTACAAGCGCGCCGCGCCGATATGCTGGCGCGTCAGGGCAAGGTACAAGAAGGCCGTGCACTCATTCAGGCCACGCCCGCTACCGGCCCCAATCAAAAGCGTCTCAAACAAATCGCAGAAGTGCAGTTGCTGCGCGATGCGGGCCTGAATCAGGAGGCCTACACACTGCAGGCCGATCTGCAAAGCCAGTCCCCCAACGATGTGGAACTGGCCTATGACACTGCCCTGTTGGCAGAAAGAGCCGGCAAATTTGATGAGATGGAGCGCCTGCTGCGCGACATCATCAAGCGCAAGCCCGACTTCAAGCATGCGTATAACGCTCTGGGCTACTCCTACGCAGACCGCAATATCAAGCTGGAAGAAGCACAAGCCCTGATCCAGAAGGCGCTGGACATGCAGCCCGGCGACCCCTTCATCACCGACAGTCTGGCGTGGGTGCATTTCCGCCGCGGCAATCTGCCCGAAGCAGAAAAGCTACTGGAACAAGCCTATGCCACGCGTCAAGATGCAGAAATTGCCGCCCATCTGGGTGAAGTTCTGTGGACACAAGGCAAACAAGACCGCGCACTACTCGTCTGGAGTCAAGGCCTGAAGGAAGACAGCAGCAACGACACACTGCTTGAGACCCTCAAGCGCCTGAACGTCAAGCCATGAAGCCCATTACCCAACTGCGCAAGACCTGGCTGACCCTGCTGATGAGCGGTGCGGTTGGCAGCGCTTTTCTGACTGGCTGCGCTCTGCCAGAGCGCCAGCTGACGCCCGATGCGACCGCGTCCAGTCAACACTGGTCAGGCCGCATGGCCTTGCAGGTACAGGACTCACAGCAGCAATCCTTCAGCGCCGGTTTTGAGCTGCAAGGCCGGCCCGAAAGCGGCACGCTGCTGGTTTTCAACCCACTGGGCTCCATCATCGCTCGACTGCAATGGACGCCTGCGGGGGCCACGCTGCAGCAAGGCGAGCAGATAACAACATCCGACTCTCTGCCCGAACTCATCACCCGCCTGACAGGCAACGACATCCCCGTTGCTGCGCTGTTTGACTGGCTACAAGGCAAAGACACCGCAGTCACCGGCTGGCAAACCGATCTGTCGCGCATCAGCGAAGGCCGCCTGCGAGCTGACCGCAGCAGTCCGCCACCCGAGGCATCGCTGCGTATCGTGCTCGACCAGGAATCACGCTGATCCGCGATTTCTGGCCTGTTCTGGTGCTATCGTTGCGCCGTTTTTCTTCCACATATATTCGCCATGCACTCGCTTTATGACGTGCCGGCTCCGGCCAAGCTCAATCTGTTTTTGCACATCACAGGCCGCAGGCCGGACGGCTACCACCTGCTGGAATCCGTCTTCATGCTGATTGACTGGCACGATGTACTGCACTTTGAACGCAGCCCCAGCAGCCAGATCAGCCGTGAAGACCTGAACGGCGTGGCCCTGCCCCCAGACGATTTGATTACCCGAGCAGCCCGCGCGTTGCAGCAAGCCACAGGCTGCACCCAAGGCGTGCACATCGGCATTCAGAAAAATTTACCGGCGCAAGCCGGCATGGGCGGCGGCTCATCGGATGCAGCCACTACGCTGCTTGCGCTCAACCGTCTGTGGAACCTGAAGCTCTCACGCCAGGAGCTGCAAAAAATCGGATTAACACTAGGTGCCGACGTGCCATTTTTTCTCTGCGGTCACTCTGCCTGGGTCCGCGGGATTGGCGAAATCATGGAGCCGCTGAGTGGCAAAAATGCCTTACCAGAGCAGCAGTTCATCGTCATCAAACCCGAACAAGGACTGGAAACCGGACAGATTTTCACCAGCGCTCTCCTGAAACGCGACACAAAGCCTGCTATAGTTGCGGACTTCGCTGCAGAGCACTACGGTTTTGGCCGAAACGACTTGCAGCCAGTCGCTGAAGGCTTGCAGCCTGAAGTAATGAAAGTCAGAACCTGGCTGGAGTCCTTCAAACTGCATGCTAGAATGACGGGCTCAGGAAGTGCAGTCTTTGCACCATTGACACAGACGATTGATTTGAATAGTGCACCAAACACTTGGAAAATCAAAATCTGTAAAAATCTCGAATCTCATCCACTTTTGAGTTGGGTTTCTGGATAAAAAGTTTTAGGCTTTTTGTCTTCGACAAAAGACCTGTGTAGGGGAGTCGCCAAGTTGGTTAAGGCACTGGATTTTGATTCCAGCATGCGAAGGTTCGAGTCCTTCTTCCCCTGCCAAACATCTTCTTGCGTCATAGCAACCCACAGCACTGGGACGCACAATGCATTCACATCATTCAGATTTCATGGTCTTTACAGGCAATGCCAATCCAGGCATGGCCCAAGAGATCGTTAAGCACCTTGGCACTACCCTCGGTGCTGCTGACGTTGGCTGTTTCTCCGATGGAGAAGTTGCAGTCGAGATCAAGCAAAACGTTCGCGCTCGTGACGTGTTTGTGGTTCAGTCCACATGCGCCCCCACCAACGACAACCTCATGGAGTTGTTGGTCATGGTTGATGCACTCAAGCGTGCATCCGCCGAGCGTATCTGCGCCGTGATCCCGTACTTCGGCTACGCCCGTCAAGACCGCCGCCCCCGCTCCAGCCGCGTGCCAATCACAGCCAAGGTGGTTGCCAACATGCTGCAAGCAGTGGGTGTCGAGCGCGTTCTGACCATGGATCTGCACGCCGACCAAATTCAAGGCTTCTTCGACATTCCCGTAGACAACATCTACGCAACCCCCGTGTTGCTCAATGACCTGCGCCAGAAGAACTACGAAGACCTGATCGTTGTGTCCCCCGACGTTGGCGGTGTGGTGCGTGCTCGCGCCCTGGCCAAGGAACTGGGTTGCGATCTGGCCATCATCGACAAGCGTCGCCCCAAGGCGAACGTGTCTGAAGTCATGCACGTGATCGGCGACATCGACGGCCGCAACTGCGTGATCATGGACGACATGATCGACACCGCAGGCACCCTGGTCAAGGCAGCCGAGGTGCTCAAGCAGCGCGGCGCCAAGAACGTGTACGCTTATTGCTCACACCCCATCTTCTCTGGCCCAGCCATTGAGCGCATCGGCAACGGCACGGCTCTGGACGAAGTGGTTGTGACCAACACCATTCCGTTGAGCCTCGAGGCTCAGCAGTGCGGCAAGATTCGCCAGCTGTCCGTAGCAGGCCTGTTTGCCGAGTCGATTCACCGGATTTCTACCGGTGATTCGGTGAGCAGCTTGTTTAGCGCTTAAAATCTCTGGCTTTTCGGGCTTGAGCCAAACAAACCTCCTGCGGGAGGTTTGACTGTTTCGAGTCCACCTCAAGAATCCAAGGCCTTTTTTCAAGGTACAGGTTCTTTTATCAATAGGGCGAGACTGGTCGCGGTCCGCCCATCTAGGAGTTAGTTATGCAATTCGTCGCAACTGAGCGCGCAAAGCAAGGTACGGGTGCGAGCCGCCGTCTGCGTCTGTCGGGTAAGACTCCCGGCATCGTTTACGGTGCTGGTGAAACCCAACTGATCGAAATCGATCACAACGCCCTGTGGCACGCTGTGCACAAGGAAGCTTTCCACTCCAGCATTCTGGACATGGAAATCGCCGGTCAAGTGACCAAGGTTGTTCTGCGCGACGTGCAGTTCCACCCCTTCAAGAAGCTGGTGCAACACATCGACTTCCAGCGCGTTGATGCAACTACCAAGCTGCACATGAGCGTGCCTCTGCACTTCGAAGGCGCAGAAGAGTCCCCAGCTGTTAAGGCTGACAACTGCACCATCACCCACATTCTGAACGAAGTGCAAGTGATCTGCGAACCCGCAGTCCTGCCCGAGTTCATCAAGGTGGACCTGAGCGCTCTGACCTCCAAGTCCACTCTGGGCCTGCAAGGTCTGAAGCTGCCTAAGGGCGTGACCGCTGTGGTGCGTGGCGCCAACAAGAACCCTGCCGTGATCTCCATCAAGCTGCCCGACGTGGCTCCTGCTGAAGGCGCTGCACCCGCTCCTGTGGCTGCTCCCGCTAAGAAGGGCAAGAAGTAATTCTTGTGACCTCGGTACAGCGCACGTTGCTGTACTCAAAGAAAAGGCCCACCTCGGTGGGCTTTTTCTTTGGGGTTGAAAAAACTGCTCCTGCCTGCCCGCCTTTGCTAGCAAGAAGATAATCAAGTCATGATCAAACTGTTTGTCGGCCTCGGCAATCCCGGCCCTGAATACGAAGACACACGGCACAACGCCGGCTTCTGGTGGATTGATGCGCTGGCGCGCGAGCTGAAGGTCACTCTGGCTCCAGAGCGCAGCTACTGGGGCCTGATGGCTCGCACCACCATCCACGGCCAGCATGTCTGGCTGCTGGAGCCTCAGACCTTCATGAACCTGTCTGGCAAGTCCGTAGGCACTCTGGCACGCTTCTTCAAAATTCAACCCGAAGAAATTCTGGTCGTGCACGATGAGCTGGACTTTGAGCCCGGAGTGGTCAAACTCAAGCTGGGCGGCAGCCATGGCGGCCACAACGGCCTGCGCGATATTCATGCCCAACTGGGCTCACCCAACTACTGGCGCTTGCGCGTAGGCATTGGTCACCCCGGCAACAAGGGCGAAGTGGCTAACTGGGTGCTGAAAAAGCCCGCCCCCGATCAGTTAAAACTGATTGAAGATGCCATCACACACTCGCTAAAGGCATGGCCCGAGATGGTGGCTGGACAGATGGACAAGGCCACGCTGGCCATCCACACCACGAAGACCCCGCGCCCCAAGCCACCGCGCAAGCCTGCACCCGATGCAGCGCCAGCATCCACTGACAACGCCTGATGCAAAAAAAATAGCTCCTAAAACAGGAGCTATATGCGCTTGATTGATAAGGGCCAGAGGCACAAAACCTCTTAAAAATCTTAATCCAGCTTCTTGGCCTGCGTCAGCTGCTCGTACTTTTTAAACAGCACCTCGTGGCTTTCCACATACTCAGGGTTCACGGGAATGCAGGCCACAGGGCAAATCTGCACACACTGGGGCTCATCAAAGTGGCCCACACATTCCGTGCATTTATGCGGGTGGATTTCATAGAACTGCTCGCCCATGTAGATGGCGTCGTTCGGGCACTCGGGCTCGCACACATCACAGTTGATGCATTCATCCGTAATCATCAATGCCATGAGCCAGCTCCTCTGCAGTTCTTCGAATAAGTAGCGCTCATTATCCCAAGCCCGCCAAGACATGGCGGCACTCGGGACAAAGCCAATACGCCTCGCAGACCGCTCATTCACGGCATATCACCGGCACAATGCCGTTATGCTGCGCAGCACGCAAAAGACCTCTGCGTTTTCCTCACGATGAACCTTCGCCCAAAGCCATGAGCATCTTCTTGCTCAAACGCCTGCTCACGCTGATCGCCACCTTGCTGGGTGCATCTATCGTGGTGTTTGCCGTGCTTGAAATTTTGCCCGGTGATGCCGCCCAGATGCTCATGGGCCCCGACGCCGCCCCCGAAGCCGTGCAGGCCATGGCGCAGCAACTCGGCCTTGATCAGCCCGCACTCACAAGGTATTGGCAGTGGATTAGCGGCCTGCTTCATGGCGACATGGGAACCAGCTACGCCTACGGCTCGCCAGTGTCCGAGCTGGTGTGGGAGCGCCTTATCGTTACCGTGCCGCTGGCCATCATGGCCATGGGCATTACCGCCGTACTGGCCATTGCGGCTGGCGTGTTTGCCGCAGCAAACCACAAGCGCTGGGGCGATGTGGGGGTAATGGGCCTGGCGCAGATCGGCATTGCCATCCCCAACTTCTGGTTTGCGATTCTTTTGATCCTGCTGTTTTCAGTCAAGCTGCAATGGTTCTCGGCCGGTGGCTTTCCGGGCTGGAGCGAGGAAGACGGCGGCGGCTTCTGGCCCGCGCTGCAGGCGCTGCTACTGCCCGCTGTTTCTCTGGCCGTGGTGCAGGCCACCATTCTGGCGCGTATCACCCGCTCCGCCGTTTTAGAAGTGCTGCGTGAAGACTTTGTGCGCACCGCCCGCGCCAAGGGGCTGTCGCGCGGTGCAGCGCTCTGGGGCCATGTGCTGCGCAACGCCATGATTCCCGTCATCACCGTCATGGGCCTGCAGTTTGCCAACCTGCTGGCAGGCACCATCGTCGTGGAAAACGTGTTCTACCTGCCCGGCCTCGGCCGCCTGATCTTTCAGTCCATCGCCAATCGCGACGTCATCGTGGTACGCAACTGCGTGCTGCTGCTGGCCGCCATGGTGGTGGTGGTGAATTTTGTGGTCGATGTGCTGTATGCCGCCATTGATCCCCGCATCAAGGCCAGCGATATATGAGCGCGCCTGTGCCCGATTACCCCACCCGCGCCTTCACGCGCACGCAGCCGCAAAGCTTTGGCCAGCGCGCGCTGCAGCACCGCAGCTTTTTGCTGGGCGCGGTACTCACAGCTTTACTGATTACCGCAGCCCTGCTGTCTTTTGTCTGGACACCCGGCTCCGCCTACGAAATAGACATGAATGCGGCACTGCAAGCCAGCAGCAGCCTGCACTGGCTGGGCACCGATGCCTTTGGGCGCGACATTGCCTCGCAAATTCTCGTCGGCGCACGCGCCTCCATTGCCGTAGGCCTGATTGCCGTGGGCATAGGCCTGGCACTGGGCGTAGCTCTGGGGCTGATTGCCGCGGCTCGCCGGGACTGGGTGGAAGAAATCATCATGCGACTGGCAGACTTCACCTTCGCCTTCCCCGCCCTGCTCTCGGCCATCATGCTCACCGCCGTGTTTGGCGCGGGCATGGTCAATGCCATCATCGCCATTGGCATCTTCAACATTCCCACATTTGCACGCATTACCCGTGCATCGGCCAACGCTATCTGGGCGCGGGACTATGTGCTGGCCGCACGCGCCTGCGGCAAGAGCCGCACCGCCATTACGCTGCAGCATGTACTGCCTAATATTCTTTCCGTGCTGGTGGTGCAGGCCACTATTCAGTTTGCGCTGGCCATTCTGGCCGAGGCCGCGCTGTCCTATCTGGGCCTTGGCACGCAGCCGCCCCAGCCCTCATGGGGCCGCATGCTCAGCGATGCGCAGACCCTCATGTTTCAGGCACCCCTGCTGGCCGTCTGGCCCGGCGTGGCGATTGCCCTTTCGGTATTGGGCCTGAACCTGCTGGGCGACGGCCTGCGCGACCTTCTCGACCCTCGACTGACACGCGAGCGCTAATGCGTAGGGATACCGACCATGGCTTTGCTTGAAGTCTCCAACCTCACCATCAATCTACAAACCCATCGCGGCCGCGCTCAGGCCGTGCGCGATGTGAGCTTTACGCTGGAGCGCGGCGCCACGCTGGGCCTGATCGGCGAATCAGGCTGCGGCAAATCGCTGACGGCACTGGCCCTGATGGGCCTGCTGCCCGACCATGCGCAGATCGACGGCAGCATTCAGCTGGACGGCAAAGAACTGCTGGACATGAACGAGCGCCAGCTGTGCGCGCTGCGCGGCAACCGCATGGCCATGGTGTTTCAAGAACCCATGAGCGCCCTCAACCCCGTGCACAGCATTGGTCGGCAAGTGGCAGAGCCGCTGCGCCTGCACCAAGGCCTGAGCCGCGCGCAAGCCCGCGCCCGCGCCACCGAGCTACTGGAACGCGTAGGTATTGCACAGGCCGCCCAGCGCTTGGATGAGTACCCGCACCAGTTCTCTGGCGGGCAGCGCCAGCGCATCATGATTGCCATGGCGCTGGCCTGCGGCCCCGACCTACTGGTGGCGGACGAGCCCACCACCGCGCTGGATGTCACGGTGCAGCAGCGCATTCTGGATTTGCTGCAGGAGCTGGTGGCCGAGCATTCCATGGCGCTGGTACTCATCAGCCACGATCTGGGCGTGATTGCTCAGAATGTGGAGCAGCTATTGGTCATGTACGCCGGCACCGTGGTGGAGTCCGGCATGACGGAAACCGTCTTCGCCCAGCGTGCCCACCCCTATACACGCGGCCTGTTCGCGGCGCGCCCCCAACTGCACGCTGCCAGCAACACCGACCGCCTGCCCACCATTGCAGGTGCCGTGCCTGAGCTGGTAGACCTGCCCGCAGGCTGCCCGTTTGCAGGCCGCTGCAGCTACACCCAGAGCAACTGCTTTATTGAACGCCCACAGCCCCGCACGCTGCACCAGCCCAGCGTGGCTGCGCCTGCATCCCTGGCCTCATGGCGCCAACCGCATCGGGTGCGCTGCCTGCATGAGCAAGCCTTGAAAGCGGGGGCGCAGGCATGAGGCAAGACACTCTCAAGCAAGGCGCTCTCAAAACAGAATCTGCTAGCGCAATACTGCTAAGGGCTAGCGGCCTAAAACGCTCATATGTGCGCTCCCGCACATCACTGTGGCGTGCGGCAGAGCCCTTGGAGGCGCTGCGTGGTGTGAGCTTTGAATTGCAGGCTGGGCAAAGTCTGGGGGTGGTGGGTGAATCAGGCTCGGGAAAGTCCACTCTCGCCCGCCTGGTCATGGCTCTGGATACGCCCAGCGAAGGCACGGTCGAACTGCTGGGCCGCAATCTGCACCAGTTACCTGAAAAAGAGCTGCGCGCAGCAAGGCGTGATTTTCAGATGGTGTTTCAGGACCCCTACGGATCGCTGGACCCGCGCATGACGGTGGAGCGCATCATCAGCGAGCCACTGACCACGCTGGCCGGTAAACCCAGCCGCGCCGCACAGCGCCAGCAGGTGCTGGCCGTGCTCGATCAGGTGGGTCTGCGCGCGCAAGATGCCGACAAGTACCCGCATGAATTCTCGGGCGGCCAGCGCCAGCGCATTGCCATTGCCCGTGCGCTGATTACCCGACCCAAACTCATCGTGGCCGATGAACCGGTCAGTGCGCTCGATGTGTCCGTCCAGGCGCAGGTGCTCAACCTCATGCAGGACTTGCAGCGCGAGCTAGGCCTTTCCTACCTCTTCATCAGCCACGATCTGGCCGTGGTGCAACATGTCTGCGATCAGGTCATCGTCCTCTATCAGGGCGAAATCGTGGAGCGCGGTACGCCGCAAAAGCTGTTCTCGGCACCCGAGCACCCGTACACACAGGCACTGGTCAAGGCCGCTCCCCGCGTTCTCTGACGCAGCGGCACAAACAGTTGCTCACACTCGCGGCCGCTATCTGCAGCCCCGCGACCTTGGCGGCCCTCTGCGTGGTGTAAAAACACGCCTGAAACAAGTCCGCACAGCACGCTGTGCGCAATGACTTGCAGCGCTTTTACAGGTCGCGCGCGGCCTGCCCCCATTCGGAGACTTTGTTGATGCTCAATCGCCGCTCCTTGCTGGTCAGCTCGGCTGCCAGCTTGCCGTTGTTCACTGCCTGGCCTGCTCTGGCCCAGAACAAAAAAGACAGTGTCACGCTGGCCATGACGCTGGAGCCGCCAGGGCTGGACCCCACGGCCGGCGCGGCCTCGTCGATTGCCGAAGTCGTGCTCTACAACGTGTTCGAGACGCTGACCAAGATCAACTCGGACGGCAGCGTCTCGCCCCTGCTGGCCGAAAGCTGGGAGGTCTCGTCCGACCTCAAGACCTACACCTTCCGCCTGCGCAAGGATGCGAAGTTTCAGAATGGCGAGCCCTTCAACGCCGTCGCCGTCAAATTCTCGTTTGACCGCGCAGCCGCTAACAAAAGCACCAACAAGGACAAGCGCAGCTTCGCCAACCTCAGCACCAAGGTGGTAGACCCGTACACAATCGTCATCACCAACAAAGATATCGACCCCGATTTTCTGTTTGTGATGGGTCAGGCCACCTCCGTCATCGTCGAGCCCAAGAGCGCGGCCACCAACGCCACCAAGCCCGTGGGCACCGGCCCTTACCAGCTGGCGTCGTGGAGCAAGGGCGCATCCGTCACGCTGGCCGCATGGCCGGGCTTTCGCGCGCCGCAGAGCATCCGCATCAAACGCGCCGTGTTCCGCTTTATTCCAGACCCGGCTGCGCAGGTTGCATCCCTGCTGGCAGGCGATGTGGACGTTTTCCCCCGCGTTACGCCGCGCAGCGTGCCCCAGTTCAAGGCTAACCAGCGCTTTCAGGTGGTTGTGAGCAACTCACGCGCCAAGACCATTCTGGCCATCAACAACGCGCGCAAGCCTCTGAACGATGTGCGCGTGCGCCGCGCCATTGCCGCCGCCATTGACCGCGACGCCGTCATCGCCGGTGCCGCCGATGGCTATGGCGTGCCCATTGGCAGCTATTACGTGCCCACCGCCTTTGGCTATGTGGACACCACGGGCGTCAACCCCTTTGATCTGGACAAGGCCAAGGCGCTGATGGCTGAAGCCGGCATCAAGACCCCGCTGACGCTGACCATGACCCTGCCGCCCACGCCTTACTCACGCCAGGGCGGTGAGCTGATTGCAGCCCAGCTCGCCAAGATTGGCATCAAGCTCAAGCTGCAGAACGTGGAATGGGCACAGTGGCTGTCGGGCACATATACCAACAAGAACTACGACCTGTCCATCATTTCGCATGTGGAGCCATTTGATCTGGGCAATTTTTCCAAGCCGGACTACTACTGGGGCTACCACTCGCAAGAGTTCAATGAGCTGTTCGAGAAGATCAAGCACACCCCCCGCCCCGCCGACCGCGCCCGCCTGCTAGGCGACGCCCAGCGCCTGCTGGCCCGGGATGCGGTGCACGGCTTCATCTACACCCCGCAATGGGTGACCGTGGCCAATAAGAAGCTGCGCGGACTGTGGAAGGACATGCCGGTGTTTGTGAACGATCTGTCTGCACTTTCCTGGAGCTGAGGCTGAAACTTTCGACTGCGGGGTATGGGCCACGCCTTGCCCACGCCCGCCGCAGCCGAAAGTCAAATCTGCTCAGGTATCGGTAGGCACGTCGTCCCAGGAGTCACCGCGGCCCAAGACCCAGCTCATGGCATAGCGCCGCTCATAGACGAGACCAGAGATCAGGCTGTCGATGTCCGGGTCATCCTCACCCGGCTCATCGTTGTGAATGCCCAGGTCACGATCGCGTACACGCCAGTGCTGGCGGTAGAGGTACTGCTCCTGGGCCTGCAGCTCACCCAGCTCACGCCGGACCGGTTGCAGCAAGAAATGTGAAGTCTGCTGGATTGCCTGCAGCACCATGGCATTGCTGAAGACATCGAACTGCTTATTCAACTCAGGCATGTTCTCCAGCCCGCGCAGGCTCCAGAGCAAGGACACCAGCGCTTCGGACCGCCATGAGAAATTCACCATATCCTTCTGCTCCGGGCTGGGGCTGTCGATGAATTCCCGCTCGGCCTGAGACAAGTAGCAGCCGATATCGTTGGCCGCCATCCACTTGGCGTTCTGGCTGGGGAACTGGACTTTTCCAACCACCGCTATCAGCCCCAGTACACGCTCGGCAATCTCACCAGCCGACCGAGGCTGCATGCCATCAGAATCGTCATCGTCCATGGCGTTTCTCCGTTTGATTCATTCACGTGCTCCACACCCCGACCTCTGCCGAATGTCTTAGGGTGAACTGGCCGTGTATTCTGTTCAAAATATGCAGCGCCAGCAACAGTCCCTAGCGTTGCACCATCACCAGTCTTAGCGCCAGCGCGCCGAAGACAGTCGCGGCAATGCGGTTGAGCAAGCGCTGGGCGCGGGCAGATCGCTGGAGGATTTGGCCGAACATACCCGAGCCGCAGGCGATGGAGCCAAACACCAGCAGCGTGGCCAGCATGAAGACACAGCCCAGCACCATGACTTGCAGACCCACGCTGCCGCGCGCCGGGTCGGTAAACTGGGGCAAAAAGGCCAGAAAGAAGATCAGCACCTTGGGGTTGGTCAGACTCATGACCACACCGCGACCTGCCCAGCCCATAGCGGTTTTCAGCGTCAGCACATCACGCTCGGCCTGTGCCTGCGCACCTTCAGTCACGCTGACCGGTGCACGCCATGCGCCCCATGCCAGATACGCCAGGTAGGCCGCGCCGCAGAGCTTGAGCGCCGTAAACAGCATGGGCGATGCAGCAACCACCGCCGCCAGCCCCAAGGCCACCGCTACGGTGTGGCCCACAATACCAAGGCTCAGCCCCAGCACCACACACAAGCCCACACGCCAGCCGCGCTGGGCAGACTGCACGAGGACAAACAGATTGTCCGGCCCGGGGCTCAGGCCCAGCAGCACGGCCACACCAAAGAATGCAATCAAAACGTCCCAGGTCGGCATGGTCAATTCTTTATAAAAACAATAGCTGCTTACGCTTTATTAGCAGGCGCTACAGGCCTTTTTGATACATAAAACTGCATCAACCCAGTCCCAGCGCCGTCACGCCCAGCGCAATCATGATGGCGCCTGCAATACGCAAGCCTCGGTCGCCCTCACCCAGCAGCTTGCCACCGATCAGCGCGGCAAACAGCATGGACACCTCTCGCGCCGGTGCGACATGCGAGATGGGGGCGCTTTGCACTGCATACAGCACCAGCACATAGGCGATAGGGCTGAAGAAGGCGACGATGGCCGCATAGCGCCACTGCAGACGCCACAGGCGCTTGGTCTCGGGCCAGTCCTGCACAGCCAGCGGCGCCAGAATCACCAGCCGGATCAGATTGCCCACGTAGTCCACCAGAATGGGCGACATCAGCAGCACCTTGACGGCATAACTGTCCACCACCGTATAGCTGGCGATGAACATGCCCGTCAACAAGCCGTAGTAGAGACCGGACAGCACGCGCTGACGTGCCTCGGTATCCTGCCCATCGCGGATAGCAATGATCATGCGCGGGCCGCCTGCAATCAAAAATACGCCAACCACCACGCCCGCAATACCCGCCGCTCCCAGCGTAGAGATGCTCTCGCCCAAAAACAGTACCGCCACCAGCGATGACATCAGCGGCCCGCTGCCACGCGCCAGCGGATAGACCACCGTCAGATCCGCCACCCGGTAGCCACGCAGCAGCACTACGAAATAAGCCACATGCAACAACGCGCTGGCTGTGACAAAAGCCCATTCCACCCAGCCCCAGCCCGGCACCACATCCTTGCCCAGCCACCAGCCCAGCGGCAGCCAGATGACAGCGTTCCAGACCGAGGTGTAGAGCGAGAATCGGGCATCGCCGCCCGCCTTCTTGGCCACGATATTCCAGCCCGAGTGAATCAGGCCGGCCAGAATGATGAGAGCGAAGGCTTGCAGTGACATGAGAGACGGAAACGCCAGAAATGCAAAAGGCCGCGCAATGCGCAGCCTTTAAAAAAGTCCGAAATCAGGTTTCAGAGAAGCTCTGTACGACCCGTGATGCGGGCCACGGCCTGGCAACCAACCAGAGACACCGAGCAAGAGCCGCCTTGCGGCGAAGTTGTCGTCCCCCTTGAGGGAAGGCGCGCAGCGACTCTGGGGAAAGCATTTATTTCCGGGCTGCGATAAGCGACAAGAATTCGCGGCGCAGCTCGGAGTTGGTGAGGAAGGCCCCACGCATGACAGAGTTGAGCATCTTGGAGTCCATCTCGCGCACACCGCGCCAGGACATGCAGAAATGCGAAGCTTCCATCACCACAGCCAAGCCGTCGGGACGGGTCTTGTCCATGATCAGGTCAGCCAGCTGAATGATGGCCTCTTCCTGAATCTGCGGGCGCCCCATGATCCAGTCCACCAGACGGGCGTACTTGGACAGTCCGATGACGTTGGTGTTCTTGTTGGGTAGCACGCCAATCCAGATCTTGCCCATGACGGGGCACAGGTGGTGGCTGCAGGCACTGCGCACGGTGATCGGGCCAACGATCATCAGCTCGTTCAGGTGCTCGGCGTTAGGGAATTCGGTAATCGCTGGCTGGTGCACATAACGGCCGCGGAAGACCTCGTTCACATACATCTTGGCCACACGGCGAGCCGTGGCGCGGGTGTTGTGATCGTTGGTGGTGTCGATGACCATGGAGTCGAGCACCGTCTGCATCTTCTCCTGGACCTCGTCCAGCATCAGCTCCAGCTCGCCGGGCTCAATAAAATCGGCGATGCTGTCGTTGGCGTGAAAACGCTTGTTCGCCGCCTGCAGGCGCTCGCGGATCTTGACCGAAACGGGCGTACCCTCTTCAGTCTGTTTGTCTTTATTCATATCGGCGAGTTCTCTGAACATTCAAGAATGGTACCAGCGAATCAACTTCCCAAAGCCTCAAAGGCTTTGCCATTCAAACGCAGGTTTACAAGGCGCCAGACGCTATGGTTTCAGTAGCATCAGAGCCTGAATTCAGCAATCAGCGGTAAATGGTCGGACATACGCCACCAAATCCGCCCCTTGGGCACTTGCAGCCCCAGCGGCGTCAGCCCACGCACATAGATATGGTCTAGCTGCGCAATCGGCAGACGTGAAGGGTAAGTGGCAATGCCCCGGGTCTCATCAAACTCGAACAGGCCAAAGCCCGCCAGCATGCGCTTGATCTGGTTACCCCAGTCGTTGAAGTCACCCGCCACGACCAGCGGCGCATTGGGCGGCACCTCGCGCTCGATAAAGCGCTGCAGCAGGGCAATCTGGCGAATGCGGCTGCCGGGAATCAAGCCCAGATGCACAACAATGGAGTGCACGCGCTTGCCTTGAATGTCCAGCTCCACATGCAGCAGACCGCGCTGCTCGAAGCGGTGGTCTGAGATGTCTTCGTGCTGGTAGCCAATCACCGGCCAGCGGCTGAGCAGCGCATTGCCGTGCTCGCCATCTTTGGTATAGGCATTGGTCAGGTAGACGGACTCATAGCCTTCGGGAGCCAGATATTCGGCCTGCGGCACATTGGGCCAGTGGTCGAAGTACTGCTCCTCCTTGCGGTTCATCTTGCGCACCTCCTGCAGGCAGACGATGTCCGCATCGAGCTGCTCCACCGCAAGACCCAGATTGTGGATTTCCAGCCGCCGTGCCGGCCCCAGCCCCTGCACGCCTTTGTGAATGTTGTAGGTGGCCACGCGCAGGATCTGCGGCTCTGGCGGCGTAATCAATTGAACTTCAGACATAGGCACTGTTTTTCTCAAAGCGGTTACGGCTTCTGCTGGCTTTGAGCCAACGCCGACTCAAAGCGCGGCAGCAACAAAATGGCTTCTGCGTTGGAAGAGGAAAAGCAGCGCTGGGCTGCGTCGCGCCAATCATGCCAATCATGTGCGGTGTGCTCTCTCGGATTCAAGTGCACAGCCATGTAGGACGGCACACGAAGCCCGAACACTCGCTCCTGGTTGTGCCACACACCCGGCGCGTAGCGGTGCTGCCATTCGGGGTAGATGGTGTAGACGTTCTCAAGCTCCCAGTCGATGAGCTGGCAGCCGGGCGCAAGTGCATCAATGCCGGTTTCTTCCAGCACCTCGCGGGCAGCGGTTTCGCGCCAGTCCTCACCCTCGCTGTCTTTGCTGCCCGTCACCGACTGCCAGAACGGCTCACCGCCCGGCGCTGCAATGGTGCGGCGCAGCAGCAGAACCTGACCGTCCTCACGGTAGATGACCACCAGCACGGACTGCGGGATCTTGTAAGGCTTGATGTCCATCAGCCCATATTAGCGCGCTGGCAATGGCCGCAATGGGAGTTCTAGTTGCGCTTGATGGCTATCAATATTCATAGCTGCCAGCGCTCTCCAGTCATCAAAATAGATAACAAACCTTGCCATATCCATCCATTGACAAGCGCAAGCAGCTCTTAAATCAGTAGCAATAAAAAAGCGCCAGCTGCTTTCGCAGACTGGCGCTTGATGCAGGCTGCGACAAACGCAGTCTGCAAAAGGCTTGGAGATCAGGCCTCGGTGGTCGTCACCACGGTGTTGCGCAGCTTGATGTGCAACTCGCGCAGCTGCTTTTCGTCCACGGACGAAGGCGCTTGCGTCAGCAAATCCTGTGCGCGCTGGGTCTTGGGGAAGGCGATCACGTCACGGATGGACTCGGAGCCAGTCATCAGCGTGATCAGACGATCCAGACCAAAGGCCAGACCACCGTGAGGAGGAGCGCCGTACTGCAGCGCGTCCAGCAGGTAGCCGAACTTGGCGCGCTGGTCTTCAGGAGTGATGTTCAGGGCGGCAAACACCTTGGCCTGCACGTCCGCACGGTGGATACGCACCGAGCCACCGCCCAGTTCCCAGCCGTTCAGCACCATGTCGTAGGCCTTGGCAATGCACTTACCGGGGTCGCTCACCATCAGCTCTTCATGGCCATCCTTAGGCGATGTGAAGGGGTGGTGCACAGCCGCCCAGCGGTTGTTTTCTTCGTCATGCTCGAACATCGGGAAGTCCACCACCCACAGGGGGGACCACTTGTTTTCGAACAGACCGCTCTTCTT
>ERZ724504.240-NODE-240-length-31124-cov-12.690946_pt1 | contig 31124 bp, 30 predicted proteins | sample MGYA00376037_ERZ724504 | MGnify/ENA primary metagenome ERZ724504 (study PRJEB28724, sample SAMN07190888) | wastewater metagenome | isolation source: influent of sewage treatment plant in Hong Hong | place: USA: Christiansburg, Virginia | collected 2016-03-01 ... | reverse complement strand
TGCGGGGGATGTGGGCGGATTGGTGTCAGTCAACATTCCTTGAAAGTGCGTTATGACTCCGCTTTGCTCTTCGTCATTGCCCCTCTATGTCACCCAACCCCTGCTGCCGCCCTTGGCGGAGTTCATCCCCTATCTAGAAAAGATTTGGGACAGTAAGTGGCTGACCAATAATGGGGCTTTTCACCAGCAGCTAGAGCAGGCCTTGTGCGATTACCTTGGGGTGCCCCATATCTCCCTGTTCGCCAATGGCACGTTGGCCTTGATGACCGCGCTGCAATCGCTGCGGATTACGGGCGAGGTGATTACCACGCCGTACTCGTTTGTGGCGACCTCTCATGCTTTACTCTGGAATGGGATTAAGCCGGTGTTTGTCGATATTGACCCCGACACGCTGAACCTAGACCCCGACAAAATCGAAGCGGCCATTACACCGCAAACCACCGCTATTTTGCCGGTGCACTGTTATGGCCACCCGTGCGATGTGGCCAAAATCGAAGCCATTGCCGATGCCTATGGGCTAAAGGTAATTTACGACGCGGCCCATGCGTTTGGGGTCAAAACTCCTTCGGGCAGCGTACTGAATGCAGGGGATTTATCGGTACTCAGCTTCCATGCAACCAAGGTGTTTAACACCTTTGAAGGGGGGGCGGTGGTCTGCCACGATGCCAAGACCAAGCAGCGCATTGATCGACTCAAAAATTTTGGCTTTGTCGATGAAACCAGTGTGGCCGCCCCTGGCATTAACGGAAAAATGAGCGAAATTAACGCCGCTTTTGGGCTATTACAGCTTCAGTATATTGACCAAGCAATGGTGCGGCGCAAAGCCATTGATACGCGTTACCGACAGGCTTTAGCCGAGATTAAAGGCTTGCGTTGCCTCACGGGTGTGGGCGAGGTCGTGGCCAACTATGCTTATTTCCCTATTTTGGTTGAGGCGGATTTTCCACTGTCGCGGGATGCGTTGTTCCAAAAATTTAGAGACCAAAATATTTACGTTCGGCGGTATTTTTACCCGTTGATTAGTGATTTTTCTATGTATCGCGGCTTGCCTTCTGCTGCGCCAGCCAATCTGCCCGTCGCGAGACGGATGGCCGAACAGGTACTTTGCCTGCCTATTTACCCTGACTTACAAGATGTCGAGCTAGAGACTGTTTTGACTGTGTTGCAAGACGTATACAGTAGCAACGCAGATTGACCTAAAGCGGGCGCAGATGCCTCAAGAAGCTGTATCAAATGCCGATAGGAACGTGACGCGTGTCAGTATCCGCATACCAGCGGTGGTGGGGCGCGGTTAATGGGGTTAGCATGAGTGCTATCACCAGTTCAGAATTTATTTTTGGGAGAAGCATCATGGGAATGTCAGTTGCAGGGATGGGGTCGGGGTTAGATATTGACGGTATGGTCACCAAGCTGATGGCCATTGAGCGGCAACCGATTACCAAGCTCGATAACCAAGAAATTAAAGCGCAATCGCAAATCTCCGAGTGGGGGAAAATTAAGAATGCGTTATCCGATTTCCAATCAACGGTGCAAGGGCTGCAAAGCTCCAGTAACTTTAATGCGATTAAAGGGACGAGTAGCGATAGCTCGGTGGCCAGCATTACGTCTGGCACGGCCTCTACGTTGGGCAGCACCTCGATTGAAGTGACGCAGCTGGCCAAAGCCTCCAAGGTGATGCTGGGCGGGCTGTATGCCTCTGAATCCACCAACGTGAATTCGGGTGGCTCGGCTTCGACTTTGAGCATCTCTTTTGGGACGACTGATTCCACCAAAATGGGTACGGCGGGGGCGTGGACCAGCACCACCGCCACTAAGACAGTTTCGATTCCTGCTAATGCCACTTTGGCACAGGCGCGTGATGCCATTAATGCCTCTGGTGCTGGTGTGACGGCACGTACCGTCAATACGGGTAGCGGTTTCCGATTGGTATTGGAATCGAAAAATACAGGGGCAAGCAACCAGCTGCGCGTGTTCCGCTCAGGTAACTTGGATGCCAAGTTTGCGTATGACTCGAATCACCCCATGGCACTGACCAACGAGTTGATTCGTGCCCAAGATGCGAAGTACAAGGTAGATAGCATTCCACTGACCAGTGCCAGCAACACCATTACCACGGCACTGACCGGCTCTACGGTAACGCTGCTGAAAGAACCCGCCGCAGGCGCAACCTCAGGGCTGACCACGACGCTATCCGTCACCAAGAGCTCCTCAGGGGTGCAAGACCAACTGAATGGGTTTGTGAAGGCTTTTAACGACCTGAATAGTGTGTTGCGCTCGGCTTCGGCTTTTGGTGCATCACCAGGCCGGGGACAGGCACCAGTAGGGGGCGGGGTATTGAGTGGTGATCCAACCGTGCGGGCGATTCAAATGGATCTCCGCAGCATGATTAACCAGACAATCCCAGGTGCGCCGTCTGGTTACGCCTCGCTGTCGCAAATCGGCATGGAATTTAACAAAGACGGCACCTTGCAGCTCAATACCACCAAGGTGACAGCAGCGTTGACGGCCAATCCTGATGCAGTGCGCTCGTTGCTGACCGGTAAAGCTAACTTTACCCAAGCAACTGGCTTTACCCATATGTCGTCCAATAGCCTGACCAAGGCCGGTACTTATGGGGTTGAAATCACCAGTATGCCTAGCAAGGCCGTGTTGAATGGCGGCACGATTACTGCGGGGGGGCCTGATATTTCAGGGCTGTCGGCGGCCAATCGTGCCATGAGCCTGAATATTGATGGTCAAGTTATCAATATTACATTGGCTCCCAATGCCTATTCGACCTATAACTTTTTTTCGCAGGGCTTGCAGGCAGACATCAATGCCCAGCTTCCGGCAGATAAACAAATTACCGTTGCCTATAATGGGGGCAGCAATCGCTTTGAATTTGCGTCCAGCAAAACCGGTGCCGGCTCCAAAGTGCAAATCATTTCTTCGGGTGCGGGTTTGTCGGTCTTTGGTCTTGCACCTGCAACCGCAACCGGTACAGGTTTGGCCGGCAAAATTGGCGGCGCAGTTGCGTTGGCCGATGATGCTTCGATGACCTTGATTGGTGCGTCAGGCAATGGCTCTGCTGGGCTAAAGATTAAAGTTGATGCGACTCAAACCGTTGGTTTGCATGGTAGCGTGTCTTTTGCCACCGGTGTTGCTTACAATCTGGATAAGCGCGTTGAGGGTCTAGTCAAGAGTAACGGTGCCGTAGATAGCCGCAAAGCCGGTATCAAGGCACAAATCAAGATGATTGATGACCGGCGCGAGGTGCTGAATAGGCGCATGACCATGATTGAGTCCACCATGCGTAAGCAATTCAATGGCATGGATGCGAGTGTCGCGAAATACACGGCGCTGAATAGCTATGTTGCACAGCAAATGACCGCGCTGGCGAAGTCTTCGGGTCTCGCTTAAGTCAACTTAAATAGGGAAATTACATGTCCGTAAAACGCAACCCTTACGATGCCTATAGCAAAAGCACACTTGAGTCTGATGTTAATCAGGCTAGCCCGCATAAGCTCATCCTCATGCTGTTTGATGGCATGTTAAGTGCTATCAAGCAAGCGCATACGCACATGGAGGCAAAGCGGATTCCAGAAAAAGGCTCGGCACTGAGTAAGGCCGTGGCGATTTTGGAAGAAGGGTTGCGGGCATCGCTAAACAAAGAAATCGGCGGGCAATTGGCAGAAGACCTTGATGCACTTTATGAGTATTGCTCCAACCGCTTGATTGAGGCCAATCTCAACAATAAGCCAGAGCTGCTCAACGAAGTCGTTAAGCTATTGGAGCCCTTGCGCGATGCGTGGGAGACCATTGGTCAACCTAGCTATTCGCCAGATGCTCCCCCGCCCGAAGCCAAAGCGGCTGTCGCCGATGAATCTACCCCTGCTAAGCGGGATGCCCCATCGAGCTACGGTCATGTCTAGCGGGCTCTCGATTTGGCTAGCAGTGCTAGAGGCGGGGCGGCAGGCGCGTTCTGCCGCGCAAGCAGGAGACTGGGATGCTTTTCTTACGTTGGAAGGTGCGTACTTAGAAGCACTGACTGCCACGCAAAATAGCCCTGTCGATGTTGCTTCGCTAGAAGAGCCGCAGCGCGAGGCGTTTTCTTTGCTGGTCAAAGAGGTGTATGCCCTACACCACGAAACCACGCAGCTGGCTACCGCTCACCGCGATGCCTTGGCTAGTGAGATTCAAGCCACTACGGCAGAAAATAAGCTTGCCAAGCTTTACGAATAACTCACGCTTTGCCCTTTATGCCCCGTGACGAAGCTGCAACCTTGTGTTGTGGCATTCTAGCGGGGTTCTTTTCGCCTTTTACCGATTAGGTCTCTCTGTGTCCGCTCCTGACTTGTCTATTGTCCTTGCCTTGGCACTATCGACGGTCGCGCTCTGTGCCGTTTCCGCCTTGGCTTGGTATCTATGGCGTAGCCATCAGCGCGACCAACACGTTGCGATTGAGCAAACTTATCTTGACCTCCAGCAACGCCAGCTCACCGCGCTGCAGCGCGACGTAAAGCACCTTTCCCTGCGGCTGGAGCAATACGAAGCGCAGGCCATGCAGGGGGAGGTCAGCACTGCTGCGCCAGATAGCAAAATTCCCCAAGCTACGCCCTATAACCAAGCTATCGAGTTTGCCAAGCAAGGTGTGCTGGCGGGTGAAATTGCCCAGCAGTGCGGTATTTCTCGCAGCGAAGCCGAGCTGATTGTCTCGCTCTACCGTAGGCCACGCACATCATGATTCCCGTTACCGCTGCCCAGCCAAACCCCGCCAGATTAGTCAGCTTTCTCAAAGAAGCAGGTCGCCCTACCCTAGAGGTGAATGCCCCTAGCAAGGTCATGCCATCTTTTGCAGTGGGAGAAGAAGTCACCGCTAAGATCGTCGATACCTACGGTGCCAATCGTTTCACCGTCATGGTCAAAGACAAGCTGATGACCCTGACGCTGGATGGTCGCCATGCCCTGACCAGTGAGCCCGGTGGTACGCTGAAGCTGGTGGTGGCCTCCATAGACCCTAGGTTGACGTTCGCACTAGATGCCAAAGCACCGATGTGGATGCCCGATTCGTCGAGCAAAGTGCTGCTGAGTCCCGCCACCCGTTACCTTGCCACCCTGTTGTTTGTCGCCACACCGGTGGGCGTTGCGGTGGAAGAAACACCCGCCCTGCTGCCAGAAAGCTATACCAACGCGCCCACTTCGTTGTCGAATGCAGAGACCGCCGAGTCTACCAGTACGGGGTTTACGCCCGTAGGCACACAGGTGCAGTCGGCCAAAATGCCCCCATTACCTGCGGGTCTTGCTGCTGAACTGGCAGGCGAAAACGCTGCCGTCGCTGCTGACCCTGCCACCGAAGGCGCAGAAGCCGCCATACTTAAAACGCCCGCACAAACGTTGTCTGCAGGGACGGCAGAGCGCAGCCAAGCGACATCTAAGTCATTTTCGCCTTTTGCCACCCTGCAAACGCTGCTGACGGGTTATAAAGCGGGCGCGGCTGCACCTACGGCAGCCCCGGTTCAGGTGTTGTTTGAGCTGCCCGAGAATCTCACCGCCACGTCGATGGCGCATTTGCTTAAAAGTGCAGTCAGCAAAAGTGGGCTGTTTTACGAGGCGCATCTGGCCGAATGGACGCGTGGCGACCGTAGCGTGGCTACCTTGCGCCAAGAGCCCCAAGCTGCGATTAAGCTGCCCGAAAAACTCCTCGTCCTCACACAGGCCAATGCCGCAGACACCAACCCCAGCATTGACGAGGCGATTAAGACCGGCTCGGCCACAGGGCTGCGTGACCGTGAGCTGAGCCATCTGCGCCAAGATAGCCAAGTCAACCAGCTAAGCCAGCTGGTGCAAAAGCAGATGGATGCGATTGATAACCGTCAGTTTGTTTGGCAGGGACAGGCATGGCCTGGGCAGCCGATGGACTGGCGAATTGATGAAGAGCAGGTCAAGGAACGTAACGCCAATGGCGAGCCAGAAGAGTCCCGCTGGAGCACCAGTCTGACGCTAGAGCTGCCGACCTTAGGGGGCTTGGCAGCGAAAATCAATATTACCCCTGCGGGGGTGATGGTGCGCTTTCAGACCGATTCCCCCGAGGCTGCCGCCGCGATTGAAAGCGAACAACAGCGTCTGCGCCAAGGTTTTGGCAATGCGGGCTTATCCTTACTGATGCTGACCGTGACCCGTGGTCAGGAGACCGATACCCATGCCGCCGAAGTTCCAGCAACCCCTACTGCCTAGAGCCAAGCCCGCCGCGCCCCGCCGCGAAGCCGTTGCCCTCGCTTACGAACATGGTCGGGTCGCACCGCGCGTCGTCGCCAAAGGGCGGGGGGATTTGGCAGAAACCATTATTGCCCGTGCCAAAGATGCAGGCTTGTTTGTCCATGAGTCCCCCGAGCTGGTCGCCTTGCTGATGCAGGTCGATTTGGACAAAACCATCCCCGCCGAGCTTTATCAAGCTGTAGCGGAAATCTTGGCCTTCGTCTATTACCTTGAACGCGAAGCCAAGGGTAAAAACAATTTGGATGCGGTGCTGGCCGAGGCCAAACAAGCGGGCACACTCCCCGCCGTGACGCTGCCGCCTTCCCCTGATGCGCCGGCGGTGGTGCCGTCTCCCGCATAGGGGGCGTGCTTTCGTTTTTAGCCAAGAGCCTCGACCCGTGCGTCGATGGCTCTTTTTTGTATCCTGACCCACCCCAAACGGGGAAGGCAGACTTGAAAGGTGTTCTCATGAAGGTTGGTTACATTGGGTTGGGCATTATGGGGCGGGCGTGTGCCGCCAATTTGTTGCGTGCAGGCTTTGCTGTATCGGTCTATGCCCGCCGCCCAGCGTCCGCCGCGCCCTTGGTGGCGATGGGGGCAACGGCTTACGATAGCCCTGCCGCCTTGGCACAGGCCGTCGATGTGGTCATCACCAATGTCTCGGACACCCCCGATGTCGAAGCGGTTCTATTGGGCGAACACGGGGTGATACACGGGGCGCACGCAGGGCTGGTTGCCGTCGATATGAGCACCATCAACCCCTTGGCAGCCAAGACCATTGCCGCACGTTTGGGGGCGGCGGGCATTGCCTTCTTGGATGCCCCTGTTTCGGGTGGCGAGGTGGGTGCGGTGGCCGGCACGTTGACAATTATGGTCGGTGGCGAGGCCGATGCGCTGGCGCGTGTCCGCCCTGTGCTCGAAGCTATGGGCAAAACGATTACCCATATCGGTGCTTCTGGTGCGGGACAGGTGGCTAAAGCCTGCAATCAAATTGTGGTGGCCGTGTCGATTGCGGCGGTGGCAGAAGCCATGAAGTTTGCGCGGGCGTGCGAGGTGAATCCGGCCAAAGTCCGCGAAGCCTTGCTCGGCGGTTTTGCGGGGAGCCGGATTTTGGATGTGCATGGACAGCGGATGATTGACGATAACTACGTCCCAGGCTTTAAAGCCAAGCTGCACCAAAAAGACATGGGGATTGTGGCGGATACCGCGCAGGCTTTGGGGATTACGCTAGACAGTACCGCCCACGTCAGCCAGTTGATTGCACAGCTGGTGGCAGAAGGCGGCGGCGAGTTAGATTCATCAGCGATTGCGCGGTTGATTGCGGGGCAGCCCGCCGTGGCGGCATAGGGTTACGCGCCCAGTCGTACCATTTCTAGCTTGTGAATCGACCGACCCAAAAAGCGTTCGCCTATGGTTTGGAAGCGAAGCGGAATATCGGTGACAAAATACTGGTAGCTGGGCATGGTGCGCTGGGGATTAAGTAAGCCCAGCTCGCCGAGTCGCCGTGCCGTCGCTTCGGCGGTGGTGACGGCGGAGTCCACAATATTCATCTTGTCCCCCGCGACTTGCTGGAGTAGCGGCTTAATCAGCGGGTAGTGGGTACAGCCTAAGACGAGCGTGTCCACCTCTTCTACCAGCACCGATTTAAGGTATTCCTGCGCCGTCAGCAGGGTGACGGGATGGTCTAGCCAGCCTTCTTCAACCAGCGGCACAAACAGAGGGCAGGCCTGGGAATAGACCCGCACATCAGGGTTGAGCTGGTGCATGGCACGAGCGTAGGCATTGCTATTGATGGTGGTGGGTGTGGCAATCACGGCAATGCCTTGTGACTGGGTCGCCGCCACGGCGGCACGCGCTCCGGCATCAATTACGTCCAGCACTGGCACATCTCCCGCCACACGGCGTACCACGTCTGCCGCCACCGCGGCCATGGTGTTGCAGGCAATAATCAGGGCTTTGACATCGCGCTTTAACAAGAACTCGGCGATTTGGCGGGTGAAGTCTTCGATGGTGGCGACCGATTTCACCCCATAAGGCACACGGGCACTGTCGCCAAAATAAACGAGGTCTTCAAACGGCAGCCGGTCCATCAGGGCGCGAACCACCGTTAGCCCGCCAATGCCAGAATCAAAGACACCAATCGGGCGAGAATCCTGAGAAATCATGCTTGTGCTCACTCAAAAAAGGGGGCTCACCGCGTATAAAACGGGGGAGTCAACAGGGCGGCATCATACCATGTGGGGGGGTGCGTGCTCTGTGGCTGGGTTTTTTGGGATGGCACCGTGCGTGCGCACCGCGAGAGGCCGCGCCGACGGTTGCCGCCCCACTTGCATTGGTACTTATGTTGGGGGTGTCGGCTGTGCCAAGGGGGAGGGCTGCTGCGACCGCTGTGATGTCGGGTTGTCGCCTCACTTACGGCGCGATGGCTCAGCCCGATTACCGTACGCAGCCCATGGCAACGGTGTTGGGTTGCCACCCAAGCGACCCTACCGCCTCATTCGCGTGCCATGCGTCATTTTGCAGATGACGGGGGGTGGGCAGGATGGCAGGTTAGGGCAATCGTGCCGTGCCGCTCAGTCATGGTTTGTGTTTGTCGTGCGATAGCCTTGTCACCGCAGCACGCGCTGTCCGCGTTGTCCAAGTCTGGTAAAGTGCCGCCCTAAATACATTCGTAGCGGGATGCTACAGGGAGACCCATAGATGGCTGGCCACAAAGACGAGGCACAAGACCGCTACCGCCTAGATAAATGGCTGTGGGCGGTACGCTTTTATAAAACCCGCCGCCTTGCCCAAGAAGCCATTGCCGCAGGGCATGTGGATGTTAATGGCGATGGGGTCAAGCCATCTCGCGCCATTCGGGTGGGGGATGTGGTCACCCTGCGGCTCAACCAAGTGGAATGGGTGCTGCACGTCAAAGCCCTGTCCGACCAGCGCAGCGCCGCCCCGATTGCCCGCACTCTCTACGCAGAAGACGAAGCAGGCTGTCAACGCCGTGAGGCGCGGCAACTGCTGCTCCAAGCCGAGCGCAACAGCTTTCCCCATAGCGAAAGCCGCCCCAACCGCCAAGCGCGGGGGCAGATGAAACGCTTCAAAGACAGCCTATGACCCCCGCCGCACCCCCTGTCGCGGCGTGCCCTTCTATCCGTCAGCTCGCCCCGTTTGCGGGGTATTATTTTTTCTACTTCGCCTTTGTGGGGGTGCTGTCGCCGTATTGGGGGCTGTATCTGCAATCGCTGGATTTTTCCCCGTGGCAGATTTCGGTGCTCACGGCTTTGTCGATGGCAGCGCGGGTGGCGGCCCCTGCCAGCTGCGGTTGGTTGGCTGACCGGCGCGGAGAGCGGCGCGGGCTGATTCGGGGCTTGAGCCTGCTGGCGATGCTGGCCTTTGCGGGCACGCTGTTTACCCATGATTTCTGGCTGCTGTTTGGCGTGCTGTCCTGTGCTTTTTTCTTTTGGGCGGGGACCTTGCCGCTAGTCGAAGCCAGCACCTTAGACCTCACCGCCGCCACACCTGGACGCTATAGCCGTGTGCGGCTTTGGGGCTCAATCGGTTTTGTGGTGTTGACGCTGGCAGTAGGGGGGTGGCTGAAGGTGGCCTCTTTGGCTAGCTTGCCCGCCATTTTATGCGCCACGCTGTTGGCGGCTTTTTTGTGTGCCCTGACCTTGCCGCTTGCCCCGATACACCGCGTGTCGCCTGCCCTGCCGACCGCTTCTGCTGCGGTATCCCGCGGGGCGGTGGGGGTGATTTTTGCTGTGTCTTTTTTGATGTTGGCAGCACACGGCTCGTATTACACCTTCTATTCGATTGGGCTCCGGCAGCATGGCTACAGTGCCGATGCCATTGGCGGCATGTGGGCGGTGGGGGTGCTGTGTGAGGTGGCGGTGTTTTGGGCGATGCCGAGTCTGGCGCGGCGGGTATCGCTGCCACAATTGCTCCGGTTTAGTCTGCTGATGGCGGTGCTGCGCTTTGGCCTGATGGCGGCATTTCCGCAGGCGCTGGGGGTGATGGTGTTTGCCCAGACCCTCCATGCGTTTACCTTTGCCACGTTTCACACCGCCAGCGTGGGGCTGGTGCATCGGTATTTTCCGGCGCATCTGCAATCACGGGGACAGGGGCTGTATATCGTGTTTTCTTACGGCGCAGGGGGCACGGTGGGGAGCTTGTTGGCGGGGACAGTGTGGGCGCAGGGTGGGATGGCAGCGGTCTTTTGGCCGGCAGCGGGAGCTGCTGCCGTGGCATGGCTGCTGGCATGGTGGGGCATTGCACCGCTCGCCCGCCAGTAGCCGATTGCGTCTCCTGCTGCGGCATCAATCCGATGGGTAGTGCCAAATCTTAGACAGATTGGTGATTCTGAGGGCGTGCGAGGCGGGCAGTGATTCTTCAATTTTAAAGCTTGAGTCTGTAATTTCACGGGGGATGGGCTCGCCGTAAGGCATCCCTTGGCCATTGATGACGCTGACCACCCGTGGTGTTCCCGCATTCGAGGTACGATGGGTCACCAAGCCCGTGTCGCCGTTGCGTAGTAAGACAAATGTCCCCGGGGGATAAATACCCAGTTGCTTGACCAGCAGCGCAGCATACTGCATATCCACCGACTTGCCCCGATTCAGAAATACTTGAGACAAGGCCACATTGGGGCGCACGGGTTCGCGGTAACGGCGGGGGGTGAGCTTTGCGCCAACGATGTCGGCCAGATACAGCAGGTGCGATAGAGGGTGTATCTCTTCTTTGACCATGCGTAAGGGGTAGCCTGTGCCTTCCCAGTTTTCGTGGTGCTCTAGCACTGAGCGCAACCACAGATCATCCCCAATGTGGCAGGCCTGTAGTAGTTTGACCGAGGCCACAGGATGCTCGTCCACCATATCGCGTTGTGCATCCGATAGAGGGATGGCTTGGCGGTAAAAGTCATTTTGCGCGGTATACATCGAGATATTCATGGTCAGCGCGGCACACAGCAGGCTGGTACGCTCTGGCAGCCCTAGCCCTAGCCGTTGCACCAGCAGCGACAACAAAATCGCAACATGCAGGGAGTGTGCCGAGGCGTAATGCGGAAAAGGCCGCAGAAAAATCCACGCAACGCAGGCATCGGGGCCTTCGTTGACGGTTTCGTCAATGGTAATGGCCAGTTGCCGAACACGTTTACCAAAGTCTGCCAAAAAAGAATGGGGGCGGGCGAGTAGGGCATCCAGCGAGGTATAGGTGCGGTCTAGAATATGGAAGGGATTGAAGGCTTCGGCGACTTGCGGAGTGGTTTCATATTCTTCTCCCACGGACAAGGAGCGGACAAAGGCTCCCTGAAGCAGCAATTGGTCGCGCTGCTTCTCATTCAAAATCATATGGCCTTTGCCAAGGATCAACATGCCCCGTGCGTTGTAGATGTCCCACGGCAGGGGCATCCTCAGTAGCAGGTGTTTCTGTTCTAGAATTTCATTCATGGCAAATCTCTACCCTTACGCAGGGGGCTTGGCGGGATGGGGGGGCAGTTTAGCGGAGCCAAGGCTGCCTGTGGACTCGAAGCGTGTGCTGCGCCTTGCTAAACCGGATGGTTCCCCACCAACATGGCGGCATCGACCTCGGCGCGGTGTAAGTGTGGGGCAAATAGCGCGATAAAGGTATAGGCGAAACCACGTAAATACGCATCTTTCCGAATGCCGATTTTAGTGAGAGAGGGTTCGAATAGGTGGCTAGCATCAAGGGCGACCAATTCAACATCCCGTGCGGGCTCAAACCCCATCGAGGCGATAATGCCCACCCCTAAGCCCAGCGCGACATAGGTCTTAATCACGTCGGTATCGATGGCCGTCAGTACGAGGTTGGGCACGACCTCTGCGGCTTCAAAAGCCTGATTCATTTTGGTGCGACCGGCAAAGGCGGTGTCGTAGGTGACGATAGGATGCTGCCCTACATCCGCCAAGGTCAGTGGGTGGTTGAGTTGGGTCAGGGGGTGGCCCACCGGCACCACCACGCTGCGATTCCATGTGTGGCAAGGCAGGGCGGCCAGCTCTTTGTAGAGCAAAATCCCTTCGGTGGCGATGGCAAAATCAGCCTCTCCCGCCACGACCATTTCGCAAATCTGGGTGGGATTACCCTGTTTAAGTTGCAAGCGCACATTGGGGTAGTGCTCGCGAAACGCTTTGATGGTGTTGGGCAGGGCGTAACGGGCTTGGGTGTGAGTGGTGGCAATGGTTAAGCTGCCATCGGATTCGCCGGCAAACTCTTCGCCCACCCGTTTGAGGTTTTTGGCTTCGCGCAGAATCCGCTCGGCAATCATCAACACCTGCTTGCCTGGTTCGGACACTGCCACGACCCGTTTACCGTTGCGGATAAACACCTGAATGCCCAGCTCGTCTTCCAGTAGCCGAATTTGCTTGCTGATGCCGGGCTGCGAGGTATGGAGGGTTTCGGCGGCTTCAGAGACGTTCAGCCCCTGTTTGGCGACTTCAACTAAATAGCGTAGTTGCTGGAGTTTCATGGTGAGAGCCTGCCGCTTAATAACTTTAGGTGATTAAAGTCTAACACATTATTCTTTTGTGTCAGGGTTAGGCTTGTTACCATCCGCCTTCTTCTTTTGCTCGGCCTACCTACGGAGTACCCACCATGGCTTATGCCGAAAAACTCGCCTTGACCCGTCAACGCCTTGCGGATATTGCCTCTAGCCATCCTGATGCCGTATTGGCGCACAGCCTAGGGGCAGAGGATATGGTGTTGCTCGACCTGATTGCCGCAGCGAATTTGCCGATTACCGCTTTTAGCCTTGATACGGGGCGGCTGCCCGCCGAAACCTATACCCTGCTGGATGCGCTCAAAACACACTATCCCACCCATCCGGTGCAGGTGTTTTTTCCTGATGCGGCACAGGTTGAAGCACTGGTAGCGAACGAAGGCATGAATGGCTTCTACCGTTCTGTAGAAGCCCGCAAAGCCTGTTGTGGCGTACGTAAAATGCAGCCGCTCAAACGGGCATTGGCAGGGCGTTCGGCATGGATTACCGGTTTGCGCCGTGAGCAGTCACCGACCCGTCAAACCGTGTCTGACCAAGAATGGGATGCCGACAATGGGCTGGTTAAATATAACCCACTGATTGAGTGGTCAGAAGCCGAAGTCTGGCTTTACCTCCGTGACCACGCCGTGCCGTATAACGCCCTGCATGACCAACATTTTCCGTCGATAGGCTGCGCCCCCTGCACCCGTGCTATCTCGGTGGGGGAGGATGTCCGTGCCGGTCGGTGGTGGTGGGAAAACCCCGAATCCAAAGAGTGTGGCTTGCATGTGCAGTCGTCCACGCTCAAGCCTCCGGCGGTTGAGCCGCGCTAAAAACGTGTGCAGAGTCTCTCCGACTTTGAACAGGTTCTAACGCATCCATTTGCCTGCCGCTTCGCCGCTTTGCTTCTCTATTACACCTTACTTCAGGATTGCCCATGTACCGTTATGACGCGGTTGATTTCCGCATCGTCAAGCAGCGCGTTGCCCAATTCCGCGACCAAACCCGCCGTTATCTTGCCGGTGAATTGTCCGAGGATGCCTTTCGTCCCCTGCGGCTGATGAACGGTCTGTATGTGCAACGCCACGCCCCAATGCTGCGGGTGGCGATTCCTTATGGCATGGTCGCCGCGCCGCAATTACGCAAGTTGGCACATATCGCCCGCACCTACGACCGAGGCTATGCCCACTTCACCACCCGCCAAAACATCCAGTTCAACTGGCCAGAGCTGGCGCGTGTGCCTGATATTTTGGCCGAGCTAGCCGAAGTCGAAATGCACGCCATCCAGACCTCGGGGAACTGTGTACGGAACACCACCAGCGACCACTTTGCCGGTGTGGCGGGTGACGAGCTGATAGACCCGCGCCCTTACTGCGAAATCATCCGCCAGTGGAGCACGCTGCACCCTGAGTTTGCTTATTTGCCGCGCAAATTCAAAATTGCCGTCTCGGGCGCGGCTCAAGACCGTGCTGCCACTTTGGTTCACGATATTGGACTGCATGCGGTGAAAGATGCAGCGGGTGAAGTGGGCTTTAAAGTGATGGTGGGCGGCGGCTTGGGGCGCACGCCGATGATAGGCAGTGTGGTGCGTGACTTTTTGCCTGCCCCGCACCTGCTGACCTATTTAGATGCCATTTTGCGGGTCTATAACCGCTTTGGTCGGCGTGACAACAAATACAAAGCCCGCATCAAAATTCTGGTCAAAGCCCTCACCGTAGAAGGCTTTACCGCCAAGGTAGAAGAAGAGTGGCTGCACCTCAAAGACGGCGCGGCGACGATTCCAGCGGCTGAATTTGACCGGATGGCGACCTTTTTTACCGCCCCCGCCTACGACACCACGCTGGTTGACCCCGCCGCCCTGACCGCGCAGGCCGAAGCCGAGCCGGCGTTTTCACGCTGGTTGGGGCGCAACACCCACGCCCACAAAGTGGCCGGCTACCGTGCAGTGACCTTGTCGCTCAAAGCCACCGGTGTGCCGCCTGGCGATGCCACGGCTGAACAACTGGATGCTGTGGCCGATTGGGCCGAGGCGTATAGCTTTGGCGAGGTGCGTATCTCGCACGAACAAAACATCATCTTGGCCGATGTCAAAGAAGCTGACCTCTACCCGCTGTGGCAAAAAGCCCGTGCGGCAGGGTTCGCTACGCCGAATATTGGCTTGTTGACCGATATTGTCTGCTGCCCAGGTGGCGACTTCTGTGCCCTCGCCAACGCTAAATCCATCCCCATTGCCACCGCCATTCAACGCCGGTTTGAGGACTTGGACTATCTGCACGATATTGGCGAAGTGAACCTGAACATCTCTGGCTGCATGAATGCCTGCGGCCACCACCATATTGGCCACATCGGTATCTTGGGCGTGGATAAGCAAGGGAGCGAGTGGTATCAGGTGTCAATTGGCGGCAACCAAGGTGACCACACCGCCTTGGGCAAGGTTATCGGCCCTTCTTTTGCCCAAGAGGCCATGCCAGATGTGCTAGAAAAAATTATCGGGGTGTACCTTGCCCACCGCGAACCCAACGAGCGGTTTATTGATACCGCCCAACGTATCGGGCTCACCCCCTTTAAGGAGACGGTCTATGCCAAAGCTGATTAAATCTGGACAAGTAAGCCCTGATGCGTGGGTGTTGGTGCGCGATGCCGATGCCGCCATACCCCATGAGCCTGCTATTGTGCCGCTGGCCACTTGGCTGGCGCAGTCTATGGCCGCCCGCCGCCCGCTAGGGGTGTGGCTTGCTCCCGACCAAGACCCCGCCGACCTTGCCCCCTATCTGGCCGAGCTGGGCGTGGTGGCGGTGGATTTTCCGCAGTTTGCCGATGGGCGAGGCTATAGCATCGCCAGACTGTTGCGTGAACGCTACGGTTATCAAGGGGAGTTGCGGGCGATTGGCGACATCCAGCGCGACCAATTGTATTTTTTACAACAGGTGGGCTTTGATGCCTTTGCCCTGCCTGCTGGGTGTCAGCCAGAGCAAGAAATGGCAGGGCTTAAAGACTTTTCAGCGGGTTATCAAACTTCTTTTTTGCGAAAAAATCCGCTTTTCCGTAGCCAACGCGAGGGTATTACGTCATAAAAACAGGGAAACGCAGCAACCAGCCCTGCTGGCTTGACGGATTTGCTGCCAAGCAGTTTACAAAAAATCTGCCCGAAATCTTATGTTTTGATGCAACATTTCGCAGGCATAATGGAACGTCTAGCAAACAGGTTGCGTGTCGTGGACTTACCACACAAGGTGTGGCAGGTTCATTTGACAATACATGGGCAAAAAACCTATATTCCGCGTAACTGTGAGCCCAAGACAGTCACTGTCGCTTGCGGTCTGCACAACAAGATGCTATTTGCTTACACATACTCTCCAACGAAAGAGGCAAACGGATGAAATCCAACAAACTCAAATTTAGTGGTCTGGCTGGTGCGCTGCTCGTCGGCCTGCTGTCGGCACAAGCTCACGCCGTCAAACCTGGCTATCTGGTGGATCAGTCCACTGATGCCGTGACCCGCAACAGCTACGGCGAATGCTGGAAGACCACCTATTTTGACAAAGCCAAAAACGGCTTGGTGGAATGCGGCGATGCAGTGGCACAAGCTAAGCCTGTCATGGTGGCTAAGAAAGAGCGCATCGCCCTGAGCGCGAAAGTTCTGTTCGGCTTCAACAAATCCGATCTGCGCCCACAAGCTAAGGGTGAACTGGATCCCGTCGTTGCTAAGATCAAGCAAAGCACCAACTTGCAAGGCGTAGTTGTTGAAGGCCATACCGATTATCTGGGCAAGCCTGCTTACAACCAAGTGTTGTCCGAGCGTCGTGCTAGCGCAGTGAAGAGCTACTTGGTTGCAAACGGCATCCCTGCTGACAAAGTGACCTCCGTAGGCAAGGGCGAAACCGAAGCTAAGATGACCGAAACTTGCAAGGCCAAGAAATTGTCCTACGCCAAGTTCAAAGACTGCCTGGAACCAGATCGCCGCGTAGAAGTGGAAATCACAGGTATGGAAGTTCAGAAGTAATCAGCCCTTCGGCTTGATTTACCGATGAAAAAACCCCGCTTCGGCGGGGTTTTTTTGGTTTTAGCCGCCGAAACCGTTAGAATCGCGGGCTGACAAATTACACCAAAACACGGCATAACCATGCAGGTTCATTTGGGCGCACGCGGCGAAAAACCCGCAGCCTGTGCATTAACCATCGGTAATTTTGACGGTGTTCACCTTGGGCATCAGTCCATGCTGGCGCAGCTTCGCCAGTACGCCCAGCTTCGCCAGCTTCCCACCGCCCTGCTGACCTTCGAGCCGCACCCGCGCGAGGTCTTTGCCCGCCAATCGCCCCCTGCCCGCCTTGCGACGCTGCGTGACAAACTTGGCTTTCTGGCCGAGACAGGGCTGGTTGACCATGTGTTTGTCTACCGCTTTACCCGCGCTTTTTCTGCGCTGCCTGCCGAAGACTTTATTCAACGCATCCTGTGCGACACCCTCCACACCCGCTACCTGCTGATTGGTGATGACTTCCGCTTTGGTGCAAAACGCACCGGCGACTTTGCCCAGCTGGCTGGCTGCCCTGCATTTGAGACGCAGGCCATGTCCACCATCAGCTTGCTCGGTGAGCGTATTTCCAGCTCACGCATTCGCCATGCCTTAGCCGAGGGCGATTTTGCCCACGCTCAAGCCCTGCTGGGTCGTTCCTACCAAATCAGCGGGCATGTGATGCATGGCAAAAAACTCGGGCGCACCTTGGGCTATCCCACCGCCAACGTCCATTTGCCGCACCGCCGCCCCGCGCTGAACGGGGTGTTTGTGGTGGAAGCCGATACCCCCTTCGGCACGCTGGGCGGGGTGGCCAGCTTGGGCTTAAACCCCACGGTAGAAAGTGACGACCGCTACAAGCTCGAAGTCCACCTCTTTGACTTTAACGGCAACCTCTACGGCACACGCATGGCCGTGCGCTTTCTCGCCAAGCTGCGAGACGAACAAAAATTTGACTCCCTTGCGGCACTGACAGCTCAGATAGCTGCTGACGCTGACGCTGCACGCCATTTCCTTTCGATTTCGCAGAAAGCCCTTGCATGAGCACCGATTACAAAAATACCGTCAACCTGCTGGACACCCCCTTCCCGATGCGGGGCGATTTGGCCAAGCGTGAACCCGCTTGGGTCGCCCGCTGGCAGCAAGAACAACGCTACCAAAAGCAACGCACGCTGGCCGCAGGTCGGCCTAAGTTTGTGCTGCACGATGGCCCACCCTACGCCAACGGTGATATTCACATCGGCCATGCGGTGAACAAAATCCTGAAAGACGTGATTGTCCGTTCCAAGAATCTTGCCGGTTTTGACGCACCCTATGTCCCCGGCTGGGATTGCCACGGTTTGCCGATTGAGCACCAAATCGAAAAGCTGGTCAAAAGCGACAAAAAAGCCATTGAAGCCGCGCCGACCATCCACGCCAAGATTGTGGAATACCGCAAAGCTCATGGCTTGGATGCCAAAGAAACGCGCCTGCCTGCTGCGTTTGTTCGCGAGCTGTGCCGTGCTTATGCCGCCATCCAAATTGACCGCCAAAAAGCCGACTTTATCCGGCTGGGCGTGCAGGGCGATTGGGACAACCCCTATCTGACCATGAACTTCCAGACCGAAGCCAATATCGTCCGCACGCTGGGTCAGGTTCACCAAAACGGCTATTTGTTCCAAGGTAAAAAGCCGGTGCATTGGTGTATCGACTGCGGCTCTGCGCTGGCCGAAGCCGAAGTGGAATACGAAGACAAGCAGTCCCCCGCCATTGATGTCGGCTTCCGCTTTGTTGCCCCTGCCGCCCTTGCCGCCGCGTGTGGCCTGCCGCAGCTAGACGGCGAAGCCTTTGCCATTATCTGGACCACCACTCCTTGGACGCTCCCTGCCAACCAAGCGGTGGCCGTCAGCCCAACCTTGAGCTACGGCGTGTATCAAACCGTACGCGGGGCACTGGTCTTGGCCGCGCCTTTGGCCGAAGCCGCCCTGAAACGCTACGGCCTTGAGGGCACATGCGTGGCCACCGTCGCCGGCGAAGTGCTGGAGCACCTGCAACTGGCGCACCCTTTCCACCCCCGCCAAGTCCCGATTATTTTGGGCGACCATGTGGGCGCGGATGCCGGTACCGGCTTGGTCCACACCGCCCCTGCCCACGGCCTAGAAGACTTCCAAGTCGGGCACAAATACGGCCTCGCGGTGGATAACCCCGTCGGCGACGATGGGCGGTTTATCTCCACCGCCCCGCTGTTTGCAGGGCTGTCGGTATGGGAAGCCAACCCCAAAGTGCTGGAAACCCTGACCGCCTCGGGCAATCTGTTTGCCAGTGAAAAACTGGAGCACAGCTACCCCCATTGCTGGCGGCACAAAACCCCGATTATTTTCCGCGCCACCAGCCAATGGTTCGTCGGCATGGACAAGGCAGGACATAATGGCCGCCCCCTGCGCCAAGACGCGCTGGCTGCCGTCGAGCACACCCAGTTTTTCCCTGCGTGGGGTCGGGCGCGGCTTGAGGCCATGATTGGTGACCGTCCAGACTGGTGCGTTTCTCGCCAGCGCAATTGGGGCGTGCCGATGACCTTCTTTATCCACAAAGAAACCAGCGAACTGCACCCCCGCTCCGCCGAGCTGCTGGAGCAAGTCGCACAGCGCATCGAACAAGAAGGCATTGAGGCATGGTTTAAGCTGGATGCCGCCGAGCTACTGGGCGCGGAGGCTGCCGATTACCGCAAGCTGACCGATACCCTCGACGTATGGTTTGATTCAGGCTCGACCCACTACGCGGTTTTGCGTCAGCGCGAAGCCCTCAAATGGCCGGCTGACCTGTATCTGGAAGGCTCTGACCAGCATCGTGGCTGGTTCCAAAGCGCCCTGTTGACCGGCTGTGCCACCACAGGGCGCGCCCCCTACGATGCCCTGCTCACCCACGGCTTTGTGGTGGATGGCAACGGGCGCAAGATGTCCAAATCCATGGGCAACGTGATTGCCCCGCAAAAAATCAACGACACCCTTGGCGCGGATATTTTGCGGCTATGGGTCGTCGCCACCGACTACTCGGGCGAACTGGCGATTTCCGACACCATCCTCAAAGGGGTGACCGAAAGCTACCGCCGTTTGCGCAACACCATCCGCTTCTTGCTGGCCAACCTCACCGACTTCTCGTTTGCCCAAGATGCTTTGCCGGTGGATCAACTGCTGTCGATTGACCGCTATGCCTTGCTTCGCGCCCAAGCCCTGCAAACCAAAATTACCGGCGACTACTTCGAGCGGTATGCCTTTCACCATGCCGTGCAAGACATCGTGGGCTATTGCGCCGAAGACTTGGGCGCGTTCTATCTTGACGTACTGAAAGACCGGCTCTACACCACGCAAGCCAATTCTGTGGCGCGACGGTCGGCGCAAACCGTGCTGTGGCACATTACCCGCAGCCTGCTGCTGCTGCTGGCCCCGATGACCTGCTTTACCGCCGAAGAAGCGTGGACGGTGTTTACCGGCGAAGAAGCCGATAGCACGCTGTATCACACCTTCCACACCTTCCCCGAGATGGCTGATGGCGAAGCCCTATACGCCGACTGGGAAGCGATTCGCGCCTTCCGTCTCAGCATCAACAAGCAAATCGAAGCACAACGCGCCGCAGGGGCACTGGGTTCGTCGCTGCAAGCCGAGCTGGACATTGTGGCGGAACCGAGCCTCTACGCCCTGCTGGCTGCCCTAGAGGGCGATTTAAAGCAGGTGCTGATTGTGTCGCGTGCCACGCTGACGGCAGGGGCGGCCACCCAAGTGACCGTCACCGCTTCAGCACACCAAAAATGTGAACGGTGCTGGCATTGGACGGCGGAAGTCGGCACCTTGCCCGCCCATCCGACTTTGTGTGGCCGTTGCGTCAGCAATATCGACGGCGAAGGTGAGTGCCGCACCCATGCGTAAAGCGGCGTGGGGTTGGCTGGGGCTGGCTGCCGTGGTGATAGGCCTAGACCAACTGACCAAGCTGTATGTGGACACCCACCTAACCTACGGCCAGACGCTGCCGGTTTTTCGGGGCTTAAATTGGGTGTTGGCGTATAACCCTGGCGCGGCGTTTAGCTTTTTGGCGGATGCGGGCGGCTGGCAGCGGTTCTTTTTTGCCGCCTTGGCCTTGGGGGTATCGGCTTGGCTGGGTTGGCTGATTGTGCGGGGACGCGAGTCCACCGCCATGAACCTCGCCGCCGCCTGCATCATGGGTGGCGCATTGGGCAATGTGATTGACCGCTTTGCCTATGGGCATGTGATTGATTTTATTCAGGTCTATTACGCCAACCACTATTGGCCCGCGTTTAATCTTGCCGATAGCGCGATTTGTTTTGGGGCGGCCTGCATGGTGTGGGATAGCTTCCAGCAATCCCGCCGTGCAGCCCACTAACCTGAACTCCACAAGGAATTTTCATGATGCCCATGCAGGTTTTACTCGCCAATCCCCGTGGCTTTTGTGCCGGTGTAGACCGCGCCATTGCGATTGTTGAACGCGCCATTGCCCAATTTGGCGCACCAATTTATGTGCGGCACGAGGTCGTCCACAATAAATTTGTCGTCAACGACCTCCGTCAAAAAGGGGCGGTGTTTATTGAGGATTTGGCTGATGTGCCTGCTGGTGCGACGCTGATTTACTCGGCGCATGGGGTGTCGTTGGCGGTGCGGGCAGAGGCCGAAGCGCGGGGGCTAAAAGTATTTGATGCCACCTGCCCACTGGTGACCAAAGTCCACACCGAAGTCCGCAAAATGCACGAAGCGGGCTTGGAAATTGTGATGATAGGCCATGCTGGCCACCCCGAAGTAGAAGGGACGATGGGGCAATGTGGCGGGGGGATGCACTTGGTCGAAACCGCTGCTGACGTGGCGACCTTGGCGGTGAACAACCCCGCTGCCCTCGCCTATGTGTCGCAAACCACCCTCTCGGTCGATGAAACCCGCGACATTATTGCCGCTTTGCGGGTGCGTTTTCCGGCGATTCATGGCCCCAAAAAAGACGATATCTGCTACGCCACGCAAAATCGCCAAGACGCGGTCAAAACGCTGACCGATAGCTGTGATGTGGTGATTGTGGTCGGTTCGCCTAATAGCTCTAACTCCAACCGCCTGCGCGAAGTCGCCGCCTTGCGGGGGGTAGCGGCCTATATGGTGGATCATGCCGATGAGCTGAACGCCGACTGGTTTAGCGGCAAGGTGCGCGTCGGGGTGACGGCGGGAGCTTCTGCACCAGAAGTCTTGGTGGCTTCGGTGATTGAGCGCATTCGCCAGTATGGCGCGGACACCGTGCAAGAGCTGTCGGGGGTGGAAGAGCACACGCGCTTTTCTCTTCCTGCTGGGCTGCGAGAAGGGTAATTGGGGCGGGTGGGCGGCGCGAGGGGGGGCTCTTGGCGTAGGCCTTGCTGCCCTCGCTGTGCCCGCCACCTAACGCGATGCACTTCCCCCACACCCTGCCTGCCTTGGTGCGCCGCGAGAAGCGGCAGGGTGCGGTCAAGGTAGGCGGATTAGTCCCGTGTGCAAATCGTGTAAACACTGGCCGACAGCTCGGGGTATTGCATCCCCAAGGCGTAGCAGCCTTCCAGATAGGCAGGGTCTATCACCTGATTTTTAATCAGAATATCAAACTGAAAATTGGCAAACGGCTTAAAGAACACCCCACCACGGGTCAGGATAGTCAGCCCCGCTTGTCTGACTTCATGTTCCAGCGTGTCTAGGCTATAGGTGCAGCGGTGGCCGTGGGCACGCTCGCCTGCCGTCACCGATTGGTTGGTTTCAATCAGCCCCATCTTGACCGCAATTTGCCGCGAAGCTGCGTTGGCATTGGGCACGACCACAAACAGCCGCCCTGTGGGGCTCAGCCAGTTGCGAATCCGCGCCAAGGCAGGGATGGGGTCATCTAAGTGCTCTAGGGTGTGCATCAGAAAAATCGAATCGTAGACCGGCTCAAGTTCAGCGGTTTCGATGGTGGCATGGATAAACTTCACCCGTTCAGGCACATTGGTTTTGGCAATCTCAATCAAGCTATCCGCCGCTTCAACCACGGTCAGGTCGTCGAAATAGCGCGCCAAGCGTTGCGTGGTGCCGCCCTCAAAACACCCCAGCTCCAGCGCTTTGCCCTGATAGTACGGCGCAAACGTCCGCATCATGTAATCCCGCATCAGATAATCAAAATCGTAGGCGTATTGGCGTTCGGCGTTGTCTTGGTATTCGGCGTTGTGGTCGCGCATGGCGGACTCCTATTTTGGGATGATTTTTTCTTGGTTGGGCTGGTAGAAGCGGTGCGCTGGGTGTTGATACCACTCTTCGATATTGGTCGGCGTTCTGGCATTAAAGCCAAAGAGCTGGCGCAGATGCGGCGAGAGGCTTTCGGCGTAAGCAGGGTCAAAAAAGCGCGGGTAGTCGAGTTGCTGCTTAAAGAACGGACGGGTCAGCACGCAGCTCAGAGCAAAGCGCGGCTTGTCGGTGGTGTTCAGTCCTGTGCGGTGCCAGACATCACCATCCAGCAGCACAATAGAGCCTTGGGGGCCGCAGGCGAGGCGGGTTTCGCGGGCGACAAAATCTTCGGGCGGGAAATCGGGGTGGCGGTGGGTGCCAAACAGCACATTGGTTGCGCCATTTTGCTCGGTAAAGTCATCCAGCATCAGCAGGGCAATCAACAATTGGCGGTTGCCTTGACCTACATAGGTACGGACATCACGGTGCCAATTGTGGCCGTGCTCGTATTTGCCTTCGAGCGTGGCGGGCGGATTCATCAAGCTGCTAATCCCATTGAGGATATAGGGCTTGTCATCAAAATATGCCGAGATATAGTTGTCCAAGTAGGCCGCATCTAGAAATGTGTGAAAGCTATCGTGCTTGCCGCAGGTGTGGTGCATCCCCCATTCGGTTTCTTTGGCCATGCCTGCAGCAATCTGTACCGGACGGCGTTCGGCGTAGTAGTCCATCGCCTCGGTCTTCATGCGTTCACACAAGGCTGGAGGGACGACCTGAGGGAAGACGCACGCCCCGTTGACGGTCATATGGTAGAGAAAATCAGCTTTGTTCATCGGCGTAGCCATCGGTTTTGCCTCTTTGTGAAGGGTGCTGGAGATTAGCCGGCACGCGGTAGATTTTGATACACCCCCAGCCACGAGGCCGTGACCCCAATCCGCCCCCCAGAAAGCTGCCACGCAAGGTCAAATCCGCGATTCAACCAGCGGGTGAATACGCGCTTCAGGCCGTGCCCAAAATAAAACGACCGCCAAGAACGGGTTTTATACGGGTCTTTGAAAAAGTAAATATCGACCAGCGTAATCAGCGTAGTTTCGCCAAATGAAATCGGGGCACCGGTCTGACCAAAGGCATGGCGGATGCTCTGGGGCAAAAAAGGGCGGGTGTGCGAGAAGTCATGATAGAAGCGTTCGCCAAAGGTCGGGCTGATGATAATCAAGCGACCTGTAGGTGCCAGCAAAGCAGACAGGCGCGGAATCAGGCTGACCAACTGCTCGGGGGTCAGGTGCTCGACCAGATGGCTGAGGAAAATCACGTCAAATGGTGCGAGAGCCGTGGTGAAAAAAGCCGCGCTGTTATAGGTTTCGATGCCCTTGGCGAGGGCTTCTTGCACATAGGCGGGGTTGGTGTCCACGCCCACCACCTCATCGCCCAAGGCGGCAAAGTGATGCAGAAATTTGCCTTTGCCGCAGCCAAAATCCAGCACCCGCAAACGCCCCTGCTGCGCCTTGCGCCAGTCGGCCATCAGGGCATTGACGTGGGCAAATTCGAGGGTTTGGTAATGGGTGGGGTGCGGGAGGCTCATGGCAATGCCTTTTTAATCAGCACGGCATGGCCGTTGAGATTGTAGATAAAGGTGACATCTTCAAGCTGCGCCACCAGCTCATCCACGGCTTGGGTCACGCCTTCGCAGCCAAAAAAGCCGTAATCGTCAAACACCACCATGCCATGCGCGACCACTCGTGGCCAGAGGGTCAAAAACGACGACTTGGCCGAGCCATAGGTATCGACATCAATATGGGCAAAGCACACCTGCTCGGGCAGTGCCGCGCCGGTGTCGTCAGGGAAAATACCGGTGTGGATATGTGCCGTCAGCCCCAGCCCTGCCAGCAGGGTTTGGACCATCTCGATGTCAGTATCGGCATGTTCGCCCCCCGCGTAGAGGGTATCGAAGGCCTTGTCGGCCTTGGCTACGCCGCTAAAGGTGTCAAACAGATGCAGCGGCTTATCGGGGAGGACGCTGCCCAAGACCGCTGCCGTGCCGCCGCGCCATACGCCAATTTCCATCAGGGCCCCTGGCAGTTTCTTGAGCTGCTTGGCCAGCGAATACAGCTCGTAGCAGCGGTATTTATCGACCAAGGTGTGGGCGTGCATCGCCGCCCAGATACGGCCAAATTCGGCATCGTCCAGCCACGGGGAATAGGTGGCATGGGAAATCAACTGGGTCTGGCTATAGCCCGCTTTCAGGGTGGTGAACTGGGTGTCTCGCATCCGGTTGAGAATGTCCCGCCGCTCGGCGCGTAAAATATCTACAAAGTCGGTCTGTGCTGGATTCATGCTGGGGTTCTCTGAGGGTCAATGGATTAAAAAAGCCAAGGCATCCACGTCAAAAACAGGCACGCCGCAGCGGCCTGCCACGTCTGCCCGCTCGGGGAAGTGGTTGTCGATAAAAATGCTGCGGGGCGTGACAAAGTCGCTTTTGTGCTCGCCTGCGGTGAGGTGAAGGATGCGGTCAAATAGGGTTTCGGCGATGCGCACCCGTGCCAAGGTCTGGCTTAAATCGTCAGCGTGGCGGGTAATCAGCACCAAGGCCTTGCCTTGCGCCAAAGCCTGATATAAAAACGCCATGGCGGTCGGATTGGCATGGCCGTCAATCACCAAGGTGTCGTCAAAGTCGATAAAAACGGTATCGTAGTCAAACGCCAGCGCGGCACGGCTGGTAATACACCGCTCCACCAAGGTGATGTGCGGATTGGGCAAGGGACGCACGTCTCGCCCAAGGTAGTCGTGAATCGCCATCAGCGGCAAATTCACCCCACACGCCCGTTGCACCACCATTGCCCCCGCCACGCGGCAGGCCACTTCTAGCAATTTCCATTGCCCATCGTCAGCTTGCTTGACCTGAAAAAACCACGGCCCGCGCAAGACCATGTCGGCGTTAAGCTGCGCGGCAATCTGCTGGATGGCGGGACTGGTTGCGAGGGGTTGGGAGCGCATGGTGATACCTGCCCGCACCCGCTGACGCGTCCGCGCCCCCACCCAGACCAAGGCACGGTGACGGTCGGTAAAGCAATCCACCGTCAGTTCCTCGCCAGGGAGGTATTCGACCACCACAGGGGCAGTGACCGTGGTCAGCGCCTGTTGGAGCTGGGCGGGGGTGTGCGCCAGCGTCACGCCCTGCCCGCCTTGGCCGCCGTCTGGTTTGACCAGCACCGGCCATGTGCTGATGGCTGCGGCATCGTCAAATACGGCAGGAATCCACGGTTGACCAGCAAAGCGGGCATAGGTCTGGCGTTTGCTACGGGCGAGGGCGGCGGTTTCTGCGTGGCCGTTGACCAAGAACACGCCCATCGCTTCGGCTTTGTCCGCAAGGTAGGTCATTACGCTGTCGTGGGTGGCGAACACCACGTCAATCTTCAGCTGCCGCAGCAATGCACCAAAGGCGGCATCAAAGCCCGCCTCCGCAATACTGGGCAGCCCGCCCACATAGTTGGGAAAACGAAAGCGGCCATAGTCCTCTACGCTGGATGCACCAAACAGGGTGACATGCAGGGAATAGCGCAGGGCTTCGTAAATTTCCCCCGCATTTTCCGCGCCGCAAGGGAAGACGAGAACATGGGTTTTTTGTGTCATTACGATTATCCTGCGGTAACGGTGAGTGGCGATGGTGACATCGTCGGTTTATTTTTGAGCAAGCCGGAAAACGAGGTAAATAATAATGGATTTTTTTCTACGCGAATTAAACCGAGAAGATGTGCCGGCGATTAATACTTGGCGTAATGACCCTGCCCTTATTGGGATGCTTGGGGCGGCCTTTCGCTACGTCAGCGAGGCGGTTGACCACAAATGGTTTGAGGGCTACTTAGCTAACCGTGCCAATGCGGTGCGTTTAGCCATTTGTGAGCAGAAAACCACCGCCCTGATTGGGGTGGTGTATCTGCTAGATATCGACTGGGTGCATCGGTCGGCAGAATTTGGCTTGTGGATTGGGGACAAAGCGTCTCAGGGTCAAGGCGCGGGGCGGTTTGCAACCTGCGCGATGCTGGCACATGCCTTCCAAGATTTAAACCTCCATCGGGTGCATTTGACGGTGCATGTTCACAATGAACATGCTATCGCACTGTATGAAAAATCAGGGTTTTTAACCGAGGGCACGTTGCGGCAGGCTTTGTTTAAAAATGGTCAGTTTATCGACATGCGCTGCATGGCTGTTTTGGCAGAAGACTACCGCCGTGCTTTGCTGGTGACCTCAGAAGCTGTTTACAACCTAGCGAGCAAAAGGTCAGCTAAGACGAAATGAACCAAAGAAACGGAGTTGACACGAGGTTAATGGGTGTTTTTTCATTTCAACGCCAGCTCACCCGAGCATCGCAGCACATAAACAGCTTCTTAAGCACGTCGCCACGTTGTGCCCTGCGCCCCATCCTCTAGCACAATCCCTGCAGCGGTCAGCTCGTCACGAATCCGGTCGCCTTCCGCCCAGTTCTTGGCCGCACGCGCTTCGCGCCGCGCCACAATCAAGGCCTCAATGGCCGCTGCATCCAGCCCGCCGGCCACTTCCTCGCCCTGCAAAAAGACCGCAGGGTCACGCTGCAGCAAACCCAACACGCCACCCAGTGCGTAGAGCTGCCCCGCCAAGTCACCCGAGCCGGTTTTATTCACTTCGCTGGCTAATTCAAATAGCACGGCCATGGCTTCTACCGTATTAAAGTCGTCGTCCATCGCGGCTTGGAAGCGTGCAGGGTAGGGCTGCATCCAATCAAGGGGGGCGGCAGTCGGCAGGACGTTTTTCAGCGCGGTGTAAAGGCGGGTCAAGGCGTGGCGGGCATCGTTGAGGTGGGCATCGGCGTAGTTCAGCGGGCTGCGATAGTGGGCACGCAAAATAAAGAAGCGCACCACTTCGGCATCAAACTGGGTCAGCACATCGCGGATGGTGAAAAAATTACCCAGCGACTTGGACATTTTTTCGTTATCGACGCGGATAAAGCCGTTGTGCATCCAGTAGTTCACATAAGCATGGCCATGCGCCCCTTCGCTTTGGGCGATTTCGTTTTCGTGGTGCGGAAACTGTAAATCCGCGCCGCCGCCATGAATATCAAAGTGTTCGCCCAAATGGGCGCAGCTCATCGCCGAACATTCAATATGCCAGCCTGGGCGGCCTTCCCCCCACGGCGAAGCCCATTTCGCTTCGGCGGGCTCGTCTGATTTGGCGGCTTTCCACAGCACAAAGTCGAGTGGGTCGCGCTTATTGGCATCGACCTCGACCCGCTCACCCGCCCGCAGGTCTTCCAGTGACTTGCCTGACAATTTGCCGTAGCCCTCAAAGCTGCGCACCGCGAAATACACATCGCCATTGGGGGCGGGGTAGGCTTTGCCGTTGGCAATCAGCTGGGCAATCAGGTGGTGCATCTCGGTCACATAATCGGTCGCGCGTGGTTCGATGTCAGGGCGCACGATGCCCAGTGCGTCGGCATCTTGGTTCATCGCCTCAATAAAGCGTTGGGTCAGGGCTTGCAGGGACTCGCCATTTTCGGTGGCGCGTTTGATAATTTTGTCGTCGATGTCGGTAATGTTGCGGACGTAAGTCACGTCTAGCCCACTGGCGCGTAACCAGCGGCTGACCATATCAAACACCACCATCACCCGTGCGTGGCCTAAGTGGCAGTAATCGTAAACCGTCATCCCGCAGACGTACATCCGCGCTTTGCCAGCTTCAATCGGGGTGAAAATTTCTTTTTGGCGGGTAAGGGTGTTGTAAAGCGAGAGCATGGTTCGTCCTGATTCAGCAAAAAACGGGAAAGCGGCATTATGACGTAACTGCCCCGTGCGGGGAGGGGGAATCCGCTGCAAAAGCCACCTTGTCCGCGAAAGTAGGCGACTTTTGGTAGCATGACGCTTCCCCTATTTCATATAGACCTTTTTGATGGCCTCTCTTACCACGATACCCTCATCCGTCCTTCCTCTTTGTGTGGCCGAACAGGCCGAATTTCCACTCACCAAAGCGCAAAAAACCTTTAATGCCTTGATTGAAAAAATCAGTAGCAAACGTACCGTGCTGGCTGCTTGGGTGGAGGGTATCGAGGCTTTTAACCAGTCATACCAGCGTGATTTTTTGCCGCTTGTTGAGCAAGGGTGCGTGCTGAAGCGTACCTTGGCTTTACAGCTTGATTGCGTACACGACCAAAAAAGCACGACCAAGACAAAAAAACGGGCGTTGTCCGTGTTAATTGCCGGTTTGAGCGAAGCCCTTTTGATGCGTGACCCCAGCGACCTAGAAGCCAAGGTGCTTTACGGCAAATACACGCAATCAGACTGGGACAAAGAGCAAGCCCTGATGCAGACCAATATGAGAGCGGAGCTTGAAGCTACGTTTGGAATTGAGCTGGAAGAGGGGCTGAACCTCGATTCGCCCGATGCCGTCATGGCAGAAATAGAGCGTGCCCTTCACGCTCAAGCCGAAGCGCGGCAGGAGGCCAAGCGGGCCAGACAACAGGCGCACGCCAAGCCCAAAAAGCCGACCCCGCAGCAAGCCGCCAAAGAAGCCGTGCAAGCCGCGATGGAAAAGAATATGAGTCAGTCTATCCGCGAGGTCTACCGCAAATTGGCCAGTGCATTGCACCCCGACCGCGAACCTGACCCCGCCGAGCAACACCGCAAAACCACACTAATGCAGGCAGTCAATCAAGCCTATGAAAAGGGCGACTTGCTCAAGCTGCTTGAACTGCAATTAGCCATTGAACAGATTGACCAAGCCCATTTGGCCAACGTTAATCCTGAGCGGCTGATCCACTATATCGCCGTGTTGCAGGCACAGCTTGCCGAACTAGAACAGGAAATTGCCTACGTTACACAGCCCGTCGCTCAGCAATTTGTCACCATTGGGCAACAGCGGCTCACCCCAAAAAAAATACTGCGCTACTTGGCCGAGGACTGCGCCGAGTGCAAGAAGGATATTGCCGCCTTGCAGCGTGAGTTACAGCGCATCTCCGCCCCCGACAGCCTGAAAATTTGGTTGCAGAGCTTGCGGTAACCGGTGCGACCGTGGCCAAACCAAAGAGAGAACTAACATGGCTATTTCTGACTGGCCTGCTGACGAACGCCCCCGTGAAAAGCTATTGGCACGCGGGGCGCAGAGTTTGACCGATGCGGAATTACTCGCCATTTTTTTGCGGACAGGGCTGCCAGGGGTGAGCGCGGTCGAACTGGCGCGGCAGCTATTGGTGGCGTTTGGTGGGTCGTTGGCGCGGCTGTTTGCTGCGACGCAACCGGCGTTTTGCCAAGTCCCTGGGCTGGGGGCGGCCAAGTATGCCCAGCTGATGGCTGTGCGCGAACTGGCCGAGCGTGCCATTGCCGAAAACATGCGCTTGGGCGAGGTATTAGACAGCTCCGATACGGTGCGGGCCTTTTTGCGGCATCGACTAGGGGGGCGGATGCAAGAGGTGTTTATGGGGATTGCCCTGTCTGCCGAGCATCGGGTGCTGGTCGTTGAAACCCTGTTTACCGGCACGCTGACCGAGGCACGGGTTTACCCGCGTGAGCTGGTTAAATGGGCTTTGGCGCACAATGCGGCGGCGGTGATTGTGGCGCACAACCACCCCTCCGGTGCACTGACCCCCAGCGCAGCAGACCGCACCCTCACCGACCGGCTTTGTGCGGCCTTGGCCTTGGTTGAGGTGCGCTTGCTCGACCATATTTTGGTGGCGGGGGGCGAGACACTGTCGTTTGCGGAGCTGGGCTATATGCATTGACATCCTCCCCCACCTCTCGCTAGAACTTCGTTCTTAGCTCGCCAGACAAGCTGGAAAGAAAGGGGATTCCTACGGCGGTCAGCTAAAAGCTAGCTAACACACTTCGGCGGGTTCTTGCTTCACCGAGCGGCCTAGTTGCGCCGACTCTCCACAAGCTAACAAGCGGTGTCCCCGCTCTAAGAAGCTGTTTACGTTCTAGCGAACGAAGGGTCAGCCAAGGCGAAATGAACCGAAAAAACGGAGTTGACACGAGGTCAATGAGTATTTTTCGGGGCATTTCAACGCAGGATCACCCGAGTCTCGCAGATCGTAAACAGCTTCTAAAACATTGATCGCACCCACCACATCGGCGTGGTTCTCGTAGCCACATGCGACACAGGCGAACTGGGCTTGGCTGCGGCGATTCTCTTTTGAGACATGCCCACACGCCGGACAGGTTCGGCTGGTGTTGTGCGGCGGCA